>Ga0070665_100000686_pt1 | contig 45211 bp, 44 predicted proteins | sample KBSS13metaG_FD_65862 | JGI IMG/M metagenome (GOLD analysis project Ga0070665, IMG submission 65862) | Switchgrass rhizosphere microbial communities from Kellogg Biological Station, Michigan, USA - KBS S1-3 metaG | ecosystem: Host-associated > Plants > Roots > Rhizosphere > Soil ...
AAACGGCGACACCGCCATATCCGGTCTCCGGTTCCGCTTCGCTCCACCTCCGTCCGGATATGGCGGCGATGGGCTTAATCCACTAACAAACCAATCGGTCCACTCGGTGGGGGCAGATCACGACCTTGGTTACCCGCCAGCCTACCGCCTTCATCGAGGCGTGCCCTCGGCTGTAAAGGACGGGATCAGAGTCCATCCCGAGCCGTTGATCTGGGAAGTGTTGCCGACGATCCACCAGCGACCGAGCGTCGGCGCTAATCGCGCTCGCTTGGCCAGGGCCGGGGGCTTCGCCGCCAGGATTTGAACAGGAGGCTCCATAAAGGGCCGGCTATGAACCATAGAACTACGCCACCGAGCGCGATGCGGAACCACAGCTTGAGCGCCATCGTCGCAGCGCTATCGCCGACCAAGCCGATCATCAGAGAAATGAGGCCGAGCGTGACCGCCCATGCCATTATGCAGCGTAGCCAAAGCTTCAGGTCGTAAATCAGCGACTGCAGGCCCGTCTGCGGCGGCGCTGGTGGCGCCGGCGCCCCGGCGAAGCGATGGGCAACATGCTGGTCTGCCCAGCGCACGACCATGGCGCCAAAGCCGATCGTGAAGCCGATATAGGCCGCTGCCAGGCCGTGCGCGAAGCTCGCCATCGTACCGGACCGCAGATCGAGGATCGTGAACGCGATCAGCGCCAGATCGATGATCGGAAGGCTCAGCAACAGGCCCCGCCCAAGAGCAGGCCTCTTCCATACTATCGCGCGACCAGACCAAGCGCGAGAGCGATCCAGAAGGCGATCTCACACGAGAGAATTGCCAGGTACAGGGCGGTCACCATGCTGCCTTTTCACTAGAAGGTCTTTCGGGCCGATGTCTGTGGCTGCTCGTTCCATGACGAAGCGCCCATTTCCACTCTCCGATTGCCGTCGCCGGCGCTGTCGCAGGCCTTTCTCGCCGCAGTCTCAGAGTATTCCTTCCTGCTCGGCCTGATAGACTGTCCTCACGGTCGGTCGGAAGCCGAGGCTTCGTGCAAGCGAGCCGTCGACATGAAGGTGCCACGGGTTCTGCATTGGTTCCGAGGACGGGGCCATGGTGTGGCCGACCAGCCTGACCAGTTCGTAGATCGTTGTGGGCGCCTCGTCCGACAAGTTGACGATGCGCCCATCGAACGCGCCTCCCAAAGCCAGCTCGATGGCGGCCGCGATATCGCGGTGATGGATGGTGCTCATCCGGTTGGCCGGGTGAAACCCGAAGGCGCCCAGATGCTTCGGCAGCATCTCCAGATGGCCATCGCCATCACCATAGACGAAGGGAAACCGAACGACCGCCCAATTGAGGGCGCTTTGCCGCAGCGAAAGCTCGGCTGCGACCTTGCTGGCGGGGTAGGCCTCGTCCGGCTCAACCGCATCGGTTTCGCGCCCCGGTTGCGGGCTGTTCTTGTTGTAGACGTTGGAGGTGCTCGCCATCACGAAACGCGCTGCGGGGGCGTGGGCCAACACCGCGGCAATCAGGTTGCGCGTGCCCTCCAGGTTGCTCTTCCAGATAAGGTCGGTGTCCTGCGTGCGAAATACCGCTGCCAGATGGACCACTGCCGAAACGCCCGAGACAGCATCCTCCAGCGTTGCCGGATCGAAGAGATCGCCTTCCACGGCCCGTACGCCGGCAGGCGCAGTTTTCCCGGGGCGGACCAGCACACGGCAGTCCTCTCCGGCCTTGACGAGGCGCGGCACCAGGCGTTCACCGACCAGCCCGGTCGCCCCGGTCACCAAGATCGTCATGCCGTCTTTCCTTTCAATTGGAGGTTGAGGCGCTCGGTCGCTGCTCTCAGCACCCGCGCCGTCGTTTCGATGTCGGCCTCGGAGAAGCCGCTAAACGCCTCGTCATGGATGAAAGCGAGGTCGGGCAGTTCACCCCACAACTTCGTCCCTGCAGGCGTTAGGCGGAGCAGCTTCTGGCGCTGATCTAGGTCGCTCGGGACTTGTTCGACCAAACCCTTTCGCACCAGCGTCGAGACGATGATGCTGACCGTCGCGCGCTCGATCTGGAGCAGCGGCGCGAGTTCGCGCTGCATGGTCGGGCCGACCCGCGCCAGCTGGTGCAGGATATACCATTGCGTGGCCCCCAGATCGTGCGGGCGAAGCGCCTCTTCCATGAGCGCTCGTCCCGCGAAAAAGCATCGCTTCGCCCAAGCACCCACCATGCGGTGTTCGAGGGTCGCTTCTTTGTTAGCCATCTAACATACATGTTAGCTATCAAACATGTTGTCAAGGCGCGTCAGCCGCTGGGCAGGCCCGGTTCGCATTGACACGAAAGGGCAGCTCAATAATGATCGGCGGCAGAGCGCATCTGGAGCGCCTCCTGTCCGCGGCAAGGGAGATCATCCCATCCAGTCATAGCGATATGATCTTACGAACCCTTCTTCCGGCCATTCGTAAGCGGACGTCTGGCAATGGGAAGGAAGGTTGACGATGACCCGTACCCTCACGCCCCGAACCTCTGTCGAAACGCTCCGCAAGGAAGCCAAGCGCTGGCTCAAGGCGCTGCGCGCCGGCGAGCCGGATGCAACACGCCGGCTGACCGCCGCATGGTACACCGCGCCTGCCGAACCGGGATTGCGTGACGTCCAGCATGCGCTCGCCCGCGAATATGGCTGCGAGAGCTGGATGGCGCTCAAGGCGGCGATCGAGGAGATGGCGCTAACCGGCAGCAATCGTGCCGATCGCCTCGACCGCCTGCTGCGCCACGGCTGGGACGGCGACACGAGGATCGCGCGCCGCATCCTCGATCTCTATCCCGATATCGCCCGGCATAGCCTGTTCACCGCCGTCACCTGCGGTGACGTGGTGGAGGTCGAGCGACGGCTCGCGCGCGATCCCAAGGCCGCGACCAGGATCGGCGGCCGGCTCAATTGGACCGCGCTTGCCTATGTCGCTTACGGCCGCCTCGACGCCGAAAATGCGCTCGCCATTGCGCGTTTGCTGCTCGATGCGGGGGCCGATCCCAACTTCCAGTTCGACGATGGCTGGGGCAGCCCGTTCAAGATCCTGACCGGCGCGATCTGGCTCGGCGAACAGCACCGGCCAAGCCACCCCCAGGGCGAAGCACTCGTCGACCTGCTCGTCGCGGCCGGTGCCGATCCGTTCGATCTCCAGGCCTTGTACAATATCGCTTGCGTCCCTGGCGATGCCGGTTGGTACGAACTGCTTTGGCGGCATTGCGAGGCGCGCGGCACCGCGCACAAATGGAGCGACCCGGCCGCCGGTCGGCCGGGCGGGAATCTGGAGATCAGCACGCTCGATTTCCTGCTCGGCAGAGCGGCCGTACAAAACCATCTCGCCCGCGCCGACTGGTTGCTTGCGCATGGCGCCAATCCCGACACGGTCGATCCCTTTCGCCTCCAGTCAGTCGATGCGGTCGCGCAGATGTCTGGCTTTATTGAGATGTGTGCGCTGCTCGAACGACAGGGCGCACTGCGTGCAGAGCTTGAAGGTGTCCAGGCCTTCCAGGCGGCCTGTCTCGCGGGTGACGAAGAGAGGGCCCGCGCTATGCTCGCCGCTGACCCGAGCCTGATCGAGGATGCGACACCGCTGCTCGCCGCTGCAGGATCTGGCAATGTTCGCGCGGTCGCTCTGCTGCTGTCGCTCGGTGCCTCGGTCCATCGTCTCGGCGACGATGGGATCAGCGCGCTTCATTGTGCAGCGCAATCAGGGTCTATCGACGCGGTCGACCTGCTCGTCGCGGCCGGCGGCGATGTCGATCTGCAGGAACACCGCTGGGGCGGGACGCCGCTCAGTTGGGCGGTCATGATGGGCCAACCGCATATTGCGCAGCGGCTTGCACCGCTGAGCCGCGATCCGCGGACGCTCGCCTATATGGGGCAGGCCGACAGACTCGACGCGATCCTCCGCGAGGATCCCGCAAGGGCCAACCTTGCCCTTGCCGACCCCGAGGGGCCGACGCCGTTGTTCATCCTTCCGTCCGGTGATGCCGACCGCGCTGCCGCGATCACCCGCATCCTGCTCGCGCATGGTGCCGATGCCGGCTGGCGTAACGCCAATGGCCGAACACCCATCGATTTCGCGCGCGACCAGGATTTCCACGAGGCGGTGGCGCTGATGGAGGCGAGCGTCAGGCGAGTCTGAGTTGACGGTCAGTCCGAACCGTCCGGGAGGCCGTCGTCATAGGGCCCTTACTCAAATCCGCAAAATTATCGGTGTCCTTCGCTTGGTGTCCGGCTCTCCTGACCGATCGGGGCAGCCGAGATTTGCTCACCCGGTACACCCATCTCGATCATCGGTATCTTCCGGGGGCGCTCTCGGTCCAGACGCGCCGCCCTGTCTCCAGGCGCCGAACCGGCGTCGGCCGTCGTGGCTAGCCCTTGTTCCTGTTATCGACATCCCCTGTGATATGCTCCCAGCCCGCTAACGCCAGTTCGGCGACAGCTGCGAGTTCGGCGCGATCTGCTCCGTCGCGGGCGCGGATCGCCATGCCGCTTTGTACGGTCTGCACCAATCGTGCGAGTTTGGTCGTGTCCGCCTTAGGGGGAAGGTCTCCGTCGCCTTTAGCCCTGTCGAACCGCGCCTTGAGGATATCAAAACCTCCCGCGCGAGTGGCCCGCATGAGTTCGCCGAGTTCGGCATGCCCTTCGCTGCCCACCGTGGCGAGCGTCGCCATGCAGCCATGCGGCAGATCGCAGTCACCGCCCGTCATGGCGATGGCTGAGTCCTGGAGAAACGCCAGCGCCGCCTCTTTCGCGGTCACCGCCTTCCGGAAGCGGGTCCAGACCAGCCCCTCATAGGTCGTGTAGTAATATTTGAGGGCTTCGGCGTAGAGCGCATCCTTCGAGCCGAAGGCCGCGTAAAGGCTCTTGGTCCCGATGCCCATCGCCTCCGTAAGATCGGCGATCCCTGACGCCTCGTACCCCCGGATCCAAAACAGCCGCATCGCAGCGGCTAAAGCTTTCTCGCGATCGAATTCCCTCGGCCGACCGCGCGCGGGGCGAGTCGGCGCAGGACAGGCCGAGGGTGCTGGGACATCATTGTGCATCGACCGCTGCATAAACATGTTGACCGCGCACGGCAACGACTCTACGGAATTATGCAGCGATCACTGTATAAAGGACCGATCATGGAATTGTTAGGGAAGCGCGCTTTGGTCAACGGTGGGTCACGGGGAATTGGGGCTGCGATCGCGATTGCGCTCGCCGAGAATGGAGCCGACGTCGCCTTCACCTTCAACCGCTCTGCTGAACGAGCGACGACGGTGGTCCAGTCGATCGAGGCGCAAGGTCGACGAGCGATCGCAATTCAGGCCGATAGCGCCGACCCGGGAGCCATTCGTCGTGCCATCGCAGAGACGGTCGATACGCTCGGGGGGCTCGATATCCTCGTCAACAGCGCGGGCATCGGAACGGCTGGAATGACTGCGGACCTGTCGCTCGCCGATTTGCAGGCCATGCTCGACGTCAATGTTCGCGCGCCCGTTCTGTTCGCCCAGGCAGCGATCCCCCACCTGACGTCCGGAGGCCGCATCATCTCCATCGGCTCCTCACTGGCCGAGCGTGTTCCATTCCCCGGGGTAACGGCCTACGCCATGTCCAAATCGGCGCTTCTGTCGTTCACGCGCGGCCTTTCGCGCGAACTTGGCCCTCAAGGCATTACCGTGAATCTCGTCCTGCCAGGATCGACCGACACGGACATGAACCCGGCCAATGGCGAAAATGCCGACTATCAACGCAGTCTCACGTCGCTTGGTCGATTTGGCGAACCCCATGAGATCGCCAGCGCCGTCGCATTTCTCGCTGGTCCCGCTGCAAATCTCATTACCGGCGCAATCCTCAACGTGGACGCCGGCTTCAACGCCTGAGTATACGAGGCGTCCGTTTCACCGGGTCGTGGCCCCGGTCGCCGTGGAGATCGCCGGTCGGGTGTCCGGGGATCTCTCTTCGGATCGATGGGAGAAGAGATTCCCGAATTCGGGTTCTAGGCCGGGGTCGCAGGCACGACGCTCAGCGCCGGCTTCGGTGCAACCTCGCGCACGCGCTGCATCCAGGCTGGATATTCCTTGGTGATTTCGCTGACTTCGTTCAGTCTCGCGATCTCGCCCGCGCTCAGCTGTACCTCGGTCGCGCCAACATTGTCGTCGAGCTGAGCGATGCGCTTGGCTCCGACGATCACGCTGGTGACGTGGGGCTGATGCAGCAGCCAGGCGAGTGCGATCTGCGCAACGCTGACGCCCTTGTCGGTGGCGACCGTCTCCATCGCGTCGATCACGTCATAAGCACGGTCCCGGGACACGGGCGGGAAGTCGAAGGTCGTGCGCCGGCTGCCCTCCTCGGGTTGTTTGTCGCGGCCAAACTTTCCGCTGAGCAGTCCGCCGGCGAGCGGGCTCCACACCAGCAGCCCGAGCTTTTCGGCTGTGATGAGCGGCACGATTTCACGTTCGAGGTCGCGGCCGGCAAGCGTGTAGTAGCTCTGCGTCGTCACGATCTTGGCGAGGTTCAGGCGTTCGCTGTGCCCCAGCGCGCGGGCGACCTGCCAGGCGGACCAGTTTGAGACGCCGGTATAGCGAACCAGCCCCTGCCGCACGAGCGTATCGAGGGCCGCGAGGCTTTCCTCAATCGGGGTCACTGTGTCGATATTGTGGAGCTGGTAGAGGTCGATGTGATCGATCTGAAGGCGCTTCAGGCTCGCCTTGACGCTGTCGAGGATGTGCCCGCGCGAATTGCCTTGGTCGTTCGGACCCGTACCGACCGGACCGCAGACCTTCGTCGCAATGACCACATCCTCACGCCGAACGCCCAGGTTCTTCAGCGACTGGCCGACAATCTGCTCGGACGCCCCGTTCGAATAGATGTCGGCGGTATCGATAAAATTGATGCCTTGATCGAGCGCGCGAGCGATCAGGGCCTGCGCATCGTCCTGCTGAACATTGCCCATGTTCGCCCAGACGCCCTGGCCTCCGAACGTCATGGTTCCAAGGCAGAGTTCGGAGACGAACAGACCGGTGTTGCCAAGTGTTTTATACTTCATCGTATGGTTCCGTAGGGTGAGAGGGGAGGGTACATGTCAGTGGGGACGCTAGCGGCGTCTGGCTCTCAGCCGATGCATCCGGGTGTCCGGTCCGACCGCGCGTCACCGTTGGCCCAGCGAAGCGGGGATGCGCCCACTTGCGATCAGTAAGGCGATGCCTGTCAGGATGCTCGCAATCGGCACGATCAACAGTCCCAGGGCGAGGCCATTGGGCACTTGCGCAATTGTCGCTGCGTCGCTGACCATGCCGACGATGATGGGCCCAAGCGCGGGCCCAAGAAGGCCCGACCCGATCATCACGAGGCTGGAGGCCTGCGCCTGCTTGCCCTCGCCAGCCACGAGATGGGCTGCGCCGAACGCCCATGGCTGCATGAACGAGAAGGATAGCATCCCCGGCACCAGCAGGGCGATCGACAACCATCCGATCGGCGCGAACAGGGCAGCGGTCGTGGTCGCACTCGCCATCAGGAAGAGGATCGCTGGCGGTCGGAGCATTCCATCCCTGCCTAAGCTCACCGCGCGGTCGAACCAGCGCCCGCCGAGCAGCGTGCCGATGATGCCCATCAGGCCCTGCAAGAGACCGAAAGCCATTCCCACCTCACTGGCGCTGATGCCGTATGTGCGGATGAGGAAGGGAGCGGCGAAGGCGTAGAAGGGGGCTCCGGCGAAGCCGAGAAAGACCGAGGCAATGAACAGCCAGCGAAATGCCGGGGACGCCAGAAGCCGGCGACTGGATTCCACGAACGGCTCGCTGTTTGCGGCCGTGCGCCTCAGCGTAGGCGTCGGTCCTGGGACGATTAAGCTCAACAGCGCGATCAACACCCCGGCCGCGCCGGCGCCGACCATGGCGGTCCGCCATCCCAGGGTGTCGCCGATGGCGCCTCCGGCGGCGAAGCCGACCATGGTGCCGAGCGGAACGCCCATGGCGAACAGTCCGATCGCCAGGCCGCGACGCTCGGGCCGGATCTTGCGAGCGATCAGCGCATGGCCTGCAGGCACCGCGCCCGCTTCGCCGATCGCGACGCCGAAACGCGTGAACGCCAGCAGCATAAAGCTTGCGGCGAAGCCCCCGAGGGTCGTCATCACGCTCCAGAGCAGAATGCACGAAACCAGGACGAGGCGGGGAGACCCGCGATCCGAGGCTCGGGCGAGAGGCAATGAGAGCAGCGAATAACAGACGGCGAAGGCGAGGCCGGTGAGCAGGCCCATTTGCGTGTCGCTAAGACCCAAGTCGGTCTTGATCAACTCGGTCAGAATGAATGGAAGTATTCTGTCTATTTGAGAAAAGACATTGATGAGAAGTAGCGTTACGAAGATAGCGACCATGCGCCCGCCGTGCACGTGATCATTATTACGGTATGATAGAGATGGCGGCGGTCGGCCCTTTATGTCTATTGACTGTGCGACGGATTCTGTCATGTTCGGCGCACTCCTCGCTTGGTTTGCATCCTCAAGCTAGATGGAGTGTTCGATGAACAGAATGCCGGAAGCCTCAAAAAACTTGCCCAATTCTGCAGGCGACGATACGCTGCCAGTCGAGGGTCGGGTGCTGCACTGGCCGCGCAATGCTCCGGAGGTACGTGTGCCGCCACCGCTATTCAGGGCAGTCACCGCCTATATCGAAGCCCAGGGCGGCGGGCAGGGTGGATTCCCGACGCCGATCGGCAGCTTCAATATCGTCTGTTCCTTCAAGCAAAGAATGCGGATGCGGCAGGTCTACAAACCGTCGCTTTGCGTCGTGCTTCAGGGCGCAAAAGAAATCATCCTCGGAGAGGACACGCTTCGGTATGGCGCGGGGCAGTGTCTGGCTGTCGGCATGACGTTGCCGGCGACGGGGCATATCGTAGAGGCAAGTCCGGATGCGCCCTATACCGGGCTTACGCTTGAGCTGGACGTGGCGATGATCCGCGACGTGCTCGAGCAGCTCGAAGCGCCGCCGGCGCCCCCTGCGAGTTGCGGGCCATGCCTGTTCGTGCGGCAGGTCGATGATCCTCTGGCCGAATGTCTCCTCCGCCTTTTGCGGATGTGCGACACACCAGCGGCGATCCCGATCCTCTTTCCGTCCGTCATGCGCGAAATTTGCTACTGGCTCTTGAGCGGTCCGAACGGTGGCGAGCTCCGCAAGTTGGTCGAACCCGAATCGAACGCGGCGCGAATCGCCAAAGCCCTCCACCTCCTGCACGAAAACGTTGCGCGAACGCTGCGTTTGGAGCAGCTGGCCGAGGCCGCGCGCATGAGCCTCTCGTCATTTCATCAGCACTTCAAGGCGATGACGTCGATGACGCCGCTGCAGTTTCAGAAGCAGTTGCGCCTCCTCGAGGCGCGGCGCCTCATGGTGACGGAAAATAAGAATGTCGCGCAGGCCGCCTATCAGGTCGGCTATGAAAGCGCGTCCCAGTTCAGCCGCGAATATTCCCGGATGTTTGCGGTCGCTCCGAAGCGCGACGCCCTGAATCAACAGCGCCTCTACAGCGAATATATTGGTCGCAGGGTGCAGGTTGCCCAATAGGCACTGTCGATCCCCGGCCGTGCCTCTCGCCGGAAAGCGGCACAATCGCGAGCTTACGACGCCTTCAGAACTGATTGTTCGTTGTCTCGGAGGCTGCCCATCTTGAAGCAGGAGCCTCGCGTTACGGGGCGCCGGACCACCCCAACCGTCCATCGTTATCCGGCCAAGCTGACGGTGGCCGCTCAAGACTGGTGAGAGCGGATGCTCCGATCCTCGGCTGCCATTTTCTCCGCCATGCCTGCCGCGAGGTGCTGGACCATGAGCGACGCGGCCGCCGACAGAGTGCGGCCGGCCGCCGTAAAGGTGGAATAATTCGCCATCATAAGACCACGGCCGACAAGCGGGATATAGTTCAGTAAGCCCGCCTCGCGCTCTAACGCGACCTCGAGCGGAGACATCACCGCCACGCCCAACCCTTTCCTGACCAGAGCCTTGACCGCCTGGAGGCTGTTTACGGTTGCAAATGCCTGCGGCTTGACGCCTGCCGTGGTCCACCAGGCTTGTTCGATGAGCCGCCTGAGACTGAGGTTTTCATCGGGCATGATGAACTGTTCATCGAGGCACTCGACGATCTCGATCTCGGCCAGGTCGGCAAAACGATGCTCAGGGTCCACGATCAACCCAAAGGCATAGAGCATGGCCTGCTCGACGCGCATGTCCGCATGGTCGCCTGGATAGGCGATTCCGACCTCGGCCTCACCCGAGCGCACCAGCTCGGACACCCTAAGCGAAGAGGCGACCTGTACCGTGTGGGTGATGGCTGGATAGCTTTTGTGAAACGCGGCCAACTGCTCAGCCAGAAATTCAACAGCGCCCTCAACGACTGCGACGGAGACTTCGCCCCTGCGCAGGCCTCTCAGCTCATCCATGCGACTACGAAACAGCGCCGCCTCGCGCTGCAGTCGCATGACGGAAGCCAGCGCGAACTCTCCTGCCGAAGTGAGCTTCAGACCCTTTGCAGTGCGCTCGAAAAGCGGCGCTCCAAGGCGAGCCTCCATATTGAGCAGCTGACGGTCGATCGCGGATGGTGAGATATTGAGATAGTCGGACGCCTGCCGGATCGATCCCCGCTTGGCGACCTCAGCAAAGTAGAGGCTGAAACGAGATAGCATAGACCGTTCCTATCATTTCTCATCAGGCGAGCGCTTGGCGCGCAGGGATATCTGGACTTGATAGTCGGCCAGTGACCACTTTTTTGCAATTCGAAGGCGATCTAATTGCACTTGCGATTACACCCGGCGCTTCGTAGCAAACCTAACGTAGTTCAACATATCTCTCTAAATAAACCGGATAATTTTGCGTCGACGCACAAAGTGCGATCGATAAAAATTGACCGTGCGACAAATAAAGAGAGGAGGATTGAGGCATAAGGGGGTCTATGCGTAACATAGTGGGTGTTAGTCTTATTGGCCTTTTGGCTTTCTGTGCGACGGAAGTTCATGCGCAGGAAACCACTGCTTCCGTTCGCGGCACTGTAACAGCTAATGGCGAGGCGGTACCCGGGGCAACAGTCACAGTAACCCATGTACCCTCGGGCACGATTTCCACCACCGCCACCGATCGCGATGGCGCCTTCTCGTCATCCGGGCTTCGTCCTGGCGGCCCGTTCACGATCACGGTCGTTGCGAGCGGCTTTGGCGATTATGTGGTGACGGACCTGTCGTTGACCGCCGGTCAACCGCTCCGAATCCCGATCGCGCTCGAAAGCGGCGCTTCAGACATCGTGGTGACCGCGTCGCGCTCACGCGCCGTGGAAACCTCCGCTGGGCCGATCACCACAATCAGCCGCGACGAGATCGCAGGCGTGGCAACGGTGAACCGGGACATTCGCGATATTGTCCGGCGCGACGCGTTCGCGACGATCGATCCCGGCCAGGGCCGCGGCGTGATGATCGCTGGCCAGAATGCCCGTCTCAACAAATTCTCGGTCGACGGGCTCGCCTTCTCCGACGACTTCGGCCTCAACTCCGGTGGTCTGCCCACCGCGCGCGGCCCCGTGCCCATCGACGCGATCGAACAGATGTCCGTCAAGGTTGCGCCCTACGACATCACCGAGGGCAATTTTCAGGGTGGTTCGATCAATGTGATCCTGCGTTCGGGCACCAATCGCATCACGGGTTCGGCTTTCTATACCTATAATAGCGATGCCCTCACCGGCGACCGGACCAACGCAGGGATCACGAGCCCGACCGGCCGGATCAACCTCGATTTTAAAAGTCGAAATTATGGCGGTTTTCTCTCTGGCCCGATCATCAAGGATAAGCTGTTCATCGCAGCATCCTATGAAAAGCTGAGAGAGAGGACGCCGATCCAGATCGGCACGGCCGGCTTCCCGAGCGTCGTGCCCGGCCTCACCGACGCACAGATCGACAATGTCAGCTCGATCGCCAGGACGGTGTATAACTATGACACGCTCGGCGTGCAGTCCTCGACCCTGGAAGAGGATGAGAAATACACCGTCAAACTGGATTGGAACATCGCCGAGGGCCAGCGACTGTCGGCAACCTATATCCACAATGGATCTAGCAACGGATCGACCGCAGGGGTTTCCTCGACGGTGGGCGCTTCGCCCGCACTTGGACTGCAGTCGAACAATTATCTGCGGCCCGAAAAGATCGATTCTTATGTGGTCCAGCTTAGTTCCGACTGGAGCGACAGGATCCACACCGAACTTCGTGGCAACTACCGCAGATATGCGGTCGATCCGAGGCCGCTTGGTGCGGCCGGTTTCTCCCAGATGCAGGTGTGCCTGGATCCCACGTCCGCCTTGCAAATCAACGGGGCGGCCAATGCCGATGCAACTCTGTGTTCGCAAGGCAGCACTGCGGCACCGGGCGCCGCTCGGCTTTATCTTGGCACGCCGGCCGCGTTTCAATTCAACTTCGTGCACACCAGGCAAATCGGTGGCGAGGCTCTGCTGCGCGCCGATCTCGGGACGGTAACGCTCAAGGGAGCCGCAGCGTTCAACAAGCTCGAAGTCGAAAATGCCTTCACGCAAAACGCCCTCGGCAGTTATTATTTCGACTCCCTCGCCGACTTCCAGGCCCGCCGGGCAAGCAGCGTAACCTACGCGGGTTCGGTGACCGGAGATCTTAACGACACGCTGGCGAGCTTTCAATACTGGCAGACCACATTCGGCGGTCAGCTTGCCTGGGACCCGACACCTGATTTCAACCTCACGGTCGGTTCGCGGATAGACCTCTATGGCGGCATCGATGCTCCGCCGCTTAACAACTTCTTCACGACGCGTTACGGCTTCTCGAACCGGTCTTCGATCAACGGCAAAAGCGTGTGGCAACCGCGCATTTCCGCATCATGGTCCGGCGTCGACCGCCTGACCTTGAAGGCCGGCTTTGGACTATTTGGTGGCGGCTCCCCAAACGTCTTTATCGGCAACAGCTTCTCGGTCTCGGGCGTCTACGCAAATTCCGTCACGATCGCGCGCGCCGTCAATGGGGTTGGGTGTCAGGGTGGCATTTCGGCCGCGCTCTGCTCGGCGGCACTGGACAATGTGAACGGCACGACGCCGAGCGCCGCGCTCATCGACTATATCCGCACCAACACCGGGGCCCTGTCGACCGCCAACGTGAATGCGATGGCTCTGGGCTATCGCATGCAGTCCACCTGGAAGGCGTCATTCTCCGCCGACTATAAGGCCGATTTCGACAACTTCCTCGGTCATGGCTGGGATTTCGGCGCTGACGTCTATTATGGCTTCGTCAAGGATGCACCAATCTATCGGGATCTGCGCCTGACGCAGGTTGGAACCGCACCCGACGGTCGTCCCCGCTACGCGACGATGACACCGACCAGCGCCAATACCGACTTTCTCCTGACCAACACGCACCGGGGGCATTCGCTGATCGCGACCGCAAGGATCGACAAAGCCTTCGACTTCGGCCTCAGCCTTGGGGCGAGCTACACCTTCCAGGACGTCACGGACGTCAATCCGATGAACGGCTCGACGGCCAGTTCCAACTACGGCCAGTCGGCTGTTCTCGATCCCAATGTGTCCGCCTACGGCACCTCGATTTATCAGATCCGCAACAGCGTGAAGTTCCATATCGACTTCGATCGCACCTTCTTCGGTGACAACCACACCCGCTTCAGCCTGTTCGGCGAGCGCCGTTCGGGCATCCCTTACAGCCTGACGATGACCGACGCCGGCCAGACGCTGGGCCATGGCAATGTGTTTGGCGCCGCAGGTCTCTCGAGCCGTTATCTCTTCTACGTGCCCACGCTGAACGATCCCTTGGTCGCCAATACAACCGCGGCGGATGCGGCGACGCTCGCGGCCCTCAACAGCTTCATCGATCAGAACGGGCTTGGGCGCTATCGTGGCCAGGTCATCGGGAAGAACACCCAGCGTTCGCCGCAGTGGACGAAAATCGACCTGCACATCGAGCAGGAACTGCCGGTTCCAGTCGTCGATAGCGGCAAGATCACGCTTTTCGCCGACATCGAGAATGTGCTGAACCTTATCAATCACAACTGGGGAGCGCTTCGGCAGGTGCCGTTCCCCTATCTTGCCTCGGTCGTCAACGTCAGCTGCGCCAATCTGTCGGGCAGCAATTGCACGCAATATCGCTACTCGAACTTCAGCAATCCGGCTGTCGACAATGTCGGCCGTATCTCGCTCTACGCTGTCCGGTTGGGTGTCCGTGTAGGCTTTTGATGCCTGTTGCTGACAAGCCTCCGAGATGGTCTCCCTTGTCCAAGAAAGTCTGTCCTGTGTTCAAAGCTCGTCTTCCCTTGGCTTTATCAGCCATTTTGGCCGCTGCCATGGGCACGGCCCATGCTGCAGCGACTCAACCTCCCGCACCGATGTCCGCGCTTGTGAACCAGCGCTGGCCGGTAAAGATGGTGATCGTCACCACTTATGAAAATGGGGAGGATACCGGCGATCGCGCCGGTGAACTGCAGCTTTGGGCGGAACGGGAGAAGCTCACGAAGCGGATCGAATTTCCTGGTGGCCCGCACCATCTGCTGACCAACGACGACCATTCGGTGGTCGCGATCGTCACCGGCATCGGCTTGGTCAACGCCGGTGCGTCGCTCATGGCGTTGGCGCTCGACCCGCGCTTCGATGTTTCAAAGGCCTATTGGCTTGTCGCGGGCATCGCCGGGGTTGATCCGGAAGTGGGTGCGATCGGCGATGCCGCCTGGGCCAACTATGTCGTCAACGACTTCGCTATTTCCTTCGACCGGAAGGACGCTCCCGCCGATTGGGCCTATGGTATTTTGCCTTTCCGTTCGACCCGGCCGAACCAGCTTCCCGACGTCAAGATGAGCTTTGGCCCGTTCGACCGCTATGCGCAGCTGTTTCCGCTGAATCAGCGCCTGACAAAATGGGCCTATGAGCTGACCAAGGATACGTCCCTCTACTACACGCCCGAGGTCGCTGCGTTCGAGAAGCCGTGGACCGGCTTTCCGGAAGCGCAGCGACCGCCCCAGGTCATGATCGGGGACAGCTTCGCATCTAATTATTTCTGGCACGGCCAAACCCTCACCAAATGGGCGCGCGACTGGGTGCGTCTCCATAGTGATGGCAAGGCCAGGTTCGTCATGAGCAATACCGAGGATTCGGCGATCGCCGCTGCTGTCGCGCGCATGGGCAGGATGGGCGTCATCAAGGGCGATCGGCTGATGGTGCTGCGAACGGCGTCCAACTACACGATGGCTCATCCCGGCCAGTCGGATTATGATTCCTGGCGCCAGGAATTCCCGTTCGACGGCGCCCCCGCCTTCGAGGCTGCCTATCGTGTCGGCAGCAGGGTGGTTCACGAAATCACCGACCATTGGGATCGATATGAAGATCAGACGCCGGGTGCGGACTAGCATGCGCCATGGTGCGGTCACGTCTCGTCTGGCCCTGGCTGTCCTCGCAGCCATGCTCTTCGCCATGCCGGGGCCGTCAGGGGCAAGAGTAAAAGCCGTCGGCTCCGATGAGATACGGACGGCGTCGCTGTTGGAACGCATCCGCACCGACCCGCCACGGCTCAGGATGTTCCTGCAGCGCATGCCCAAAGGCGGCGATCTGCATAACCATCTGAGCGGGTCAATCTATGCGGAAGATTTCCTCGCATGGGGCGCCGAGAAGGGTTTCTGCATTGACGCCGCCAGCGATGCGATCACGTCGCCGCCTTGCGACGGCAAGGCCCGTATTCCGATCGAAGACATCATTGCTGGCGATCCGTTTCGCTATGGCCAGATTGTCACCGCGCTTTCGACGCGGGGGATGGCGGCGGGCTTTGGCGATCCCAAGGTTCCGGGGTTCGAGCGCTTCTTTCGATCTTTCGATGCCCTTGGCCCGGTCCCTTCGGCAACGATCGCGCAGGCTCTGGCGCAAAACCGGAGGGATGCCGCAAGCGAGGGCGTATCCTATCGCGAGCTGATCACATTACCCCGCGCCGTTATCGATCTCTATCCGCCGGCAATGGCCGTGCCGGGCGACGGCACCGATTTCGACGCGCTCTCGAATGCGCTCAGCCCCCATCTTCCCGCTGCCTTGACGGCTGCGCGCCGCAGCTTCGACCAGATCGAGGCCGAGGCGGCGGCGCTCAACGGCTGTGCCACGAACAGCCCCAAACCAGCTTGTGCGGTCACCATCCGTTATCAGGCCGTCGCGGTCCGCAACGTGCCACCGGCGAAAGTCTTTGCGGCCCTGTCATTTGCGTTCGCTATCGCCGAGGCAGATCAGCGCTTCGTTGGTGTGAATATTGCGGCGCCCGAACATGACCCCATAGCGATCCGCGACTATGCGCTTCACATGCGAATGCTCGCCTATCTGCATGCGCGTCATCCCAACGTTCCGCTCTCCCTCCATGCCGGCGAACTCACGCTCGGCCTGGTGCCGCCCCAGGCCCTGCGCTTTCACATTGAACAGGCCGTCAGCATCGCCGGCGCCAGCCGGATCGGCCATGGTGTCGACCTGCCCTATGAAGAGGGAGCCGCCGATCTCCTTCGACGCATGGCGCGGAACCGCGTGGCGGTCGAGGTCAATCTGACAAGCAACGCCGTCATCCTTGGTGTGAAGGGCAAGGATCATCCGCTTCGCCTTTATCTGGAGTCGCAGGTGCCGGTGGTCCTTTCCACCGACGATCAGGGAATCGGGCGCAGCGACATGACGAACGAATATCTGCGGGCGGTCCAAGAACAGAGCCTGACCTACCGCCAATTGAAGTGGATCGTCCGGAACTCACTCGAATATGCCTTCGTGTCGGGGCGCAGCTTGTGGGTGTCCGGCCCTGGCAGCGCGACAGTCGCGGCCTGCGCCGCTTCGCTTCAAACGGCAGACGCTCTTTGCGCTTCTTTCCTCGCTAAAAACGAAAAGGCTCGCCTACAATGGTCGCTGGAGAAGAAATTCGGGGATTTCGAGCGTGAGAACTGATGGAGCCGCTCGTGCCCAACGGCGCGGCAGGTGGGCAGGGCGACTCATGCTCTTAATCCTGGCCACACTCGGCTCAAATGCCGCTATCGCAAGCGATCCGGAGGAGCATTATGCATCAGCGACCGATCTGAATGCGAGAGTGGCCAATCCCATGGACGGGATCGCGGTATCTGTCGTTCCGAGCAGACCAGGCGTGGTCGTCCTTGTCGCCCGGCGCGATCGTAGCGGGGAGGCAGAGATCCATATGACGAACGACGACGAGATCGTGGCACGGGAAGGTTGTGCGGATCTGCTCGTCGGAGGCAAAGCCGAAGGCCTGCGGGCCTTGAGCGAGAACGAGTATCGCGGCTCGAGCTTGGAAGGCGCACATAGCTATCGCTTTTGCGCGGGCGACGTGATGTTTATTCCGGCGGGAAAGCCGCATCAGGTTCGGTTGCGCGATGGTGCGAGCTTCTCTTACCTCACTATCAAGATGAAGGTTCAGGAGTGAGCCGCCGTGCCCTCGGGATGTATAGGAATCTCACAAGGGAGTACCGCGGTGCGACCGAAGGCGTCGCTGACCGATAGTCTTCGCTTGAAGGTTCTTTTCGCCCAGGCCGATCCATCAAAGGATCAGGCAGTTGAGCCCTGGACGTTACTCGTGCTGGCTTCCTTAACGAGCGGAAGGCGTCGCCTTGGCGTGCCCGTCAGCGCCAGGAGAGCGTTCGCGACCGCCGGCGCGATCGGCGCGACGCCGGGTTCACCCATGCCGGTAGGACGGTTCGTGGACGCGATGATGTGCGTCTCGACTGAGGGCATCTCATTCATACGCAGGACCGGGTAGGTGTCGAAGTTGGTCTGCTGCACGACACCGTCTTTGAGCGTCATCGAACCGTACAACGCGGCGGAGAGGCCGAAGCCGATGCCGCCTTCCATCTGCGCTGCGATCTGGTCGGGAGAAACGGCGATACCACAATCAACGACGGCGACAACGCGACGGATGACCGGCTTGCCCAGGTCCCGCCGGACCTCCGCAACCTGGCCGACCAGGGTTCCGTAAGTTTCATGGATCGCGAGGCCGCGTGCCCAACCCGCTTCGATCGCTTTGCCCCAGCCCGAGCGGCGGCATAGCTCGTCGAGCAGTACCAGTCGCCGCTTGTCGCCGGCCTTCTCATAGAACATTCGGCGATAGGCTGCAGGATCCCGGCCAACCCGTCGCGCGAGCTGGTCGATGATATGCTCCATTACGAACGCGGTGTGGGAGTGGCCCACCGATCGCCAGAAGGATGGCGGCACCGCCAAGGAGGGGCTGAAGACCTTTCCGTCCACGCTCGATGCTGTCGAGAAATAGGGTGAGCCCTCAATGCCTTCGACGGCCTGACTGTTCGGGCCGACCGGGACAAGCGGCTGACAGACGCTGTGGATTCGCCAGCGTTCGGGAAAGCCGTCTCGCCCCATCTGGACCCAGAGGCGGTGATGGGACATCGGCCGGAAATAGCCGGCCATCATCTCGTCCTCGCGCGTCCAGATCATCTTGACTGGACGTCCATTCGTCCGCTTCGAGATCCGCACGCATTCGACGACATAGTCGGCGCTCATGACGCCGCGCCGCCCGAACGAACCGCCCGCAGGGATCACCTCTAGATCGACGCGACCCGGGACGGTGCGCGCGGTCAAGGCTGCCTGGACCTGATCAACAATGGGTAAGTGCGCGCCGGAGGTAATCGACACATCCCAGCCGTCGACCATTGCGACGCAGTCGAGCGTTTCCATGGGTGCATGCGCTAGATAGGGAAAGTCGAACGCAAACTCGACGACGTCCCCGCTGAAGGGCGTTTCAGGTTCGTCGCCCTTCATGGCGAAATCGCTTGGGTTCACATCACCGCGGCCAGCTGCCAGGTCGTGATAATAGCGGACCAGATCGGGCGTCGAGCGCTTCTCCGCCTCTGTGTCGTCCCACTCGACGCGCAGCGCCTCACGGCCCTTTCGCGCCGCGAAGCTGTTCTGCGCAACCACCGCAACGCCGGTTTCGATCGCGAAGACGTCGACCACGCCCTTCACCTTGCGTGCGTCGGACGGATCGAAGCGGGCGAGCTTGCCGCCGAACCGCGGGCTGTGCGCGACCATGGCGACGAGCAGATCGGGTCGCTGGACGTCTTGGGTGTAGACCTGAGCGCCCGTGCTCTTCGGCACGCTGTCCTTACGCCGCACCCGATCCGTGCCGATCAGGCGATAATCCTTCGCCTGCTTGAGTGTCGGTTGCTGCGGCGGAATCTGCCGGGATGCGTCGGCGAGCAGCTCCGCGAAGGTTGCGGAACGCCTTGAGGCAGGATGTGAAACGACACCGTCGCGAACTTCGAGGAGCCGCCGAGGTACGCTCCAGCGCAGAGCGGCCGCATCGACGAACATCGAGCGCGCAGCGGCTCCGGCATTGCGCATCAGATCCCAGTTGGACGAGATCGAGCGCGATCCGACCGAGCCCTGCGGCCCGTAGGCGCGAAAATTGCTGCGGGAATCGATGACCTTTACCCGGTCCCAATCGGCGTCGAGTTCCTCAGCGACGATGGCGGCCAGACCGGCATGGATGCCCTGGCCCAGTTCCTGCTGGCGGTTCACGATAGTGACGGCGCCATCCGGGGCGATGCGGATGTACGAACCGAAGGCGCTCGGCTCGGGATCGGGGCTGCCGCCGCTCAGGATCGCGCCGCCCACCTCCATTGGGTGGGTCGCGGTGTAGCCGACCACCAGCGCGCCGCCGATGAGCGATCCGCCCAATATCATTCGGCGGCGGGTCATGCGGAAGCCGCGCTTCGCATCCGATTGTGCGGAATCGGCGCTTTCAGGGGTAGACGTCATGCGGGGCACCTCGCACCGGAATCGAGCCAAGCCTTGATGAGCGCGCCGAACTCCGCCTGCGTGCCAGGCGCCGGACTGCGCGTGCCGCCTGGATGCCATGCCCAGCCGACCAGTTCGTCTTCCGCCATATGGTGGAGCAACGCGGCCCGATCCATGTGCGAGCGCGCCGGATCGAGCATCTGGCGACAGATCTCGCCCAGCGACGTGCCCTGCCAGGCCATCTCGATCGGCGCGAGCTTCCACTCGGGATTGCCTGGAACGCCCGACGCCTCGAAGTTTGCGGCGTGATGGCAGGTCGAGCAGCGCAGCGTCGGTTCGCCGGCGCCATCCGGGCCGCGCGATACCCAGGGAACATGCGGCCGCATCGCGTTCGTCTGCGTGGGTCGATCGTTGCGCGGGTGGCAATTCATGCAGCGTGGATGCTGGATCACGCGCCCGGCTTCCGCGAATAGCGCGAGCGAGCGAGCTTGTGGGTCGCCGATTGACGCGAACGACGCAACCGGTCGCAGATGTGTCACTTCGCTCTTGGGCGGCGCGGCAGCGATGGATTGGGGCTGCGGGAGGGCGCGAGGGCGCAGGGCAATTGCCGCGACAAGAACGATGACGGCGACGATGATCGCCAGAAGCGGCAAGCAGCCAATACGCCGCCGACGTCGAGCTGGCCTCGCTGAGCGAAATCCATGTCGCCAGCTCATGCTGGGTTCGCCGGGGAAGACGACGAGCCCGCAGCGTCATGGATTGCCGCGCGAATGCGGTTGTACGTTGCGCAGCGGCAAATGTTGCCGCTCATCGCTTGATCGATGTCGTCGTCGTTCGGGATGCTTTTGACGCGAAGGAGGGCCACGGCGCTCATGATTTGGCCCGACTGGCAAAATCCACATTGTGGAACGTCGCGCTTCACCCAGGCGGCGCGAAGCGCGTCCGCCTCGGGCCCTTCAACCGCTTCGATCGTGACGATCTGTGACCCGGCGGCCGCTTCCAGGGGAAGTGAGCAGGAGCGCATGGGTTGGCCATCGACATGGACCGTGCACGCGCCGCATTGGGCGATCCCGCAGCCATATTTCGTGCCGGTGAGATGGAGCGTGTCGCGAAGCACCCACAACAGCGGAGTCTGTCCGTCTTCCTCGATCTGATGTGCGCGGCCATTGACCACGAGCTGGTACGACATGCGACTGGCTTTATCCCGGAGTGAACATCGCCTCAGGATAGGGCAGGCACGCCCGACTTCGAACGCCCGATCCTTCGAAAGATTTGCCTAATCCGCCATGAAATGTCTGGAGTTCGAAGGCGCTCGCCCAAGGTCTGTTTCACCTGATAGGCGATCCGCCTGGCGCACCGGTTTTCCGGCACAAAAGCTGATCGAGCGGCTGTCGCCCCGAGCCCGTGTGACAAGGCCCACGTTCCGATGCGCACGTGTATGCCTTCAGGGCAGCACTGACATGACGCCAGCCCTTCTTTGCTTGCCCTCTAAAGACGGATTGCCGCCTTTGTGCGCGGAAAGCGGGCAGGCCTGGGATACCAGGGGGGTCAGACTGTCCGCGCTGGATGGCACAGGTACCACATGCTGTCTGCAGGAGGCTCGCCCGCCAGAACAGGCGCTGCGAAAGCGAATGGTGCTGGTGAAAGAGCAACACCATTGGGCCGTCGCGAGCGATTTGCGTGAGCTCTGAGATTATAGGCGAAACCGGCGAGCATTGTGCGCTCAACGTATAGGTGTCACGCTTGGCTATGGGAATCCGCGAGGTGATTTACGGAGAACTCTGCGCGATTGTAGTTTTACAAGAACGCTGATCTCACGAAGCTCCAGAAGGTCGGTTTTCGTTGAGCCAACGATCGATCACGCCATTAAGGGCAGCCGGCTGTTCCAGTATGACCATGTGTCCTGCGTCGATCGTTACCTCGGCCAAGGTTGTGCAGTCCTCTCGCATCGGATCCGCAAGCGCACTGTGAATGGTGTCGCAAACTGTGTCCCAGCGTGCGTGGATGAAGAGCGAAGCTATGTCGATCCGCCCGAAATTCGGCGCCTCGATGGCGAATGCCAGATTGTCGGCATCGTTCAGGTACCACGCATTGGCTCCACGGAAGCCGGAACGCTCGAACGCGGCCACGAACGCCTCGAACGTGTTTTCGCTGAGTATAGTCTCGTCCCGTGGCATAGTCGGGGCACGTCGATCAGCGCCGAAAAAGCCGCCGCGCGCGCGCAGATCCGAGAACTTGGATGGTTTCCCGACAACGTCAGAAGACGTTCGCCGGTACAGCGAAGCGATCGTCGCGCGCACGTCCGCCTCAAGCGAGGCGGCGGCGGCACCAGCGTGCTCACGATGATACAGCCAATAATCCCATTGCCCAACCGGGTAGCGGTCCGGGGGTACAGGTCGCGATTTACTGTCGCGCTGACGTTGTCCAAGGTGTTGCCATGCGCAAAGTAGGGGACGCAGATGGCGACGATCCCGCGACAACGGTCGGGATGGTGTGCGCCGATTGACCAGACCGGCGCACAGCCCCAATCATGCGCCACCCACAAGGCCGGTGCCCCGCCAAGACTGTCGTGCAGCTCGGTGAGATCGGCGGTTATCTCCCGAACTGCATAATCGCGGATACGCGTAGGCACGGACGACCTGCCATAACCGCGCATGTCCGGAGCAATACAGCGCCAGCCTGCCTCTGCGAAATATCGGAGTTGGTGCTCCCAAATGATGCCGATTTCGGGCCAACCGTGGACGAAGATCATCAGCGGACCGTCGAGCGGCCCCGCTTCGATCCAGGCGGTGCGGTGACGCGGCGTCTCACAACCGCCGGCGCGGAACGGGGCCGGCACCATATCAGCGGCCCTTCGTGGCGATGAAGCGCCAGTCGGCAACCACGGCGAAGCGGTGCGGTTTGGCACGCTGCGCGTAAGTTTCGCTCTCCAGGATCTTCCTGAGATCGGCGAAGCTGTCGTAGCGCACCACAGCGATCTCGTTCCAATCGTCGTCGGGACCGGCAAGAAGGCTGTGCACGCGCGGCCCCGCGTGAAGCAGCTCCGGCACCACTCCGACCGCTTCGCAGGTCTCCCTGAAGCCGCCGACATACCCCTCATAGTAGCCGCTCAGCGAGTCCGGCTTCGCGTCCCCAAAGCCGGCGGGATAATCGGGCGCAGCGCGGAACCGGAGGAGATTGACCATCACCACCGGGCCGTCGCCGATCGCCTTCTCCGCCGCATCCAGTGCGGTTTCGTCGAGTTCCAGCGTTTGCATCACGTCGCTTCTCCTTGTTCGCCCGGATCATTATCGCGATGGCAAGAACACCGTTGTAGAGGCTTCGAAAACAGGATTGAGTTGCCACCGTGTCCACACCGCCCAACTTTCAGCGCCTATTGAACCTGCTGCACTTCGCACGTGTGGTGGATGCCGGATCCTTCGCCGAGGCGGCACGGCGAGCCGGAACGACGACTTCGGCGCTCTCCAAGGCGGTGTCGCGTTTTGAACAGGCACACGGAGTGCGCCTCCTTCACCGCACTACTCACGCAATCTCGCTTACATCAGAAGGCGAACGGCTGCTTGAGGGGACTAGAGATCTGTTGCGCGAGGCGGAACGGCTTGAGGCGACGCTGGAACTCGCTTCGGCGAGCGGTGCCGGAGGGCGCGTCAGGCTCAGTGCGCCCGCGCCGCTCATTCGGGCCAGACTGGCACGGCAGATTCCCGCTATCTTACGTGCCAACCCCGATATCGAATTGGAACTGAAGGTCGACGATGGCACGCTCGACTTGGCGGCAGAGGGCATCGACATTGCAATCCGCTTTGGAGAGCTCAATGGGCAGCCGAACCTCGTCTCGACCCCCTTGGGGACCTTCCCATGGGTGCTCTGCGCAACCCCTAAGTATGTCGAGGTGGTGGGTGCGCCGAGCTCGCCGGCCGACCTCATCGCACATCACCAAATCGGCTTTCGCGATCCGGGCTCCGGTCGCCTTATGGCGTGGCAATTCGCGGATCCCGTCGACGGCAAGATAATCCGCATCCTGCCACGTCCGCGGATTGTGGTAGAGGACGTCAGCGCAATCTGGTCGATGATGCGTCTTGGCTTAGGCCTCGCTTGGGTTCCGGCCTGGGTGGGGCTGCTTCCGCTTCGCGATGGACTGGTGGTCGAAGTCCTGCGCGAGTGGCGCGTCGCCGAAACGCCAATTCATGCCGTGCGCTTAGAACGGCGGAATACACCTGAACGCATCCGCTCACTGCTCGATGCATTGCGAGAGGCCGCAGGAGATTGGCGCTATTCTAGCTAACACATAGCTCCTCTTGCGTTTTGAAAGCGCCGGAGTTTCCTGGAACCGGCGGGAGATATGGATCGTGTCCGCGAGGCTGACGAGATCGACCCTCTGTCCAATACTTCAGGGGGTCGACACAGGTCGCCCTAGATGAAATGCAGGTTCGGGATGCGCTTATAGAGATATCTCGCATCCCCCGCCACCAGGGTTCACCGCGCGCATAGGGGTCCTCGACGCCGCGGCATTGCCGTGACGCTTGCGGGCGCGCCCAACCGCGGCGTCGGTCCGAGCGCTGCGCAGGAAAAGGCCGATGTCCGCAGCGACCATGAGCGGCTCAGAACCGATAGGAGAGCATGATGCCTCCCGCCGGCTGCCAGCGGCGGCCCTCTTTCGTGATCGGGCTGTCCGCGATATCGCCGACAAGATAGGTAGCGCCTGCTCGCGCAGTGATCCCGAACTTGGGGGAGAACCAGTATCCTGCAGTCACGCCGGCCCCGACATCCCTGATGCCCCCGTCCGGGCGGTAAGCCCGGAGGCCGCTCGCAGCTGCCGCAGCCTGATCGACCCCAAAATAGGTGCGCGTATAATCGCTATTCGCCAATGTGGTCTGCGCGTCGATCGAGAGGAAGAAGTCCTTGCGGCTGACGGCGGCATAGCTGGCGCTCGCGGTGGCGAGCAGCCCGTTGTGCGTGCGCGAGACGTCGTGAAGCACCGAAAGCTCCATTTGAAGCGCGCCTTGGCCATATTGATCGCCACCGAAGCGATAGCCGACGAACGCGCCAGCCTCGATCGCGGTATCGATCTCGGGCAGCAGCCCGATGCGACCGTCCGAATCGTTGCGCGGTAGCCGAGCGCCGATGAGCGGCCCGAATGAGAGTCGGGGATCCGAAATGACGTCGACCCGCAAGCCGGGTCCGCGGACCTGAACATTGACGCCCCCCCAGCGAACGTCAGCCATGACGAAGGGCAGGACACGCATGTTGCGCGAGCCGTCGAATTTGGGAACGACACCAGGGCCAATCGCGACCACACCATGCGGGCCACCGTCGGATGGAGCGGACTGAGCTTGAGCAACGCCGGCGAACATTGGGGCAGCGCCACAGGCGAAAAGAATCGAAATGAGCTTTTTCATCGACAGACCTTTCGTTCGAGGGACACAGGGTCACCGAAGGCGCCCGTTTATTGGGGGGCTTTCCTTCGGTGACCGCAGAGGCCGCCCCGGGGAGGGGGGGCGGGGCGACCTCGCGTCGAAAGCGCAAACCGAGGGCAGGTCCGCGGCTTCCGAACAAGAATTCGTGGCTAAGTTGATCGCGCGACAGTTTGATGTTCTGTGTTAACGCTAGTAGAGATCTTGCCGGTTAGGCACATCAGAAAGAAGTCATAGCCGTTGACACAAATCAAGTCGCGAAACTTAGTCTCAACTTAAGCCATTTTGTGTGGCGTAATACTTGACCTGCGGATGGATTGTGACAATGTGTTTCTCCCTCGCTTCGGTTGGCACCAGCAAGCTAGAAGGAATGACCAGTGGTCAAAATGCCGGAATTTGGAAAAATCTTGCCTTTTCCTACACGCGATGCGATGCCCGGCCCTGCCCAGCGGGGAGTTCGAGACGGTCGCGCAGAAAGGATCGGCATGACCTCAACCTTATTGGCGGCGGTTAACGCCTATGCCGACGCGAATGGCGGCGGGGAGGGGTATTTTCCGATCCCGAACGCTGGATTGCATATCATCCGTGCGTTCCATGAGATGGACAATCATTACGTCTATCAACCCTCCCTGTGCATCACGCTTCAGGGCGGCAAGGAAATCCTGATAGGCGACGAGACGCTCAGCTACGGTCCGATGCAGTGTCTCGTCATCGGACTGGATCTTCCGGCTTGTGGCCGGATCGTGACCGCGAGTTCGGACGAGCCGTTCGTCGGGATCACCATCGAGTTCGATATCGCCATCATGCGCGAAGTCCGAGACAAGCTCGAAACGCCCGTGGTTGCGACGACGAACCCTGTCCGCAGTATGTTCGTGGCCGATGTTGACGGTGCATTGGCGGACTGTGTGCTGCGCATGGTCAGGCTAACGGAGACGCCGCAGGCCATTCCGATTCTCTATCCGGCTTTGATGCGCGAGTTCTACTACTGGCTGTTGAGCGGCCCTCACGCCTCCGACCTGTGGCGGCAGGCTGTCCCCGACACCCATCTCGAGCGGATCGGCCGGGCGATCCACCTGCTTCGCCAGAATTTTGCCAAGACGCTGCGGGTTGAGCGCCTCGCGGAAGCGGCGAACATGAGCCCGTCCTCCTTCCACCAGCACTTCAAAGCGTTGACCGCGATGTCCCCGCTCCAGTTCCAGAAACAACTGCGGCTGCTCGAGGCGCGCAGGCTTCTGACCGCAGAAGCGCTGAATGTCGCCGAGGCTGCCTATCAGGTCGGTTATGAGAGCGCCTCCCAGTTCAGCCGGGAATATTCGCGCACGTTCGGAATCGCGCCCAAGCGTGATGCCATGAACCTGAAAGCGGCTCTGGCTTAGTTCAACATCTGACGCTTGGTATCGTCCTGCCTGGCTCGTGAAGGCCGATTAGGTGGAGCGGATAGAGTCCTGAGATTGCGCCGCCGGCATGGGGCTAAGGGCCTGCCCGGACTCTAGCGCAAAGTTTCGGCGATCAGTTCCGAGGATCCGAACAGCTGTGGCGTGCACAGCTACGGCACGGAGGCGCTGATGATTTCCCTGAACGTCGCGATGGCATCAGCCTCGGTGAGCTTGCCGCGGACGATTGCCGCTGAGAGGCCTTCTCCCGCTCCGACCAAGCCGGTACACAACCGCGTTGCCGCTGATCCGGTCAGTCGATTGAACGGGCGTAGAACGGATACAAACATGGCCACGGACTCGTCGAGAAGCTCCGCATAGACTTCCGCCTTTTCCGGGCTTCCGGCGAGTGCGGCACCGACGACGTAAAACTCGCCGGTCAGTTCTGCCGCGCAGCGGATATAGGCGTCCGCCAGGGCCGCGATCGTCTCGTAGCGATTCTTGTCGGCAGCCGCCATTGTCTGGCGGAATGCCTCGACACGTTCGGTGTCGATCCAGCGATACAACTCGATAAGGAGGCCGGAGCGCGTGCCGAAATGGTCATATACGACCGGCTTGGATACACCTGCCCGCACCGCCAGATGCCCCAACGTCAAATTGTCGGCACCTTCCTCGCGGATCACGTCGAGTGCCGTCACAAGCAGCTGCCGCCGCCGATCGGCCTTGGAAAGCCGGCGCCCGCGCTGCGGGGCCGCCACGCTCGAATCTGTCGTCATGATAGACTCACTTGCCGAACCTACTAAAGGTAACTAACACGAACCTACGATTCGTAGGTTGAGTATCTAAACGGAAAGGCGGCAATGTCCATCTCACCCATCCTCCTCCTGGGCGGCACCGGCCAGATCGGCCATTTCACCATGCAGGCGTTGCGCACGCGCTACCCCGATCTTCCCCTGCTGATCGGCAGCCGGAACCGGCAAAAAGCCGAGCAAGTCGCGAGCGCGCTGAATCATGCCGAGGCGGTGATGATCGACCCGCAGGCGGACGATCTTGGTCTCGGCGAACGACCGATCGGAGCGGTCGCTGTGCTCTATAGCGATGAAAGGCTCGCGAGCCTGCGCTACGCCCATGCACGCGGCATTCCGCACCTCGGGATTTCGACCGGGCTCTATGAGGTCGCGCCCGAGATCGCGATTCACATGCAGCGCCCCGATGCAGCCGCTGTGGTGCTCGGCTATGAGTGGCTGGTCGGTGCCACCACTATCGCGACGCTCACCGCGGCCAAGGCCTATGCGCGTGTTGACGGCATCAGGATCGGCGCATTGGTCGATGAGGAGGATTGGGGCGGCCCGACCGTCGCGGAGGATTTCGAACGCTTCGCCTCGGTCACCTCGTCCGTCCTGTCACGACGGGAAGGCGCATTCGTCTGGCGCAAGGGTGATGATGCCGGTTTCAGTTTCCACGCGATTGACGACACGGAATTGGCGGCTTCCGGCTTCTCGTCGATCGACATAGCTGGTCTTGCAGCAGTGACGGGCGCCAAGGACATCGAGTTCGGCATTGGGACGGGAGTCAGTTCCAGCAGGCGTGCTGGAGGCGCGAAATCGACCGAGATCATCATTGAGCTCTCCGGCCTCAACGAGGCGGGCACGGTGCTGCGCAGCCGACACGCCCTTTTCCACCCCGGCGGAGCTGCACCGCTGACGGCAATCGGCATCAGCATGGTGCTGGAACGCCTTGCCGGACTGGACGGCAAGGCGGCGACGCAGGCCGGACTGTTCTTTCCCTACCAGATCCTCGATCATGACGCGTATCTCGAACGTCTCACCCAGGAGGGCGGCCGGCTGATGGCGCTTCCGCTCGCATGACGAGCGCGTTTCAAGATACCGGAACGCAGAAGGCGCTGGTGGTCATGGCGCACCCTGCGGAGTCCTCGCTGACCCGCGATGTGACACGTGCGATTGTCGAGGCGTTAGACTCCCATGGCCATGATGCCGAGATGGTCGACCTCGCGGCTGAAGGGTTCGATCCCGTATTCGGGCCGGCGGATTACGCAGCCTTCAACTGCTCGGGCACCCTTCCCCACGACGTGCAAGCGGAGCAGCGACGGATCGATCGCGCGGATTACCTGATCCTCGTCTATCCGGTTTACTGGTGGTCGATGCCGGCGTTGCTGAAGGGCTGGATCGACCGCGTATTTGTCGCAGGCTGGGCTTTCGATGAGGACGCGGAGGGACGCATTACGAAGCGGCTTGGCCGGCTCAAGGTCAGCCTGGTCGCGATAGCAGCTGCCAGCGAGGCGACCTACGTCAAGCGCGGCTATCGCGAGGCGATGAAGGTGCAGATCGAGACGGGTATCTTCGATTTCTGTGGTGCGCCTGTCGTAGCCTCGCTGTTGGTGACGCCCGATCAATTGGCGCATCCGTCCGCGCCTCAAGAGATCGCAAGCACCTTGATCGGCCACTATGAGGCAAGTGAGTAGAGCAAGACGTACCACCGTCATTACCGGCGGCCATGGATGCGGCAGAGCGAGTCTGATCGATGCTTATGATGGCTCAATTTCCCAGCGATTGAACGATCCAGAGTGGACGCTCCGGGCGGCCGCCGGTCAGATCGTAGGCGCCAGAGTTCAACCGATAGCATTCTGAAGGGGGGAAACGGCAGCAAGCAGAGTTCCGGAGTCATTTTTGGAGATCTGGGCAAGTTTTCCGAGGCTTCGGGCATGGAGTTTCACACCGTCTCTCGGCACTTTCTACCACAAACGGCGCGGCTCTCCGGTCTGAGGGGCGCGCGGCTGCGGTCCGCAGCCCGATCCGTGGAGAAACGCTATGCTCTTGGAGCGGCAGCAATCGTGGAACCTGACGGCATCTCCATCTGTAAGCCCAAGGCCGATCTTCTCCCGCCTTGAGCGCCTGGCGCTCACTGTCGGGATCATGGATGGCCGCACGTTGCGCAATCGGTCGCCAATAGGGCGGCTTTTCGTCTGGTTCGACAAATCCAGATCCACCCCGCTCGCCAATCCTCGCCTTGAGGCGCTGCGCGCCTACGCTGAGCTTTGTCGTGCACTGCTTCCTCGCGTCGCACCCACCACCAGCCTGGAGGAACATGGCTTTACGACCGTGGAGATCGAGGCAGCGCGCAAGCTCGTCTTTGCGGATGCGGCACCGGGCGAGGTGCGTAACTGAAGCCCCTCGGAGGAATAGGCATGCCTCTTGTAGGTTCCGGCATGGGTTTTGTGGCGGAGACAGCTAACTTTCGTCTGCAATCATACGACTTACGAAAGGCGCTCCCATGACCGGATGGACCACGTCCGACATTCCACCGCAGCAGGGCCGAACGGCCGTCGTCACAGGGACCGGCGGCTTAGGTTTCGAGGACGCCGTGGCGCTCGCGCGGAGCGGCGCGGACATTATCCTTGCCGGACGTAATCCGCGAAAGGGCGCTGATGCCGTTGCCAGGATCCGCCAGTTGGCGCCGCAGGCGACCGTCAGTTTCGAGCGCCTGGACCTTGCCAGCCTCAAATCGATCGCGGAGTTCGCCGAGCGCCTCGGCAGCGGGCGGCAAAGCGTCGATATCCTGATCAACAATGCGGGCGTCATGGTGCCGCCCCGGCGAGAAGAGACCGAGGATGGCTTCGAACTGCAGTTCGGCACCAATTTCCTTGGTCATTTCGCGCTGACGGCACGGCTGCTGCCACTCCTGCGCAATGGGAGCGAGCCCCGCGTCGTGACACTCTCAAGCCTCGCCGCCCGGGCGGGCTCGATCAATTTCGCGGATCTGAATGCAAAGCAAGCTTACAAGCCGATGCCGGCTTATAGCCAGTCGAAGCTTGCCTGCCTCATGTTCGCGCTCGAACTCGACCGACGCAGCAAGAACAACGGCTGGGGCATTAGCAGTATTGCTGCGCATCCCGGCATATCGCGCACCGATTTGTTGCTGAACGCGCCAGGCAGATTTAGTCTGCAGCGGACCATGCGAACGCTCCTGCCATTCCTCTTTCAGCCAGCGGCTCAAGGTGCGCTTCCCGCTCTCTTTGCGGCGACCGCGCCGGAAGCGAAAGGCGGGGCTTATTATGGCCCCGACAAGATGAGTGAGGTTCGCGGCCATCCAGCACTAGCTAAAGTGCCGGACGCCGCGCTGGACGAGGCTGTGGCGGGGCGTCTTTGGCGGTGCTCCGAGGAACTCACCGGCATTTCCTTCTCCGGGGCGATGATCGAGCGGGCCACGGTCTAAGGCTCGCATTGCCGGGTCGGGCGTCGCCTGCCATCCGTTATTGAAAGGGACCTAATGGTGACCTCTGAAGACCCTACCACGCTATCTTGGTGGACGCGTTTATGCGGGGATCCGAAGAGTGGCGCTTGTTACACGCTTCATGGCGGCGGGCTAAAGATCTCGAGCGGGGCCTCTGGAGGGCGAAGCCTTGGTCCTGCGCAGTCAGAGCTCGGAGGGTGGCAAGACAATCTTGGGTTCGCATGGGAATGGCTTAGAAATCCGACAGGAACGGCCGCAGTGGCGCCCTCGGGCAGGGCGCTGGCCTCTTTGATTACGCGCGAGATCGATCGGGCAAGCGGAAAAGTCCTGGAGCTCGGCCCTGGCACAGGTATTTTCACGGATCGCCTCGTCACCCGCGGAGTGGCTCAAAGCGATCTGACCCTTGTCGAGCAGAATCCCGGTTTCGTGCGCTTGTTGAAGCAGCGGTTTCCCCGCGCCTCCGTACTGGGGATCGACGCGGCTGCGCTTGGTTTGATCCGGCCCCCGCAGGGCGATCTTTTCGGTGCCGCCGTCTGTGGACTGGGCCTGCGAAATATGCCGGTCGGTCAAATCGAGGCGATCATGCGCTCGGCATTTTCGCAAATGTTGCCGGACGCCGCGTTCTACCTCTTCACCTATGGCCGCCGCTGCTCTGTGCCGGTCGAGGTGTTGGAGAGGCTCGACCTTGTCGCCGAGCATTTAGGCACCGCGCTACTCAACCTCCCTCCGGCCTCTGTGTACCGCATCGCGCGCGTGCGAGACGTTCGGTGATGTGTGGTCCGAACGGTGCGAGCGAGGACGCAATGGCACGACAAGTCGGCCTCGCCGATCAATCCCAAGGCCTGCACGCTGCGATGAGCTGGGTCGGGAATTTAGTGATTGTCGCGGTCCTGCCAATGAGACTGGGGCTACTGGGCACTCCACTGTGGTTCTTCATGGCTTACGCGGTAGTCGCCGGCTGTGTTCTCGCTCTGACGGAGAGCCTCGACTTTGCCCGCGAGATGATCTTTCGGCCCGATGTGCGTGCCTATGTGCTGGTGAGGATCATGATCGTTGGCCTGGTCGGTCTCATTCCGTTCACGACCGGGCGTACGCTCCGGTGATTGCCGAGCGGGTCAAAGATGAACGGCGGTGCGTAGACGAAGATCGTCGAAAAAACCGAGTGTCATCTGGTCGGCATGGTCCGGCTTCTCTCGTGAGTCGAGGTGCACAAATCTTGGGGCGCGGCCAGGATCAGGCGCCTCTAGGTCGTGAACCGGTAAACGACCACCTTCGGCTTGATAGACGAGTGTCCGAGGCGGGGTGGAAAGCGAACATTGCACCTACGGCAATGCCGACCTGCATAGCAGGCGTTTGTTGCGGCGCCGTTCGCAAAACGGATGGCGTTCTCCGAAACGTCGTGCGCAGCCTTCCGTTCAGTCGGTATTACCCTTCGACGGCCAACGTAGTCAGCCGTTCACGCAGCCAGCGTTTTGCCGCATGGTTGGTGGTGGGGTCGTGAACGCCATCTTCATCGCACCGCATCCCAGCTTAAGCGGAGAACATCATGATCTCACCCTACACGATCAACATCCCTGACGAACGGCTCGCCGCGATCAGAGCCAAGGTCGAGGCTTATGACTGGAGCCAGCTGCCGGATGCGGGGGGCTGGTCAGCGGGGGTCGGGGTTGATGACCTCAAGCGGCTCGCCGTGTATTGGCGGGACAGCTACGACTGGCGTGCGGTCGAACGGCGCCTGAATGCACTCCCCAACTTCACGGCCGACGTGGAAGGCGAGCACCTCCACTTCGTTCATGTGAAAGGCGACGGCTCCAAGCCGCCCGTCCTGCTTCTCCACGGCTGGCCGGGCTCGTATCTCGAGTTCGAGCGGCTGTTGGAGCCGCTCGCAGCGGACGGGCACGATGTCGTCGTCCCCTCGCTTCCTGGGTTCGCGTTCTCCAACCCGATCACGCGCCCGATCGGCCCGCGGCGGGCTGCTGCGCTCGTGCATGGGCTGATGATCCAACTATTCGGCGACGCGCGGTATTTCATTCAAGGGGGCGATTGGGGCCACGGCATCGCGGCCTGGGCAGCGCATGATCGACCGGACGCTTTGCGCGGCATCCATATCAACATGATGACTGTGCGTGCGGAGGACGCCGCTCCAACGACCGACGAGGAGAAGTCCTTCGCCGCCAAGCGGGCCGCGATTGCCGATCAGGAGAGCGCCTACTTTCACGAGCAGGAAACCCGTCCGCAGACGCTCGGCGTCGCGATGGCCGACAGCCCGGTCGGAGCGGCGGGTTGGATACTCGAAAAGTTCGGCAAGTGGGCCGATCTTCCGACAACCGCCACTGGCGACCCCGACATCTGGAGCAAGTTTTCCGAGGAGGAACTCCTCACCAACATCATGCTCTACATCGCGCCGGCATCGTTCGTGACTGCAACCTGGATTTACTACGGCAGCCGGCTTGAGAAGTCGCGGATGCTTCCGGCCGGCACCCGCATCCAGGTGCCGACCGGCGTTGCGGCCTTCCCCGATCCGGTGTTCTTGCCGCCGCCGCGGTCGTTCGCGGAGAAGACCTACAACATCGTGCATTGGACCGACATGCCGCGGGGCGGCCATTTCGCCGCGCTGGAAGAGCCGGAACTGATGCTGGCCGACCTGCGAGCCTTTATCGCGACGGCTATTGGGTAGATAACCGACGGTCCGCCTTATTGGTCTACGGCCTAGGTCAGAATTGGCGGGCAGCCGTTGAGGCTGCGTGGGGTAGAGTATATGCAATCAGGTAGCGCACTCGTAACTGGAGCCTCCGGGGGGCTGGGCGTCGCGTTAGCACACGACTTGGCGCGACGGGGCTATCCCCTCGTCCTCACGGCCCGAAGCCGTCCTGCTCTGGAAGATATGGCCCGCCGCATTCGCAAGAGTCATGGCGTCCCCGTCATCGTCCAACCTGCTGACCTTTCCACGCCGTCGGGCGTGTCCGAGTTGCTTGCTGGGCTGGACGCTCAAGACGCTCGGCCGTCCATCCTCGTCAACAATGCCGGCTTTGGCCTCAACGAACGTTTCCAGAAGCACAGTTTGGAACGGCTCGAGGCCATGCTGCAGCTGAACATTCTTGCCCTGACCGCACTTACCCATGCCTACGCGCAACGGATGAAAGCGGATGGGGGTGGGCACATCCTGCTTGTGGCGAGCCTCGCCGCCCATATGCCGGCCCCTTTGATGGCGGCTTATGGCGCGTCGAAAGCCTATGTTCTGTCGCTAGGCGAGGCGCTCCATGTCGAACTCGCCCCGGAGGTCGGCGTGACGGTCCTGTCGCCCGGATACATGGAAACCGGCTTTGACGAAGCTTCAGGATTCCGGCCTAACGCGGCGACCAAACGAACGGCGCTTGCACCTTCGACCGTCGCGCGGATCGGACTCGATGCCTTGTTCGCCGGCAAAGCCTCGGTCGTGGCCGGCAATGCGAACAAGCTCGCGGCCATGCTGGGACGCATTCTCCCCCGAACATTCATGGCGCGGCAGCTCTACAAGTCAGCCGGCGAGCGGTACCAGGAAGGGTAGGGTGCCTGAGCCATTGGAAATCGGCCAAAGCAGGGGCCTCGGGCGGGTCGAAACATGTGGAAGAGTCGATCCTCGGTAACGTCAAAATAGTCTGCAGGGCCGCCGCCGCGCATGATCGGTCGTGCCATGCTGGTCCTGTAAACTCCGTCATCGATCAATCCGTGGTCAATATGAATGCCGACGGCCTCACCCAGAACAAGCCACTGCTCGAGCGCTTCGTCGGCTTTGCCCTTGAGCTGGATGATTTGAGTGACCCGGCATTCGAATTGAACGGGGCTGGCGGCAACGCGAGAAGGCGCAACCATGTTCGAAGGTGCCTTCTCAAGCCCGGCCAGCACGAATTCATCGACGTCGGCTGGCACCGTGGCGGAACTGACGTTCATCGCTTCTGCGAGCTCGCGTGTAACAAGGTTCCAAACAAATTCACGGGTCGATCGAGCATTGGTCACGCTATCTTTAAGGCCCTGTGAGCTGAACCCTATGATCGGTGGATCGTAGTTGAACAGATTGAAGAAGCTGTATGGCGCCAGGTTCGCTTTCCCATCCTCGCTGAGGGTGCTGATCCAGCCAATCGGACGTGGCGCGACGATCGAATTCAAAGGATCATGTTTAAGCCCATGCCCTTTGCTTGGCTCATAGAAGTGACGCGCACTCATAACGTTTCTTCCGAGAATGGATGTGTTCTATCTTTCTTCGACTTATGGAGGCCCGTTCGCGACGCACTCAGGTCATGTATCTGCCGGCATCCACATGAACGGTTTGGCCTGTCAGATATTCGGTCTCGATGATCATCCGTGTCGCCGGCCAAAGTTCTTCGGGACGCCCCATACGCCCCAAGGGAAGGTCTTCGGTGGGACCTGCATCGATCGCGTGGGCCATTCTGCTCTCGATCAACGCGGGCGCTATGGCATTCGCTGTGATCCGGTGCGGGCGAAGCGCGGTGGCATAGGCGTGCATCAGGCTCTCGACGCCGCCTTTCGAAGCGGCATAAGCGGCTGATAGTCCGCCGCCAGTGCGGGCGGCGGCCGACGACATGAAGATAAGCCGGCCACCGTCCCGGGTCATGTGGGGCCATGCCGCTTGCGAGACAAGAAACGCGCTCGTCAGGTTTGCATGAAGCGTCTTTTGGAAAAGCGCGAGATCGAGACGGTCGATCGGGCATACTTCGCCGATGCCGGCGTTGTTGATCACGCAGTCGATACGACCGAAGTGTGCGAGCGTCTGCTTGATGAGGCGCTGAGCATCCTCGGCGATGCTGACATCCGCCCGGATACCGATGCCGCCCTCCAGGCGAGATACCAACTGGTCAACCTCGGCGCTCTCCGAGCGATAATTCACAGCGACATGGTGCCCCTCGGCGGCGGCCGCGACGGCCAGTGCGGCGCCGATGCCGCGTCCAGCGCCCGTGATCAGGATGACCTTTGCCGAAGGCTTGTAGATGTTCTGCATGATCGTTCAACTCGATGGAGGGCTGGGTGCTTACCGTCCGCGGTCGGCGGTTCTCATCCTATTTGACGCGCCGCCACTCGATCCGGATCTCCGTGCCCTCGGGCCGCCGAAATCTCTCGGTCATGCGGTCGCCATCAACAATGAGCGTCAGGTCGTCACGGGTCCGGACGCTACCCACCCAATTCGGGAATGTTGCTCCCTCGACGCGGTTCCCGTTGAACTCTCCCTTCCCATCGACCGTGTAAGTGCCGAAGAAGCCGATGCTGCGCGACATGGCGGCGCGATTTTCCGCATCCGTTCCCTCGCCGCGAGCATGGGATGCAAACCGGGGGATGCTGGCGTCGGTAAGGACTTCCACGAAGTGCATGTCGGGCGTGAAGACGAGGAGACCGTTGGGCTTCTCCCCATATGCGGGAGTATTTTTGCCGCTGGGGTCGATCGTAGCCGATATCATCCGCCACGTGCCTACGACCTGGTTTGCGCCGGACGCCTGAGCGAAGGCGTGGGACGGGATGGTGAAGGCAAGAGCCAACATAGCTGCTCGAATGGACATGCTGTGTCCTTTCCTGTTGATGAGGTTCATGGCCCATGCGGCTGCTGCGGATCACAGATCCTGCCGATCCGCGGACGCCGCGATCTCCTGCTGCGCCTCAAGGGCGGCCAGGCGTGCCGAAAGCGCCTGCGAGATAGAGGAACAGGCCGTGCTGCCTAGAGCCAACCGCAGCGGCGGGGCGTTGCTTTGGGCGGCCGCGATAATTGCGGCTACCGTCCGTGCTGCGTCGCCCTTGATCTCGAAACTTCCATCGCTGATCGCGCGGCGGACGGTGCCGGCGGGGGTTTCCTCGTAAGCGGGTGAGGCCTCCGCAAGGTCAAGATTAGCCCCGAAATTGGTGCCCGTCGGCCCCGGCTCGGCAATGATGAAGTCGATGCCGAAAGGCGCCACTTCCTGGGCGACGGATTCGACGAAACCCTCGATGCCCCATTTGGTCGCGTGGTAGAGGCTGAAGCCCGGATAAGCGATTTGCCCACCCTCGGAAGAAACCTGGACAATCCTCCCGCCGCCTTGTTTTCGCAAATAGGGCAGGGCGGCACGGATCAGATGGATTGAGCCCGCAAGGTTGGCGGCGATTTGCCGATCGATCTGCGCGTTCGAGAGCTCTTCGGCAGCCCCGAACAGGCCATAGCCTGCATTGCTGACGATAACGTCTATCCGTTCGTGGCGCTCGAACGCGCTCTCGATGGCGGAGATAATGCTGTCCGGCTCCAACAGGTCGAGATGGACAACATCCAGGCGGGCGGGGTGACGCTGCCCGAGCTGCGCCAGCGCCTCGGGACGGCGCGCCGTGGCGATCACCGTATGACCTTCGGCAAGCAGCTGTTGCGCCATCTCCAGGCCGAGGCCCGAAGTTGCGCCGGTAATGAGCCATGTCTTTGGCATGTCGACCTCCATCTGTTCGTTTCCTGATGTAGAGGGCGATATTGGTGATATAAGATCTTCAAATTGAGATGACGTGGTGAAGATCAATCACGAATGGTACGTCCGAGCCTGAACGATCTGGCCGCTTTCGCGGCGGTGGCCAATCACCTCAGTTTCCGTGAGGCGGCGGACACTATGGGAGTTTCGCGCTCTGCGCTCAGCCACGCGATTATCGGTCTTGAGGCAAAGCTGGGCGTTCGGCTGTTCAACCGGACGACGCGCAGCGTCTCGCTCACCCAGGCCGGCGCCAACCTGCTGGCACGTCTCGACCCGGTTCTGCAGGATCTCGACCAGGCGCTCGACACGCTCGCCGAGGAACGCGGCACCCCCAGCGGCACGCTGCGGATTAACGCGAACAAGAGTGGCGCCAGCATCCTGCTCGCAAATGTCGTGCCGCGATTTCTTGATCTCTATCCCGACGTTGAGCTTGATCTGGTGTCCGAGGGGCGCCTCGTCGATATCGTGGAGCAGGGTTTCGATGCCGGCGTGCGCTTGCTGGAGTCCGTGCCGCGAGACATGGTCGCGGTGAAGTTCGGGGGCGACGTCCGTTTCATCACCGTGGCCGCACCCTCCTACCTTGAGGGCGGCAAAGCACCGAAGACGCCCGACGACCTGCATGCGCATCGCTGTATCCGTCAGCGTCTGCCGAGCGGGAAGCGCTATCGCTGGGAGTTCGCCAAACGCGGCGCCGAGATCGCGGTCGACGTGCCGGGTAACCTCACGCTCGACGACAATGACCTTCTCGTGCGGGCCGCGGCGGCCGGGCGCGGCATCGCCTATGTTCCCGAGCACTTCGCGAAGCCGTTTCTGGCGTCGGGTGAGCTTGTGACCGTCCTTGATGACTGGTGCCCGCCGACACCGGGCCTGGCGCTCTACTATCCGAGTAGCCGGCACCTAGCGTCGCCGCTTCGGGCTTTCATCGACCTATTGAAGCAGTTGGATGGGAACGGATGACGTTGCGAAAGCGAACAGGACAGTCTCGCTGTCAGGCGGGGGGCCGTCTGCCGAAGATCTCTGGAGTGCGCCCGATGCGCAAGCTAGCATCGACCCCCAAGGCATCTCGGTTCTGCCGGCTTTTCGCCGGGGCCGCACTATCTGCTATTTTCTGCGCAGCGGTTGGAGCGCAATCTGTCGGTGGCCCGGTTTATACTAATCCCGCGCCTGCCGTTGCGCCCCCGGTCGATCGGAGGTTCGAAGGCTTGGTCGACCTCCACGTCGACGCGACGGACGTCGCGCACCGCATTTTCTCCGTGCGGCAGCGGATTCCAGTCGTCGATGGTGGTGCAACGACGCTCCTGTATCCCAGGTGGGAACCCGCCAGCCACGGGCCGAGCCTCACCGTTACTGATCTCGCGGGTCTTGTCATCGAAGCGGCGGGCCGGCGAATTGCCTGGCGACGTGATCCGTACGAGCCGCATGCCTTCCATCTGGACGTGCCACCCGGCACGAAAGCGATCGACGTGCGCTTCCAGATGGTTGCGGGCGGCGATCTACTGACGCCCGACATTGTGTCGGTACCGTGGCAGCGCCTTATCCTCTATCCGGCCGGCTGGTATGCCCGGAACATCCCGGTGGCGGCCACGCTGACTTTGCCGGCGCAATTGCGCCTCTTCACCGCGCTGGACGTTGAGAGCAGGGAGGGCCCGACCACGCGGTTTCGAGTGACGGCGCTGGAAACGCTCCTCGACGCGCCCGTGCTCGCCGGTCGCTACGCGACGCAGGTGCCGCTTACTGCTGCTGGCTCCGAGGCCGTATCGCTCGACCTTGTCGCACAGCGATCCGACGATCTCGTTGTCCCGGCGGAGCGGATCGCCGAGTTGCGCAGGCTGATCGGACAGATCCGCGCCGTCTTCGGGCCCACTCCCTTTGCGCGCTACGATATTCTCGCACGGCTGAGCGACGATGGTTCGTCCGGGGGCACGGAGCATCGCGCATCCAGCGAAAACGCGTTGGCGTCGTCGCTCTTTCAGGACTGGCCAAACCAGATTCTCTCGCGCGACCTGATCGCCCACGAGATCGTCCATTCCTGGAATGGCTTCTATCGAACGCCCGCAGATTTCTGGGCGCCCACGCCCAACGTCCCCGTCGCGGGCAGCCTGCTGTGGGCGTACGAAGGGCAGACTGAGTTCTGGGGGCGGGTGCTGGCCACTCGGGCCGGCCAGTTCACGCCGGCAGAACTGCGTGACCGCCTTGCGATGGACGCCGCCGAGGTCGCCATGCGACCCGGCCGAGCCTGGCGTTCCTTGTCCGACGACGTCAATTATCCATCCTTCATGCTGCGCCAGGCGGTGCCTTGGCGCGACTGGCAGCGGCGGCGGGACTATTATTCGGAAGGCGTCATGCTGTGGCTGGCTGTCGATGCCGAACTGCGTGAGCGCAGCAAAGGCCTTCGCAGCATCGATGATTTCGCACGCGGCTTCTTCGCAGGCACCGGGCCCGGCGCGGCGACCCGCACCTATACATTCGCGGTCATATGCCATGCGCTCAACCAGGTCGCGCCTTCGGACTGGGAAGGCTTCTTGCGGGCCTGGATCGAGGGACATGCCGAACTCGACAAGACCAGTGGTCTGGCTCGACATGGGTGGCGGCTGATCTTCTCCGACGTCCCCACGACAGCGTTCCGGGCGAACGAAGAGGAGGCCGGGGTTGTGGATCTCACCTACTCGATCGGGCTGACCGCCCGTGCCGACGGCACGGTCCGCGCGGTGGCATGGGACGGTCCATCCTATCAGGCCGGACTGCGGCCGGGCGTTCGGATTACTGCCGTCAATGCTGCGCCGTACGGGCGTGACACCCTCCTGGATGCGGTCCGCGACTCCGCGAACCATCCCGTCATGCTCACCATTGAGCGGGATGGGCATCGCTCAGAGGTCCGGGTCCGATATGCCGGTACGCTTCGCTATCCGCAGCTCGAACGCATTAAGGAGCGACCGGACACGCTCGCGAGACTGGTCGCCGCCCGCTGAAGATCGCGACAGGCTGAAATGGGACCGACCGGCCTTCACATGGTCGATTGGCGCGATCGGATTTGTTGCGGGCGAGCGGCTCGCATAGGTTTCCTACATGCAAGATCCCGGCACCTTTTCGCTGCCAATCGGCGTGCTGTCGAAGCTCGGCATGCCGATCGAGCGCCTGTTCGCCCGTGCCGGCGTAGCACCGTCGAACGTGTGGGCGACGAGCGAATTCTTCCGCATCTGGGCGGCGGCCGAGGAGGAATTCAATGACCCGGGCGCGGGCATTCGCTTTGGCGACGAAGGGATCGCGCGGGGTTACGGCGTTGCGGCCATCGTCGCCTTGCACGCGCCCGACTTTCGTAGCGCACTTGCTGCCCTCTCCCGGTACAAGATCCTGACCTGCCCCGAATGCGTGGAGGTCGAGGCCAAGGGCGACGAGGCCATCGTCCGTTATCGCTGGCTCCAGGCGACCGGGCCGGTCCCGCGTCTGCTCGTGGATATGACGATGGCTTCGCTACGCCAGCTCGCCCGGCGAGGCACCGGCGGAAAGGTCGCGCCGATCCGGCTCGAACTGACGCGGCGCCCGAGCGACGAGGCGCTTCTGCGGCGCCACTTCGGGTGCCCGATCGTGTTCGGGGCGGCGAGTGACGCGATGGTGTTCGATCGCGCTGCGCTCGACGTCCCGTTTGTCACTGCTGACGGCGGTGCCTTCGCGCATGTGCTGGATGGCCTGGAGCAGTGCATCCGTTACGGCGAGGGCTTCTCCGCATTTGTCGCGGAGGTGTGCGTCGCGATCGCACGGCAACTGAGCGAGGGGCGCCAGCCAAGCGTCGCGGCGGTGGCTGCACGCCTCAATCTCAGCACCCGCACGCTCCAACGCCGGCTCCGCGAGCTCGGAACAAGCTTTCAACAGCAGTTCGGACGCGTGAGGCGGACCACGGCCGGCCGTTTGCTCGTCGCCACCGACCTCGACGCGGTGGCAATTTCCATGTTGGTCGGCTTCGCCGAGCCCAATTCCTTTGCCCGGGCCTTCCGCCACTGGGAGCGGACAACGCCGACCCGCTGGCGAGACCAACGGGTCAACGTTCCTCGCATTCACGAAGGAACCCCGCCATGATTTCGCAGCGCGTTCTCGTCACCGGGGGCTCCGGTTTCATCGCTGGCCACTGCATCCTCCAGCTTCTGGAGCAGGGCCATTTCGTCCGCACCAGCCTCCGGTCGCTCGCGAAGGAAGCGGCGGTGCGCGGCGTCCTCCAGGACGCCGGTATGGTGCATTCCGACGGGCTGAGCTTCGTTGCGGCCGATCTCCTGCGCGACGACGGCTGGGGGGAGGCCGTAGCCGGTATGGATGTCGTCCTGCATGTCGCTTCGCCGGTCCAGCCTGGGAGAGTCGCGAACGAGGACGAGGTGATCGTCCCCGCGCGCGAAGGTACGCTACGTGTACTGCGCGCGGCACGAGACGCGGGGGTAAAGCGCGTTGTTCTGACCTCAGCATTCCACGCCGTGAGCTGGGGGCACCCGCATGGCAACCATGTGTTCACCGAAGCCGACTGGACGAACATCGATGGGGCTGGCGTCGACGCGTACGGCAAGAGCAAGACCCTCGCCGAACGCGCTGCGTGGGATTTCATCGCTGCCGAGGGCGGCGGCCTGGAACTGACCACGATGTTGCCTGTCGCAGTCATGGGACCAGTGATAGGCAAGGACGTATCCGGCGCCAACCACATCGTCCAGCGTATGCTCGATGGCGCGATGTCGGTGGTCCCGAACCTTTTCATACCTGTGGTGGATGTCCGCGACGTCGCGAACGCGCATATCCTGGCGATGACCAACCCTGGGGCGAGCGGTGAACGCTTCCTGCTCTCCAACGGCCCAGCGCTCAGTCTAAAAGAGATCGGCGCTATTATCAGAGCGGCGCTTGGCGGTGCGGCCAGACGCGTCCCTACACGCGCACTTCCCGACTTCCTGATGCGCATCGTCGCGCGCTTCAATGCGGAGATGCGGCCTTTCGTACCGGACCTCGGCTACGCCAAGAAAACCTCTAACGACAAGGCGCGGCGCGTGCTCGATTGGACACCGCGCGAGCCGCTCGAGGCTATCGCCGCCGCGGCGGCTTCGATGGCAGGTCGAACTGGCTGAGTTGCCATCAGCTCGCGGAAATACGTCACCGATCGCCTTACCCGACGCATCCCTCGACTCGGCCTGCCACAAAAGTCCTGTCGTCGCGCCCAATCGTTGAGCATCACTGCCGTTTCGCTGCGGATGGCATGCCGTCACGCCCCGCAGATCGGCGCAGGATCATTCCGGCATGGTGGAGGGTATTTGCGTCGACGAAGTCGCCGTCGGCGGTGAAGCCGGTGTCGTCCCAATATTCAATATGCGTACCCGCGACTTCATAACGCCCTTCATAGGCGCGTTCGCGAGTGCCACGCGCTTCGACATAGCGCCCGTTGGGCAGCAGCTCGTGGCGAACGCGGCTATCGTCGGTGATCCAGAGGCCGGAATAAGGATGGTCGGTTTGCAAACTGGTTTCCTGCGCTGGAGCGGAGTTACTCAAGAATATGGCGGTCATCATGATCGCAAATGCGCGGCGCATGACTCGTCTCCTCGGGTTGATCGATGTTCGACGTGCCCAGCCAGGGACGGCGATGACCATACGAGCTGAACCCCAGCCGAACCTGCCGCCGGCTTATTGGGCGCGCGGCTCATTGCTCTCGACCACCCGCTGATAGGCCACGAGGTCCAGAAAGGCCTCCGCCTCGACGGCGCGGCCGCCATCCATCCGTAGTATCCAAACGAACTGGTTGCGATATGGCGCTCCCGACGTTGTGGTCGCCGATCCGTCGAAGCGAACGATGACCACGTCGCCATCCGCCCAGATGCTTCGAACCTCCGGCATAATGGGCGCCGTCAGTCGGCTGACAAGCGGGGCGGATGCGCGTCGCGTGAAATCCTCGAGGCCCCTGTACGTGCCTGCGACCGGGCCCGACCCGTGAATTGTCCACACGATGTCCGGCGCGAGAAGCTTCTCAAAGACATTCCCGCCAGCCCGCCATTTTTCGAAGGCTGCTTGGACAGCGGACCTGTTGCGCGCTTCAACAGTATGGTCCCGTCGCACAGCGTGGCTGGTTATTCCGGTCTGGGCCTCGGCCGCGGGCTCGATTGCGACGAGCAGCGCCCAGGCGACCACGAACGCGCGGCTAGCTTCGACAACTCGGTCGAACATTTGGGGGGTCTTCATAATATGCTCCTTTCTCAGGCCCGACGCGCCACGGCAGCGCCGCCGAAAATGAGTTGTTGAACGAGGGGGCGATCGACGAAACGCGCCGGGAAGATCGCGGTCGGTTCGCTTGCCAGATTGAGGCGATCAAGCTGATTTTGCGACAGCGTCACATCGAGAGCGCGCAGATTTTCCTCTGCCTGGGCGAGGGTGCGGGCGCCGATGATCGGCGATACAACAGCTGGGTTAGTGAGCGTCCATGCCAGTGCAATCTGGGCCGGCGTCTACCCCGCTTCATCGGCCACAGCGCGAACTTCCCGCGCGATCTCGATCGAGCGCTCGTTGAGATGCCCTGACGAAGCGATGACGCCCTTGCGGTTGGGAGACACCGCCGCATCGCGTGAATCCTGAACATCGGACTTGATGTATTTGCCAGTCAGCACGCCACCACCCAGCGGTGACCAGGGAAGCACGCCGAGTCCCATTGCCGCGGCCATGGGCATGAGCTCATGCTCGACGGTGCGTTCCACCAGGCTGTATTCGATCTGAAGCGCGACAAAGGGCGACCACCCACGCAGCTCGGCAAGCGTCTGCATCTCAGCGATCCGCCACGCCGGTATTGCAGATACCGACATAAAGGATCTTGCCGGACCGGACGAGATCGTCGAGCGCCCGCATCACTTCATCGGGTCGGGTCGTCATGTCCCATACATGGAGGTACAGGAGGTCGATCCGGTCGGTGGCGAGCTGCCTCAGGCTTTGCTCGACGGAGCGCACCATGTTGAGGCGGTGGTTGCCCCCCGAATTGGGGCTGCCGGGCTCGCGAGCCATGGTGAACTTTGTCGCGAGGACGAGGCGCTCCCGCTTGTCGCCGACGAATTCCCCTACGAAGCGTTCGGCCGCTCCGTTTGTGTAGTTCACCGAAGTATCGATGAAATTGCCGCCCTGATCCACATAGAGATCAAAGATGCGGTGGGCCTCGCCGCTATCCGCGCCCCAGCCCCAGTCCGATCCAAACGTCATGGTGCCCAGGCTCAACGGCGAAACACGCAAGCCCGATCTACCCAGCAACCTGTAATCAGTGAGGTTCATTTCGTCGGCCCTCCTCAGTTCATTGACCGAAAATAGACGCCGACAGCAGAACGGACAATTTGCCCAATCATAACCACGCTGGTAAGCTGGAATTACCAATGGCCGTTGATCTCACAGGAATCTCTGTCTTTCTGGCCGTCGCGGAGATGCGAAGCTTCCGTGCGGCGGCTAAGCATCTGGGCGTGACGCGGCCGGCGGTCAGCCAGACCATCCGCCGGCTGGAAGATCGCCTTGGCGTCGCGCTGGTCCAGCGAACGACGCGAAGCGTCAGCCTGACCGAGGCCGGCGAGCAGCTTTTCCAGCGCGTGGCACCCGCTATCGCCGAAGTCGGCCTGGCCTTGGACGCCACAGCGGATCGGGACAGCGCGCCGAGCGGCCTTTTGCGGCTGGCGGTATCGTCGATCGCGGAACGGTTCATCTCAGGGCCACTGCTGGCCGACTTCGCGGACGCCTATCCGGCAGTCCAGATCGATGTGACCGTCACGGACGAGGAATTCGATATCGTCGCGGAGGGCTATGATGCGGGAGTGCGGCTTGGCGAAGTGATCGATCAGGACATGATCGCCATCCCGGCGTCAGGCGAGCAGCGCCAGATCGCGGTCGCCGCGCCCGCCTATGTCGAGCGCTTCGGCAAGCCTTCGCATCCCTCTGAACTGGCCCAGCACCGCTGCATCGGCTGGCGTCCCGCGCCCCAGACAGCTC
>Ga0070665_100000688_pt1 | contig 45153 bp, 28 predicted proteins | sample KBSS13metaG_FD_65862 | JGI IMG/M metagenome (GOLD analysis project Ga0070665, IMG submission 65862) | Switchgrass rhizosphere microbial communities from Kellogg Biological Station, Michigan, USA - KBS S1-3 metaG | ecosystem: Host-associated > Plants > Roots > Rhizosphere > Soil ...
CCCCCCCTGCTACAATCCCCCCCGCTATGTCGAAGTGGAGTTTCGCGGCGATCGCCGCTCTGGCGGGTCTGCTGCTCGCCGCGGCGCCGCCGGCCGCCGCGCCCTCCCGGGACATCGTCCTCATCACCATCGACACCCTGCGGGCGGACGCGCCCGGATTCGCGGGCAACAGGCGATCGCAAACCCCCGTGCTCGATCGGCTAGCGTCCCAGGGGCGGGTGTTCGCCAACGCTCACGCGCACAACGTAGTGACCCTCCCCTCGCACACCAACATCCTCACCGGCCTCTACCCCTTCCAGCACGGGGTGCGCGACAACACCGGCTTCCGGTTGGCCGCGAAGTTTCCGACCCTGGCGACCGTCCTGCACGGCGCCGGCTACGCGACCGGCGCCTTCGTGGGCGCCTTTCCGCTCGACTCCCAGTACGGGCTCGACCGCGGCTTCGACATCTACGACGACCGCTACCCCAAGGGCTCGAACGACACCGAGTTCGTCCTCCCCGAGCGGCGGGGAGACGAGGTGGTGCGCCTGGCGCTCGCCTGGTGGAAAGCCCAGAAAGGGAAGCCGCGCTTCCTCTGGGTCCATCTCTACGATCCGCACGCCGCCTACGATCCGCCGGAGCCGTTCGCCTCCCGGTTCAAGGACGACCCCTACCTGGGCGAGGTGGCCGCCGCGGACTCGTTCCTCGCGCCGCTGCTCGGGCCGTTCCTCGACGGCCGGGAGAAGCCGGCCCTGGTGGTGGTCACCGGCGATCACGGCGAGGCGCTCGGTGAGCATGGCGAGGCGACCCACGGCCTGTTCGCCTACGAGGCGACGCTCAAGGTGCCGCTGGTGATCTGGGGGCGCGGCGTCGCGCCGGGGCGCGACGGGCGGTCGGCGCGGCACGTGGACATCTTCCCGACCGTGCTCCAGGCGGCCGGGGTGCAGGCTCCGGCGGGGGCGCGCCGGCCCGGGCGCTCGCTCCTCGGCGCTCCCGACGCGGGGGACTCCTACTTCGAGGCCCTGTCGACCACGCTGAACCGCGGCTGGGCCCCCCTGCGCGGCCTGCTGCGCGGCGGCACCAAGTTCATCGCCCTGCCGCTGCCGGAGGTCTACGAGCTGCCCAGGGACCCAGGCGAGAAGGACAACCGTTTCGAGGCGGACCGCCAGGCGGCGAAGGGCGTCTTCGCCGCGCTGCCCAGGGAGTCGGCCTGGCCGCCGCGGCGGGAGACCCTGACCCCCGACGACGCGGCGCGCCTGGCCAGCCTCGGCTACATCTCGGGCTCCGCCGCCGTGCGCGAGAGCTACGGGCCGGAGGACGATCCCAAGCAGCTGATCGGCCTCGATCGGAAGATCCACGACGTGATCGATCTCTACATGCGCGGCAAGGTGGAGGACTCGGTCCGCCTGGCGCGTCAGGTCGTGCGGGAGCGCCCCACGATGTCGCTCGGCTACTCGCTGCTCTCTCAGGGGCTGCTCCAGGCCGGACGGAACCAGGAGGCGCTCGACGTCATGCTCGAGGCCCGCGGCCAGGGAACGGTCTCGGACGCGCTGCTGCGGCAACTCGGCCTCACCCTCGCCGAGATGGGGCGGGCGGCGGAGGCGGTCGGCATCCTGGCACCGCTAGCGGAGAAGCTGGGCGATCCGCAGTCGCTCAACGCCTACGCCCTGGCCCTCTCCGAGGCCGGCCGGCAGAAGGAGGCCTCCGGCGTGCTGCAACGGGTGCTCGCGAGCGATCCCGACAATCCCAAGGCCTACGAGCAGCTCGGCCTGGTCGAGCTGCGCCAGGGGCACTGGACCCAGGCCCGCGACCGCTCCCGCCAGGCCCTGAAGCTCAACCCGAAGCTGCCGCTGGCGTGGAACGACCTCGGGGTCGCCCTCTTCCAGCTCGGCGCCAAGGGGGAGGGGATCGACGCCTGGCAGAAGGCGGTCGATCTCCAGCCCGATCTCTGGGACGCCCTCTGGAACCTCGGCACCCAGGCGGCCGAGCTGGGCCGCGCCGAGCAGGCCCGCAGAGCCCTGGAGCGCTTCGCCGCCGGCGCGCCGCCCGCCCGCTACGGGCCGGACATCGAGAAAGCGAAGGCCTTTTTGAAACAGGTGAAACCATGAAGCGTCGCTGGATTCTGCTGGCGGTTTCGGCCCTCGCCGCCTGCTCGCGCGGGGGCGGCGGGGGAGCCCCGGACATCCCGAAGGGGACGCCGGTGATCCTGATCTCGATCGACACCCTGCGGGCGGACCACCTGCCGGCCTACGGCTACAAGGGGGTGGAGACGCCGGCGATCGACGCCCTGCGGCGGGACGGCGTCCTTTACGAACATGCCTACTCGACGACGCCGCTCACCTTCCCGTCGCACACGACGCTGCTGACGGGAGTGCTGCCGGCGGTGCACGGCGTGCGCGACAACGTCGGCTACAAGCTCGACGCGGCCAAGGTGGAGCGCGGCGAGATGCCGTTCCTGCCGGAGATCCTGAAGAAGGCGGGGTATGCCACCGGCGGCGCCGTCTCGGCCTACGTGCTGCAGGGGAAGACCGGCCTCTCGACCGGCTTCGACTTCTACGAGGACGGCATCGAGTTCCGTTCCGGCACCGGCCTCGGCGGCCTCCAGCGGCCGGGGGGCGAGACGCTCGCGCTGTCGCGGAGCTGGCTGCGCTCGGTCGAGGACAAGCCGTTCTTCTTCTTCTTCCACATCTACGAGCCGCACACCCCGTACGCGCCGCCCGAGCCGTACGCCTCGCGCTACTCGCTCAAGTACGACGGCGAGATCGCCGCCGCCGATCACATCGTGGGCGAGCTGATCGGCGAGCTGAAGGAGCGGGGGGTCTACGACCGGGCGCTCGTCGTCCTCCTCTCGGACCATGGCGAGGGCCTGAACGAGCATGGCGAGGAGGAGCACGGCGTGCTGCTCTACAACGAGGCGATCCACGTGCCGCTGATCGTCAAGCTGCCGAAGTCGCAGGACGCGGGACGGACCACGGCACGGCCGGTCGAGCTCCTCGACGTCACCCCGACGGTGCTCGGCCTGCTCGGGATGGCGGTGCCGAAGGCGATGCCCGGCGTCTCGCTGCTCGCGGCGAACGTGCCGCCGCGGCGGATCTATTCGGAAACCTTTTATCCGCGCCTGCATTTCGGCTGGAACGAGCTGTTCTCGCTGATCGACGAGAAAAACCATCTCATCGAGGGGCCCGACCCCGAGCTCTACGACCGCGCGAAGGACCCGGGGGAGAAGACCAACGTCCTGCGCGACGAGCGGCGCGTCTACGCCGCGATGCGCCAGGACCTCGCGGGGTACGACCGCCGGCTCGCTCCGCCCGCCGCGGTGGACGAGGAGTCGCGGCAGGCGATGATGGCGCTCGGCTACATCGGCTCGGCCGGCAGCGCCGCCGACGGGCCGCTGCCGGACCCGAAGAGCAAGATCGGCTCGCTCGGCGACCTCAAGGAGGGGTTCCAGCTGATCGCCGCGAAATCCTACCCGGAGGCGGTCGTGGCCTTCCGCAAGGTGATCGCCGAGAACCCGAAGATGGTGGACGCCTGGGAGTTCCTCGCCCGCGCCCTGCAGCGCGGCGGCCGGACCGACGAGGCGCTCGCCGCTTACCAGCAGGCGCTCAAGGTGTCGAACGGCTCGCCGCAGATCGCCGTCGCCGCGGCCTCCTTCTACTTCGAGCTCGGCCGTCTGGACGAGGCGGAGACGCACGCGAAGATGGCGCTCGCCACCCATGCTTCCTTCGCCCACGGCCTGCTCGCCCAGATCGCCCTCCAGCGTGACGACCTCGACCGGGCGGAGAAGGAGGCGCGGGCGGCGATGGACGAGAAGAGCCTGCGCCTGGGGCCGATGATCACCCTCGCCGAGGTGCTCCACTCCCGCAAGGACGACGCCGGCGCCCTCGACCTCGTCCGCAAGGCGGCGGAGATCTACGACCGGCGCGAGGCGAAGGACCCGGAGCTGATCCGCGGCCTCGCCCTGGTCCACGGCAGGATCCTCGCCGACCAGGGGGACGCGCCGGGCGCCGAGAGCTCCTTCAAGAAAGAGATCGCGATGTTCCCGGAGAGCATCCGCGCCTACTCGAGCCTGGCGATCCTCTACGCCCTCTCCGGCCGCTCCGCCGAAGTGGCCCCGACGCTGCGGACGATGGTCGACAGGAATCCCTCGCCGGCCGCCTACGCCGAGGCGGTGAGGACTCTGCGCATCCTGAACGACCCCGGCTCCGCCCAGAAGCTGCTGAGCTACGCGCGGGCGCGGTTCCCGGGGGACACGGGGTTGCGCAAGCTGGGTTGAAACACTTTCCCCTTCCCGAGCGTAGGGGTTCACGGCAGCACTTACCCGAGGGGGCATCGCCGTGGAAACCCTGATGCAGGATCTTCGCTACTCCGTCCGGACGCTCCTCAAGAGCCCCGGCTTCGCGGCCATCGCCGTGCTCTGCATCGCGATCGGCATCGGCGCCAACACGTCGATCTTCAGCGTCGTCAACGCCATCCTGCTCCGGCCGTTCCCCTTCGCGGATCCCGACCGCATCGTGGCCGTGTACGAGATCCAGCCGAAGAACGACATCGACCGGGGCGGCCTCTCCAACCTCGACTACCAGGACCTGCGCGCGCAGGCGGCCTCGTTCTCCGCGATCACCGCCTACACGCAGCGGAGCCTCACCTTCTCCGGGGACGGCGATCCCGAGCGGGTGGAGGGGGCCTCGATCGCGTGGAACCTGTTTCCGTTCCTCGGCATCAAGCCGGCCCTCGGCCGCACCTTCCACGAGGACGAGGACCGCCCGGGCGCTCCCGGCGCCGTGCTGCTCAGCCACGAGCTCTGGATGCGCCGCTTCAACGGCGATCCCAACGTCGTCAACAAGACGATCCTGGTCAACGCGGCGGCGCACACGATCGTCGGCGTGATGCCGCCGCGCTTCGAGTTCCCCGAGCGGCAGCTCGCCTGGGTGCCGCTCGCGCAGTTCGTCAAGGACGATCCGCGCTCCGAGCGCAACCTCTCCGTCCTCGCCCGACTGAAGCCCGGGATGAGCCCCGAGCTGGCGCGGGCGGAGGTGAAGACCATCGTCGAGCGGATCGCGAAGCAGTATCCGGAATCTCACATCGGATGGAGCGGCAGCCTCCTCCCCCTGCGGGAGGAGCTCATCGGCAAGAAGACCCACCTGATCGTCCTCTCCATGCTGGGGGCGGTGATCTGCGTCCTGCTGATCGCCTGCTCGAACGTGGCGAACCTGCTGCTGGCGCGGGCCACGGTGCGGCAGCGGGAGGTGGCGGTGCGCGCCGCCTTCGGCGCCGGCAGGGTGCGGATCGTCCGCCAGTTCCTCACCGAGAGCGTGGTGATCGCCCTGCTCGGCGGCGCGCTGGGCATCGCCTTCGCCTACTGGGGGATCCGCTGGATCGAGATCTCCATCCCGGCCGACAATCCGCCCCCCTACTGGATGCGGTTCACGATCGACGGCACGGTCCTCCTCTATACCTTCGGGATCGCCGTGGTGACCGGGCTCCTCTTCGGGATCGCTCCCGCCCTCCAGGCCCTCAAGGCCGACCTGCACGAAACCCTGAAGGAGGGGGGGCGCGGCGCCGGCGGCAGCCTGCGGCGCAACCGGCTGCGCAGCGGGCTGGTGGTGGCGCAGGTGGCGCTCTCGCTCGTGCTGCTGGTGAGCGCCTCGCTGTTCGTGCGCAGCTTCCTCAATCTCCAGGACGAGCGTGGAGGCCTGGAGACCTCCCACCTGATGTCGATGCGGATCTACCTGCCGGCGGGGCGCTATGAGAAGGAGGCGGACATGAGCGGCCGGGTGGAGGACGTGGTGCGGCGGCTCGAGACCCTGCCCGGCGTGGAGGCGGCCTCGGCGTCGAACAACATCCCCCTGGGAGACGGCGGCGGCTACGGACGGATCGCCGTCGACGGCAGGGACTTCCCGCTCGGCGAGGAGCCCAACGTCTTCTGGGCGGGGGTGGGCTCCCACTTTCTCCAGACGATCGGCCACGAGCCGGTCAGTGGCCGGAGCTTCACCGACGCCGAGGGGTTCTCGCTCTCCCACGTCGCGCTGATCAACCAGACGCTCGCCGGCAAGCTCTGGCCGAAGCAGGACCCGGTGGGCAAGCGCTTCCGGCTGCTCGACGGCGGCAACACCGAATGGCTCTCGGTGATCGGCGTGATCGCCGACTTCAAGAACACCGGCATCGACGAAAAGGTGGAGCCGAGCGCCTATCTGCCCTACCCCTATCAGGCGTCGCGCAACACGGGGCTGATGATCCGCACCCGCTTCGCCCCCGAGCAGATCGTGGCCGGCGCGCGGAAGGAGATCCGGGCCTCGGATCCCAACCTGCCCGTCTTCGACATCTACACGCTGGAGCAGTTGCGGCAGAACGGGGTCTGGGAGTACCGCTTCCTGGGGGGCATGTTCATCGTCTTCGGCGTCATCGCCCTGTTCCTCGCCGCGATCGGCGTCTACGGCGTGCTCTCCTACTCGGTGAGCCAGCGGGTGCGCGAGATCGGCGTGCGGGTCGCCCTGGGAGCCCAGGACGGGGACGTGATGCGGCTGGTGCTGCGCCAGGGGCTGCTGCTGGCGCTCTTCGGCATCGTCTTCGGGCTGCCGCTGGCCTTCGGCGCCTCGCGGGTGGTGAAGGGGGTGCTCTACAACGTCAGCCCCAACGATCCGGTGAGCTTCGGGCTGATCTCCGCCGTGCTCGCCGCCATCGCCGCCCTCGCCAGCTACATGCCCGCCCGGCGGGCCCTGGATGTCGATCCGCTGGACGCGATGCGGGGCGAATAGCGGCAACACCGGGCGCAAAGGCGCGTTTCCGCCGCCGAAACCGATCTTTCCGGCGCCGCTAGGAGCAATACCGGACAGAAGTCTCGCAAAGCAGGACAGAAAGAGGAATTTTCAACGCCGGATTTCCTGATTCGGCGGTCCACTTCACACATCCGCGGACCGAAGTCCATCATTCCAGGACCAAAGCGGAGCATTCCGGGACAGAATCTCGTGATTCTGCGCGAGAATTCACACCCCCTGGGACCGAAGTCATACAATCCCGGACAGAAATTGGGGTTGCTGGGCCGGAAAGTCGTCTTTTTTCCTCGGGAAGTCAGGATCTGGAGGCCAAGCCCCTACAGCTGCCCTCGCACCAGCGGCGCCAGCAGCCGGAACAGGCGCAGCTTCCAGATCTTCCGTCGCGGCACGCCGGGGTAGCGCTCGGTGGCGCCTGCCGGAAAGCCACGGTCGTCGATCCTCGCCGCTCTCGCGAGGTGGCCGTTCATCAGGCTCCGCATCTCGGTGGCGAGCGGACCGTCGCGGACGACCAGGGCGAGCTCGGTGTTCAGGCGCTCGGAGCGGGGATCGAGATTGTAGGAGCCCACGATCATCGTCTCGCCGTCGATCACCGCCGCCTTGGTGTGCAGGCACTCCGGCCCCTGGTACTCCCAGAGCTCGACGCCGCTTCGCACGAGGTCCGTCTTGTGGCCGGCGTAGCCGGCCTGCGGCCAGAGGTTGTCGGTGGCGGCGAGCGAATTGGTCAGGATGCGGACGCGGACCCCGCGGTCGAGCGCCTGCCGCAGGCCTCTGCGGAGCGCCCGCGTGGGGACGAGGTAGGGGGACTCGATGATCACCGACTCGCGGGCGGCGGCGAGCAGGTCGCGGAGCTCGGTGCCCACCTTGCGCACGCGGTCCTTGCGGTTCACGGGATCGTGGAGGAAGCGGACGGGGCCGGCCTCGGTCAGATCGGCGGGGACGCGCCCGGGATCGTTGCGCGCCTCCTCGATCCGCGCGTCGAGCCATGCCTTGTGGCCGTCGAGGAGCCGTGCCGCCTCGACGATCTCCTCCGGCGTCGCCCGCGCGCGGGACGGCCGCACCTCGCGGCTCGACCAGAGGGTGAGGAAGTAGCGGCGGGCCTCGGCGGCGGCGTCCCCCTCGACCAGGAGATCGCAATCGACGTAGTTCTTCGCGCGGATCTGCCGGCCGAATCCGAAGTAGGTGCTCTGGATGTTGCGCCCGCCGGCGAGCAGGGCGCGGCCGTCGGCGACCACCAGCTTGTCGTGCATCCGGCGGGCGATCCAGAGCGGCTTGTCGAGACGGAAGGGGTGGTATTCGCGGATTGCGATCCCCTCGGCCAGCAGGTGAGCCTGGACGGCGCGGGGAATCCGGTTCCACTGGGCGTCGACGAGCAGCTGGACGCGGATGCCCCGGCGGGCGGCGTCGCGTAGCAGCCCGAGGCCGGTGAGGGTGAACGGGTCGTCGCCGACGATGAACGCCGAGGCGAGGATCTCCTGCCGCGCCGCGAGCACCATCTCCACCCGCGCCTCTGCCGCCTGCCGGTCGGTCGCGAGGATGCGCACCCGGTCGGCGAGGGCGGGGGAGGCGAGGAGGAGGAGGAGCGGGAGGAGTCGCACGGGTTTCATGGCTGTCCGGAAGCCGATGGTACGATGGAGAGCGCCTCGGCGGTCGCGCCCTGGAGGGGCGCCATTTGAATAGCCTGGGGTTTCAACCCCAGGTAGGCGGCCCCCCAAAAGATCCCAAAGCCCTGAAAGGGCGACACCCAACGCGACGGTGAGTGTCACCCCTTCGGGGTTCAGAAATTTTGGGGTCCGCCCAACCTGGCGCTAAAGCGCCAGGCTATTCAAATTCCGCCCCTACGGGGCGAGGGAGGGGCAAGCCCCTCCCCTACGTTCAGAACGCCTAAATGAACAGCATTGGGACTAATCCCCTCCCGTCGGCAGCGGCTCGTCCCTGGTGAGGAAGGCCGGCCGCTTCATCTCTTTGGTGCACGAGGTGTCGAGGCCGATCGGGGTGCCGTTGACCACGAAGTCGGTGATCAGCTTGCCGTAGCACTCGATGTGGGCCAGCCCGCCCGGGCTGTGGGCGCCGTCGCGAATCATCACGTTCAGGCTGTTCGGCAGGTGGCGCGCGACCTCGGCCGCCCACTCCGGCGGCGTCGCGGGATCGAGCCAGCCGGTCAGGATCAGCGTCGGCGCGGTCGACTCCACCGGCTGGAAGAACGACTCCGGCACCTGAGCGCGCGGCCAGGAGGCGCACGCGGCGATCTGGTCGCGGATGCGGTCGTCCCCCTGGTAGGTGTTGGCGACCGCCGCCTCGACCGCCCTGGGATCGATGCGCGCCACGTCCTCGGCGCAGGTGATGGCGAGGTAGAGGCCGATGTCCCAGTCCGGATCGGTGCGGTCGAGCACGGTCATCAGGACCATCGGGCCGTAATCCCCCTGGGCCGCCATGTGGATGTAGAGCGGGATGCGGACCGACAGGAAGGGGGAGTACTGCATCGAGCGCAGCGTCGTGGTGAAGGCCCCCTTGGAGATCGATAGCGTGACCGGCTTGCCCGTCTTCGGGTGCTTGATGGCCTGCTCGACCGGACCCTGGTCGAGCCGAGCCACCACCTTGGCGAGATCCCCGCGGAGATCGGGGAACGCCGCGCGGCAGCTCTCGTCGTTGGCGCAGTCGTCGAACAGCTTTTCGATGGCGTCCTGAGCCTTGCGGGCGTGGTGGAAGGGCATCTTCGCGTCCATGATCATCGCTCCGGCGAGGATCACGCTGCGCACGTGCTCCGGGTGCCGCCGCATGTAGTCCTGGGCCGCCCGCGTGCCGTAGGAACCGCCGAAGACGTTGACGCGGTCGTAGCCGAGCCAGGCGCGCACGTCGTCGAGGTCGTCCGAGGCGATCGGCGTGGTGTATTGCGTGAGATCGGCCTGGGCGGCGAGCCTGGGCTCGCAGGCCTTCAGGGTCTCCTGGGGGAACAGGGTGCGCACGTACCCCTGGAGATCGTCGCCGCTCCCGGGGAGGACGCAATGCAGGGGGTTGGACTTGCCCGTGCCCCGCTGGTCGACGAAGAGGAGATCCCGCTGCTGGCGCAGGCCGGCGAGAATCTGGGCGAACCCCCCGGCCGCGCCGGTCGAGCCGTAGCCGGGGCCGCCGTTGATGTAGATGACCGGGTCCGGCGCCGGATTCGGGCCGAGGGCGGGGAGGACGACGACGTTGAGGTCGATCTTGCGCCCCTGGCGGGTGGCGCGGTTCTCCCAGACGGACAGGGCGCCGCAGAGGGCCGGCTCTTTGAGGCCCTCGACCGGGCAGGGCTTGAGCTTCTGAAGAACGGTGCGCGGGGCCGGCTCGGCTCCGGCGAGCGCGGGGGCGAGCAGGCCGAGGCCGATCAGCAGCGGGGGAAGCGTTCTCATGAGATCTCCTTGAGGTTTCCTGCTCCGTCCTACGGGCTCCATGACTTCCGGGTTTCCGCGCCAGCGGCGGCGAAGAGTCCAGAAGGGTACCGATAGGCGTATTGTTTCTGAAAAGAGGGAAACCGGACATGGCAGAGATACCCGTCATCGCAGAACTGCCCGCCGAACCGATCGCCGCCGCGCCGGCCGCGCCGTCCCGCCGGCCGCTAATCAAGCGCCACCACGGGATCGTGCGGCTGGCCCACTGGGCCAACACGGTGCTGCTGCTGGGGATGATCGCCAGCGGGCTGCAGATCTACATGGCCTTCACGCACTTCGGGCTCCGCGGCGGCCCCTACTACCCGAACCCGTGGGACGGCAAGCCGTTCCCCGCCTGGAGCCGCCTCGGCGGCTGGCTGGCCGGCGGCCTCTCCTGGCATTTCGCCCTCGCCTGGCCGTTCGTGCTCACCGGGCTGGTCTACGTCGCCTACCTCGCGGTCTCGGGGGAGTGGCGCTCGATCCTGTTCCGGCCGAGCGACGTCCCCCGCGCCTGGCAGATGCAGCTCTACTACCTGCGGCTGCGCAAGGAGCACCCGCCGCAGGGGAAGCACAACGCCCTCCAGAAGTTCGCCTATACGTTCATCGTGCTGCTCGGCGCGCTGTCGGTGCTGACCGGCTTCGCCGTCTACAAGCCGGTCCAGCTCTCCTGGCTGACGGCGCTGTTCGGCGGCTACGAGCTGGCCCGCTACTGGCACTTCTGGGCGGTCTGGATCTTCGTCGCCTTCATCTTCGTCCACGTCGCCCTGGTCTTCCTGGTGGACCCCGCCTCGCTGCGGGCGATGATCACCGGCTGGTACCGGGGGAGGTTCCCGAGCCATGACTGATCAGCCCGATCGTCCCGATCGTCCCTTGAGCCGCCGCGATCTCCTCCGCCTGGGGCTGACCGCCGGCGCCGCCTCGCTCGCCACCGCCTGCGGCTGGCAGGGTGGACCCCTGATTCCGGCGCTGCGGGGCGCCTCCCACCTGAACGACTGGGTGGGGGAGAACGTCTTCCTCTCCCATCGCCACCTGGCGCACCAGTATCCCGTCTCGGCGCGGACGCCGGAGCCCAACTTCCCGGCGTACTCGATCGCCCGGCCGCTGCCGCGGGTGGCGGACCCCGCGGCCTGGGCGCTGGAGGTGGGAGGGAAGGTGCGCAAGCCGGCGCGGCTCACCCTGGAGATGCTGCAGGCGATGCCGCGGGTCCGCTACACCATCAAGCACCACTGCGTGGAGGGGTGGTCGGCGATCGCCACCTGGACCGGCGTGCCGCTGGCGTCGGTGGTGGCCCTGGTCGAGCCCACGGAGGACGCGCGCTATCTCCGCTTCGACACCTTCGACGCCAATTACTACAACGGCTGGGACCGCGAGAGCGCCCTGCACCCGCAGACGATCCTCGCCTACGCCTTCAACGACCGGCCGCTCGAGCCCGCGCACGGCGCGCCGCTGCGGCTCTACTCGCCGGTCAAGCTGGGCTACAAGCTGACTAAGTACCTGACGAAGGTGACCTTCACCACCGAGAAGCCCGGCGGCTACTGGGAGGACCAGGGGTACCCCTGGCTGGGCGGGATCTGAGCGGGGTCTGACGAAAAAGGGGCCGGCCGCTGGCGGCATGGTTGCATCCTTGCCGTCCGCGGGAGATCTTTAGGCCCCTATATGGCCACTTACGCGATCGGCGACGTCCACGGCTGCTTCCAGGCGCTTCAGCGGCTGTTGCGGAAGGTCGCCTACGATCCGGGGCAGGACCGTCTCTGGTTCGTGGGCGATCTGGTCAACCGCGGGCCTCATTCGCTGGAGGTGCTGCGCTGGGCGGTGGAGCGGGACGACCGGATCGTCGCCGTGCTGGGCAATCACGATCTCCACCTCCTGGCCCGCGCCGCCGGGGTTTCCGAGGTGAAGAAGCGCGACAGCCTGGAGGCCGTGCTGGCGGCGCCGGATCGCGACGACCTCCTCGCCTGGCTGCGGGGGCGGCCGCTGATCCACCGCGAGGGGGAGATGCTGCTCGTCCACGCCGGGCTGTTCCCCGGCTGGACCCCGGCCGAGGCGGAGCGCCTGGCGCGCGAGGTGGAGGAGCGGTTGCGCGGGGAGAAGGCGGCGAAGCTCCTGGCGGCGGTCGATCAGAGGGTGGCGGAGCGCTGGAAGGAGAGCCTCTCCGGCCACGAGCGGGCGCGCGTGGCCCTCGCGGGCTTCGCGCGGCTGCGCACTCTCGACGCCGAGGCGCGGATGTGCGCCGACTTCAGCGGTCCGCCGGCGCTCGCGCCCAAAGGGTGCCACCCCTGGTACGCCGCCCCCGGGCGCCAGAGCGCCGGCGCGACGGTGATCTTCGGCCACTGGGCGGCGCTGGGGCTCAAGGTCGGAGCCGGCGTCGCCTGTCTCGACACCGGCTGCGCCTGGGGGCGCGAGCTCACCGCCCTGCGCCTCGACGACTGGCGGATCTTCCAGGAGCCGGCGGGGGAGGACTAGGCGCCAGCTCGTCCGTGTCCGTCCTTGTCGGTCCCTGATCGTCCCTGTTCTGGTTTAGGATTCACGCCATGAATGACCAGGACCGCGAGCGCGCCTGGGAGCTGTTCGGGCTCCTCTTCCAGGCTCACCCCTGGCACGGGGTATCGATCGGCCCCGAGGCCCCCCGGGTGGTGACGGCCTACATCGAGATCGTCCCTACCGATACCGTCAAGTACGAGATCGACAAGCCGAGCGGCCACCTCAAGGTGGACCGGCCACAGCAGTTCTCGAACGTCTGCCCGACCCTCTACGGCTTCATCCCCCAGACCTTCTGCGGCGAGCGGGTGGCGGCCTTCGGCCTTTCAACCGGCGACGCCGCCCATGGCGACCGCATCATCGAGGGGGATGCCGACCCCCTGGACATCTGCATCCTTTCGGAGCGCACCTTCTCGCACGGCGACACCCTCCTGCAGGCGGTGCCGGTCGGCGGGCTGCGCCTGATCGACCGCAACCAGGCGGACGACAAGATCGTCGCCGTGCTGAAGGGAGACGCGGCGTTCGGGCACTGCCGGGAGATCGGCGACCTGCCCCAGGCGCTGATCGAGCGGCTCCAGCACTACTTCCTCACCTACAAGCGCCCGCCCGGAGCGGAGCTCGAAGCCATCCACATCAACAGCGTCTACGGCTCCGCCGTGGCCCACGAGGTGATCGAGCGCAGCCGCGCGGACTACGAGGAGCGGTATCCGCGGCTCAAGGATCGGTTTCTGGAGGCGCTGGGGCAGGCGTAGAACGCTTTAGGGGGAGCGCGCAGATGCCGCGGATTGTGATTGCGTCTCCCCCCAACACCGATCTAGACGGACCTCGATGCCAGATTTCCTTCCTCCCGCAGCAGGAAGCGTCCCGGTGCGCTAGAATTCGAAGAAATTAGCGAGCTGACATTTGACGATGATTGCCCGTCCCGAAGAAAAGGAGAGGGTGCTGTACGAGTTCGACGTGTTCCGCGTCGATCCCGTCCGCCGGCTCCTGCTGCGCGCCGAAGAGCCGGTCGCGATCACGCCCAAGGCCCTTTCGATCCTGCTCGCCCTGCTGGAGCATCCGGGCGAGGTGGTGGAGAAGGCGGAGCTGATCGAGCGGGTCTGGCCGGGCGTCTTCGTCACCGAGGCGAACCTGACGCAGAACATCTTCTCCCTGCGCAAGTGCCTGGGCGAGCGGGCGAACGACAACCGCTACATCGTCACCGTCCCCGGCCAGGGGTACTCGTTCGCCGGCGAGCTGCGGCGGATCGAGCGCTCCGCCACCGCCGAGTTCTCGCTCGTGACGGAACCGGAGGCAGCGCCGGCGCAGACGCCGGTCCCGGCGCCGGCTGAGCCCCTGTCCGCCCCCATCCCGTCGCCCCCCGAGCCATTCTCCCCGCTCGAGGCGGCAGCGCCCCCGGCCGCGGTTCCGGCGGCCGCGCGAACGCCGGCCCGGCGTCTGCGGCGGCTGCTCATCGGGGCCGGCGTGGGGGTGGTGGCGCTGCTGGTGATCGTCACCGCGGCTCACATCGTCCAGCATCTCGGCCCCGCGGCGCCGAAACCTCGGCCCGGTCCCGCGGCGGGGCCGGACAGCGTCCGCCAGGCGATCGCCGTGCTCGACTTCAAGAGCCTGTCCCCCAGCGCGGATACGCGCTGGCTGCAGACCGCCTTCTCCGAGATGCTCACCACCGAGCTGGCGGCCGGCGGCAAGATGCGGGTGATCCGCGGCGAGCGGGTCGCGCAGGCGGTGCGCTCGCTCGCGCTGCAGGACCCCGGCAGCCTCGGCGCCGCCGACCTCCAGCGGCTGCACGACACGCTCGGCACCGACCTGGTCGTCGTCGGCTCCTTCCTGCCCATCCAGGGGCAGATCCGCCTCGATCTGCGGGTGATCCAGCTCCCCGCCGGCGAGACCGTGCTCTCGCTGGCGGAGCGCGGCACCCAGCAGGGCCTGTTCGACCTGGTTTCGCGGACGGGGGAGAAGCTGCGGGATTCGCTGGGCGTCGCCGCGCTGTCGCCGAAGCAGGTCGAAGAGGCCCAGGCCCTGCGGCCGTCCAGCCCGGATTCATCGCGGCTCTACACCGAGGGGCTCGCGCGGCTGCGCGCCTTCGATTCCCCGGGCGCGCTGACGTTGCTGCAGCAGGCCGTGAAGGCGGATCCAGGCTCGGCGGTGATCCACTCCGCCCTGTCGCGGGCCTGGTCCGATCTGGGCTATGACGCGAGCGCGATCGACGAGGCCAGCAAGGCGCTCGACCTCGGCCGTTCACTGCCGCGCGAGGAGCGCCTCGCCATCGAGGGGCGCCTCTACAAGGCGAGCAAGCAGTGGGGCAAGGCGAGCGAGGCCTACCGGTCGCTCTGGACCTTTTTCCCGGACGACGTCGAGTACGGGCTGCAGCTCGGCGAGAGCCTGATGCTGGGAGGCCGGGGCGCCGAGGCGGCCGCGACGTTCGCCTCGCTGCGCAAGCTGCCGCCCCCCGCGGGCGAGGACCCGCGCATCGACGTGGCGGAGGCGAGGAACGCGCGGCGGCTCGCCGATATCACCGGCTCGCTGCGCGCCGCCGAGAGAGCCATCGCGAAGGGGCGCCGGTCCGGTCAGAGCCTGGTGGTCGCCCAGGCCCTCATCTATCAGGGGGACGCGCTGCTGACGCAGGGCAAGCCCAAGGATGCCATCCGTCTGTTCCGGGAATCCGCGGAGCTGGCCAGGAAGGCCGGCTATCAGTGGGGGATCGGCATGGCCGCGGCCAACATCGGGTCGGCCCTGCAGGCACAGGGGGACCTCGACGGCGCGGAGAAGGCCGATCTGGAGTCGCTCGCCATCGCCCAGAAGATCGGCAGCGCCCCAGCCATCGCGGCGCAGCTCCAGCTCCTGGGCGCGCTCCACCGCGACCGGGGGGAGCTGAGCGAGGCGCGGAAATTCCTCGACCAGTCCCGCGACTGGTATGTGAAGATCGGCGAACGCCTGTACGAGGCCCAGGTGCTCGACGCCGGCGGCGCCGTGCTCATCTCCCAGGGGGACCTCGACGGCGCGCGCCAGCACTTCGAGCACGAGCTCGCTCTCAGCCAGGCGCTCGGCAATCCCGCCCAGGCGGCCTTCGCGGTCAAGAACCTCGGGCAGGTCCTCGCCATTCAAGGGGAGCTGACGGCGGCCCGCCGCCGCTACGAGGAGGCTTTCGCCGCGTTTCACAAGGTGGGCGACGCGAGCTCCGCCGCCGAGGCGATGGGCGCCTCGGCCGGCGTCTCCGCGCAGCTCGGAGACCTGCGCACCGCCTGGGAGCGATCGGGGCAGGCGCTGGCCGCCAAGCAGCAGGCGGGCGACCGGATCGGCGCCGGCCGGATTCTCGGCCTGCGTTCCCGGCTCGCCTACCAGCTCGGCGACCTCGCCGCCTCCCGCGCGCTCGCCGACGAGCAGCTCGAGATCGCCCGCCAGACCGGCGCGCGCTCGCTCACCGCCCTGGCCCTTCAGAACCGCGGCCGGGCCGAGTACGCGGCCGGGAACCTCGCCGTGGCGCGCTCGGAGCTCATGGAAGCCCTGCGGGTGAGCTCGGCGCTGGGCGAGGAGCTGCGGGCGATGGAGATCCGTCTCGATCTGGCCGCGCTCGCGCTCGCCGGGAACCAGGCCGGCGAGGCCGCAGTCCTGGCGCGTCAGGCCGCGGCCTGGTACCAGCAGCGCGGTATCCCGGGCGGAGAATCCCAGGCCCTCTCGATGCTCGCCGAGTCCCAGTTGCGCCAGGGTCTGCGCGGGGAGGCGCGGGCGACGGCGGCGCAGGCGCGCGTCCGGCTCGACGCCAGCGAGGACCGCGAGCTCCGCGTCACCGTCGGCGTCCGGTTGGGGAAGATCGAAGCGGGAACCGGGAGTGCCGCCGAGGCGCTCCGGCAGCTTCAGCGGGCGGTCGCCGACGCCGCGAGCTTCGGGTTCGCCGCCGCCGGCCTCGAAGCCCGGCTCGCCCTCGGCGAGATCCAGCACGGGGCCGGACATCCGGCGGCCGGCGCCACCCTGGCGGCGGTCCGCAAGGAGGCCGATACCCGCGGCTTCAAGCGGCTGGCGGCGGCCGCCGAAAAACAAGGGACCTGAGAGACACCAGGCTCATCTCTTCTTCGCTCCCACCCCCATCTCCTCCAGCAGCGGCCCGGCCGCTTCGCCGTGGAGGGCCTGCATCAGCCAGAGCATGTAGCGCACGTCGACGCTGATGTTGCGCGCCACGTCGGGGTTGTAGCCGAAGTCGTTGGCCACGTTCTCCCAGACGCGATCGAAATTGACCCCTACCAGCTCGCCGCGGCCGTTGACCACCGGGCTCCCCGAGTTGCCGCCCGTGGTGTCGGCGTCGGCGAGAAAGTCGACCGGCACGTCCTTCAGCTTCGGGTCCGCCCAGCGGCTCGCGGGAGCCTTGGGCGCCGCCGCCAGCAGCTCGGCGGGAGCGTTGAAGGGAGGCGCGCCGGTGTTCTTCTCGACCACGCCGCCGACCGTCGTCTGCGGGCGCATCCAGGCGCCGTCGCGCGGGCTGTACCCCTTGACGTGGGCGAAGGCGACGCGCAGCGTGCCGTTGGCGTCCGGGGCCACGGGGCGGCCGGCGTGGGCGATCACGGCGCGCTGCCAGCGGGGGCGCAGGCGCGACACGGCGCCCTGGAAACGGTCGTCCTGCTCCTTGAGGGCGCGCAGCTCGCGGTCGAGCGCGAAGGCGAGGTCGAGCAGCGGGTCGTGGCGGCCGCGGAGCTGCTCCTCGCTCTCGTCGAACATCCGCTTGCGCTCCGCGAGATCGGTGACCTTCGTGCGGGCGAGCAGGTCGTCCACCCGGGCCCGGATCGCCTCGCGGTCGCGGGAGATCACGCTCTCGACGGCCGGCACGCGGTTCCCCTCCGGCAGGGCGGCGAAGCGGGTGAAGACGTCGGTGAGCAGGGCGGCGTCCGTCGGCGCGTCGAGGCGCTTCTGCTCGCGCTCCAGCCGCTCGCCGAGCCGCTCGCGGTTGCGCTCCTGGTAGTCCGGCTCGCGCTCCAGGTCCGGCTTCGCCTTCTCGCCCGCCCAGCGGGCCAGGGTGAGCGCCAGGTCGAGCGGCTTGGGGCCGTTCTTCATCTGGCTCAGCAGGAAGTCGCGTTCCCACGTCCGCCGCCGCTCGGCGATCATCCGCGCCAGCTCGTCGTGCGCCGCCACGGCCTCCCGCTGCTCCGGACGCTTCGCCGCCCAGGCGAGGATCTCCTTCTCGGCGGCCGTCTTCTTCTCCAGGATCTGCCCGCGGCGGATGCCGGCCACCTGGCCGCGCGAATTCTTCTCCTGGTTCGCGAGCCCCTTGATCCGGTCGGCGAGAGCGATGCGCACCGCCTCATCCGCCTTCGAAGCGGCCTCCATCCGGTCGATCCAGACGCGGTAGAGCTCGGCGCGGCGCGGATAGAAGAGCTCCGCTCGCTCGCGCATCTCGGCCTCGGTGTAGGAGCGGAAGGTCAGGCCGGGATAGCCGGCGACCATCACGAAGCTGTCCGGCTCGGCGCCGCGCGGCGAGACGGGGAAGAAGTGACGCGGCCGGTAGGCGACGTTCGCCTCGGCCTTCGGCGCCGGCTGGCCGCCGGGGCCGGCATAGACGCGCAGCAGGGCGAAATCGCCGACATGCCGGGGCCAGCTCCAGTTGTCGATCTCGCCGCCATAGTCCCCAACGGCCCCGGGTGGGGCGTAGACCAGCCGCACGTCCGGGAACTCCAGGCTGTCGATCAGCACGTAGCGCAGGCCGCCGTCGAACGCCGCCACCTGGCAGCGGTGGTGCTCGGCCTTCTCGCACGCGGCCACCATCTCCTTCTGCTTGCGCTCGATCGCCCGGAAGCGCGCGAGGTCGTCCGCGCCGGCGGGCACGGCGGCCTCGACCTCGCGGGTGACGTCGGTCATGCGATGGGGAACCGTGGCGTGGACGCCGGACCCCGGCAGCTCCTCGGCCGGCGTGCGGGCGAGGAAGCCATGGGTGATCAGGTCCCGCTCGGGGGTCGAATGCTGCTGCAGGATCGAGAAGGCGCAGTGGTGGTTGGTGATCATCAGGCCCTGAGAGGAGATGAAGCCGGCCGTGCACCCCTCGATCTTCACGGCCGCGTCGAGCAGGCCGGCGCCCTCCGCGGTCCACAGCTTCTGCGGCGGGATCTCGAGCCCCAGCTCGCGAAGCCACTTCGGGTCGTGCTGCAGCACCTGCTCGGGGGTCCACTTTCCTTCCACGGCGAAAGCTCCTGCGCATGCGGCCCAGAGGCCGAGAGTGAAGACGGCGGCGGCACGGATTTTCATGGGACGGGAGTTTACCGCAGGGCCTTGCAGGGGCGGCCCTGCAAGGCCCGACCGGTCAGTTCCCCGCGCAGGCCAGGGCGGCGGGGAGCTGCGGGGAGACGAAGGAAGGCTGGAACCGGTTGTGGAAGTAGTACGGAATCCCCCAGAAGGGCTCGGTCTCCTGGCCGTCGCCGGTGGGCTTGGCGGGGTCGCAGATCACCACCCTGTGGTCGGGGGAGAAGCCGGGGAGCTCGGACTCGAAATAAGCCACCCAGAGACCGGTGTCGTTGAGCGCCTGCATGTCGGTGATCTCGACCTCGGTGGGGACGCCGTTGCGGTTCGAGGTGTCGCCGCCCAGCAGCTCCGGGTGCTTGGTCCAGGCCCAGACCAGGGCGTCGTGCAATACGAAACGGACCTCGTTGCCCGGACCCGCCCACCGCTTGAGGCGGGTGGTGGACGTGCCGGGACCCCAGCGCAGCTCGTAGGCCGCGCGCACGGCCGGGTCGGCGAAGGACAGGGTGTAGGCGTTCGGATGCGCCCCGACGAGGTCGGGACGGGCGGAGAAGTCGACCTGGTAGGAGAGGAAGGGGCTCGTCAGGGTGTCGAGCTGGTAGCGCGAGATCCTGAGGCCCCGCGCCTGCGGGTCGTAGCCCACGCCGGGGCGGGTCTGTGCCATGGCGGGGACCGCGGCGAGCACGAGGACGAGAGCGGCGAACATCCCACGACTGCGGATCGGCATCCGAAGACCTCCAGGCTCTGAATCGATTTCCAGGGTACGACGGGAAGCATGCTATCGCAGCATGGCCGGGCTGTCGAGGCCGATGGTACACTTCGGCGTCCGACGGTATTCAAGTCGAAAGGATTTTATGAACAGCAAACAGATACTGGCGGCCCTGGGGATCGCCTCGACCCTCCTCGCCGCCGGCCCGGCGACGGGCTGCGCCTCGACCGGCACCAGCGCTCCGCCGGCCGCGAAGCCCGACACGAAGGCCGAAGAGATGAAGGCCGGCATGAAGCCCGAAGCCAAGCCGGAGATGAAGCCGGATGACGTGATGACGGTGACCACGAAGGACTACACCTTCACCGTCCAGACGCCGGCGGGGTGGACGGGGGATCTCGAGGGCGCCAAGAAGTATCAGGGGAGCGTCCTGTTCACCCAGAAGCCGGAGGCGGCCACCCCTGGAGGGGGGCAGGTTCTGGTGGGCGTCTACCACAAGTTCGACGAGAACGTGGGGTTGCGCCTCGAGACGGACACGCAGAACTACCGGAAGCAATATCCCAAGCTGGAGCTCGGCGAGCTGGACGCGAAGCACCCGCAGTACGCGACCTTTCCGCGGACCTTCTCGCAGGCCGGCGAGTTCTACCAGTACGTGACCTACCTCAATCCGGGATCGCTCTACCCTTACTCCCTGTTCGTGGCGATGTACAAGAAGACCCCCGCGATGCCCGCGGAGCTCGCCGCCTACAAGGAGATCGTGCGGTCGCTGAAGATGACTCCGCCGAGCGCGAAGCCGACCCAGTAGCGGGTCCTTGCCCAGCCCGGAAGCGGCTAGGACCTGGTACGGGAGAACCAGTAATTGGCCCGGCGTTTATCGTGAGCCACGGCTAGAATCCGTACCAGGTCGTCGTAAGTTCTGTAGATGAGGCTGTAAGGGTAGAGCCTGAATACGTACCGCCGCGTCTTTGCTTTGTGGCGGGGCCAGCGGAGAGGTGCCGCCGCAACCTGCTCGATGGCGTGATCGAGATCGGCGAGAAATCCTTCTTCGGCCGCGGGGCTCTGCGTCAGGTACCAGTCCCGGGCCTCCTCGACCTCGCGGGCGGCCTCCGGGTGGAAGATGAACCGGCTAGGGTTCACGGCGACCGTGCATGAGCCGGTTCCGGAGCTCTTCCCAGGAAACCCCCTGCACCACTCCGGATTCCAGCTCAGTGGCTCGGCGCTCGATCTCTACGGCCCAGGCATCTTCATCATCGGTCTCGGCGGATTCCAGGCTGTCGAGCAGCCGGGCCGCTACTTCCGCGCGGTCCTGTTCGTCCAATGCCAGAGCCTTGCGAACGACCTCTTCGACTGGAGCCTTCATACCTTCAGCCTAGCACAAGGCTTCGAGACGGAGCTCTAGCCGCCCGTGATCAGCGTGCGGTACGTGCGCAGGTGGCGGAAGGCGGCCTCGGGCTCGCCCAGTTGCTCGTAGATCCCGGAGAGGTTGTAGTGGGCGTCCGCGAGCGTGCGGTCGAGCTCGAGGGCGGCCACGTAGGCGTCGGCGGCCTCGCGCAGCCGGCCTAGATCCTGGAGGACGACGCCGAGGTTGTAGGCGGCGGTGGTGTCGTCCGGCCGGGCGGCCAGGGCCAGGCGGTAGTGCCGCTCGGCCTCGGCGATCTCCCCCCGCTCGTGGAGGAGGCGCCCGAGGTTCACGTGGGCGTCCGCGAGATCGGGATCGAGCTCCAGCGCGCGCCGGTAGGCCGCCATCGCCTCCTCCGGGGCATCCTCTTCCAATTCGGCGCCGCGCTCGTACCAGTCCGACCCCCGCTCGGGCTCGTCAGTCTTCCCATCCTCCTCCCGCGTGGGAGCGCGCAGGGGGAGCGTGGCGGCGCCGCGCGCCAGCTCGGCGAGCTCGAAGTCGAACACCGCCTGCCCCGACTCGGGGTTCCAGACGTCGCGGCCGTCACGCACCACGACGTGGTGCCCCTGGGCGGAGATGCGGACGCCGGTGAGCGCGCGGTCCTCGGGGAGCTGCTCGCGCAGGTTCTGCAGCGCCAGGCGCACGCGCCGCCGGGGGACGCGGGCGGCGAGCAGCCCCTTGGCGGTGCGCAGGACGATCAGATCCTGGAAGGAGAAGTAATACTCGCCGCGCGGGCCCTGCGAGGGGGCGAGGAAGCCCGCCCGGACGTAGGAGCGCACCTGCGCGGCGGAGAGGCCGAGCAGGGCGGCGACATCCTTGGTCGAGTAGCCTCTGGCTTGGGAAGGGCGCGGGACCAGGCGGTCCAGCCCGCCCGTTACTTTGAGAGCGGAAGACCGGTTCATCCCCCTCAGTGTAACCCGGCGGGCTTATCTCTTTGAACTCTTTTTTTTCGGCGCGTCCTCGATGGCGGCCACCGAGTCGTTCGCGGCGCGCGAAGAACGCTTCGCCGGCTTGCGTTCGGCGAGCGAGATCGGCTCGGCGGCGGCCTGCGGCTTGGCGGCGGCGAGGCTCGCCTTGAGCGCCGCCATCAGATCGATCACCTGCGCCTTCGGCGCCGCGACCGGCGTCGCGGTGATCTCCTCGCCCTGGACCTTGCGCTCGATCAGCGCCCGCACCTGCTGGCGCTGGGTGTCCTCGTAGGCCTCGGGGCGGAACTCGTCGGTGGCGATCTGCTCGATGAGCTGGACGGCGAGCTTGAGCTCCGGCTCCTTGAGCTCGGCGGTGCCGATCGGCACCTCGGAGAACGAGCGCAGCTCGTCCGAGTAGCGGAGCTGCTGCATGATCAGCCCCTCTCCGAACGGCCGCAGCAGCACGAACTGGTCCTTGCCGCGGGCGACGTAGCGCGCCAGCGCCGCGCGGTTGGTCTGCTTCATCGCCTCGGCGAGCAGCCGGTACGGCCGGTCGCCCCCCTTGTCGGGCCCCAGGTAATAGGACTTCTCGTAATAGATCGGATCGACCTGCTCGAGCGGCACGAACTCGGTGATCTCCACGGCGTTGGTCGGCTCCGGCGTCAGCGCCTTGAGCTCCTCTTCCGTAAAGAGAACATATTGCCCCTTCGCGTACTCGTAACCCTTGACCATTTCATCTCGCCCGACGACTTCCTCGTCGACCGGACAGATGTATTGTTGCTTCAAGCGGGAACGGCATTTCTTGTGGAGCATGTTAAATTGGATGCCGGCCGCGCTCTCTCCCGTGGAATACAGTTTCACCGGGATCGTGACGAGACCGAATGAGATCATTCCGGAGGCAAAGGGTCGGGCGCTCATAAGGCGTAATATACCATTCAATCGCAATGATGGAGCGTATTTATCAGGATTTGATCACCGCCGTTCCGGAGGTTCGGCCGCGGCGGCCATTTAACGTTTCTACACGATTTCCCTGTCTTGAAATCGATCCCCACGGCACCTGAATCGATAACCGGTTCGATCCGCGGCGAGCTGGCGCGGCTCGGCGCGCCGCGCGTGGCGGTCGATCCCGCCGCCCTGCGGCCGATGAAGCCGGAGACCGCCGAGCGGCCGTTCAACCGGGCGGGCTGGGTGTTCGAGCTCAAGTACGACGGCTTCCGCATGCTGGCCGCCGGCGGCGCGGGGGAGTCGCGGCTGTTCTACAAGAGCGGCCACGACGCCACCCGCATCTTCCCGGAGCTCGGCGCCGCGGTCGCCGGCCTGCCGTTCCAGGGCCTGATCCTCGACGGCGAGGCCGTGGTGCTCGACGGCGAGGGTCGCCCCGACTTCCAGCGCCTGCAGAAGCGGGGGCTGCGCGTCCGGCTCGCCGACGTCCAGCACGCCGCCGCGGCCAGCCCGGCGACGCTGTTCGTCTTCGATCTCCTGGGTTTCGAGGACTTCGATCTCCGGCCGCTGCCGCTCGCGGCGCGCAAGGAGATCCTGCGCCGCATGCTGCCGCCGGGCGGCGACTGGATCCGCCTCACCGAGGAGATCCCGGAGCGCGGCGAGGACCTCTACGCCGCCGTCGCCGGCATGGGGCTGGAGGGGATCGTCGCCAAGCGCGCCGGCTCCCCCTACCGCTCCGGGTACGCCAAGGACTGGCTGAAGGTGCGGGTCGACCAGAGCTCGGATTTCGCGGTGGTCGGCTTCGAGCCGGTGGCGGGGGGGAGCACCGGCCTCCGCCGGCTCCACCTCGCGACCGTGAACGGCGGCGGGCTCGCCTACGCCGGCACCGTGGGCACCGGCTTCAACCGCGAGGTGGAGAATGAGATCCGCGCGCGGCTCGATCCGCTGCGCCGCGCCACCCCGCCGCTGGCGATGGCGGACGTCCGCGGCACGGTCTGGGTCGAGCCCGAGGTGGTGGTCGAGGTCCGCTACAAGGAGTGGACGGACGGCGGGAACCTGCGCCACCCCGTCTTCCTGCGCCTGCGCCACGACAAGACGGCCGGCGAGTGTTTCCGCCCCGGCGAGGAACGCGAGGAACGCGAGGAGGAGGAGGCAGAGGCGGAGCAGCCGGAGAAAAAGACCGTCAAGCTCAGCAATCTCGACAAGGTTTTCTGGCCGGGCGAGGGGATCACCAAGGGGGATCTGATCGAATATTATCGCGCGGTCTCCCCCTGGCTGCTCCCGCTCCTGCGCTCGCGCCCGCTGATGCTCGACCGCTATCCGAACGGCATCACCGGCAAGTCGTTCTTTCAGCGCAGCGAGCCGGTGGACGACGTCGAGGGGCTGCTGGCGCTGGTGAATCTCGGCGCGATCCCGTTTCACATCGGAGCCAGCCGGCTGGAGACCCCGGAGCATCCCGACTGGTGCATCCTGGACCTCGATCCGAAGACGGCGCCGTTCGCCCATGTGGTGAAGATCGCGCTCGCCATCCGCGAGTTGTGCGAGGAGATCGGGATCCCCAGCTTCGTGAAGACGAGCGGCGGCAGCGGCCTGCACGTTCTGCTGCCGATGGGCGGGCAGCTCACGCACGAGCCGGCGCGGCAGCTCGCCGAGCTGCTCGCCGGGGTGATCGTCGCCCGCCTGCCGGCGATCGCCACCACCGCCCGGTCGATCGCCGCCCGGGGCGGCCGGGTCTACGTGGACGCCCTGCAGAACGGCCGCGGCAAGCTGCTGGCCGCCCCCTACTGCGTCCGCCCGCACCCCGGGGCGCCGGTCTCGACCCCCCTCGACTGGCGCGAGGTGAACGCCCGGCTCGACGTCCGCGCCTTCAATTTCAACACCGTGCCGCAGCGCCTCCGCAAGCGCCGGGCCGACCCGCTCCTGCCGGTGCTGACGGCGCGGCCCGATCTCGAGGCCGCGCTCGCGCGGTTGGCGGAAAACCTTTAGTCTTCACCCTACAAACGAAAGCGGCCCGCGGGGGTTGCCCACGGGCCGCGAAAACCTGAGAAAAGGTTTCTGTTACGGCACGCAGGCCGTAACGCTCACGTCGTCGAGGAACCAGCCGGTGCTGGTGACGCTGCAGTCGGTGATCGCGGTGAAGCCGATGCGGACCGACTGGCCGGCGCAGCCGCCGGTGCCGCCGGTGGCGGCGTTGCAGGCGGCGTCGAGATCGACCGTGGTGTTGACGAACGACGAGGCGGTGCCGGTGAAGATCGGCACGCCGGCGGCTCCCGTCGGCGGGCAGGAGGCGCTGGTGGTGCCGTTGTAGGTGGTGCCGGAGAGGATCGCCGTGGCGGGCACGAAGAAGTAGTTGGTGCCGTTGACGGAGATCGCCAGCGCGCCGCCGTCGAAGCCGCTCTCGAAGCCGCGGCGATGCCAGAACGACAGCCTGGAGGTGGTGGCGCCGGCGGGGACCGCGATGCCGGCCGTGCCGTTCGGCTGGGCGAAGGCGAAGGTGTTGCTGCCGTAGGCCCCGGTGCAGGTCGTGCCGCCGAAGCGGAAGATGTTGGCGCCGCTGCGGGCGGTGCAGGCCTGGACGCCGCGCCAGCTCGTCGTGGCGCCGCCGGAGAGGAAGGTGCCGGTGGCCCAGCCGGCGAGGCCGCTGGCGCTGTCGAAGGAGTTGGTGTAGAGCGTCTGCGTGGTGCAGCCGACGCAGATGCCGGTCGTCGCCGTGGCCTGGCTCGAGTTGCCCGACTCACAGGCGGTGAAGGCGCGGACGACGTAGAAATAGGCCGTGTTGCAGAGGAGGCCGGTGTCGCTGAACGACGTCGTCGCCGAGGTGCCGATCTGTGTGTAGGGGCCACCCGAGGTGGTCGAGCGGAGGATGCGGTACTGGGTGGCGCCGGCCACCGCGCTCCAGGTGAGATTGATGCCGGTCGAGCCGCTGGCCGTCGCCGTCAGGCCGGTGGGTGCCGGGGGAGTCGTGCAGGTGCCGCCGCTCTCGGTGACGGCGGCGGTCCAGACCTCCTCCTTGCCGCCGCTGCGGCGGTCGGTCCAGGAGGGGAAGAAGGTGCCGGCGTAGCCGGAGAGGCTGTTGTAGTCGCCGTACTGATTGCCGGAGTCGGCGCCGGCGATGGTCTCGTCGGTCTGCGCCGTGGACACCTTGAACGGCACGCTGAAGGACGCGCCGTCGTCGAACGAGGCCTGGTAGTAGACGTTGGTCTTCTTGCGCGTCGAGTCGTCGACCGTGTCGTAATACATCACCGCGATCTGGCCGTTGGTCTCGTCGACCACCAGCCACGGGTTGTACTGGTCGTTGAGCGAGGCCTGGTTGTTGATCATCACCCGCGCGGCCCAGGTGGCGCCGCCGTCGGAGGAGCGGGCGAACCAGATGCGGCTCTTGCAGGCCGAGGCGGCGTTCGAGCCCGGCTCATTGGTGGCGGTGGTGCAGCCGGTGGCGCCGGTGAGATCGCTCCAGACGGCGTAGACCATGTTCTTGGTCGCCGTCCGGTAGGCGCCGCCGGAGGTGTAGATGAGCTGGCGGCGGCCGTTGAACGAGGGCACGCCGATGTCGAAGGAATCGAAGGTGGTGTTGATGGTGACCGGGGCGCCGTAGCTGACGCCGCCGTTGGTCGACTTGGCGACCAGCAGCTTGCGGCTGCCGGTGTCCGGCCAGAAGACGAAGACGTCGCCGGAGCTGTTGGTCTTGACGTCACAGCCGATCGCCGTGCCGGTGGTCTCGGCGCCGCTGATCTGGATCGGCGTGCCCCACGCGCCGGCCGGGCCGGTGCGCCGGTTGACGAACTGCGGGTTGCCGTTGTGCCAGCAGGCGTAGATGTTGTCCTTGAACGCCGAGGTGGCGCTGTGGTCGACCCAGATCATCTGCTTGTCGGTGTTGGTCTGGGTGCCGGAGAAGGTGTTGTCGAAGGTCCAGGTGGCGCCGCCGTTGGTCGACTTGTAGGCCCGCATCTTGAGCGTGGTGCCGGCCGAGTTGATGCCGATCGTGGTCGCCCAGGCGGTGCCGTCCGAGGTCCAGTCGACGGTCGGGTCGGAGTGGAAGGCGTCGCCGGTCTGCAGCGCGAGGCTGGTCTGCCCCCAGGTGGCGCCGCCGTCGGAGGAGAAGAACTGGGCCTGCTGGCCGCTGCCGCCGATGTTGTTCGAGGCGCCGATGATCTTCTGCGTGTTCCAGTAGTTGACCCGGATGTCCGACTCGCTGCGCGAGACGGTGGCCGAGCCGGAGACGCGGAGGTTGGTGCCGCCGGAGGTCTTCACCGGCCGCGGCGCGATGTCCGGCTCGGGACGGCCGGGGCGCAGGTCGGGGTGCTTCTCCATCCACTCCGCGACCTCCTTGAGCACCAGCGGATAGCCGCCGGTCGGATCGGTCGCGAGATAGGTCCCTTCCGGATGCGCCTTGCGCCAGTTGACGCGCAGCCAGAGCGGAATGCGGATCTTGTCGTACGCCTCCTCGGCCCGCAGCAGCGAGAAGTCCTGATTCTCACGGATCAGCTTCTCGAGCGCGCTGCCGGCCGGCGCCTCGGCCTTCTGGATCTGGGTCTTGAGCGTCGGCCAGCCCGCGCCGTTGGTGGCCGCGAAGGCCGGCGAGATCAGCGAGGACAGCAGGACTGCGAACAGAAACCTGCGCATAGGTGGTGCTCCTTTCGAATCTGCATGAACGTCTCGAATTCGATCGAGGACAAAGACATCAGGGGCCTACAAGAGAGAAGGTGCGGCCTGGACGCTGGGGCGAGCCGGGGGAAGTGTAAAAAAGGCGCCCCGGGTGGGGCGCCTCTCAGCGGGCGGGGAAGGGGAGGGTTACGGCACGGTTACCGGCGCGGTCCAGATCTCTTCGCTGGCGCCGTTGCGGCGGTCGGTCCAGGAGGGGAAGATCTTGCCGGCGTAGATCGACAGGCTGTTGTAGTCGCCATACTGGTTGCCGTCGTTGGCGCCGGCGGCCGTCTCGTCGGTCTGGGCGGTGGTGACCTTGGCGGCGGCGCTCCAGGTGGCGCCGTCGTCGCCCGAGGTCTGATACCAGATATCGGTCTTCTTGCGGCCGGCGTCGCCGACCGTGTCGTAATAGATCACCGCCAGGCGGCCGGTGGTCTCGTCGACGCCCATCCACGGGTTGAACTGATCGTTGAGCGAGGCCTGGTTGTTGATCATCACCGGCGCGGACCAGGTGCCGCCGCCGTTGGTGGAGCGGGCGAACCAGATCCGGGTCTTGCAGGTCGAGGTGGTGCTGGAGCCTGGCTCGTCGGCGGCGCTGGTGCAGCCGGTGGCGCCGGTCAGGTCGGTCCAGGTGGCGTAGACCAGGTTCCTGGTCGCGGTCCGGTAGGCGCCGCCGGAGACGTAGATCAGGGCGCGGCGGTTGTTGAACGACGGCACGCCGATGTCGTAGCCGACCTTGGCGGTGGCGACGATCACCGGGGCGCCCCAACTCTTGCCGCCATTGGTGGACTTCGCCATCAGGATGCGCCGGTTGGTGGTGGCCGGCCAGAAGACGAAGGCGTGGCCGGATTTGTTGGTCTTGACGTCACAGCCGATGGCGGTGCCGGCGGTCTCGGCGCGGCTGACCTGGATCGGCTTGCCCCACGCGCCGGCCGGGCCGGTGCGGCGGTTGACGAAGGCCCGATCGCCGTTGTGCCAGCAGACGTAGATGGAATTCCTGAAGGCGGAGGCGGGGCTGTGGTCGACCCACATCATCTGCTTGTCGGCGTTCGTCTGGGTGCCCGAAGCCGTGCTGTCGAAGGTCCAGGTAGCGCCGCCGTTGGTCGACTTGTAGACCCGTATCCTGAGAGTGGTGCTCGTGTCGTCAATGCCGATCGTCGTCGACCAGGCGGTGCCGTCCGAGGTCCAGTCGACCGTCGGGTCGGAGTGGAAGGAGTCGCCGGTGACCAGCGGCAGGAAGCTCTGCCCCCAGGTGGCGCCGCCGTTGCTCGAGTAGTACTGGGCCTGCTGGCCGCTGCCGCCGATGTTGTTGGAGGCGGCGATGACCTGGGCCGGGTTCCAGTAGTTGATCCGGATGTCCGACTCGCTGCGCGGCACCGTCTGCGCGCCCGAGGCGCGGACGTTGGCGCCGACCGCCGCCTTCTCGGGCAGATCCTTCTCCTCGGCGTCGAAGTCCTCGCGGCCGGGCGCCCGCGGGTCGTCCGCCTCGTTCGCCACCAGATCCTGGTGCAGGCGCATCCACTCGGCCGCTTCCTTGAGCACCAGCGGATAGCCGCCGGCCGGATCCGAAGCCGCGTAGCTCCCCTCGGGGTGCGCCTTGCGCCAGTGGACGCGCAGCCAGAGCGGCACCGGGATCTTGTCGCCCGCCTCCTCGGCCCGCAGCATCCCGAAATCCTGGTTGTTCAGGATCAGCTTCTCGAGCGCGCTGCCGGGCTGGACCCGGCTCGCCTTGAGCTGCCGATCGGGGGAGGGCCAGGAGGGCTGGCGGGGGGCGGCGCCGGCGGCGAGGGAAACCGCGAGCGTTGCGACGGCGAGGGATAACTGTACCCGGTTCATTTGGAGACAAACGATAACAGGTTCATGAAAAAGAGGGGTGCCGAGCAGGCTCGGATGCGAGCCGAAACGAAACGGCGCCCCGGGCGGGGCGCCGTTTTTACATCTGGCGGAGGGATGTGGCGCTTACGGCTCGATGACCGGCACGGTCCAGATCTCTTCCTTGCCGCCGCTGCGGCGGTCGGTCCAGGAGGGGAAGATCTTGCCGGCGTAGATCGACAGGCTGTTGTAGTCGCCATACTGGTTGCCGCCATCGGCGCCGGCGATCGTCTCGTCGGTCTGGCCGGTGGTGAGCTTGACCGCGGCGCTCCAGGTGGCGCCGTTGTCGGCCGAGGTCTGGTACCAGATATCGGTCTTCTTGCGGCCGGCATCGGCGACGGTGTCGTAATAGATCAGCGCCAGGCGGCCGGTGGTGTCGTCGACGCCCAGCCACTGGTTGAACTGATCGTTGAGCGAGGCCTGGTTGTTGGTCATCACCGGCGCGGACCAGGTGGTGCCGCCGTCGGTGGAACGGGCGAACCAGACGCGGCTCTTGCAGGTCGAGGCGACGTTCGAGCCCGGCTCGTTGGCCGGAGCCGTGCAGCCGGTGGCGCCGGTGAGGTCGACCCACGAGGCGTAGACGTTGTTCACCGTCGCCGTGCGGTAGGCGGCGCCGGAGACGTAGATCAGGGCGCGGCGGCTGTTGAACGACGGCACGCCGATGTCATAGCTGTCCTTGGTGGTCGCGATCACCTTCGGCGTTCCCCAGGTGGTGCCGCCGTTGGTCGACTTCGCCATCACGATCCTGCTGTTGCCGGTGGTCGGCCAGAAGACGAAGGCGTCGCCGCTGGAGTTGCTCCCCATCGAGCAGCCGATGGCGGTGCCGGTCGTCTCGGCGCCGCTGACCTGGACCGGCGTGCTCCACGCGCCCGCCGGGCCGTTGCGGCGGCTGACGTACGCCGGGTTGCCGTTGTGCCAGCAGACGTAGATGTAGTCCTTGAAGGCGGAGGTGGCGCTGTGGTCGACCCACATGATCTGCTTGTCGGTGCTCCGCTGGCTGCCGGAGAAGGTGTTGTCGTAGACCCAGGTGGCGCCGCCGTTGGTCGACTTGTAGGCGCGCATCTTCAGGGTCTGCCCCTTGATGCCGATCGTCGTCGACCAGGCGGTGCCGTCCGAGGTCCAGTCGACCGTCGGATCGGAGTGGAAGGTGTCGGTGCTGAACAGCGGCAGGAAGCTCTGCCCCCAGGTGAGGCCGCCGTTGCTCGAGTAGTACTGGGCCTGCTGGCCGCTGCCGCCGATGTTGTTCGAGGCGGCGATCACCTGCAGCGGGTTCCAGTAGTTGATCCGGATGTCCGACTCGCTGCGCGGCACCGTCTGCGCGCCCGAGGCGCGGACGTTGGCGTTGACGGTCGTCTTCTCGTCGATCGGACCCAGGGATTTCGCCTCGGCGTCGTCATCGCCGTCGAAGCCGGGGGCGCGCAGGACGTCCGCCTCGGTCGCCACCAGATCCTGGTGGAGCCGCATCCACTCGGCCATCTCCTTGAGCACCAGCGGATAGCCGCCGGTCGGGTCGGAAGCCGAGTACTTCCCCTCCGGATGCCCCTTGCGCCAGTAGACGCGCAGCCAGAGCGGCACCGGGATCTTGTCGCCGGCCTCCTCGGCCCGCAGCATTCCGAAGTCCTGGTTGTTGAGGATCAGCTTCTCGAGCGCGGTGCCGGGCTGGACCCGGCTCGACTTGAGCTGCTGGTCGGCGGAGGGCCAGGCGTGCTGGCGGGGGGCGGCGAATGCCGCGCTGGCGGCGAGGGATGCCACGAGCGTGGCGATGGCCAGGGAAGACCTGCGCATGGGTGATGCTCCTTTTTTCGAATCTGCATTAAAAGTCTCCAAACGATTCGGAGACAAAAACAACATGCCTACAAGAAAGTGAGTGCGGCGAGTGCGCAAAAGTGAGCCAGAAAAGCGAACGCCCCCTCCCGCGAGGGAGGGGGCGCCGGTGTTGCGCGGCTTCAGCCCTTGGGTTACTGCACGTTCAGGGTGAAGTCGTCGACCACGAAGGAGGTCTGCAGCGAGCTGTCCTCCGCGCCGACGAGGAAGACCTGGACGGTCTGCCCCTTGAACGCGGTCACGTCGAGGCTCTTCTGCGTGAAGCCCGTGGCCTTGTTCAGGTTGGAGTAGGTGGCCAGGGTCGAGAGCACCGTGCCCGCGGTGTTGCGGATCTGCACCTTCAGGGTGTCGAACGCGGTCGTGGTGGTCGTCTCGGCCGAGTCGATGTGGAGCCAGAAGGCGAGGGTCGCCGTGGTGGCGGTCGCCGGGATCGCCACCGTCTGGAGGACGCTGTCGGTGTGGGTCGTGCCGTAGCCGTCGAGCCACGCCTTCCAGGTGCCCGAGTGGGACGCCTCGCTGGCGGAGCTGTCGATGACGCCCGCGGTGGTGGTCCAGGGCGCCGGAGCGGCCGAGCCGTTCTCGAAGCCCGGGTTGCCGAGGAGCTGCGTGATGCCGCCGTTGGTCACCGTCAGGGTGACCGTGGTGGTGTGGGTGATGGAGCCGCCCGTGCCGGTGATCGTGATCGTCGAGGTGCCGGCGACCGCGGCCGTGGAAACGGTGATGTTCAGCGTCGAGCTGCCGGAGCCCGGCGCGGCGATCGAGGTCGGGCTGAGGGAGACGGTCACGCCGGCGGGCACGCCGGTGGCCGAGAGCGAGATGGCGGAGTTGAAGCCGCCGGATACGCCGGTCGTGATCGTCGAGCTGCCCGCCGCGCCCTTGGCGATCGAGACCGAAGCCGGCGAGGCCGAGATCGCGAAGTCAGGGGTCGCGGGGCCGCTGACCGGAGTGACCGAGATGCAGGTCGAGGGGAGCGAGGCGCAGGCCTCGTTGCCGCTCGGGTAGGCGGTCACCTGGTAGAAGTAGGTCAGGCCGTTGCCGACGTTGGCGTCGGCGAGCGACGTGGCCGAGGTGGCGGTGGCGATCTTGGTGAAGCCGGCGTTGCAGCCGGTCTCGTTGCGGAACACGTTGTAGACCGACGAGCCGACCGCGCCCCAGGAGAGCGAGGCCAGGTTGCTGCCGGGGGTGATCGAGAGCGACGGCGAGGCCGGCGGCGTGCAGCCGGCGAACGTCGTCGAGGCGCCGGTGTCGGTGGTGCAGGCGATGCCGTGGCGGTTGAAGGCGGCGAACAGCGCGCCGCCGTGCGGCGTGCCGTTGGTCAGGTTGCCGTCGTCGTCGTCCACCAGGCGCATCACCTTCCAGAGCGAGCCGGCGCTGCAGCCGTTCGACGTGAAGGTCGTGCCGGTGGTGCAGGCGAAGGACTTGGTGGCGGTGTTGCGCGAGAGGTACCAGAGGCGGTCGAGGATCGTCCAGGCGACGCCGGTGCCGGGGCTCGGCAGGTCGCGCGCGGCGAGGTCCCACATCGTCTCGGTGGGCACGTACGACTCGCAGTGGACTTCCTTGCCGCACGGGCCGGTGCCGCCGGAGCCGGCGGGGCAGCGGGTGCGGATGAAGTTGTCGGCCGTGGCCGGGGTGTTCGAGACGTGCTTGGCGAAGTCGGCGTCACGGACACCCGTGCAGGCGGTGCAGGCGTCGCCGTAGCCGGAGCAGTTGCTGGTCAGGAAGCCGGCGCCCAGGCAGGAGCTATGGAGCGCGATCAGCGCCGTGGTGTCGCCGTAGGATTCGCCGGTCGCGCCGTCCGTGGCGGTGCCGGTGCCGTCGTTCTGGTCGATGCCGTGGCCGAACTCGTGCAGCGAGATGCCAGCGATCTCACCGGTGTTGTTGCAGCCGCCACCCGACTTGAAGAAGTTCAGCGTCGAACCGTTCCAGTAGGCGTTGCAGGTCTGGTTCAGGTTGACGTTGACGACGAGCTGCTGGTTGATCCAGGTGTTGCTGGGCAGCCAGCCGCGGACCACTTCCTTGATCCGGTTGACCTGGTAGAACTGCTCGCGGGCGGAGTGGGTGTTGCCCAGGCCGCCGACGCCCGGCGTCGTGCAGTTGGTGCCGGTCGAGGTGCCGAAGGCGATGTTGCCGTTGGCGCCGGAGGCCAGCGAGATGGCGCCGCAGGTGTCGGCGATGCGGACGTACTGGCCGGCGAGGGTCGAGGTGACCGTGCCGCTGGTCCAGTTGTAGATGCCGGCCGAGTTGGTGAAGCCGCCGGTGGAGACGTTGGCGAACGGCGCCGGGCGCACGACCTCGCTGCCCGTCGTCGGCGAGTTCAGGTAGGTGCCGCCGGTGACCTGCGCCGCGGCGTAGTCGTTGATGTCGGAGAGCTCGAGCACTTCGCCGGTGGCGGCGTCGACCCGGGCGCGCCAGGTGCCCATCACGCCTTCGCGATGGAAGGTGACCTGCCAGACCTTGGCGATGCCGCGGCCGTTGCCGAACTGGAAGCCCTCGGCGACCTTGCTGTTGGCGACTTCGGCCGGCAGCAGGTGAAGGCTGCCCGCGTCACGGATCTTGTCGCCGGCCTGGAAGCCGCCGATGAACTTGGCGACGGCGTCCAGGGCGTCCTTCGAGGACAGCTTGGTCGGCGGCACCGCGGCGCCGGGGGCCGGCAGGTTCTCCGTGCCGTACTGGACCAGGTTGCCGTTGTTGACGCGGAAGACGACACGCGCGCCCTCGATCGGCAGGCCCTCGCGGACGACGTTGAAGTCCACGAACCAGAGGTGGTCGGCCGGCTGTCCCGACCGGCCGCGGTCGAGCACCAGCTCCTTGGGGTTGACGCCCAGGAACGACTGGACGCGCGGCAGGTAGTCGCGCGCGATCGCTTCCATGGCCGTCATGTCGACCCGCGAACCGGACTTGAGGAAGCCGCCGAGGTCCTTGTTGGTCAGCTTGTTGCCGCGGCCCGGGACCCAGGCCACGTTGCCGCCTTCGGCGAAGGTGATCAGGCCGGTGCGGCGCTCGATCGAAGCCTGCCATTCGGTGCCGGGATTGAGGCCGATCCGGTAGGCCTCCCAGCCGTTCTGCACGGCCGGGGAGACGAACGCCCGGGCATTGTCGAGCGGCTCGATCTGATCCGAGGTCTGCAGCTTTTCATGCACGAAGGCGAGGGAGGACAGGACATCATTGCCGCTCGGCTTCGCGACCTGGCCGATGGCCGGGAGCGCGACGAGAGCGCAGAGGACGAGGAACAGCGTGAGACGTACCGACAGCAAACGAGATTTGGCCATCATGACAAGTCCCCCCTCCATAGGGGACATGGGGCGGGAGGTACCACACCTCCCAATTCGATACGGCCGAAGGGACTTCCCTCGGCCGAATGCGATCTCGGCCAGACTTCCGCGACTGCTATACTCGCCGCCGATCTAAAACGACCGGCGGTTTCAACGTCTGTTCAAAGGCAGGATGTCGACAAGATGATGTCCACCAACTCTCATGGTGCGGACCAGAGAAAAAAGCGCTCCTCCCGCTTTCATTTCAGCGGAGTGTTTTTCACTGGCCTGGCGCTCGTGCTGGCCGCCGCCCCGGCCGCCCTGGGCGCGGCCGGGCCGGCGCCCGCGAAGCGCGCGCTCCCCAACCTGGTCCTGATCACCATGGACACCACCCGCGCCGACCATCTCGGCGCCTGGGGGGACGCCGAGGCCCACACCCCGAACCTCGACGCCCTGGCCGCCCGCGGCACCCGCTTCGCCCGCTGCGACACCGCCGCCCCGATCACCCTGCCGAGCCACGCCTCGATCCTCACCGGCCTCTTCCCGCCGCGCCACGGCGTGCGCGACAACGGCACCTTCGTCCTCGCGCCCAAGGTGGAGACCCTCGCCGAGCGCCTGGCCGCCCGCGGCTACGACACCGCGGCCGTGGTCTCCGCGGTCGTCCTGGCCCGCCGCCAGGGGCTGGACCAGGGGTTCCGCGTCTACGACGACGATCTCGGCGCCGGCTACGCCCAGGGGACCCTGGTCGCGGAGCGGACCGCCGAGGAGACCACCGCCACCGCCCTGCGCGTGATGGCCGGCCTGCGCGCCCCCTACTTCCTCTGGGTGCACTACTACGATCCGCACGAGGAGTACCGGCCGCCCACCCGCTTCGCCGACGCCGCCCGCGGCCCCCACCGCCTCTACGACGGCGAGATCTCCTACATGGACGAGCAGATCGGCGCGCTGCTCAAGAAGCTCCCGGCCGGCACCGACGTGCTGGCGGTGGGGGACCACGGCGAGATGCTGGGCGAGCACGGCGAGGCCACCCACGGCCTGCTGCTCAACCGCGCCGCCCGGCGCGTGCCGCTCCTGCTCGCCGGCCCCGACATCCCCGCCGGAAGGTCGAGCGACTGCCTGGTGCGCACCGTCGACGTGGCGCCGACCCTGCTCGCCCTGGCGGGGGATACGAAAGTCGCTGGCCTCGACGGCCGCCCCCTGCTGCCGCTGCCTCTGGCGACGGGGAACGGGAACGGCTGCTCGCGCGACACCTACAGCGAGACCTTCCTGCCCTTCTTCGCCTACAAGTGGTACCCGCTGCGCTCCCTGGGCAACGACCGCTTCCTCTATCTCAAGGCGCCGAAGAGCAGCCTCTACGATCTCGGGGCCGATCCCGGCGAGAGCCGCGATCTGGCGCCCACGCAGCCGGGGCCGGCGCGGGATTGGGAGGGGAGATTGGCCGCGCTCCTGAAGGCGATGGGGGAGAAGCTCGACACCCCCGTGCGCACCGAGAACGTCCTCTCCGAGGAGCAGCGCCGCCAGCTCGCGAGCCTGGGCTATCTCGGCGGCACCGCCTCCGGGCCGGTCTCTGGGGCCCTGCCCGATCCGCGCGCCATGGTCGGCCTCGCCCAGGACCTCCACCGCGCCACCCAGACCGTCCAGGAGGGGCACTGCGACCAAGCGCTGCCGGTGCTGCAGGCGATCGTCAAGAAGGATCCCCACAACTTTCCGGCGCTGAGCCTCGCCGGCTTCTGCCTGCGCCAGGCCGGCCGCACCGAGTCGGCCCTCGCCGCCTTCCAGCGGGCGCAGAAGGAGAACGACCTTAGCGCCGTGCCGATCGCCGACGCCGCCGGCTGCCTGCTCGACCTCGGGCGCAAGCCGGAGGCCGAGCGCGAGTACCGCCGCGCCCTGGCCCTCGATCCGGCGCAGGCGGTGGCGGCGAGCAACCTGGCGCGGCTGCTGCGCGCCAAGGGGGACCGCAAGGGGGCCGTCGAGGTGCTCGACACCGCCCTGCGTGCCGGCGCCCACGAGTCCGACCTCTTCCTCGAGCGGGGAGTGGCCCGCGCCGAGTCCGGCAACCTCGAGAGCGCCCTGGCCGACTTCCGCGAGGCGGCGCGGCGCGCCCCGGCCAACCCGGTGCCGCTCGAAAACGCGGCGCGGACCGCCTACGACCTCAAGCGGGTCCGCGACGCCTCCCAGATCTACGAGCAGCTCCTGCGCCTCGCGCCCAACCGGGCCGACCTCTGGAAGACCCAGGGCGCCATCTATCTCTATGACCTGGAGGACCGCCCGGCCGCCCTGCGCTGCTTCCGCCGCGCCCTCCTGCTGGAGAGCGACGCCGGCGAGCGCGCCAAGCTGGATGCCCTGGTCAAGGAGCTGGGAGGCTAGGAGGATTTTGGATTTTTCGATTTTGGATTTTGGATTGGGGGAGGCCCGGACAGGAGGGGCTATCCTCGTCCGCTCTCCTCATCTAAAATCCAAAATCTAAAATCCGAAATCGTATCTGGGGGGTGTTGAGCTTGCTGAAAGACTTCCTGCGGAAGGTCTCGCTTTTCGCCGACCTCGACGACGGTCAGCTCGACCGTCTGGCGAGCCTGACGAAAGAGGAGCGCCACCCCGCCTACAAGCTGATCTTCCGCGAGGGGGACGAGGTCGACGCCTTCTACATCGTCCAGGAAGGGATGGTCACCGTCTTCCGCGACGTGCCGGGCAAGCCCCAGCAGGTAGTCGCCCGGCTGGAAGAGGGGGGCTTCTTCGGCGAGATGGGGCTGCTCAACGACAAGGCCCGCCGCTACGCCTCGGCGCGCACCGCCGCCCCGGTGGTCCTCCTGCGGGTGGAGAAGCCCGACCTCATCCAGGTCCTCGCCACCAATCCGGGGCTGGAGCTGAAATTCCGCGCCGAGGTCATCCGCCGCCACGGCATGAACGTCTCGGCCCTCCTGGGGCTCGCCGGCCAGCGGGACGTGCGCATCCGGCTGGGGATCGACTCCGTGCTCACCATGGAGGACGGCACCCGCCTCGCCGTCACCCTGGAGAACCTCTCGCTCGGCGGCGTCGGCCTCTCGGGCCTCCCCTTCGGCTGGCAGACCGGGCTCCCGGTCCGCTTCCGGCTGGGCCTCGCCGAAGAGCCCGAGATCCTCGAGGTCATCGGCTCCGTCACCTGGCGCGAGGGGGACACCGTCGGCATCGCCTTCGGCCCCGAAGGGGCCGGCAACGCGGCCGTGGTGCAGCGGGCGCTGCGGCGGTTTCTGGATTCGCGGCACTGAAAAGTTGAATCAGCCCCTTAGGGGCAGCATCCGTGGCCTGCGACCTCATCCTCTATCTCCTTCTCCTAAAGGAGAAGGAGGACAACTCCGGACCGTATTGCCCGTAGGGTGCGCTGTGCGCACCTTCAAGGTCGTTATGGTGTGCAACTGCACACCCTATGGGCAATACGCCTCGCAGTCGTCCTCCTTCTCCTTTAGGAGAAGGAGATAGAGGATGAGGTCGCAGGCCACAGGTGCCGCCCCCTACGGCGCCACCACCCCATACACGAAGCACCCCTGCACCCGCCCGAGCCGCCACCCCATCTGCCAGAGCCAGCGCGAGCGCCCCTCGCGGGTGAGGAGCATCACGGGAGTCTTGAGCAGCAGCTTCCCCCAGCGCAGAACCCCCGGCAGAACGCCGAGGCGGGGCATGCCGCGCGACCGGTACCGGCTGTAGATCAGCACGTTGTGCCGGCCGTAGCTCACCCCTTGGCGGAAGATGTTCCGCGGATCGTGCCGGTGGCGGATGTTGACCACCGCGTCCGGCACGAAATGGAACCCATGGCCGGCGAGCTGGATGCGCCAGCAGTAGTCCGTGTCCTCCAGCGCGGGCAGCGACTCGTCGAACCCTCCCACCGCCTCGTGCACCGTCCGCCGGACGCCGAGGCCGCCGCCGCCGGCGTGGGGGAGGAAAGGAGGGTAGTCGTAGGCCGTGAGCCCCTCCCGCTGCGGATTGAGATGCGTGCGCTGGACCCACGCCGGATTGAGCTTCTCGTTGTCGTAGCGGCAGGCGACGAATTCGTGGACGGCCAGGGCCCGGCCCAGCGCGGCCAGCCATCCGGGGGCGACCTCGTCGTCGGCGTCGCAGAACAGGAAGGCGTCGCCCGTGGCCGCCGCCGCCCCGAGATTCCGCGCGTGGGCCTGCCCGCGCCGGTCCGAGGCGTCCACCAGCTTCAGCCCCGGCAGCCGTCCGCGATAGCTCTCGACGATCTCCCGCGAGCGGTCCGTCGAGCCGTTGTCGGCCACCACCACCTCCCACTCCCCCTCCCAGCTCTGGCCGGCGAGCGCCTCGAGCTGCACGCCGATCGTCGCCGCCGCGTTCAGGCAGGGCATGACGACGCTGAGCTTCAGGGGAGGGGAGGGACTCATGGGGTGGAGATCATATGGCACTGATACCATCCCCCCGTGCCCCCCTCCCTTCGCCCCAGCCGCGAAACCCTCCTCTTCTGGACCCTCCTCGCGCTCCACCTGCTGCCGATCTGGATCTTCCCCTTCATTCCCACCCAGGACGGCCCGGGCCACCAAGCCGTGGCCTTCATCCTGCGCCAGTACGACCACCCCGCCGCCGGGCTCCTGCGGCAGTACTACCTGCCCAACCAGGAGGCGCTGCCGAACTGGTTCATCTTCTTCCTGATGGGGCGGGTCCTGGGATTCGTCTCCGTGCCGATGGCCGAGAAGATCCTGCTCAGCGTCTACATCCTCCTGCTGCCGCTCGCCGCGCGCTACGCCCTGCGGGCGATCGACCCCAGGGCCGGATTCCTCGCCGTGCTCGCCTTCCCCTTCCTCTACAACTTCATGTTCAACATGGGGTTCTTCAACTTCTGCATCAGCCTGGCCGCCTTCTTCTTCGCCCTCGGGTACTGGTTGAAGCATGCCGAGAGGATGGGGCCCGGGCGGACCGTCGTCCTCGCCCTGCTGATTCTCTGGGTCTACTTCTGCCACCCGGTGACCCTGGTGGTGACCGTCGCGGCCCTGCTGACCCTGGCCGGCTGGCGGATGCTCCTCGATCTCCTCGCCGCGCCCGGGCGGTGGTTCGCGCCCGCGGCGCTCTGGCGAGGGTTCCGGCGCTGGCTGCTCGCCCCGGCGCTCGCCTGCCTGCCGCCGCTGCTCCTGATCGCCTCCTTCGTCTCCTCCCGGGCGGGCTCGCGGATCGAGATGCTGCCGATGTGGGTGAAGATCAAGCACCTGGCCGGCCTCTACTCCCTGGTCTCGCTCTCGACCTGGACGATCCCGCTGGCGATCGCCCTGGCCGTCCTCTTCTATGTCGTGGCCGCGCTCTGCCTGCGGGCGCGGTGGGGGAGACCCTTGCAGGCGGGGGACGGCCTGCTGCTGGCGGCGGCCGTCCTCGCCACCGCCTTCTTCGCCGCGCCGAGCCAGCTCTCCGGCGGCGGGTTCGTCAACCACCGCCTCCTGCTCTTCCCGTTCCTCACCCTCATCCTCTGGTTCGGCACCTTCGAGCACCCCGTCCGCCGGCGGCTCGGCCTCCAGATCGCGGCGGCGGCGATCTCTCTTGCCTTCCTCGGCCTGTTCGCCTGGGAGTACCACCGGACCAACCGCAACCTCTCCGAGATCGTGGCCGCGGGCGACTTCATCGAGCCGGACCACACCTTCCTCTTCCTCTCCTACGCGCACCAGGGGGAGGACGGGAAAGGGGGGAAGGCCACCTTCCGGGTCTGGCCCTTCGTCCACGCCGGCGGCTACATCGCGGCGCGCAAGCGGCTGGTCGACCTCTCCCTCTACGAGGCCAACGAGGACTACTTCCCCCTCTACTACCGGCCCGCCCTGAACCCGTTCCTGCGCCTCGCCCCCGGTCCGCTGGGGATCGAGAGCCGTCCGCCGGACGTCGATTTCCTCGGCTACCCGCGGCGGACGGGAGGAAGCGTGGATTACGTCCTCCTCTGGGGACTGCGGGACGAGCTCCGCGGCCTTCCCAAGGTGCGGGCGGTGGAGAACCAGCTCGCCGCGGCCTACGACCTCATCCACAGAACGCCGGATGGGCGGGTGCTGCTATATAAACGCCGTCCCTACATATAAACCCCGCTCTCCGGCAGAAAAAAACGCGGCAGCGCGACGTCGCCCGCATCGTCCCCCCTCTTCTCCGGAGAGTTAAGCCGATAAGAATTGGCCCGCTCTATATAGAGAGCCTCTCCGGACGCCTCGGGAAGACACCGCGCTATATAGCGATCGTTCGGGACTATATAGAGATCCTTCGGGGGAGCTGCGGAGACGGTTGCTGGATATATATTCCGCGTCTCGAAATATATAGCGGAGACTCCGCGGAGCTCCGGGAACGCCTGAAACAACCGCGCGGAAGGAGCGCGGACTGTCCGGGAAAGGCGCTTTCATAGAGCTCGCCTCCCGAAATGTGCCGCCGGAGCTTCGCGGGCTCCTCCGCGGCTGTCCTGGTATATACTTTCGGCCCAGAAATATATGGAGGTGGTTCCACGGAGACTCGGGAAGAGGCGCTGAAAGGGGGGATCGTGTTCACGAGCGTACACATCGACGAGGAATTGTTCGAGCAGGCCTGGGCGCTTTCCGGCCTGAAGACGAAAAAGGCTGTCTTTGAGGAGGTGCTGAGGACCTACGTGCGGCTCCACGAGCAGGCGGAGGTGCGGAAGCTGCGCGGCAAGCTGGCGTGGAAGGGGGACCTGGAAGAGATCCGGGGGGAGCGCGGTGCAGGTTCTCGTTGATGCTTCCGTCTGGATCGATTACTTCCGGGGCGTGGCCACGCGCGAGACGGACCATCTGCACACCCTGATCGGCCGCGCGCCGATCGTGGTGGCGGACGTGGTGCTGACCGAGGTGCTCCACGGGCTGCCGGACGAGCTGCACCGCAAGCAGGCGTGGGAGGCGCTCGGCAAGTTCTGGCGGGTGGAGATGGGGGGCTTCGATCTCGCGGAGAAGTCGGCGGTGAACTACCACACTCTGAGAGCCCGGGGCATCCCAGTGCGCACCGCCGAGTGCCGCCTCGCCACCTTCTGCCTCGACCAGGGTTTCGCGCTGCTGCACACCTCCCCGGGCTACGAGCCCTTCGAGAAGCACCTGGGCCTGACCGTGGCGCGGCCCTAGGGGCCCGACGGCGATCCGCCTCCCAGAAAACGGGGCACCGCAGACCCAGCGTCTTTGTCCTTGCCGTCCTTGCCGTCCTTTACGTCCTTGTTCCGGTTTCCGGAGCTTCTCGGGCACAAGAGCGTCAAGACCACCATGATCTACACCCACGCGCTCAATCGTGGCGGCCAGAGCCCGGTGGACCTGCTGCAGGCAGGTTTCCTCTCCCTGCTATAGAGAGCATCTAACAAAACCGGCCCAACGGGCCGAGAGAGCCCAGCCCAGGGCTGAGGCCGAAGGCCGATGCCCTGGGTAAGCAGGCCGAACCGCTATGCGGCCTGAAGGGCCGCGGGAACCTAAGCTGGATAGAGTTGATGAAGGTGAGCAGAGCTCTCACGGTCCTACAGGCCGCCTTGGCTTGTTGTGCTTTCTCCCGAGGGCATCGGCCTCCGGCCTCAGCCCTGGGCTGGGCTCTCCCGGCCCGTTGGGCCGATTTTGATAGGAGTTCTTAGCGCCACTATTGGAGAGTAGAAGCCGCCTCCCCGTGGATTCTTATTCGTGCCTTGCCGCACGTGCAAGAGGCCCGCTTATCTGCACGCAGGAGCCTGATCTCATTCACTGGACGTGAGATACACGGTCATTCTCCCAGGTGTGGATTGCATATCGTCCTCGTATAACATTCCGGCTTCGGCCTCTTACACGCGTACCAATAAGCGGAAATCCTGTAGCCGCTATCAGATGGCTCTCGAACACCGCTTTCCGGGCCAGTCCGAGTCCGGCCCAGGTGCGGGTCTTTTCTACGTGGTCGTATCGAGGCGTTGACGTCGATTAGGAAGAGGCGTAGGATTGAAGGAGCTTATAGAATCAAGAACATACGATGGCCCGAGTACGTTGTCCTCATAGGGGAGTTCGATCGCGATAGGCAATCTGGGGGGAAACGGCGAAAGGTTAATCTCGAGGTTGGGCGCAGTAAGAACGAGCTGAGAAACCAATGAAGCTACTTGAACTCTTAGGAATAAAGGATGCGCCGCGAGCAGCATGCGCACTGTATCACGAGTACATATCCGACAGGTCTGTAGCTCTGTTGCTACGCTCGGCTCCCGATAAGTTGGAGATTGGCTCTGGTACCTGCTTCAAAATCGGGCAACGGTACATAATCGCGACTGTGGCACATAACGTTGCTGACCTTGACCTCTCGGAGATTGAGGCAGTTCCGCGCGGAGCTTATTACTCCGACAAGCTAGTCCTAAAAGCTAAAAATCATGTTCAGAGCCTCGGAGGGGTCGAAGTCGACTTGGCGTGGATAGAAGTGGAGGCCAGCAGCTTCGAGCGTTCACCGCAACTGAGTGCTTTCTCCTTGCACCAAGTCGCGCCCGGATATCCAGACGAAGTCGTTACGTCCTGCTTTCTTCAGGGCTATCCTAGCGGAAAAGTTGAATTAATAGACTCCAAAGCCTCTGCCCGCCCCTCGGTCGAATCTGATGGCCTCTTGACCCTCTCAATTCCGCCGTTCGCCCGTAGCGTCCACCATCAGGATGGAGTCGACTTTGCGGTAGAGTATCATCCTCATGATGAAAGTGTGGATCATTTGCCTCTTGCGCCACCGCCAGGAAATAGCGGCGGTGGAATTTGGTTGATCGCGGGCTTCGAGGATGGCAAGTTGTGGGTGCCGGAGGATGTCAAGCTGCTTGCAATAACTCGGAAGTGGTACAAGCCTGGCAAAGAAGTTTGGGGATCCCGAATTGATTTCTGGTTAAAGTTGATCTGGGAAGACTTCAGTGAGCTGCGAGGCGATATTGAATGTGCAATGAAGGCAACAGATTCGGCGCCCAACCCGGGGCCTCAAGCGGACGGCTGACGCCGCACGCTTAGGCCCAAATCCGTTCTGCGGCCAGCGCGGGGTCAAAGAAGTCAGGTACGGAGGTGGTAGTGAAACTCAAGAGACATCGGGTATTTATAAGTTACAGCCATAAAGACCAGCAGTGGCTTAAGGCTTTGCAGGTCCACCTTCGGCCTCTGGAGAGAGAGGGAAGAATTACCCGCTGGGATGATACCCTAATCCAGAGCGGCTCTCAGTGGCGGGAAGAAATTAAGAAGGCTCTAGAGGAAGCGCGAGTCGCGGTTCTCTTGGTTAGTAAGCATTTTCTCGCTTCGGACTTTATTGCCGACGATGAACTACCACCTCTCTTGCAGGCCGCAGAAACTGAGGGAGCTACCATACTCCCGATACTGATCGGCCCTTGCCGCTTCACCCGCACTCAGGGCTTATCCAATTACCAAGCTGTCAACTCGCCAGACAGGACACTATTGGAGATGGACGAGGCGGAGCAAGATAGAGTGTGGCTTACACTAACGTATAAAATTGAGGATTTGCTGGCTGCTCCCTTGCTGGCAGCTAAACAGGTCGAAGAAGTCCGGCAAACTCTCTCGGATGCGGATCTTCCTTTCCCTATATCAGGTACAATTCCCTCTGCGCCTACGAATCGCCATTCAGTGGACAACCCTTCGCCCGATCTCTATATCCTTGTGCACCAAGGCGGCGAGGGCGAGATGCTTTCGTTCCAACTTAAGGCAAAGAATTCTGCTCTCGGGTTGGATGACCGTCTTTACGGGCCAGTAGTATTGTCAACTAATCCGCGGGTCTACTTTGGAGAACTCTTCCGTGATATCGAAAATTTGCCAGTCGAGAGTGAGCACGAAAGGGAAGTTGCAGGTCTGAAACTTGAAATCAAGGGCTGCTACCTATTTGAAAATATTTTGCCAAACGATCTTCAGGAGGTGCTGTGGAGCCTCCGGGGTAAGATAAAGACGGTTCTGATTCAATCAGACGAAGGTATAATCCCGTGGGAGCTGTTCAAGTTTAGCAGGAAGGGGGAGAGGGGGCCTTTCTTCTGTGAGGAATTCGCACTCTCGAGGTGGATTACCGGTTATGAGCCGAAGTTGGAGTTTCCTCTCGAGAACGTGGCCTGGATATCGACAAGAGGCGCTGATAGCGCCGATTTTGGAGATGACCCGCAACGCCTGGAAGCTTTAGGGCATAGTGTGACCAAGATACCTGCCACGTTTCTCAAAGTGCATGATGCTCTCGCGTCAGGCGAATTCGATGGTCTTCACTTCGCCACTCACTCTAGCCATGCGCAGGGTCCTCCCGGCAAGTGGAAGCTTTATTTAGAGGACTACGAGGAGCTTTCTCCTGAGGATCTAGTCGGGGCGGCAGGAAATCTTGGTGCTACAAGGCCCTTAGTTTTCTTGAATGCTTGCCATTCTGGTTTGAATGCGGAAACGATCGTAGGCGTTAGTGGGTGGGCAACGCAGTTTATCCGTGCTGGCTGCGGAGCATTCATTGGATCCTATTGGAATCTCAGAGATCGAGTCGCCAACTCCTTCCAGGAATCCTTCTACCGCCATTTTCTCGGTGGTCTTACGCTTGGCGAAGCAGCCCGACATGCTCGCCTTGAGGTTTGCTCGTCAGGAGATCCGACATGGTTGTCGTACACTGTCTATGGGCACCCAGAGGCAAAGATGAAAGCACAGACAGCTGAGGGTGAAAACTTAAAGAAAAGCGCAGGTGGAGGGCCGCAGAACCCCTTATGAGGCCCCCGGTCGTCAAGGGGTAGACGTTCCATAGGAGCTGCTTTTTTAGGCAGCCCGAGCAAAGATCACGGTTGGAACCAGATGATCGCCTCTGTCTTAGTTTCAACGCGG
>Ga0070665_100000694_pt1 | contig 44898 bp, 41 predicted proteins | sample KBSS13metaG_FD_65862 | JGI IMG/M metagenome (GOLD analysis project Ga0070665, IMG submission 65862) | Switchgrass rhizosphere microbial communities from Kellogg Biological Station, Michigan, USA - KBS S1-3 metaG | ecosystem: Host-associated > Plants > Roots > Rhizosphere > Soil ...
GCCCGCTGATCCGTGCGCACGTCGGCGACCGGGTCATCGTTCACCTCACGAACAACCTGCCCCGGCCAACGACCATTCACTGGCACGGCGTGCGGGTGCCGATTGAGATGGATGGCGTGCCCGATGTCTCGCAGCCGGAGGTCGGAACCGGCGGCACCTTCACGTACGACTTCGTGGCCCGCGACGCCGGGCTCTACTGGTATCACCCGCACGTCCTGTCGGCGGCACAGGTCGGCTTCGGACTATACGGAGCGCTGCTCGTGGAAGACCCGGACGACGGCGTGGGAGTCGCCGACGAGCTGACGCTGGTGTTGAGCGACATCGGCTTCGACGACCACGGCGTGCTCGAATCCGCAGACAGCGGCGGCCCGGCCGGCATGGTCTTCGGGCGCGAAGGCACGTACGTGCTGGCGAACGGGAAGGTGCATCCGACGCTTCGAGCCCGCTCCGGCGCTCCGCAGCGCTGGCGGATCGTCAATGCCGCCAAGAGCCGCTTCTTCCTCCTCAGTCTCGAAGGACAGGATTTCTATGTCATCGGCAGCGATGGCGGCCTGCAGGAACGGCCGCAGACCACCGACTCACTGCTGGTCACGCCCGGCGAACGCGCGGATGTCATCGTCACACCGAAAGGGCCGCCTGGTGGAACACTGACGCTCCGAGCGGATCTCTACAACCGCGGCTACGGCAGCGTGGAATTCCGGATCCCCGAGGATGTACTGACGATTGCATTCAGCAACGAACCGACGCTCGCGAAGAGAACGCTGCCCACGCTGCATCGCGACATCGTGGCGCCGCCGCTCGCAGGGGCCACCGCGGTCAACGTCGAACTGACGCTGCCACCAGCGGGACCGGACGGCAAGTCGGAGTTCCACGTGAACGGCGTGCCGTTCTGGAAGGCGAAACCGTTCACCGCAAGGATCGGTGAGACCCAAATCTGGACGGTCAAGAACAGCACGAAGTGGGACCATCCGATGCACCTCCACGGCTTCTCGTTTCTGCCGCTCGACGAGAATCTGAAGCCGATTCGTCCGATGGCCTGGAAAGACACGTTGAACGTGCCGATCGACGGCACGATCCGCTTCGTCGTGGTCTTCGACGAACGTCCAGGCATGTGGATGTTTCACTGTCACATCCTCGACCACGCAGACGGCGGTCTGATGGGTCACCTGCATCTGCTGCCAGGTTCGCCCGAGTGAGAGACTGACCTGAGTTGGGAAAGCCGGAAGGAAGACACCGCGCTTCGCTCGGGTGGGAGCGAAGCGCGGGAATGAGACAGCCGGAGCGGACTCTTACTTCGTAACGGTCTTTACGGGATCGCTCACCTTGAAGCCGGTGCCCGACACGATCTCGCAAACGGACGACTGATCGTCGACGTCCACGACCTTGAGGATGCCGATGCTGGAGCTCAGGCGGCGGATCACCTTGCCAGTCGCCGGATCCTTGATCTCCTGCGACACGCGCTCGACGCTGAACTGGTCTCCCACCTTGACGCCGGCTTTGCCGCCGACGTTCAGGATGACCTGGGCACCGGCGACCGCGGCGACGACGCCCTGGACGGTGACCGTCGGCGCCTGACGGATTTCCACTTTCGGACGATCCGCGATCACCTCGGTGCTCATCTTATCGGTCGCTGCCTTCACGGCCTCGCCAATGATCGTCTGCTGAAAATCGCTGGCGCCGAAATTCACCGCGCCCGCACCGAAGCCGCCCCAGCCTCCGCCGCCGCCCGCGAGCGACGTGCTCGTGCGCTTCGATTCGCCCTTGCCTTCGGCGACGGCCATGATCTCACCGGTGTCGACGTTGATGATGCGAGCGGTCAAGCCGACGATCGCCTTGCTCTGCTTCTGGCCCACGCCGCCGATGCCGATCTTGCCGAGGCCGGCGCCGACGCCCCCGATGCCGGTATTCTTGGTGTCGTTCCCGAATTGCGTGACGCTGCCGACGATGATGGCGTCGACGCCGAGCATCTTGCCGATCTTGGCGGCCGACGTCGCGTCCGCGCGATTGCTGTTGGAGAAGTTCTGTTCGGCGAGAATCTTGTCGAGCGCCTTCCGCTCAATCACGGAGTAGCTGCCGTCCTTCACGAGATTGGTGACCAGCAGATCGGTGATGCCTTTGCCGACGTCGATGTTCTGCCCGAAGATCAGCTGCACGTCCCGGTAGACCGTGGCGTACTCGAAGTCCAGGACCGCGACCCGGGGCCTTCGCCCCGCCGCGGCTGGTGTCTGAGCCTCGACCGTGGCGCCGAACAGGAGCGCCAGCGCACACACGCCACTCACAACCATCTTCTTCATCATGTTCGTCCCTGCACAAAAAGGCTGTTGACCGCGTGATATTACGCAGCGCCCTGTAATAGTGTCAAACACGCACACAACGTTTCTAACGTATCGGCTGAATCGCGCCGAAATCTTTCGTATCGGCCTCCGCGAGGCGGATCTTTAGGTTGATCCGGCGTCCGGGCTGTGTTGGAGTCAGTGCATGGAACCAAGCAAGCGTATCGGCGATTACGAAGTCCTCGCCGAGATCGGGCGCGGAGGCATGGGCAAGGTGTTCCGGGTGCGGAACGTCCTGTCCGATCGCATCGACGCGATGAAAGTGTTGCTCCCCAACCTGGTCGAATCCCCGGAGCTCGCCGCCAGGTTTCTCCGCGAGATCAAGGTCCTGGCAGCGCTCAACCATCCTAACATCGCCGCGCTGCACACGGCGCTGACCGCCGACAACCAGCTCGTGATGATCATGGAGTACGTCGAGGGCCAGTCGCTCGCGCAGCGGCTGCGGTACGGTCCGATTCCGACCGGCCACGCGATCGCCTACATCGAGCAGGTGCTCGACGCGCTCGACTACGCGCACCGGCAGCACGTCGTGCATCGGGATATCAAGCCGGCCAACATGATGCTGACTCCGGCCGGCGTCGTGAAGCTGATGGACTTCGGCATCGCGCGCGCGAAGGGCGATCAAACGCTGACCGCTGCCGATACCACCACGGGATCGCTCGGCTACATGTCGCCGGAGCAGGTCCACGGCAAACCGACCGACGGACGCTCGGATCTCTACTCGGTGGGCATCTCCCTCTATGAACTGGTCACGGGCGAGCGCCCGTTCAAGTCGAACAGCGATTTTGCCGTCATGCTCGCCCAGGTGAACGAACAGCCGCGGCCGCCGATCGAGCTCATGCCGGCGCTGGCGCCCGAGCTGAACGCGATCATCCTCAAGGCGATCGAGAAAGATCCAGCGGCGCGTTTCCAGACGGCCGCGGAGTTCAAGCAGGCGCTGGAGACCTTGCCTGCCGTCCGCAGCGAGGCCGCGGCGAGCACGGACACCGTCAGTTGGGCGGCCGCGACACCAGTGGGCGCGGTGGACACGGGAGGAGCGATGGCCGCGGGACCGCACGTGCCGGATAGCGGAGTGAATTCAAGTCACGGTCCCTTCGTCGACCCGAAGACATCGTTTCCGCCGCCGCCGATGCCGCCGTCAGTGAAACCCTCGCGAAGCGGACTTGGGCACCCGGTGATGTTCGTGCTGCTGGGCGGCGTGCTCGTCATCGGCGCGCTCGTGGGAACCGGACTCTATCTGGGCATGGCGGAAGCCAAACCCGGACGCAAGCCGGCCGAGACATCGTCGATCATCGAGACGACTCCGCCGGTATCGCCGGAACCGTCCGCGACTCCCAGCCCGGGGTCACCCGTGAGCGCGAGCGGGACGACGCCGGCCGCCGCGACATCAAATCCGATCGATTCGATCTTTCCGCCGGGCACACCGGTGGCTGCACCAAAACCGACTGAGGCCGCCACGCCACCCCCTCCCCCGCCGCCGGTCTCAACCGATCGGCCCGCGGCGATGCAAACGCCGCCGGCGAGCGGCCGTCCGAAAGCGCCCGCGGCGAATTCGGTCTCAGCAAGCCCGGTGGCGTCGACTCCGGTGGCGCCGAACCGGGCCGCGCCGGCAGCCAGCCGGGAGAGGGCCGCGGCACCGGACCGGCCGGCACGTGAGGCACAGCCGCGCCAGGACGTGCGCGATCCCGCGGCGGCGCTTGATCAACTCGAGCGGGAAGTCGATCAGCTCACCGCGAGGGTCGACGCCGTCAACAGCGACCTCGATCAGATGCGGCGGGAACAGGCGCGCATGGGCCTCGGCCTGCGCGGCGACATGGCCGCGAAGCAGTCGACGATGAACATCAACCTGTCGAGAGCGCAGGACGCGGTCATGAAGCACGACGCCGTGCGGGCGCAGCGCTATCGGGACGCGGCGGAAGCGGATCTCGAGGCGCTGGAGAAATTCCTGGGCCGCTGATCGAGACTAGCCGCGCCGCTTGAAGAACTGCACGGCTCGCTCGTGCCGTTCTGCCGCGGCGCGCGTACTGAAGGTACCGAGGTTGCGACGCTTCCGGGTCTTCGGATCGACCTTTCGCGAGTAGAGGCGATAGCGTCCAGACGCCAGCTTGCGAATCATCGTTCTTCTCCGGTCACGATGCGCCGATCGGCTATCCGAGCACCGGCATCTTGAAGTCGGCGCCTTCCCGGATGCCCTTCGGCCACCGCGCCGTTATCGTCTTCAGGCGCGTGTAGAACCGAACGCCTTCAGGGCCGTGCACGTAGTGGTCGCCGAACAGCGACCGCTTCCATCCGCCGAACGAGTGGAACGCCATCGGCACGGGAATCGGGACGTTGACGCCGACCATCCCGACTTTGACGCCGTTGGTGAAGGCACGCGCGGCATCTCCATCGCGAGTGAAGATGGCGGTGCCGTTCCCGTACTCGTGGTCGTTCACTAGCTGGAGCGCCTCGTCGAAATTCGAGACGCGCACCACCGAGAGGACCGGTCCGAAAATCTCCTCGCGGTAGATCCGCATCGACGGCTGCACGTGGTCGAACAATGTGGCGCCGACGAAGAACCCGCCCGACTCGACCGGCGACTTGCGGCCGTCGGTGACCAGCGTCGCGCCTTCTTCAACACCGACGTCGATATAGCCGCGGACACGCTTGAGGTGTTCCCCGGTGACGAGCGGACCCATTTCCGCCTCGGCTTCCTCTCCCGGAGCGACGCGAAGCGTGTTCAACCGGTTCTTCAATCGCTCGACCAGCGCATCGCCGACTCGGTCGCCGACGGCGACCGCAACCGAGATCGCCATGCAGCGCTCCCCCGCCGACCCGTACGCCGCGCCTACCAGGGCGTCGACGGTCTGCTCGAGATCTGCGTCGGGCAGCACCACCATATGATTCTTGGCGCCGCCCAACGCTTGCACGCGCTTCCCTGTCGCCGTGCCGCGCGAGTAGATGTACTCGGCGATCGGTGTCGAACCCACGAAGCTGATCGCCTCGATCTTCGGGCTGTCCAGCAACGCATCGACCGCTTCCTTGTCGCCGTGCACCACGTTGAAGACGCCGTCCGGCAGGCCGGCTTCCTTCAGCAGCCGGGCCAGCTCGATCGACGCGGAAGGATCTTTTTCGCTCGGCTTGAGCACGAAGGTGTTGCCGCAGGCGAGCGCGACCGGAAACATCCAGAGCGGCACCATCGCGGGGAAGTTGAACGGCGTGATGCCGGCCACCACGCCGAGCGGCTGCCGCATTGAATACGTGTCCACGCCCGTCCCGACTTCCTCGCTGTATTCGCCCTTCAGCAGGTGCGGGATGCCGGTCGCGAATTCGACGACCTCGAGTCCGCGCTGGACCTCGCCCTTCGCGTCGGACAGCACTTTGCCGTGCTCACTGGTGATGATCGCGGCGAGCCTGGCCTGGTCGCGCTCGAGCAGGTCGCGGAACCGGTTCAGGATGCGCGCCCGGCGCAGCGGCGGAGCGGCTGCCCATGCCGGAAACGCGGCCGCGGCCGCGTCGACGGCCCGTTCGACGTCGGCCCGATTCGCAAAGCCCACTCGGCGGGCCGCTTTGCCCGATGAAGGATGGTAGACGGTGCCGAATCGACCGGAGCTCGCCTCAACGCTCTGACCGCCGATGAAGAGCGGCACGATCTGGGTGGGGACGGACTCGACGGCCGGCTTCGAAACGACGGATGTGTCGGTGGACATGGTGAGCCTCTGCGGATCGCGCTGGAGCCTGCGCCGGGATCCCGCTCGGAGATGCCGGCAAGGGGAAGAGAGGAATGGTCGGGACGGGCGGATTCGAACCGCCGATCTCTTGACCCCCAGTCAAGCGCGATAACCAGGCTACGCTACGTCCCGACTCTGACGATTTTACGCCGAACGCTTGCGGCGCGCCTGGGGAGGACGCGCCGGTCCGCTTCGCGATGTCGATGCCTTGCCGCGCGAAGCCTTCACTCTCGCCGACGGCATCGCGCGCGCCCGCGATGAGCTGCCGGATGGAGCGGGTGCCGCCAGGCGGAACTCGTCGCCGCCGGACCCTGCCAGGAGCTCGAGAATCGACTGCAGACCACGCTTGACGGCCGTCAGCCGCTCGCGCGCGTTCTCGCCGATCAGCGCTTCGATGACCGGTTCGTCGCCGGCGACCGGGGCGGTCAGTTCCTCCAGCTTGCGACGCGCCCCGGCGAGCGTCAAGCCTTCGACGAGCAGCAGATGCTTGATCTTCAGCACCTGCTCGACGTCGGCCCGCCGGTACACGCGAGGAGCGCCGGCCGACTTCGCGACACCGAGCTCGGGGAACTCCGCCTCCCACGAACGCAGCACGTACGGCTGCACCTTGGCGAGGTCGCACACTTCCGCCGCTTTGAACAGCGCGCGCTTCGGAATCTCGACCTGGGCGATGACGTCCGGCATGTGGCGCAAGAAAAAGTATATCAGACGCCCGAGTGGCCGAAGCCTTTTCCGCCGCGGTCGGTCGCCTGAAGAACCTGGACTTCGTCCCACGTGACGCGCGCGACCGGCGCCACGATCAGCTGCGCGATGCGCATGCCGCGCGAGACGAGAAACGCCTCCCGGCCGAGGTTGATCAGCGGCACGCGGATCTCTCCGCGATAGTCGGAATCGATCGTCGCCGGCGTATTCGGGAGACTGATGCCGTGCTTCACCGCCAGGCCCGATCGCGGCCTCACCTGCCCTTCGAACCCCTCAGGGATCGCCACCTCGAATCCAGTCGGCACGAGGGCGATTGCGCCGGGCTCGAGGCGCAGTTCTTCGATGAGCGCGGCGTACAGATCCATACCGGCTGCGCCCGGCGTCATGTAACACGGCAGCGGCAGGTCCTGGGCGGACGCCAGCCGGCGGATTTGCAGCGTGAGCGCGATAGTCACGCCCGCATGGTACCGCACAACGATCTCGGCTCGGCTAAAGCCTTCGCCCTCCATCGTGGACGCGCCGCGCGCGGCGTCTCACGGCCTGATCTGCCGTCGCAGCCGCTCGACGGCGCGGTCGCGGCTGGAATGGAGCTCCGCCTCGTAGCTGTCGAGCGCGGCCACAACGACGTCGCGATGATGCACGTTGGGCCCGAGCGTTTTCACCGCGGTGACCCACAGCGCGTGGATGCGTTCGACGTCCTCCGGCGTCAGGCTCGGCGGATGAGCGCCCAACGAGAATTTCTGCACGTGACCGTCGGCGAAATGGATCACGAACTGCGTGGTCAGCTCCCGGTCGTGCGGCGTTCGGTCCCACGCGTTGCCCATCTGGTGCGCCTGCTCGCCGGGCGAAATCACCGCGGACGCGCCGACGACGATTTCGCTCGCCTTCAGGATGACGGCGGTCTGCGCAACGGCGTCGAAGATGTTCGTGGCCGGCAGGACCAGCAGTTTCACGCCGCGGCCGTGGCGTTCAGCGATGGCGACCACGCGGGTGAACAACGTCTGCTCGTAGTCTGTAAACAACTCGTCGGCCTCGAGATCATGCGAGGCGCCATCAGGTCCGCGCAGCAGCCGGATCGTCAGGACCACGACGTCGCGCTCGGGAGGCGTGTGGCCCACCACCCAGTCCAGTTGCGCCAGCGTGTTGTAGTCCCGCACCGGCACGAGCACTGCGCCGGGCCGGCTGCGGAGCGATTCGATGCCGACCTCTGGCTCGGGCGTCAGCTGGAACTGATCGAGCTTTCCCGACACGCCCACTTTCCTACGCGCCGTAATCCGCTCCGAAACCATGAAGACGGTGAAGAAGGCGCCAGTGAACAGCAGGCCGGAGATCGTGGCGGTTTCCTTGGTGAACAGGTTGACGATCGCCGCCGTGAACAGAGAGATGGCGATCAGCAGGACCCCGACCGGCAGCTCGCGGCCGCCTATCTGGACGTTGAGCGGCACCTTCCACCCGCGTTCGATATCTGGGCGCTTGTAGCGCAGTACCAACACGGCCAGCGCGTTGAACGCGAAGCTCCACACGACGCCGAATGCGTACGCTTCGCCGAGGAGAATGACGTTGCCGCGGCTGATTAGAATCGTAACTATCTGCAGCACGGCGATCATGTTGATGAGCCGATACGTCGTCCCGAATCGCCGGTGCGGCCGTCGGAACCACTCGGTCAGCACGCCGTCTTCCGACACACGGTTCAACACGCCGTTCGATCCCACGATCGCCGTGTTGACCGCTCCAGCCAGCATCAGGAACCCGACGACAACGACGACCGCCTGAAACACGAGCCGCAGCGAGACGGGCCCGACGACATGCATCGCCAGGCCGGAGATCAGGTTGTCGTAGTACTGCGGCCGCACGGCGTCGGGAATGATGGCCACCGCGAAAAAGCTGACGAGCCCCGTGAACACCAGGCTGTAGACGAAGATCACCATGCCCGCGCGCTGGAGGTTCTTCACCTTCGGGACTTCGATCTCGCGGTAAACCTGCGCGAGCGATTCCTCGCCGCTCATCGCCAGGATGGAATGGCCGAATCCGACGAGGATCGCGACCGCCGTGAACGTCGGCCACACCGTGCCCTTCAGCCACCCCACGGCGTCCTCGGAGAACGCAATCTGACCGTGTACGGGAAGCGGCGGCAACGATCCGCCGCGTTGCACGAGCGTCAGCGTGCACCACGCGATGAGCGCGACGACCATCACCGTCGCGATTTTCATGATCGTCATCGCGTCGTCGCTGCTCTCGTGAATTCCGCGCGTGTTGCGCCACCAGAAGTACACGGTGACCAGAATCGCGATGAAGGCCGCCGTGGCGGCCACGGGCACCTGCGCCCGGACACCGCTGCGCTGGAGCACGTCGTTCACGAGCCCGGCGATGTAGCTGCCGGCGGAGACGCCGCTGATCGGTCCCGTCAGGATGTAGTCGAAGAGCAGCGCCGACACCGACAGCTTCGCCAGCGTGCCGCCCATCGCCTCCTTGACGACGCGGTAGACGCCGCCGCGGACGAACATCGCGGAGCTCTCGATGTAGAGCGCACGAACCGCGTACGAGAAGACCATCACGCCGAGAATGAACCACGGCGCGGACTTCCCGACCGCCTGCTCGACGATGCCGCCGACGTAGAACGCGGTGGAGCCCAGATCGGCGAGCACAATCGCCGCCGCCCGCCAGAAGGAAATGAACGAGAGGAGGACGGTGGTCGCAACGACGACGCGTACACGGCTGTCGCGCGACAGCGGGATCGAGGACAACCTCAGCCCTCCTTCTTCTCCCGCCGGTTCTTGCGCGCTCTGCGATCCTGACGTTCGCGCTGAATGGCCTGCCCCTTCGCGTCGTGGCGCGCCGGACGCGGTCTTCTCGTGCCGCCGACGTTCGTGTTCTTGTGCCGGCGGCGGACCTGGATCCGGATCGGCGACCCGATGAACCCGAATTCCTCGCGCAGCTTGTTGATGAGGAACCGTTCGTACGAGAAATGAAACGTCGTGGCGACGTTGGTGAAAAACACGAACGACGGCGGAGCGACGCCGATCTGCGCCGCGTACATGATGCGCACGTGCTTGCGGCCTGGGCTCACGGGCGGGTTGGCCGCGGTCACCTGCTCGATGAACCGGTTCAACGCCGGCGTCGGCACCCGCATGCGCCGCGCCGCGGCCACTTTGTCGATGGTCTCGAGGACTCGCGTCGTGCGCTCGCCCGTCAGCGCGGAGATATGGAGGATGGGAGCGAAGTCGAGGAACCGCATGCCGTGCCTGAGCCGATCGTCGAAGCGCTCCACGAACGTGTGATCCACGGTCTTCACCAGGTCCCATTTGTTCACGATGATCACGACGCCGCGCCCGGCCCGGTCGGCCTCGCCGCCGATCGCGGCGTCCTGATCGGAGGCGCCGGTGCTGGCGTCGATGACGAGCGCGACGACGTCGGCATCGGCGATCGACTCCTTGGCGAGCGCGACGCTGACCATTTCGACCTTGCCGCCGCGGCCGACGCGTCCGGGCCGGCGCATGCCGGCCGTGTCGATGATTCGAAAATGCCGCCGGTGCCAGATCAACGGCGAATCAATCGCGTCGCGCGTGGTGCCCGGCATGTCGCTGACGAGCACGCGTTCCTCGCGAAGGAGCCGATTCACGAGCGAAGACTTTCCGACGTTGGGACGGCCGACGATGGCCACGCGGGTTTCTTGATCGGCGATCGAAGGACTGAGGGTCGAGGGCTGAGGGCTACTGGAATCCGTTGACTCCAAGCCCTGCGCCCTGAGCGCTGAGCCCTGCGTTTGTTTCGCGTCGAGGCGCTTGACGATTTCATCCAGCAGCTCGGCGACGCCGGTGCCGTGTTCAGCCGAAATTTCCGTGACCGGATCGAAACCGAGCTGAAAGAATTCCATCGACGATCTCTGCGATCGCTTGTCGTCGGTCTTGTTGATCGCGAGCATCACGGGAATTCCGGTCTCGCGCAATTCGCGCGCGATGCGCTCGTCTCCCGGAATCAGGCCTTCGCGTCCGTCCACGAGGAGGACCAGCAGATCGGCGCCGACGATGGCGCGCTGTCCCTGCTGGACGACCAGCTCGTGCAACGGATCCTGGCTCTCACCGTATAAGCCTCCCGTATCGAACAGCTGGAACGCTGTCCCGCGCCACACCACCGGGCGCGCGAGCGCGTCTCGCGTCGTGCCGGCCACCGGCGCGACGATGGCGCGGCGGCTGCCGGTCATTCGGTTGAAGAGTGTCGACTTCCCGACGTTCGGGCGGCCGACGAGCACGACGGACGGGGATTTGCGCGGCATCGCCTCTTTTCACTTAGCCTCAGCCTTGACAGCGTAAGTCTCACAATCTATAGTGTTTACAAGCCGTCAGGAGACCCTAAGCATGATTAAGGTCGACATCGTCAACGAGGTTTCGAAAATCGCCGACATCACCAAGGTCAAAGCCGAGGTGGCAGTCGACGCGGTTTTCGATGCGATGCGGACCTCCATGCAGCGCGGCGAGCGAATCGAGCTGCGCGGGTTCGGCGTGTTCCAGGTGAAGCCCCGCAAGCGCGGCATCGGCCGTAACCCTCGCACCGGCAAGGAAGTGCGCATCCCTCCCGGGCGCACCATCCGCTTCAAGCCGGGCAAAGATCTCCAGAACATCGGCTAACTTGGACCCTACTCCGGTCGGCGTCTGGCACCCACGATACAAGTTCCAGGATCGTGTGTGGCTGCACTTTCTGTTGTTCGCCCTGACCGTGGTGTCGACCACGATGGTCGGCGCGAACCAGTACGCGGCGTTTCTCGCCGATTTTCGAAGCTCGGTGGCGGCTCCGATGTCGGTGCCGGCGCTCCTCCTCCGGGGAGCATGGTACAGCGGGACCATTCTCGCAATCCTGGGCTGCCACGAGCTCGGGCACTACTTTGCCTGCCGCTATTATGACGTCGATGCGTCCCTGCCGTTTTTCATTCCGGTCCCGATCTTCCTGACCGGGACGATGGGCGCGTTCATCCGGATCCGCGAGCCGATTCCCAGCAAGAAGATGCTGTTTGATATTGGTATCGCAGGTCCGATCGCGGGGTTCGTGATCGCCGTCCCGACGCTGTTCATCGGCCTGGCGATGTCCCACGTCGTCCGGCTCCCCGCGGATTCGAGCGGCATGCTCGAACTGGGCGAGCCGCTGCTCTTCAAGTTCGCCTCGTGGCTGCTCTGGGGAACGCAGCCGGACGGCTACTCGCTGAACATGCACCCGATGGCGTTCGCCGCCTGGTTCGGCTTGCTGGCGACGGCGTTGAATCTGTTTCCCATCGGCCAGCTCGATGGCGGCCACGTGTCGTACTCGGTGCTGGGGCCGCGCGTGTCGACCTATGTCACGTTCGCCATGCTCGGCGTCGCCGTTGCGCTCGCATTCTTTGCCGCCAGCTGGATTGTGTGGACCGGAATGATCGCGCTGATGCTGATCCTCTTCGGTCCGCGCCATCCCCGCGTGTTCGACGAGGAGGTGCCGCTGGACCGGACGCGGCTGTGGCTGGCCGGGTTCGCGGTCGTGATGTTCGTCCTTTGTTTCACGCCGGCGCCGATACGTCCCATCGAACTCATCGGCCGGTGAAAATTCAGAGACCAATCTGAATTCTTACGTCTGAATTCTGAAATCTCACAGCACCGAGAGCGGATCGACGTCCACCACCACGCGTCGCTGAAGGTCTGACCGGGCGGCGAGCGCTGTCTGCAGGGCCTCGCGAATCCTTTTCCGGTTCGTCCCCTTGATGAGGATCTGCGCCCGATACTCACCTCGGAGTTTCCCGAGCGGCGCCGGGGCTGGTCCCAGGATCCTCAGATTCGCGTCAGACCGCCGCAGCGTTTCCGCGATCCCGGCGGCATCGTCCATCGCGCCGGCGAACGTGCGCGAACGCACCACCGCGTTGACCAGAGAGAGGACCGGCGGATATCGCATCGCCTTGCGAAACGTCATCTCGCGTTCGTAAAACGCCGGAAAGTCCTGACGGCATGCGAGCTGGATGCTGTAGTGATCCGGATACAGCGTCTGGATGATCGCTTCACCGAGCTGCTCACCTCGTCCAGCGCGGCCGGCAACTTGCGTCAGCAGCTGGAACGTCCGCTCCGATGCGCGGAAGTCGGCGAGGCCGAGGCCGACGTCCGCGGAAATGACCCCGACCAGCGTCACGCGGGGAAAATCGTGTCCCTTGGCAATCATCTGCGTGCCGACGAGGACGTCAATTGACCCGTCGCGAAACCGGGCGAGCAGCGACGCCAGGGATCCCTTTCTGCGAATCGCATCACGATCGAGGCGAGCGACGCGTGCGTCCGGACAGGCTTTTCGAACCTCCGCCTCGACGCGCTCGGTGCCGAAGCCGGCCTGTTCGAGATACGGTCCGGCGCATAACGGACAGGCAGGCGGCACACGCGACGTGAAATTGCAGTAGTGGCAGCGAGCTCGCCTGGCGTTGCCCTCGCCGTGGACGACGAGCGAAACGCTGCAGTTGGGACAGTCGATCGTGCCGGCGCACTGCCGGCAGAAGACTGCCGTCGCAAAGCCGCGGCGGTTCAACAGAACGAGCGCCTGCTCCCGTCGATCGAGGCGATTCTGGATTCCGTCGCGCAGCGCCCGGCTGAGGATCGTCTCGGGACCCTCGGCTGCGTACTCTTCGCGCATGTCGACGACGCGCACCGACGCGAGCGGGCGATCCAGGACGCGCCGCTCGAGCACCACACGCTGATACTTCCCGCTCATCGCGTTGTGGTAGGTCTCCATCGAGGGCGTCGCCGATCCAAGAACAACTAGCGCACCGGCCCGCTGCGCGCGGACGATCGCGACGTCGCGTCCGTTGTACCGCGGGCTCTCCTCCTGTTTGTAGGACGCGTCGTGCTCCTCGTCGACGACGATCAGGCCCACCGAGTCGAGCGGCGCGAACACAGCAGAACGGGTGCCGACGACGACGTCGATCTCGCCGCGCCGGATGCGCTGCCATTGATCGTGGCGCTCGCCGTCGGACAGGCCGCTGTGCTGGATGGCGACGCGTTCACCGAACGCATTGCGGAAGAGAAACGCCGCGACCGGCGTCAGGGCGATTTCGGGGACGAGCATCAGCACGCGGCGTCCCGATTCGCGGGCGGCAGCCGCCAGACGGATGTAGATCTCGGTCTTGCCGCTCCCCGTCACGCCGTGGAGGAGGGCGACGTGGAACGCGCGTGTGTCGAGCAGGTGACGGAGACGCGCCAACGCGTCAGTCTGTTCAGCGGTCAGGGGTCGGTCTGTCGCGTTCGTCAGATTCGCCGGGGTCAGACCTGGGTCAGACCCGGGTCTGACCCAGGTCTGACCCTCTTCTGGGTTTGCGAACGGATTTCGGTCGGTTTTCTCTAAACGGATGCTGATATAGCCACGCTTAACCAGGCGGGAGATCGCACTTCCTGCGATCCCGCGAGCAGCGAGCGCTGGAGTCGCGATTCCGGTCGGCACACCGGCCAGCACCGCGAGAAGCTCTCGCTGCGCCGGCGTCAGCTCGCTCTGCAGCGCCTCGATCCCTGCCGCCGTGATCGCCGCCACTCGTATCGTCTTGTGCGCATCCGCCCGCCCGCCGCGCGCCATCGGCGGCAGCAGCGCCGGAATGGCGTCGCCGACGCCGGCCGCGTAGTACTCGGCGGTCCACTGCGCAAGCGCGACGACGTCCGGCGGCACGAACGGGCCGGCATCGAGAATCTGGCGGATGGTTTTTACCTGAGTCGAACGTTCTCGTTCGACCGGCGTCTTCGAACTGGCGTCATCCCACGCAACGTTGACCTCGACAACGAGGCCGGTGACGACTCGAGTGCCGAGCGGCACGATGACTCGGGCGCCGACGCACGGCATCGGAGAGCCGTCAGGGACGGCGTAAGTCAGCAGGTCGAGATTGGGAACGGGAACCGCGACGTGGACGAGCGCTTCAGCCGTGGAGGAGGCTGCGGACAAGCTTCATATCCTCCCATACCTCGCGCTTGGAGGACGGATTCCGCAGAAGATACGCGGGATGAAACGTCGGGATCAACTTCGCACCGCGATAGTCGAATTGCCGGCCGCGTAGTCGCGAGATTGGAGCGTCGGTGCGCAAAAGTGTCTGAGCCGCGTACTTGCCGAGAGCCACGATCACCTTCGGCTTGATGACCTCGATCTGCCGGAAGAGAAAGGGCTCGCAGGATGCGACCTCGTCGGGTTCCGGATTGCGGTTCTGCGGCGGCCGGCACTTGATGATGTTCGCGATGTAGACGTCGTCACGCCGCAGGTCGATCGCCTCGATGATCTTCGTCAGCAGCTGGCCCGCACGACCCACGAACGGAATGCCTTGCTCGTCTTCGTCGGCGCCTGGGGCCTCTCCGACAAACATCAAATCGGCTTCGGGATTGCCGACGCCGAACACGATCTGTTTCCGCCCCAGCGTATGCAGCTTGCACCGAGTGCAGTCGCCAATATCAGCCCGAATCGCCGCAAGGGCTTCGGTGGCATTTCTTGCAATCGTCAAAGTCGACTCGTTTTGCGGATTCTGCGAATTCAAGGTCTGACCCAGGTCTGACCCAGGTCTGACCTCGGTCTGACCCAGGTCTGACCCTTGGTCAGGATTCGCGCGCACGCGCCAGGACGGATCCCGGCTCAGGCCGGCGACGCCGAGCTCGGCGGCGAACGCCAGATGCTCTTTCAGCTGATCCCGATCCATGAGGACTGACTACCGGCGGACGTTGGCGGCTGGCCGCGCCGCGAGCAGGCGCTCGACCCGATCGAGGATTTCTCCCGCCACTCGCGACTTGGACTGCAGCGGCAGCGACTCCGCGCCATCGGGCCCGACGATGGTGACGGCGTTGGTGTCGACATCGAACCCGGCGTCAGCACGCGACACGTCGTTGGCAACGATGAAGTCGGCGTGCTTTCTCTCGCGCTTGGCCGCCGCGCGTGCGATCACATCCTGGGTCTCCGCCGCGAACCCGATGAGAATCGGTCCGCCACCTTTGGCCACCCTCCGCTGACCGAGACTGCCAAGGATGTCCGGCGTCTTCGTGAGCGTGAGCGTCAGCGTATCGGCATCCTTCGCCACTTTCTGCGGCGCTCGCTCCGCCGGCGAATAATCGGCGACGGCCGCGGCCATGACCATGACGTCCATTTCGTCCGCACGAGACATCACCGCCTGGTGCATCTCGGCCGCGCCGCGCACCTTGATCACGTCCCGCACGGCCGGCGCCGCAATGGAGGTCGGGCCCGTGACGAGGGTGACGAGGGCACCACGGCGCGCAGCCTCCGCGGCGATCGCGTATCCCATCCGCCCGCTCGATCGGTTGCCGATATAGCGGACCGGGTCGATGTCCTCGTAAGTCGGGCCCGCCGTGACCAGCAGCCGCTGTCCACGCAACGGACCTTCGGGCCGGAGGATCGCCTCGGCGGCCGCGACGATCTCGTCGGGCTCGGCGAGCCGTCCCTTGCCGATCCATCCGCACGCCAGATAGCCCTCGCCCGGCTCGACGAAACGCGCGCCGCGGGCACTGAGCGTCTCGAGGTTCCTGCGCACCGCCTCGTGCTCGAACATCTGCGTGTTCATCGCGGGCGCCACGAGCAGCGGGGCCCGAGTCGCCGTGTAGAGCGTGGACAGGAAATCGTCAGCGATGCCGTTGGCGAGCTTGCCGATGATGTTCGCGGTCGCCGGCGCAATGAGCAGCAGATCGATGGTCGACGCCAGCGCGATGTGTTCGATGTCGGCGTTCATGCCGTCTTCGAACTGATCGGTGATGACGCGCCGCCGCGTGATCGCTTCGAACGTGATCGGACCCACGAACCGCGCGGCCGAATGCGTCATCACCGCGACCACGTCGTGGCCGCGCTTCTGCAGGCCGCGCGCGACTTCCACGGCCTTGTACGCGCCGATGCCGCCGGTAACGCCGAGCGCGATGAGTGACATGGCAGCGACCGGTCAGCTCACTCCGGTTTCGGTGCCTCGTACTCGAGCTTCTCGACCTGCTTGGTGATCACTTCCTGCTGCGCGACGGTCGTCTTCTTGTGCTCGCCGACCACGACGCGCGGCGTCGATCCGGCAAGGAGCTGCCTGGCGCGCGCGCCGGCAGTGACAACGAACTCGAACGAGTTGGGGAGCTTCGAACGGTCAATCATGAGAATGTCCTGACTATGCTTTCTGCCTCGGCCTGCATGCGATGCAGCCGGGCACGTTCCGCAACTACGATTCCGCGAAGACGATCGACGGCGGCGGTGACCTCGTCGTTCACCACGACGAAGTCGTACTCACTGAACGCAGCGACCTCGTCTCGCGCGACCCGCAGGCGCCGCTGGATGGCCGCCTCGCTGTCCTTGCTGCGCCCGCGCAATCGCTGCTCGAGCACCTGAAATGACGGCGGCATCACGAACACGGCGCAGGCCTTCAGTCCCCGGCTTCGCACCTTCCGGGCGCCTTGCACGTCGATGACGAGCACGACGTCGTCTCCAGCAGCGAGGAGTTGCTCGGTATCGGCGGCGCAGGTGCCGTAGAGGTTGCCGAACACGTCCGCCCACTCGAGGAACTCATCGGCTTCGACCATGGCCTCGAAGCGGTCGCGCGTCACAAAATTATAGTCTACGCCATCCATCTCGCCCTGCCGGGCGCTGCGCGAGGTGTAAGACCGTGACATTCTGAGATTCGGGAGCTGCTCGACCAGACGTTCGACCAGGGTGGTCTTGCCGGCGCCGGACGGCGCTGAAACGATGAACAGCAGGCCGCGCCCCTCGACGCCGCTATTCGACATTCTGAACCTGTTCCCGCATCTTCTCCAGCTCCGCCTTCGCCGCGATGATCAGCTCGGACACACGCAGGCCGTCGGCCTTCGACCCCATCGTGTTGACCTCGCGGTTCATCTCCTGCAGCAGGAAGTCGAGCTTGCGGCCGCACGGTTCCGGCCCGTCCGCCAGGGCCCGCCAGTGCACGACGTGGCCCCTGAACCGCTCGAGCTCTTCGCTGATGTCGGAACGCGCCGCCATCCGCACGATTTCCTGCGCGACGGCGGTCTCATCCGCCTGCAGTTCGGCGCGCAGCTGACGGACACGCTCGGCGACGCGCTCTTCCATCGCGGCACGTCCCTCGTCGGCCGCTACGGCGATACGCTCGACCAGGTCGGCGACCGCCGTCCGCCGGTTGTCGAGGTCGCCTCGCAGCGCCTCCCCTTCGCGCGATCGCATCGAATCGAGATCCGTCAGGGCCTGGTCTACCGCCTCCCGCGCCTGCACGACGACCGCAGCCCTCGCGTCCTCGTCGTCGCCGGGCTGACGTTCGCGGATGGTGATCGCCTGCGGCAGCCGCAAGAGATCGCCGGGCGTAAGCGCCCCGGCGACCAGCCCGCGCTCGCGCGCTTTGTCGAGCGCGACCTCCAGCGCCCGCGCAAAGTCCTCGTTGAACTCGACGTCGACGCCGGGTGTCTGCCGGAACTGCAACGACACGCTGAGCTCCACGCGCCCGCGCGCGACGTGCCTGGCCACCAGCGCGCGCAACTCACCTTCGATCGACGAGAGCGATTGCGGGCTTCGCAGCTGCAGATCGAGATGACGATGGTTGACGGCGCGGATCGTGACGGCGATGGTCGCGAAGTCGTCCTCGCGCGTGAGCGCCGCGAAACCGGTCATGGATTTGATCATAAGGCGCGGCGACTGCGGGTCACGACGGGACCATCCGGGACCGTTCGGCGCGCCGCCACTCGAGCTGCTGCGATTGATACAGCGAGGCGTACTTGCCGTCGGCCTTGGCGAGCAGATCGTCGTGCTGTCCGACTTCCACGATGTTGCCGCGCTCGAGGACCACGATGGCGTCGGCTCGGCGAATGGTGGAGAGGCGATGCGCGATCACGAACGACGTCCGGTTCAGCATCAGATTCGCCAGCGCTTCCTGCACCAGGAGCTCCGATTCGCTGTCGAGCGCCGACGTCGCCTCGTCGAGCACCAGAATCGGGGCGTCCTTCAGGATCGCGCGCGCGATCGCAATCCGCTGACGCTGTCCGCCGGACAGTCGCTGGCCGCGCTCCCCGATCATCGTGCCATAGCCTCCCGGCAGCGCGGTGATGAAGTCGTGCGCGTTGGCGGCGCGTGCCGCCGCTTCAATCTGCTCCGCCGTCGCCTTCGGCGAACCGTAGGCGATGTTGCCGCGGATGGAATCGTCGAACAGCACGGTGTCCTGCGTCACCATGCCGATCTGCTTTCGCAGCGACGCCACCGTCACCTGACGGATATCGACGCCATCGATCAGAATCGCGCCGGCGCTCACATCGTAGAAACGCGGCAGCAGGTTCACGAGCGTCGTCTTCCCCGCACCGCTGCGGCCGACGATCGCGATCATCTGTCCGGTCCGCACGGTGAGCGACACATTGCGCAGAATCCGCGCGGATCCAGCCTCGTATCCGAACGCGACGTCGCGCAGCTCGATGCTATGGCGGAACGGCGCCAGCGCGGGGGCACTCGGGGCCTCGACGACTTCCGTGTGGGTGTCGAGCATCTCGAAGATGCGCTCGGAAGCGGCGAGCGCCTGCTGCAGGTCGGCGTTCACGCGGCTCAATTTCTTCGCCGGGCCGTACATCAGCAGCAGCGTGCCGATGAACAGCACGAACTGGCCGGGCGTCAGGTTGTTGGACGCGATCTGACTGCTGCCGTAGACCAGAGCGCCCGCCATCCCGAATCCGCCGATCAGCTCCATCAGCGGAGGCAGGCTCGACAAGGCCGCCGTGACCTTCATGTTCGTGCGGAACAGATGGTACCCGGCACGCTGGAACTTCTCCGCTTCGTGCGTCTCGGTGGCGAATGCCTTGACGATCCGGTGACCGGTGAACGCCTCGGTGCTGAGATGCGACAGCTGTTCAATCGCCTCCTGGCTCCGTCTCGTCGTCCGGCGCACGCGCTGGCCAAGCCGGATGAGCGGATAGACGATCAACGGCGCGCCCGTAAAGCAGACGATCGTCAGCCGCGCGTCGTAGTAGAAGAGGAGCGCCGCGTAGCCGACGAGCGCCAGCGTCTCTCGCGCCAGATCGCCGGCGGTTTCCGACACGGCCTGCTGTACCTGGCCGACGTCGTTGTTGATACGCGAGAGGAGGCGGCCGGTGGCGCCGTGCGCGAAGAAGCCGGCAGACTGATCGAGGATGTGCCGGTACAGCGCGTTGCGCAGGTCCATCACGACGCGCTGGCCGACATCGGCCATCAGGTACGACGACGCGTACGAGCCCATCCCCTTGAGGAGATACACCGCCACGATCGCCCAGGCGACGGTGCTCACCTCTTGCTGCTTGGGCAGCACGCTGTCGAATATTGGTTTGATGAGATACGCGAGGCCGGCCGACCCGATCGCGTACACGATCATGCCGACCACCGCCCACGCGAGCCGCGCGCGGTAAGGCACGGAGTAGCCGAGCAGCCGCTTGAGCGTATACCGCTGGCGGACGGGCACCTCAGGCCACCTTATTTCTCGTCATATCCGCGTGGATGCGCGCGGTGCCAATCCCAGGCGGTGCGGACGATGGTTTCGAGACTGCCGAATCGCGGTGTCCATCCCAGCTCGGCTTGCGCCTTGCCCGGCGCCGCGCACAGGACGGCGGGGTCGCCCGGACGCCTCGGCGCCAGCGTCCATGGAACGCTCCGGCCCGTGACCCGCTCCACCGTTTCGATGACTTCGCGGACCGAGTGCGGCGTGCCGGTGCCGAGGTTGAACGCCCCCGAGCGGCCTCCGCCGGAGATGAATTCGAGTGCCCGCACGTGCGCGTCGGCGAGATCGCTCACGTGGATATAGTCGCGCAGGCAGGTCCCGTCGGGCGTCGCGTAGTCGTCGCCGAACACGAGCAGGCCGCGCCCGCCGGTGGCCGCCTCGATGGCGCGCGGAATGAGATGGATTTCGGGCGCATGGTCCTCGCCGATCTCGCCGTCGGGATCGGCGCCCGATGCGTTGAAATATCGCAGCGCGACCCAGCGCGTCCCATGAGCGGTTTCGAAATGCGGCAGCGCGCGTTCGATGGCGAGCTTCGACGCACCGTAGCTGTTGATCGGCGACTGCGGATGCGACTCGTCGATGGGCGTCTTCATCGGCTCGCCATAGGTCGCGCACGTCGACGAGAACACGAAATCGCGGACCGACTCCGCCGCCATCGCCTCGAGAACGCTCAGCGACCCGACCACGTTGTTCCGGTAGTACTTGGCCGGTTCCCGCACCGACTCGCCGACGTCGAGAAAAGCCGCGAAATGCATCACCGCGGAGATCTCGTAGCGCCGCAGCGCGGCGCGAACCGCGTCCGTGTCGGCGGTGTCTCCTTCCACCAGCTCACCGAACTTCACCGCGGCACGGTGACCGGCGATCAGGTTGTCGAACACGACCACCCGGTAGCCTGCCCGACGCAGGGCCTTGGCGGCATGACTGCCGATGTAGCCTGCGCCGCCCGTGACGAGGACGGCGCGGGGGCTAGCGTCCAATGGAGAAATAGGTGAAGCCGAGCGCACGCATCTGCTCGGGCGAGTAAATATTCCGGCCGTCGAACACCACGGGTGCCTTCATCAGCGATCGCATCTTCGTGAAGTCGGGTTCCCGGAACTCGTTCCATTCGGTCACGACCGCCAGCGCGTCGGCGCCGCTCAGCGCGTCGTAACTCTTGTCGCAGTAGGTGATCTTGTTGCCGAAAATCCCGCGCGCGACGGGAGTCGCCGCCGGATCGTACGCCTTCACCACGGCGCCGCCGGCAAGCAGCCGTTCGATGATCGGGATGGCCGGCGCCTCGCGCATGTCGTCGGTTCGCGGCTTGAACGCGAGGCCCCAGATGCTGACCGTCCGCCCGGACAGGCTCGGGAAGAACTTCTCGATCTTGTCCACGAGCCGTTCTTTCTGCCGATCGTTGACGTCTTCGACGGCGCGCAGAATCTTGAAGTCGTAACCCTTGTCCTCAGCAGACTTGAGAAGCGCCTGCGTGTCTTTCGGGAAGCAGCTTCCGCCGTAGCCGACACCGGGAAACAGGAACGACGTGCCGATCCGGCGGTCGGATCCGATCGCCTTCCGCACCTGATCGACGTCAGCGCCGACGAGCTCGCACACGTTCGCGATCTCGTTCATGAACGAGATACGCGTCGCCAGAATCGAGTTCGCCGCGTACTTGCACAACTCCGCGCTTTCGGTGCTCATCGTCAGAATCGGCGCGCCCGTGCGGGTGAACGGCCCGTAGAGCTCTTTCATGATCTGCGCCGCCTGCTCGTCTTTCTCCTCGACGCCGATGACTACGCGGTCCGGCTTCATGAAGTCTTCGATCGCCGCGCCCTGCTTCAGGAACTCCGGGTTGCTGACGACACTGAAGGCCTGCGTGGTCTCGGCGGCGATCGTGTTGCGCACCAGCTTCGCCGTGCCGACCGGCACCGTGCTCTTGTCGACGACGACGGTGTACTTGTCCATCGCACGGCCGATCGCCTTGGCGACGGCCAGCACGTGCTGCAGGTCGGCGGCGCCGTCCTCGCCCTGCGGCGTCCCGACGGCGATGAAGACGATCGCTGACGTTCGAACCGACGACGCGAGGTCGGTCGTGAAGCTGAGGCGGTCCTCCTGCTGGTTGCGGACGACCATTTCTTCGAGGCCCGGCTCGTAGATCGGCATCTTGCCGCCCTTGAGCGTTGCGACCTTCGACTCGTCCTTATCGACGCAGGCGACCGTGTTTCCATTTTCGGCCAGGCACGCGCCAAGGACGAGCCCGACATATCCAGATCCGACGACGGCGATTTTCATTTCACAATAAGATACTGGCTCGAAACGACTTAAACAAGTGCGCGTGCTAATCGACTATCGGCCGGCGCTTCGCGAACGAAGCGGATCGGGCGAGTACACCCATCAGCTGGCAAGGGCGCTGCTAACCTCGACGACGGGAGCGAGCCGGCCACGCGCCATCGACGTGACCTTGTTCTCCAGTTCCTGGAAGGATCGGTTGACTCCTGTGTCCGATTTGGCAGGCGCGGCGATCGTGGATCGCCGGGTGCCCGTGGGACTGCTGAATCTTGCCTGGCACAGGCTCGAGTGGCCTCCGGCCGAAATGCTGGCGGGCGCCGCCTTCGATGTCGTGCACTCCCCTCACCCTCTGCTGACGCCGGCACGCCACGCGGCGCAGGTCGTCACGATTCACGATCTGAACTTCCTGTCCCATCCAGAGCGCACGCGGGGCGAGATCCGCCGCGACTACCCGTCGCTTGCCGGCGCGCACGCGCGCCGCGCGGACGCGATCCTCGTGCCGTCGGCCTACACCGCCGGCGAAGTCGAGCGGCTGCTCGGCGTCCCGCGCGACCGGATGGCCATTTGTCCTCCTGGCGCGCCCGACTGGAAGCCCCGCGCCTCCTTACCGAACGACGGCTACATCCTCTTCTTCAGCACTCTTGAGCCGCGAAAGAACGTGGGCGCGTTGCTGGACGCCTATGAACGCCTGATCGCGTCCACCGGAATTTGCGGAGACCGCCCTCGCCCGCCCGTTCCGCCTCTGGTGCTTGCCGGCAAAGCGACCGCGGACGCGCAGAAGTGGCTCGATCGAATCGGCAAGCCTCCCCTGCTCGGCGCGGTGCGCCACGTTGGTTATGTCGACGCGAACGATCGGCGGGCTCTCTACGAACGCGCGCGCCTGCTCGTGCAGCCGTCGCTCGACGAGGGCTTCGGGATGACGGTGCTCGAAGCCATGTCGGTGGGTGTACCGGTGATCGCCGCCAACCGCGGCTCACTTCCCGAGGTGATTGGCGCCGCCGGCCTTCTCGTCGATCCTGAAAAGCCGGCCGACATCGCGCACGCGATTGGACGATTGCTGGACGAGGAAGGGCTGGCGGCGGCATTCGCGGAGCGGGGCATCGCTCGCGCCCGCGAATTCAACTGGAATGAGACGGCTGACCGCGTCTTCGACACATATGCGGCGGCAATAGAACGGCGGCGGGCACGAGGGACCCGCCGGACGTAGTCGTGCGCATCGGCATCGACGCGCGTGAGCTCTGCGGCCGCTCGACCGGCGTCGGCCGATATCTCGGCGGCTTGCTGCGCGAGTGGGCGGTCGACGATCGAGCGCGTCAGCACGAGTTCGTCCTGTACGCTCCGGAGCCAATCGCCCCGTCGCTCGACTCCCGGCGATTCCCGACGCGAACGATCGCGGGCGGCGCCGGGACATGGTGGGAGCAAGTGCAGGTGCCGCGGGCAGTGGCATCGGATCATCTCGACGTCTGGTTTGCGCCGGCCTACAGTGCGCCACTTCGAATCCACGTGCCGATCGTCGTCGCGATCCACGACCTGTCGTTCGTCGCCCACCCGGAGTGGTTCCGGTTGCGCGAAGGCGCGCGCCGCCGGTGGCTGACGCGGCAATCCGCGATACGCGCCGCTGCCGTCATCACCATCTCGGAGTTCTCGAAGCGCGAGCTGATCGAAAAACTCGACGTAGACGCCGCGAAGATCCGTGTCGTGCCGCCTGGGGTGGAGCGCGTCGTCACCGCCCAACGCTCCGGATCCGTGCCTCCGAGAGTGCTCTTTGTCGGCTCGGTCTTCAACCGGCGCCACCTTCCGGATCTGATCCGCGCGTTTGCGCCGATCGCCCGTGCACACTCCGATGCGTCACTCGACATCGTCGGCGACAATCGCAGCTACCCGCACCAGGATCTTCAGCACGCGATCGCGGCCGAGCAATTGCCGTCGCAAGTGCGCTGGCATCGGTACGTCACCGACGCGGAACTGGCGGACCTGTACGCGCAGGCGCGTGCGTTCGCATTTCTGTCCGAATACGAGGGTCTCGGCCTGACACCGCTGGAAGCGCTGAAGGCTGGTGTGCCGCCGGTCTTGCTCGACACGCCTGTGGCGCGCGAGAGCTGCGGCGCGGCAGCTCTCTACGTGAAGGTGCACGATCTGCCGGCGACCACACGTGCGCTCGAATCGCTGATGTTCGATGGAGCCGTCCGGGATCGCATTCTTGCCGCTGCGCCGGTCGAGCTCGCGAAGTTCAACTGGCCGCGTGCCGCCCGCGACACGCTCGCGGTGCTCGAACGCGCCGCCGCACATTAGCACCGCACGATTCCCATGGTGCTCTCGATCATCATCGTCTCCTACAACGCCCGCGCCGACCTCCTGCGCTGTCTCGAATCTCTGCGAGCCGCTCCCCCGGCCGCCACGCACGAGATCATCGTCGTCGACAACGGATCGACGGACGGGAGCGTGGAGGCGGCGCGGCGGATCGACGGTGTGCGCGTAATCGAGGCCGGCGCCAACCTTGGTTTCGCGCGAGCCAACAACATCGGTATCGGCGAGAGTACCGGGACGACGCTGCTTCTCTTGAACAGCGACACCGTCGTCCCTCGCGGAGCACTGGATCATCTGCTCGGAGAACTCGATCGCGACGAATCGGTCGCCGTCGTCGGTCCTCGCTTGATTGACGGGGACGGCCGCGCCGAGCTGTCGTTCGGCCGCATGATCGGTCCGCTCAACGAGCTACGTCAGAAGCGCCTGGCGCGCAGCGGCGCCGCGGAAACGCTGACGCGGCAGCGTCAGTATCCGGACTGGGTCAGCGGGGCCTGTCTGCTGGTGCGGCGCTCAGACGCCGAAAAGGTTGGTGGACTCGACGAGCGATTCTTCATGTACACCGAGGACGTCGACTTCTGCGCCGCGATTCGTGCACGGGGCCGCCGGATCCTGTTTACGCCCGACGTCGAAGTAGTGCATCTGCGCGGCCGATCCGCGGCCACCGTCCCGGACGCAACTCGCGAGCACTATCGCCGGAGCCAGGTCGCCTTTTACGAAAAACATCATCCGCTCTGGGTGCCGCTGCTCAAGCTTTATGTCAGGATCTTCTCGTAGATGGGTGATGTTCAACCCGCCGGCATGACCCGTTTGTGCCCGGGCTGCGGCCGGAGGGTGCGGCCGCCGGCACACGAGTGCCGGTGCGGGAAGTCCGTTGACGGCGTGCCGTTGACGTCGACCCCTGTTCGTCCGGTGGTGGCGCCGCCTCCGGATACGAGTTCGTACGCCGCGGCCGCGAAATTCGGTCTCGCGCTGATCGCGCTGTTGGCGAGCGGCTACTGGTTCGCGCGCACCGTTCAAAACCGCTTCGCGCCCGCGACGACACGTCCCTCACCTGCGGCCGCGTCGCCTGCGAAATCGGCGAACGCGGCAACTGTTCCTCGAACGTCCACTCCTGGTCCTGTGCCCGTGCCCGAGACCTCGCCGGCCGCGAACTCGCCTGCTGCTGCTGACACGCCGCCGCCAGCCGAACCGACGGCACTCGAGCGCGTGATGGCCGCGGCCGCCGCCTCGAAGAAGGCCGCGGGTGACGCGCCGGCGCCAACGGGCGCCGGTGCGACTCCGACGCTGGAAGATGTGATCGGCCGCGCGCTGCCGGCGGTCGTCCGCGTCGAGACATCCGGAAGTCAGGGCAGCGGTTTCTTCATCACCGGCGACACGCTGTTGACCAACGCCCATGTCGTCGGCAGCAACACGACGGTGTCCCTCCGGCGTCCCGATGGAACGATGCTCATAGGGCGGGTGGACGTCTCCGCGCCCGACCTCGACATTGCGATCGTGCGAACCAGCGGTCCCGATGCGGGCCAGGCGACATTGACCATGGGATCGGGCGCCCGCGCGCGCCCCGGCCAGGAAGTCGTGGCGCTCGGATCGCCGCTGGGACTTCAGAACACCGTCACGCGAGGCATCGTCAGCGCGGTGCGCGACATGGGCCCGCTCACGCTGGTGCAGACCGACGCCGCGATCAATCCGGGCAACAGCGGCGGACCACTCCTCGATCGATCCGGCCAGGTGATCGGCATCACGACGCTCGGCGTGAAGCCATCAGAGGCGCAGGGGCTCTCGTTTGCGATTGCCATCGAGCATGCCCAGGCGCTCCTGGCCGGAAAACGGTCGACCGATCCGAAGAGCACACCGTTGTCGACTCTCAACCAGGCCATGTCGGGACGATCGGCCGGACCGGTTACGGCCTCGGGCGGTGACCGCGGCGCGCGCGCGTACGAAGAGGTCCTCGCGGCGCAGTCGCAGCGGGCCAATGCCCTCGACGAGCAGTGGCGCGCGTTCAAACGGATTTGCTATCAGGGGCGCATCGCCGAGACACCCACCCACGAATGGTTCGCGATCTGGAATCCGTCCGCGATGCAGGGCACGGTGCCGCAGGGATGCACGTCGGCATTTGGCGAGATCCGGCGCGCCGCGGACGACATTCGCGACGCGGTGGTCGCGGCCGGCGAAGCCGCACGCCAGGCGGACATATACCCCGGTCTCCGCCGGGATCTACTCCGTCGCTACCGGCTCGAATACCCCGGTTGGGACAAGTAGCCGGAAGGCCTGTTGAGTATCATGTAGCGTGCGGATCGGCATAGACGCCCGAAAGCTGCACGACTTCGGCATCGGCACCTTCATCCGGAACCTCCTGCGGCAACTGGCTCGACTCGACAGCCAGACCGAGTTCGTGATTTTCTGCAAGCCGGAGGATCGCGACGCGCTGGCGGGGATTGGAGAGAATTTCAGGCCCGTTGCCGAGACGTCGGGCAATTATTCGATCTCGGAGCAGCTCATGATCCCCTGGGCGCTGAAGCGCGAAGGGGTCACGCTGTTCCACGCGCCGCACTACGTGCTGCCGCCGCTGGTGCAATGCCGATCCGTCGTCACCATCCACGACTGCATTCACCTGATGTTTCCGCAGTACCTGCCGCAGCGAGGCGCGTTCACGTACGCGAAGTGGTCGATCCGGCAGGCGGCCAAGCGCTCGACACGGATCATGACGGTTTCCGAGAGCTCGAAGCACGACATCCTGCGCTTCGTCGACACCGAGCCGGACAAGATCGACGTGATCTACAACGCCTACGACGAACGTTTCGCGATCGAGCCGCGCGAAGACGACGTCGTGCGCGTGCGGGAACGCTACCAGCTGCACGACGAGTTCGTGCTCTATGCAGGAAACGTCAAGCCGCACAAGAACCTCGAACGGCTCATCGATGCGTTCCACATCGTTCGCAACCGCGGGCTGGATCACTTGAAGCTCGTGCTGATCGGCGACGACATGTCGAAATACTCGGCATTGCGGCGCGCCGTGCACCGGCACCAGCTCCACAAGTACGTGCGCTTTCTCGGATACCTGCCGGAAGAGACGCTGGCGGTGATGTATCGCCTCGCGGGTGTATTCGTCTTCCCCTCTCTCTACGAAGGGTTCGGCCTCCCGCCGCTCGAGGCGATGGCCAGCGGAACGCCCGTCGTGACGTCGAACGTGTCCTCGCTGCCCGAAGTCGCGGGCGATGCGGCCGTTCTCGTAGACCCGTACCACCCGCAGGCAATCGCCGACGGCATCTACTCCGTGCTCACCGACGAGAAACTGCGCCGCGGCATGGTTCACAAAGGCATCGCGCGCGCGGGCATGTTCTCGTGGGAGCAGTCGGTCCGCCGCATCCGTGCAATTTACAGCGAGGTCCAGGGGTAGTGCCACGCATTGCCCTGGTTCACGACTGGCTGACCGGCATGCGCGGCGGCGAGAAGGCGCTCGAGATCCTCTGCGAGCGATATCCGGACGCCGAGTTGTTCACGCTGGTTCACGCGCGCGGATCCGTGTCACCGCCGATCGAGCGCCTCCGGATTCACACGTCGTTCGTACAGCGCCTGCCCATGGTGAAGCGGCTCTACCGCCACTATCTGCCGCTTTTCCCGACCGCGATCGAGCAGTTCTCGTTCGATCGCTTCGATCTCGTCGTCAGTTTGAGTCACTGCTGCGCGAAGTCGATCGTGCATCCGTCGCGCGTCAGGCACCTCTGCTATTGCCTGACGCCGATGAGGTACGCGTGGGACCAGTTCGATGCGTATTTCGGGCCTCAACGGATTGGAAAGCTGGGCAGCGCCGTCATGCGTCCGGTGATGGCGGGGCTGGCGCGGTGGGATCGTGACACCGCCAACCGAGCGGACCGCTATGTCGCTATCTCTCACTATGTTGCGGGCAGGATCCGCCGATACTATAATCGCGAGCCTACGGTGATATATCCGCCCGTCGACACGGAATACTATCGGCCTGACGGTTCTGGTCACAGCCGGTTCGCCCTCGTCGTCTCCGCTCTCGTCCCCTACAAGCGCGTCGATCTGGCAATCGCGGCCTGCCGACAGGCGGGCGTTCCGCTCAAAATTGCCGGGGATGGGCCCGAACGAAGTTCACTCGAGCGCGCGGCGGGCCCCGACGTGGAATTCCTCGGCCGTGTGCCGGATGCCGACATCCGCGAGCTGTACCGGCGCGCCGCGGTGACCCTGCTTCCCGGCGAAGAGGACTTCGGCATCGTGCCGCTCGAAGCACAGGCCTGCGGACGTCCGGTGGTGGCGCTCGGGCGCGGTGGCGCACTCGAGACGGTGATACCGGATGAGACCGGCATCCTGGTCGATGATTCGACGCCGGAGGCGTTCGCTGACGGCATCGCCAGGGCGACGAGCCGGAATTTCGATGCCGGCGCCATCCGCCAGCACGCGGAGCGCTTCAGCCGGGAACGATTCGCGAACGAGATGGCCGCGCAGATCGACGAGCCTGCCTCATGGTGAGCCGACACAACAGGCTGCTCGTCACGTTCCACGTGCTGTCGGACGCCCTGCTCGGCGTGACCGCGTTCATCATCGCCTACGAGCTCAGATTCCACAGCGATCTCATCAGCACCCTGATCCCCATCACCAAGGGGATGCCGCCGCTCCAGCAGTACATCAACGTGCTGCCGTTCATCGCCATCCTGGTGCCGCTCGGTTTCCAGCTCCAGGGCCTGTACCGCCTGCGCCGCGGCCGGTCTCGCGTCGACGACTTTTTCGCGGTGTTTGTCGGCAGCATCCTCGCCGTCGTCTTCGGCATCGTCGCGACGTTGTACGTGCAAACCTACTTCGCGACCAGCAACGCGCGGCAGCACGGCGCCTTCGAAGTCTCGCAACCGGTGTGGGCGCTGTTCCTGATCCTCAACGTCATGCTGACGTTCGCGGCGCGCGAGCTGGTGCGCGAGTGGCTCGAGCGGCGATGGCGCGCGGGCATCAGCCTGAAGCGGATCCTGATCGCGGGGTCGGGTGAGCTGGGCCGTCTCGTCGCCGACAAGATCATCGAACATCGCGAGCTCGGCTATCAGATTGTCGGGTTCGTCGACGACAAGGCGCCGGGCGACCATCTCGGGTATCGCGGACTGCCGCTGCTCGGCACGATCGAAGAGGCGGCTGACATCGCCGCGCGCGAGACCATCGACCATCTCTACGTCGCGCTCCCGCCCGAACAGCACGTGCAGATGCTTCAGCTCATCGAGAGCACGAGCCGCGAGTGCGTCGACGTGAAGGTGGTGCCGGACCTCCTGCAGGTGATCGCGCTGCGCGCGCGCCTCGAGGATCTCGATGGCATCCCCGTCATCAACATCAACGACGTTCCGCTGCAGGGCTTCAACGCGATCGTCAAGCGCTGCATCGACATCGCCATTTCCAGCGTGGCGCTGCTCGTCCTGATCGTCCCGTTCTGGATCATCGCGGCGCTGGTCAAGCTGTCGTCACGCGGCGACGTCTTCTACCGCCAGGAGCGGATGGGGCTCGACGGCAAGCCGTTCATGATCTACAAGTTTCGATCGATGTACGACGGCGCCGAGGCGGCCACGGGCCCGGTGTTCGCGAGCGAACGCGACCCGAGGCGCACCCCGTTTGGCAGGCTGCTGCGTAAGTCGAACGCCGACGAACTCCCGCAGCTCTGGAACGTGCTGCGCGGAGACATGTCGATCGTCGGACCGAGGCCGGAGCGCCCGCTCTTCGTCGCGCAGTTCAAGGACAAGATTCCGCAGTACATGCTCCGCCACAAAGTGAAGGCGGGCATCACGGGCTGGGCGCAGGTGAACGGCTGGCGCGGCAACACGTCGATCGAGAAACGAATCGAGTATGATCTCTACTACATCGAGAACTGGTCGGTCCGTCTCGACCTGAAGATCATGTGGCTCACGCTGTTGAAGGGCTTCTTCCACAAGCATGCGTACTGATCGCGGCCCGCAGGCCGCCGTCTGTGTTTCGGACTCCCTATGAAAAAACGCGTGGTCATCACCGGCGCCGCCGGGTTCATCGGCTCGCACCTCGCTGAAACGCTGCTCGATCGCGACTACTCGGTCATCGGCATCGACAACCTGCTGACCGGCGATACCGCGAACATCTCGCACCTGCACAACCGCGACTTCAGCTTCATCAAGCACGACGTCACCAACTACATCTACATCGACGGACCGGTCGACTTCGTGCTTCATTGGGCGAGCCCGGCGAGTCCCATCGACTACCTCGAGCTCCCGATCCCGACGCTGAAAGTCGGCGCCCTCGGTACGCACAAGGCGCTCGGACTGGCGAAGGCCAAGAACGCCCGCTTCGTCATCGCCTCGACCTCCGAGGTCTACGGCGATCCGCTCGAGCATCCGCAGAAGGAAACGTACTGGGGAAACGTGAATCCCGTCGGGCCTCGCGGCGTCTACGACGAAGCCAAACGATTCGCCGAAGCCATGACGATGGCGTACCACCGGTATCACGGAGTGGACACGAAAATCGTCCGCATCTTCAACACGTACGGTCCGCGGATGCGCCTCAACGACGGCCGCGCCGTGCCCGCGTTCATGTCGCAGGTTCTACGGAACCAGGACGTCACTGTGTTCGGCGACGGTTCGCAGACTCGCAGCTTCACCTACATCACCGATCTGGTCGACGGCATCATCAGGCTGATGCTCTCGTCGGAAAACGATCCCGTCAACATCGGCAATCCGGTCGAGATGACGATCAAGCAGATCGCCGAGACGATCATCCGGATGACCGGCTCCTCGAGCAAGATCGTCTACCGGCCGCTGCCGACCGACGATCCCAAGCAGCGGCGGCCCGACATCACACGGGCCCGGACGCTCCTCGGCTGGGAGCCGAAGGTGCAGCTCGAAGAGGGATTGGTCAAGACGATCGAGTACTTCAAGACCAAGGTGGGATAGCGCCGCGCGACGAAGGATGGCCAACGAGCGCAGGATCATCGCGCATCTCGCGACGAGCGCCGACGGCTACATCGCGAGGCCCGACGGAAACATCGACTGGCTGACGGAGCGGCCGTCTCCCAAAGGGTTCTACGGGATGCCGGCGTTCGTTCGCACCGTCGACGCGAAAATCCTCGGCCGGAAGACGTTCGATTTCAGCCGCGACATGGGCGCGAGCTTCAGCAAGCGTGACCGGCACTACGTGTTCTCCCGCCAACCAGCGCCCGATTCCCTTCCCCCAGGCGTCGAGTTCGTCACCGAACCGGTTGGCGAGTTCGCCAGGCGGCTCCGAAAGGCCGCGGGCAAGAACATCTGGATGATGGGCGGCGGCGAGATCATCGCCGCCTTTCTCGACGAAGGGGCGATCGACGAGTTCGTCATCACAATCGTCCCGACGTTCATCGGAGACGGCATTCCGCTCATCGCCCGGCGGCATCGCCACGTCCCGCTGCGTCTTCGCGCCGTCAAAGATTTCCCGGATGGGGTCGTGCAGGTGCACTACGACGTGCAGCGGCCGGCAGCCGGCCCAAAGAGGCGGTAGCGCCAATTTTCGCAGGGCTGAAGCCCTGCGCCACAGTCGTCCAACGCATTTGTGGCGGCGCTGCGAGTCATTTGTGGCGCAGCGCTTCAGCGCTGCGTTCACCGTCACACCGACCGTAGCGCGATCAGCGGATCGACGCGCGCCGCGCGTCTCGCGGGCACGACACACGCCACGATCGTCACGACGACCAGCACGATCGGCACGACGACGAAGGTCACCGCGTCGTAGGACGTCACGCCGTACAACAGAGTGGAGAGCGATCGGACGGAGCCGGCGGCGACGACCAGCCCCAGCACAATTCCCGCCGCCGCTGTGGCGACAGCCTGTCGCAACACCAGCCGCACGATATCGCGTCCCTGTGCACCCAGCGCCGTGCGCACGCCGATCTCACGAGATCGCTGAGCGACCGTGTAGGACAGGACGCCGAACAGCCCCACGCCGGAGATCAGCATCGCGAAGATGGCGAACAGGCCGAGCAGCAATGCATAGGTCCGCGGTCGCGCCAGGCTGTTCGTGATCCGATCCTCCATCGTCATCACCGAATCGAGCGCGACGCCTGGAGCTTCGCGGCGCACGGCCTCCCGCAGCGACGGCACCAGGCTGAGCGGGTCGGTTTTGGTCTTCAGGATCACGATCGGATCGAACGATCTGATGCTCGTCGGCAGCACTTGTTGAAGCGCGGCAAACAATTCCGGCTGCCGGGGCGCTTCGACGCTGTCCTGGCGCAAGTCGTCGACAACGCCGACGACTTCCCAATCCACGTCCGATGCGCGAAAGCGAAGCCCGGCCGACCCGCTCCGAGGCCTGGGAATACGCTGTCCGACAGGATGGTCTGTGAGATACGTGCGGGCGAACGATCGATTCACCACGAGAACGGGTGGCGCGTTCGCCGTATCGGTAGCTGCGAGCGCGCGTCCCTCCACCACGTGCATGCCGAGCGTCTTGAAGTATTCAGGAGTCACGACTCGCTGGATCGCCTGGACATCGACCTGCGTGCCTGGATTGCGCAGCGATGGCATCGTGAACGCCGAAAACCCGCCCATCGAGACGAACGGCAACGAGTTCCCCGCCGCGGCCAGTGAGACGCCGGGCAACGCGAGCAGCCGCGCTTGCAGGGCATCGACCAGCTGCGTTCTGCGCTCCGGCGCGTAGTCTGCCGGCGCGGGAACTCGCGCCGTCAGCAGGTTGACGGGGTCGTAGCCGCGATCGGCATGGAGAAGCGCGACGAAACTCCGCGCAAGCAGCGCCGCGCCGACCATGAGGACGCAGGCGACGGCGACCTGTCCGCCCATGATCAATGTGCGGGCCCGCGCGGCGCCCGATCGCGTCCCTGCTCCGCTCGGCGCATTGCCGCGCTCCGCGAGTGATGCCGCGAGATCGATGCGGCGCGCATGCATCACGGGCATGAGCGCGCAGGCCACGCACGTCACCATCGTGGCCGCGAGGCTGAACAGCATCACGCGCGCGTCGATCGATACCGCGTCGAGCCGCGGAAAGTCAGCGGGCAACATCCACGGCATCGCCCGGTTCAGCGCGAGGGCGAGTGCGAGGCCGGCGGCGCCGCCCAGAAGACCGAGCAGCGCGCTCTCGATGAGCAGTTGTCGTGTGAGGCGACCGGCACCGGCACCGATGGCCGCGCGAATCGCCAGCTCGTGCCGGCGCGTGATCGCCCGGGCCAGCTGCAGGCTGGCGACGTTGGCGGTGGCTGTCGCCAGCAACAGCGCGACCGCCACGAGCATCACGAGAATCGCAGGCCTCACGTCGGCCGTCAGCGCATCGGCCAGCGGCCTCACGACGACATCGGCGGGTGCCTTGCTGCCGAACAGCGCCAGCGCCACGATTCCCATGTCGGGGCCTCCGCGTGCGCTCGCCGTCGCCTCGGCGGAGGCTTGCGCGGTCGAGACTCCGCGACGAAGCCTGGCGACGGCCTTGAAGATGACACCCGTCAGCGCATTTCCTTCACCGTGGACGGGCGCGACGGTCCATGCTGTCCACGCGCGCGTTTCGCGATCCGGAAACGCGAAATCTTTCGGCATCACGCCGACGACGGTGAACGGCTTCCCGTCCAGCTGCAGACGCGCGCCGACGACGTCCCGACGCCCACCGAACGTGGACTGCCAGAGGCCGTACGACAGCAACACGACCCCTTCCTGTCCGCGCGCGCCTTCGGCGGCATCGAACAACCGCCCAAACAGCGGCCAGACATTCAACATCGGAAAGAGGCTCGGAGTCGTGGGCGCCACGTGCAATCGTTCCGGATCGCCAGCACCGGTGAGCGTCTGTGTCTGCGTCTGCCAGCCGCCGAGGCCGTCGATGGTGCCGGGGTGACTATCTTTCCAGGCGAGAAATGTTCCGTTCGAGACGGTGCCGCCGACCCGGCCGGCGCGGCCATCGCGTGTCTCTGTCACGCTCACGAGACTGGATGCATCGTGCCACGGCAGAGGTTTCAGCAACACGCCATTCGCGACGCTGAACAGCGTCGTCGTGGCGCCAATCCCCAGTGCGATCGTCAGCGTGGCAACCACGGCAAAGCCGCGTTCGCGCCTCAGCAATCGGAAACCGTAGTGCGCGTCCTGCAGGATGTTTCGCATGTACGCCAGACGATATACTAACGCCGCGAGCCATGGAGCTCTTCCCCGTAGACGACGACGGGCGGCTGTTCATTTCGCCGGCGATCGACGAATGGGACGCGCTCGAGCGCTACGAGATTGACACCGTCATCGATCTCGAAGGCGGCCTTGATACGTGCATTCCGACGACATCGAACCGCTGCCTGTACATCTACTTTCCGATCGACGACGATAACGACTGCCTGCCGAACATGATCAAGGCGCGCGCCATCGCGCGCCTCGGCGCGACGCTCATCGCCCAGGGACATCGCGTGCTGTCTCACTGCGGCATGGGGTTCAATCGATCGGCCTTTGTCGCGGGGCTGATTCTGATCGAGATGGGCATGTCGGGTCCGGATGCGGTCGCGCGCCTGCGGGCGCGACGGCCGGGCGCTTTGTTCAATGACGGTTTCGCCGCCTGTCTCGAGTCGCTGCTCTCAGCAGGGCCATCGTCGGTATAGATAACCTGTCCTCCATCTTCGCCACACCTGAGCCGGGTTCACGATCGCGCTGGCACCTCGCTTGCTCAATCAACGCGCATGATGACTATCTTGCTCGTGATCCTGATCCTCATGCTCCTCGGCGCGGTGCCAGCATGGCCGTACAGCCGGAACTGGGGGTATGCGCCGAGCGGCGGCCTTGGCCTAGTGGTGCTCATCCTGCTCGTGCTGGTACTCACCGGCCGGTTGTGACGGCGGCCTCTGCACTGTTCGCGCGGCGTGTTGGCCGATAATCGTCGCATGCCGCTCAGTCGTCGCACGTGCGCCGTCGCGTTCGCCATCGCGTTGTCCGCCTGGCCGGCGGCGGCGTTCGCACAGCCGGTCGACGCCGAGCCGGTGGAGCAGGATCAGGTCGCTACCAAGCCTGTGACCGCGGACGCGTACGTCCCGATCACCACGGGAGAACGCGTCCACTGGATCGTCGACGGAACGATCGGGCCGCAGAGTCTCTTCATCGTCGGTCCGTTGTCGGCCGCGTGGCAGACAGCGTGGAACACGCCGGAAGAGTGGGGTCGCTCGTGGTCGGGCGTTGGCAAGCGGTACGCGCAGCGCGAAGCGGACGTGGCTATCTCGAATACCATCGAGGCCGGTCTGGGCGCGCTGTGGGGCGAGGATCCGCGCTACATTCCGTCAGCGCGCAAAGGCATCTGGCCCCGCGCCCGCTACGCACTGAAGACATCAGTGCTCGCTCAGGGTCGCGACGGGCGCCTCCGCCCGGCGTGGGGCCGCTACGCGGGCAACACGCTCAACAACATCATCGAGAACGCGTGGCTGCCGCCGAGCCAGACCACCGCCGCGCAGACGGCCTTTCGCAGCGGCATGGGCATCGTGACCCGCATGGGCGGCAATCTCTGGGACGAGTTCTGGCCTGACGTCGTGCGGCTTCTCAAGAAACGCCGACAGTAGCGTTCAACGGCGCGCGCCGAACCGCTCAATCGACCGCAACTTCGCCGCAGCCGCCACTTCCTCGCGATTGCGCGGCGCCGCGGTGGTCGACAGCGAGTCGATCAGCCGCCTGGCGACGGCGGCGGTCTCGTCGATCGCGCGCTCGAACGCCGCCTCATTAGCTTTCGACGGCGAAGTGAACCCGCTCAGCTTGCGGACGAACTGCAGCGAAGCCGCGCGAATCTCCTCGTCAGTGGCCGGCGGGTCGAAATTAAACAGCGTCTTGATGTTTCGGCACATCGTGTCGTCCCCATGGATATTCGATGTAATGAGCCGTTTCCGCGGCCACGTCATGGCCGCAGATTCCTTCGACGACGGCGAACGCCATGTCGATGCCAGCCGAGACGCCGGCCGACGTGATGACGCCGTCGTGGACCACGCGCTGGTCGCGCTGCACCTGAATCGTCGGATCGATCGATGCCAGCAGCTCGAGACCGGCCCAGTGCGTAGTCGCACGCTTGCCGTGCAGCACACCGGTCTTCGCGAGCAACAGCGCGCCGGTGCAGACCGACGTCACCTGGCGCGAGCGGGCCGCTGTCTCGCGGATCCACGTGAGCGTCGGCTCGTCGTGCAGCAGCCCCCGCGTCCCGAAACCGCCGGGCACGACGAGGATGTCGATCGCGGGCGCATCCGCCCACGAATAGCGCGGCACCACGACGAGCCGCCCGATCGCGTTGACCGCCGCGTGCGTGCGAGCGACCGTAAACGTTTCAAACGGCGCGCTGTCGTCGGTGCGTCGTGAATCGGCGCCGGGCACCAACCGCGTGCGAGAAAACACCTCGAACGGCCCGGCGAAGTCCAACACTTCGACCCCTTCGAAGATCAGAACACCAACGTTGAGGCGCGCGTTACCGTTCATATGGTCTCTACGGAATCCTGCCCATCCTGCCCATCCTGCCCATCCCGCCCCTTCGACCCCACCGGCTTCGTCATGCGAATGAAATGCGCCGGCTTCGTCAGCAGCGGGTCGTCGAACGGCTCGGTTCCGTTATCAACGAAACCGAGCGAGCGATAGAACGGCGGCAGCTCGGTGCGGCGATCGACGATGCGGATGTCGATCGCAGCGCAGCCGAGCAAGGCCGCGCGGCGCTCGGCCTCCACCATCATCTGACACCCGAGCCCACGCCCCTGTTGCGAAGGGCTGACGGCCAGCATCCCGAGATACAGGCGAGTGCTGCGCTGCTCGAGATACATGCAGGAGGCCAGCACGCCGTCGTCTCCATCGATCACGAAGAACGTACCGCTCTCCATGTAGTGCGCGATCTCGGCGGCGCTGGTGCGATCGCGATCGACAAAGTCCCGCTCCATCGCGAACGCGGCGTTCAGCAGCGTCACGATGCCCGGCACGTCGTCTGTCGTTGCAGTTCGTATCGAACCTACCCGACCCACCTGACCCACGTGACCTACCCCACCTACCTGACCCACCCGACCTACCTGACCCACCCGACCCACCCGCCCTATCTCGTCAGCTTCCGGTACTTGATGCGATGCGGCTGGTCGGCCGCGGCGCCGAGACGGCGTTTGCGATCGGCTTCGTAGTCCTGGTAGTTGCCTTCGAACCACACCACCTGGCTGTCGCCTTCGAACGCCAGCATGTGCGTGGCAATTCGATCGAGGAACCAGCGATCGTGGCTGATCACGACGGCGCAGCCGGCGAAGCCGAGGAGCGCTTCCTCGAGCGACCGCAGCGTATCGACGTCCAGATCGTTGGTCGGCTCGTCGAGCAGCAGCAGGTTGCTCCCCTTCTTCAACAGCTTGGCCAGATGAACGCGATTGCGTTCTCCACCTGAGAGCGTCCCCACCTTGCGCCCCTGGGCCGCACCTTTGAAGTTGAACCACGAGACGTACGCGCGCGACGCGACCTTCCGCTTCCCCAGCTCGATTTCATCGGTGCTGCCCGTGATTTCGTCGAACACGGTCTTGTTGGGATCGAGCGCATCGCGACTCTGATCCACGTAGCCGATCTGCACGGTCTCGCCAATGCGCAAGCTGCCGGCATCGGGCTTCTCCGCTCCGGTGATCATGCGGAACAAGGTCGTTTTGCCGGCGCCGTTGGGGCCGATCACGCCGACAATGCCGCCGCGCGGGAGGGTGAAGTCGAGATTGTCGATCAGCAGGTTGTCGCCGTAGGCCTTCCTCACACCGCGCGCCTCAACGACGATGTCGCCCAGCCGTGGTCCGGGAGCGATGTAAATTTCGGCCGTCTCGATCTTCTTCGTGCTCTCTTCGCGCAGCAGCTCCTCGTAGGCGTTGAGTCGCGCCTTACCTTTGGATTGACGTGCGCGTGGTGACATGCGGATCCACTCGAGCTCGCGCTCGAGCGTCTGCTGCTTCCGGCTCTCGGCCTTCTCTTCCTGCTGCAGGCGATTCGACTTCTGCTCCAGCCAGGATGAGTAGTTGCCTTCCCATGGGATGCCGCGGCCGCGATCGAGCTCGAGAATCCAGCCGGCGACGTTGTCGAGGAAGTAGCGATCGTGGGTCACGGCGACGACCGTGCCTTTGTAGTCTTTCAGGAACCGTTCGAGCCAGGCGACCGATTCGGCGTCCAGATGGTTGGTCGGCTCGTCGAGGAGCAACAAATCCGGCGACTGCAGCAGCAGCCGGCACAAGGCGACGCGGCGCCGCTCGCCGCCCGAGAGCTTCGTGACGTCCGCGTCAGCCGGCGGCAGCCGAAGCGCGTCCATCGCGATTTCGAGCTGGGAATCGAGATCCCAGGCGTTGCAGGCGTCGATCTTGTCTTGAATCTTCGCCTGCTCGTCCATCACCTTCTCCATCTCGTCTGGAGACAGGTCCTCGCCGAGCTTCGCGTTCACCTCGTCATACCGTTCGAGGAGCGCCTTGGTCGACGCCACACCTTCCTCGACGTTGCCGAGAACGGTCTTGGCCGGATCGAGCTGCGGTTCCTGCTTCAGGAACCCGATCGAATAGCCCTGTCCCGCAAACGCTTCGCCGATGAAACTCTGATCTTCGCCGGACATGATCTTCAACAACGAGCTCTTGCCGGCGCCGTTCAAACCGAGGACGCCGATCTTGGCGCCGTAGTAGAACGACAGCCAGATGTCCTCGAGCACCTTGGTGTCGGGCGGATGAACCTTCCCGAGACCTTTCATCGTGTAAATAAATTGGGGCATCGTCTCTTAAATGCTGATTGCTGAAGGCAAATTGCTGATTTATTGGTGGATTGGGGCCGGTCGCGATATCAACAGCGTACCATTCTGCAATAAATTAGCAATTGGCACCCGGCAATCTGCAATTTTCATGGTCCGAAGGATCCTTCACGTCGACATGGACGCGTTCTACGCGTCGGTCGAGCAGCGCGACAATCCCGAGCTGCGCGGCAAGCCGCTCGCCGTCGGCGGACGGCCCGAGGGACGCGGCGTCGTCGCGGCGGCCAGCTATGAAGCGCGAGCGTTCGGTGTCTACTCGGCGATGCCGATGTCCCGAGCGGTTCGTCTCTGTCCATCCCTCGTCGTCGTCCGCCCGGATTTCGCTCGGTACAAGGCGGCGTCAAATGCGGTGTTTGCGATCTTTCGCGAGGTCACACCGCTCGTGGAGCCGCTCTCGCTCGACGAGGCGTATCTCGACGTCACCGAGAACGCCTGGGGCGAGACGTTTGCGACAGCCGTCGCCAGGCGGCTGAAACAGCGCATCCGCGAGGACACGGGACTGACGGCGTCGGCCGGCGTGGCGCCCAACAAGTTCCTCGCGAAGATCGCGTCAGGATGGAAGAAGCCGGATGGGCTGACTGTGATCAGCCCCGATCGTGTCGAACCGTTTCTGCAAAAACTCCCCGTGGATGCGCTGTGGGGCGTCGGCCCGGTCACGGCCGAGAAGCTGCGCGCGAAAGGCATCCAGCGGCTCGTCGACGTGCGCACGGCCGATGTGCAATTGCTTCGCGACACCGTCGGCAGCCTCGCGGACTGGCTGCGGCAACTGGCCAGCGGCGTGGACGAGCGCCCCGTGACGCCGAACCGCGAAGTGAAATCGTCGGGGTCGGAGAATACGTATCCCGAGGATCTGACGGAGCTCGCGACGATTCGCTCCGAGATCGCCGAGATGGCCTCGCACGCCATCTCCTGGCTCCATCGCCGCCAGATGCTGGCGCGGACGGTGACGATCAAGGTTCGGTACGACGACTTCACGACGATCACGCGCAGCCACTCGTCGCTGCCAACCCGCGACGAGGCGGACTTGACTGCCAGAGCCGTCCGCCTCCTCGAGAAAACCGATGCCGGCGTGAGGCCCATTCGGCTGCTGGGGGTCAGCGTACACAATTTCCGCAGCGAGAACGACGTCGATGAAGCACCGGACAGGCTGCCTTTCGACTACGACAAGCATTGACCACGGAGGGCGCGGCGGTGGAGAGCTTCTTATGATCGATACGTGGGACCCAGTGCAGTACGGCAAGTTTCAGCGCGAACGCGAGCAGCCGTTTTTCGATTTGCTGGCGCTCGTGCGTCGCCGGCCGGGCATGCGGGTGGTGGATCTGGGCTGCGGCACCGGCACGTTGACGCGCACGCTTCACGAACGGCTCGAGGCGCGTGAAACCGTCGGCCTCGATCGATCCGACAGCATGCTGGCGAAAACCCGCATGAACGAACCACCAGAAGGCCTCTCCTTCGAAACGGCCAGCATCGAGTCGTTTGTCATGAGGACGTCTCCGCCGGCCGCGTGGGATCTGATCTTTTCAAACGCCGCACTGCATTGGGTCGAGGATCACGCTGCCTTGATCCCCCGGCTGGTGGAAGCATTGGCGCCCTCCGGGCAGCTGGCGTTTCAGGTGCCCGCGCAACACGACGCCCTGACGCATTCGGTGGCGGAAGAATTGTCGGCCATCGAGCCCTATGCATCCGCCTTGGGAGGCTGGCGGCGGTCACAACCGGTGCTGACGCCGGACGAGTACGCGCGGTTACTATATCGGTGCGGATTCGGCGATCCGAAGGTGGAGCTGATCGTCTATCCTCATGTCTTGCCGGGCCGCGAGGACGTCGTCGAGTGGGTCAAGGGGACGCTGCTCACGGAATACAAGCGACACCTGCCCGGCGGCCTGTACGAGCAGTTCGTCGGCGAGTACCGCGACCGGCTGCTGGCGCGGCTCGAGAACGAGCGGCCGTTTTTCTACCCGTTCAAACGGATATTGTGTTGGGGGCAGCGGTCCGCCTGAGCCGGACACCACGCGAGATGCTTAAAGGAACACGCGACGGCATTCTAAAGAAAGTGCAGCCGGTCAGCATTCACGGCCAGGTATCGTGGGATGTGTACTTCACGGACGTGGAGGATCCGGACGGCCAGATCACGGTCGCACGGGTCGGTCCGGAGGCCGTAATGGGACACAATCTCGAACCCGGCGACCGCATCCAGGTCGAATATCTCGTCGGCGTCGCCGTCCGCGTGACGCGGCTGGTCCCGACGTCCTAGAGAGCCGACTTCCGAAAGTAGTGCGGACCTTCAGGTCCGCCGTGGTCGGGCAGTCCTAGAGACCTGCACTACATCTGAGCTAAACGCGCTAGAACGAAGCTCGAGTCTCCCGTCGATGGAACAACGCGCGGCCGGCGTGAGCGCCGGTGTGCTGCCCGCGATCGACGGTGACCACTCCGTTGACGACGACCGTGTCGATGCCGATCGGATACTGATGCGGCTTGTCGTACGTCGCGGTGTCGGCAACCGTCTTCGGATCGAAGACGACGAGGTCGGCGAAGTAGCCTTCTTTGATCGTGCCGCGATCGGCGATCTTCATCTGGCCGGCCGCCAGGCTCGTCATCTTCCGGATCGCCTCCGGCAGCGGCAACACATGTTCGTCCCGGACGTAGTGACCGAGAATCCGTGGGAAGGTGCCGTAGGAGCGCGGATGCGGCTGGCCGGCGCCGAGCGGGCCGTCGGGGCGGATCGCAGCCGAATCGGTGCCGACGCTGACCCACGGATACCGCATCGCCGTCTTCACATCGTCCTCGGACATCATGTGGAACATCGCACCGATGTTGCCCTCGTAGTCGACCAGCAGCGAAAACAAGGTGTCCCACGGATCCTGATGACGGCCGGCCGCGATCTCGGAGAGACGCTTGCCAAGGATCGACTGATCCTTGTCCGTGGGCAGTGACGCAATCTGAATCCCTTCGAAGGTTGCGCCCATCAGCAGATTCTCGACATCGGTGTTCGCCTCGATGTCTCGCCGCATCCGGGCGCGCTCCATTGGATTCCTCAACCGCGTGAGCATCGCTTCGCGGCCGCCTTCCTGCGCCCACCCCGGCAGCACGGCGTTCAAATTGGTGCCGCCAGCGGTGTACGGATACTGGCACGCGGTGATGTCGACGCCGCTCGCCCGCGCCGCCTCGATCTCCGCGCGGATTTCGTCCATGTGCCCCCAGTTCGCTTTCGCGCCGATCTTCAGGTGGTAGACGACCACCGGCAGCCTGGCCTGTCTTCCGATCTCGATTGCCTCGGCGATCGCTTCCTTCACGCGGAAGCTCTCGCCGCGCACGTGCGAGATGTAGACACCGCCGTATTTCGACGCAACGCGCGCGATCGCGATCAGCTCTTCGGTCCTTGTATACGAGGCGGGCGGATAAATCAGCGCCGTCGCGAAGCCGAACGCGCCCTGCTGCATCGCACGCTCCATGATGTCCTGCTCGCGTTGCAGTTCATCTCGTGACGGCGCGCGGCTCTCCATTGCGAGTACCTGCTGCCGGATGACGGCAATCGGGGCGAACGAGCCGAGATTGATGGAGGTGCCGCGGCTCTGCAGCGTGTTGAGGTAGCCATCGAAGCCGCTCCAGTCGAAGCCTCGACGCGTCTTGAACAGCGCGAGCTGATCGCCGCTCCACAGCGCGGGCGTATCACCCTCGCCGATGATCTCGGTGGTGATGCCCTGGCGGATGTGACTCTCGCCGTTGCCGTCGGTCAGCAGCGATGTGCCCGACTGCCCCTGGACGTCGATGAAGCCGGGCGCGACCACGCGGCCGGTCGCATCGATCGTGCGCGAGGCGCCGGCGGTGACCGTGCCGATCGCGACGATGCGGTCTCCCGTGATGGCGACATCGGCGTGCCGCGCCGGCGCGCCGGTCCCATCGATCACATCGCCGTTCCTGATCACGAGATCGTAGGGCCGCGCGGCCGTGGTGGATCGCTGCGGGCCGCATCCCGCGGCCGCGATCAGGAGGGAGACCAGGACTATGAGACGCATGCCGTGAACCCGCCCATCATGTCCGTGAGACTCACTTAACGATCTGCACTCCACGCACGTCGATTCGGGTATTCGGCGCCTCGCCGGTGCGCGACGCCGCTTCGATGGCCTCGACGGCGGCCATTCCGTCGACGACGCGACCGAACGCGGTGTATACGCCGTCGAGCGCAGCCGACGGCGCCAGGCAGATGAAGAACGACGTCGTCGCGCTGTCCGGCGCGTCGCCTCTCGCCATCGAGACGATCCCACGGACGTGCTTCGTGTCGTTGAACTCGGGCGCCAGGTTGTGCACCAGCGCCTGCTGCTTTGCGGTGAGCGGCGCACTGCGGCTCGAGAGCGCGCCGGTCTGAATGACGAAGCCCGGCGCAACGCGGTGAAACGCCGTACCGTTGTAGACGCCGGCGGCGGCCAGCCGCATGAACTGACGGACGGTGTTGGGCGCCTTGTCGACGAAGAATTCGATCGTGATCGGGCCGGCGCTCGAATCGAGCACAGCGCGATAGGCGCCGAGCTCCGCGGGTGTTTCCGTGACGAACGGCTCCTTTGGCGTATCGCGAATCGTCACGCGGCGGATCTCGACGCGCTCGGTCACTGCTCCCTTGTCGTCGACCGGTGCCTCCGAGATTTTCTGCAGCACTTCGATGCCGTCCGAAACATGTGCGAACACCGTGTACTGATTGTCGAGCGCCGGCTGATCGGCGAGCACGATGAAAAATTGCGCGCCGGCGCTATCGGGTTTACCAGGGACCAGCACGGCGGCGACCGACCCGCGCGTCATCTTCGGCGCGCGCGCCTCGGCCTTCACCATGTTCTGGCCCCCGGTCCCGTAGAGCGCGCGCTTGGCCGGATCCTTCGTCAGCGGATCGCCGCCCTGGACCATGCCGTACTTCACGGCCCGGTGGAACGTCGTGCGGTCGTACGCGCCGTCCGCCGCAAGCTTCATGAAGTAGGCCGTCTGATTCGGTGCGGCCGCCGGATCGAGATCCAGCACAAACGTGCCCGCCACGGTGTCAACCACCGCCTGCTTCGGAGGTGTCTGCGCCTTTGCCACGGACAAGAAGGAACCGCAGAGACCGCAGAGCACACAAACAACAATCCTTCTCAGCGGTCCTGGCGCTCTCCGCGGTTTCATCTTTCCTGTCTCCTGTCAGTTCACAGGCCCGTCGATGATCTGCCGCGCGTGCCAGATGTAGTGCAGGCTGGAGATGATCGTTATCGCCAGCGACACCCACACGCCGATGTCCACGACCAGCGAACGATAGCCGAGATAGTTGAACAGCATCGCGGCGACCGCGGTGACGATGTAGGTCGCCGTGGCGATCTTGCCGTAAATCGACGGCCGGAACGTGCGCCTGCCGATCGCGAGGTTCACGATCGCGACCGTGAGGATGATGACGACGTCGCGGCTGATGATGCAG
>Ga0070665_100000695_pt1 | contig 44889 bp, 34 predicted proteins | sample KBSS13metaG_FD_65862 | JGI IMG/M metagenome (GOLD analysis project Ga0070665, IMG submission 65862) | Switchgrass rhizosphere microbial communities from Kellogg Biological Station, Michigan, USA - KBS S1-3 metaG | ecosystem: Host-associated > Plants > Roots > Rhizosphere > Soil ...
CTTCGTCGACTTCGTCCGCACCTTCAAGTGCGGCGGCGGCAAGTGGACGGAGAAGGAAAAGGATCTCTACAAGGAGTGCTACGAGACCATGTACGCGGCGATCGAGATGATGAAGGCGGGTAACACGACCGCCGAAGTCGCCGAGAAGCTGCCGACGTACGCGGACGACGAGTTCGGCACCGTCACCCTGCAGCAGTTCGCCCACTCGATCGGCCTCTCGCTGTACGAGGGCATGTGGATCTCCCGCGCGTACTCGCTGGATTATCCGGTGGAACTCGAGGAGAACATGTACTTCGCCGCGGAGACCTTCGCCGGCCACCCGGGTCTGGAGCAGACCGTGCGGCTGGAGGAGAACCTCCTGGTGACCAAGGATGGGCCGGTGATCTTCACCAAGCACCCGTTCTACGACGAGATCCTCGCCGCCTAGTCAGATGGCGAAGAAGGTTCTCGTAACCGACCACGTCTTCGGCGGCCTGGAGATCGAGCGGACGACGCTCGAGCCTCTGGGCGCCGAGGTCGTCCTCTCGGACACGACCGACGAGGCATCGCTGGTCGAGCAGGCGGCGGGCGCCGACGCGCTGATGGTCTGCTTCGCCCAGCTGACCGCCCCGATCCTCGAGGCGGCGGCCGGCAACGGCTGCAGGATCGTCTCCCGCTACGGGATCGGTATCGACAACATCGACATCGCCAAGGCGACCGAGCTGGGCATGCAGGTGACGAACGTCCCCGACTACTGCCTCGACGAGGTCGCCGATCACGCGATGGCGACGATGTTGGCCCTGGCCCGCGAGGTCGTCACCGGGTCGAACGTGGTGCGCGACGGCGGCTGGTCGATCCCGCACGGGACCGTCCACCGCATCCGCGGCCGGCGGCTGGCGCTGCTCGGCGTCGGCCGGATCGGCCGGCGGGTGGTCGAACGGGCCCTGCCCTTCGGCCTCGACGTGGTCGGTTACGACCCCTTCTTGGAGGATGAGGTCCCCGGGCTGACGCAGGTCGACAGCCCGGCGGAGGCGGTGCGCGAGGCGGACTTCGTCTCCCTTCACGCGCCGCTCACCGAGGACACGCACCACATCGTCGGCACCGAGCTGATCGAGGCGATGGAGAAGGCGCCGATCGTCGTCAACACCTCGCGCGGGCCGCTGGTCGACGCCGAGGCCGCACTCGCCGGGCTCGAATCGGGGAAGCTTGGCGGCGTGGCCCTCGACGTGACCGAGCCCGAGCCGTTGCCAGACGGTCACAAGTTGCGCACGCATCCGCGTGCGATCGTCACCCCGCACATGGCCTTCTACTCGGTCGAGGCCGAGGCCGATCTGCAGGCACGCGCCGCCGACGAGGTGGCCCGCTCGTTCAAGGGCGAAGGCCCGCGCAGCCCGGTCAACACGCCGGCGTGATGGAGCCGGTGGGAATCGAGCCGGCGGCGATCTACCCCGACCTCCGCGGAAAGGTCGCGGTGGTCACGGGTGGGTCGAAAGGGATCGGCGCGGCGACCTGTGAGCTGCTGGTCGCCAACGGGGTCAAGGTCGCGGTCGTCAGTCGGTCCCAGGGCCCGATCGACGAGCTGATCGAGAAGCTCGGTGTCGAGAACGCGGTCGGGATCAGCGCCGACGGCACCGACCCGGCGGAGCTCGACCGGGTCCGCGAGGAGACCGAGGAGCGCTTCGGACCGGTGTCGCTGCTGGCCCCGTTCGCGGGCGGCTTCGGCGCCTTCACCCCGGTCGCCGAGATGGAGCTGTCCGAATGGCGGACGGTGATCGAGGACAACCTCACCTCGACGTTCATCGCGACGAAGGCGTTCCTCGCCGGGATGCTCGAGCGGGGCGAAGGTTCGATCGTGACGATGTCGTCGATCTCCGCCCGGTTCCTCGACAAGCCGACCCAGGCCGCTTACGCGGCCTCCAAGGCGGGGGTGATCATGTTCACCCGGCACCTCGCGCAGGAGGTCGGCGAGCAGGGCGTCCGCGTCAACAGCGTCGCCCCCGGGACGACGATGTCGGAGCGGATCGAGCGGATCATGGACAGCGAGGCGATCGAGCGCACCAAACGCCTGTCGCCGATGAACCTGATGGGGATGCCGGAGGACACGGCCAACGCGACGGTCTTCCTGCTCTCCGACGCGGCGCGCTGGCTGACGGGGGTGACCATCGACGTCAACGGCGGCAGGGTGATGCTTTAACGCGACCGGGGGGCGGTCACAAGGGTCTCGAGGAGAGGAGAGGAAGTATGGGAACCGAGTTGCTGGACGCGCTCGCGGGAGTCACCGCCGCCGACATGGTCGTCACCGGTGGCCGCATCGTCGACGTTCATAAGAAGGAAGTTCGCGACGGCGGGATCGCTGTCAAGGCCGGGCGGATCATCCGCGTCGGCGATGTCGCGTCGCTGGTCGGGCCGGGCACCGAGGTCCTCGACGCCCGCGGGCGCTACCTGACGCCGGGGCTGATCGAGAGCCACGCGCACAGCTATCACGCGAACTTCAACCTCACCGAGTACGCGAAGCTCTGCCTCTCGCGGGGGACGACGGCGGTGGCCGAGTCCTTCTACGGACAGGGTCAGATCCGCGGCAAGGAGGCGGTCCGCTTCTTCTATGAGGAATTGCGGCGCACGCCGATCACGCTGCTCTTCGTGGTCCCGGTGCTCGCCTACCTGCAGAACCTCGAGCTGGGCCTGGACGCGACGCCGGGAACCGTGACCGGTGACGACCTCCTGGAGATGCTGGATTGGGAGGGCTGCGTCGGGCTCGAGGAGCCGCCCTACATCCCGGTCGCCGAGCGGGATCCGGTGATCGTGCGACTGATCGGGCGGGCGCTGTCCCAGGGCAAGGTCGTGATGGGCCACGCCGCCGGACTGACCGAGGAGGAGCTGGATGCCTACGCCGCCTTCGGCATCACCGGTGACCACGAGCAGCTGAACGCCGAGGAAGCGGTCCAGCGGGTCGAACGGGGGATGATGGTGTCGACGCGCGAAACGCCGATCGCGCGCAACCAGCGCGACGTGCAGCGGGCGCTGACCGAGCTGGGCGCCGACCCGGCGATGTTCATGTTCTGCTCCGATGTGCCGGACGCGGTCACCTACGCGACCGTCGGCCACATCGACGAGTACATCCGGATCGCTGTCGAGGGCGGGATCGATCCGCTCGACGCGGTCGCGATGGGCTCCTACAACACGGCGCGCTACTACCGGGTCGACCACATGGTCGGCAGTCTGGCGCCGGGTCGGCAGGCCGACATCCTGATGGTCGGCGATCTGGAGCGGTTCGACGTGCAGACGGTCATCGCCAAGGGGACCGTGGTGGTCTCCGATGGCGAGCGCAAGCACCGTTTCCAGCGGCCGGTCTACCCGGCATTCCTGCAGGGGACGGTCGGGCTGAAGCGGGCCGTGGCCCCCGAGGACCTGGCGGTGAAGGCGCCCGAGGGGCGGACCGAAGTGACGGTGCGGGCGATCGGCGCCGAGTCGCTGCTCTCCGACGAGCGCCGCTTCGCGATGCCGGTCGAGGCCGACGGCACGGTGGCTGCCGATGTCGGGCGGGACATCCTCAAGGTCGCGATGTGGGATCGCTATGGCCGTTGGGCCGAGCCCGCCGTCGCCTTCATGCAGGGCTTCCAGCTGAAGCGCGGTGCGATCGCGACCTCCTACAACCCTTTCTACAACAACGTGATGGCACTGGGCACGAACGACGCCGACATGGCGCTGGCGGCGAACACCGTGAACGAGCTGGGCGGGGCGTTCGTCGCGGTCGTCGACGGGGAGGTGCTGGGATCGGTGGCGCTGCCACTGCTCGGGCTGCTCTCCGACGGCGATTCCGACGAGGTCGTGCCGCGGTTGCAGCGGCTCTACACGCAGGTCGCCGAGGAGCTGGGTGCCGCGATCGAGTGGCCATTCCATAACTTCGCCTTCACGGCGGTGGTCGGGGAGCTGCCGATCCTGAAGATGTGTGACCGCGGGCTGTTCGACGTGGCGAAGCGGGAGCACCTGAGCACGATCGTCGAGGAGGGCTGAGATGAGCGAGACCGTCGAGGGGCTCGAGCAGGAGCTCGAGCGCATGCTGGAGATCGAGACCTTCGAGCCGCCCGCGGAGTTCCGCGAGCACGCGGACTGGACCGATCCGGCGATCTACGAGGAGGCCGCCGCCGACCCGGTCGCCTGGTGGACGGCGCGCTCCAAGGAACTGCTCGACTGGGACACCGAGCCGACCGTCGGCCTCGACGACTCGAACCCCCCCTTCTACAGGTGGTTCGAGGACGGGCGGTTGAACGCCAGCGCCCAGTGCCTCGACCGCCACGTCGCCGCGGGGAACGGCGGGCGGGTCGCCTACCACTGGCGCGGCGAGGAGGGCGAGCGGCGCGACGTCACCTACGCCGAGCTCCTCGCCTCGACCCAGCGCTTCGCCAACGCCCTGAAGGACCTCGGCGTCGCCAAGGGCGACGTGGTCGGCATCTACCTGCCGATGATCCCCGAGGTCGCCGTCGCGATGCTCGCCTGCGCGCGGATCGGCGCGATCCACAACGTCGTCTTCGGCGGCTTCAGCGCCGAGTCGGTTCGCGAGCGGATGGAATTCGCCGAGGCCAAGGCGCTGATCACGGTCGACGGGGCGCGGCGCAAGGGGAGGACCGCCCCGATCAAGGAGCAGGTCGACGAGCACCTGGGCGACCTGGGCTCCCTCGAGAAGATCGTCGTCGTCCGCGCCACCGGGACCCCGTGCCCGATGACCGAGGGACGCGACGTCTTCTACGACGAGGTCTGCGCGAAGGCCGACCCGGAGTGCCCGGCCGAGCCGATGGAGGCCGAGCACCCGCTCTTCATCCTCTACACGAGCGGCTCGACCGCGAAGCCGAAGGGGATCCTCCACACCACCGGCGGCTACATGACCGGGGTCACCACCACCCACCGCCACGTCTTCGACCTGAGGCCGGAGACCGACGTCTGGTGGTGCGCCGCCGACGTCGGCTGGATCACCGGCCACTCCTACATCGTCTACGGCCCGCTCTCAAACGGGGCGACCAGCGTGATGTGGGAGGGGGCGCCCGACTATCCCCACCAGGGCATCTGGTGGGAGATCGCCCAGGAGACGAAGGCGACGATCCTCTACGCGGCGCCGACCGCGATCCGCACCTTCATCAAATGGGGCGCCGACATCCCCGGGCGCTACGACCTCTCCTCGCTGCGCCTTCTCGGCTCGGTGGGCGAGCCGATCAATCCCAAGGCCTGGCTCTGGTACCACAAGGTGATCGGGGGAGGACGGTGCCCGATCGTCGACACCTGGTGGCAGACCGAGACCGGCGCGATCATGATCACGCCGCTGCCGGGGATCACCGAGACCAAGCCGGGCTCGGCGACCAGGGCCTTCCCGGGCGTGAGCGCCGAGGTCGTCGACGAGAAGGACGGCACGCCGGTCGACGAAGGCCAGGGCCTCTTGATGCTGGAGGCCCCGTGGCCCTCGATGCTCCGCACCCTCTACAAGGAGGACGAGCGGTTCATCGAGACCTACTTCTCGAAGTTCGGCAAAGACCGCTACCTGGTCGGCGACGCCGCCCGCAAGGACTCAGACGGCTACTTCTGGGTGATCGGGCGGATCGACGACGTCGTCAACGTCTCCGGCCACCGGCTCTCGACCGCGGAGGTGGAGTCGGCGATCGTCGCCCACCCCCAGGTCGCCGAGGCGGCGGTGATCGGCCAGTCCGACCCCGACACCGGCCAGGCGATCTGCGCGTTCGTCACCCTGAACGGCGGGATCGAGCCCTCCGATGAGCTCGTCGAGGGCGTCCGCGCCGAGGTCGCCGAGCGGATCGGCAAATTCGCCCGGCCGAAGAGGATCATCTGGGCCGAGGACCTGCCGAAGACGCGCTCGGGCAAGATCATGCGCCGCCTGCTGCGCGACATCGCCGAGGGGCGGGCGCTGGGCGACGTGACGACGCTGCGCGACCCGGGCGTGATGGCGGAGCTGGAGAAGCAGATCGCGGCCGAGGGCGACGAGGACTGAGCGCCCGCGGGATCCGGCGGCCATCGGCGACAAGGTCCGCCGTGAAGTCCTCGGCGACGAGTACGTCGACGCCGCACGCGGCCGGGCGAGCGAGTTCACCGCGCCCTTACAGGAGCTCGTCGCCGAGTACTGCTGGGGGGAGATCTGGGGGCGCGACGGTCTCGACCGGAAGACGAGGAGCCTGATCAACATCGCGATGCTCGCGGCCTCGGGGCGATGGGCACGCCGAATGGCGCCGCGCCTCGCCGACCACTGAGGTGGCGGCCGCGGCGCGTGCTGCTGCCGCCGTCAGTCTCGGGACGACGGCACCCTCACCGGGTCGCGAGCGAGAGCGGACCGTGGCAGTTGCGCGGAATCCGGAGGTGAAGCGGTCCTGGAGGATGAACTCGGGGAACTCCTCGGCGCCGCCGCCTTGGCGCCGTTCTCGCAGAACTCGGCATGGTGACGGCGGTCGGGATCGGGCCACGCGCACCCCATGCAGTCGAAGCCGTCGCGCTGGTTGACTGCCGCCAGCATGCGGGCCGTCCGCGCGACGCCCATCTCGGTGATCGCGTGCGCGAGCGCCGAACGCACGGCGGGCAGGCCCGCGGCGTGGTGAGGGGCCGGGCCGACGCCCAGCTCGTCCTCATCGAGGCCCGCGCCCGCGGCAGGAGGGCGTCTAGCCATGCCGACGAGCATAGGTTTCCGCTCGCGCGTCGACACCCGACAGATGTCTCGCGTTCGCGCCCGGATGGAGTGACGCTGTCTGGTCTCACCTGGTCGCCGGCGACCTAGGCTCCGGCTTCGGATGTCAGATCCAGAGACGATCTCCACCTCGGATGCTCCGGCCGCTCTCGGCCCCTACAGCCAGGGCGTCGTCCACGATGGCGTTCTCTACTGCTCGGGAACCTTGGCGGTCGACCCGGCGACCGGGGATCTGATCACGACCTCGGCCGCGGCGGAAGTCACGCGGTGCTTGGAAAACCTCTCGGCTGTCTGCCGCGCCGCTGGAACCGATCTGTCGGGTGCCCTGCGCCTCACCGTCTACACGACCGACCTCGCGTCCTTCGCCGAGATCAACGAGGCCTACTCGAGGTTCTTCTCCGATCGACTCCCGGCAAGGGTGACGATCGGGGTGGCGGCGCTGCCGATGGGCGCCAGGGTCGAGGTCGACGCGTTCGTAGCCATGCCCTGACCTGCGGGACTCCACGGCCAATTTGGATTCCCGGCTATTTTTGGATACCGTGGACAAGAAGTAAGACCATTTTCGGAGGACCGTGCGAGTTGCATTCGTCCAAGGGTGAACTAGGTCGCGCCACGGCCGCGACCGCCGTCGAAGGCGCGAGCCTGGGTCGGCTGTGCGCCAACCTCGGCCCGGAGCTGGTCGAAGTCATCGTCGCACCGCGAGGGCTCGATGCGGTGATCACCGACATCGCCCTCTACGACCCGCTCGCGTCGGTGCCGCAGGTCCGCGTCGCCGGACAGCTGCTGCTCGCCGTCGGCCTCGCGGCGGACGAGGCGCTGGCCGCCCGGCTCCCCGAGCTTTCGCTCGGCGGGTTGACCGCAATCGCTTGCCGCGAGCCGCGTGCCTGGCCGGAGGATCTGATCCGGGCGGCGGAGGACCACCGGGTGTCGCTGCTCTCGGTCCGTGGCCACGTCGAGTGGGGGGAGCTATACGACGTCCTCCGCGCGGCGCTGGGGGCCGGTGACCTCGGCCGGACCCGGACGACCGACGAGCTCGAACGGCTGGAGGTCAACGACCTCTTCCAGATCGCGGAGGCGACCGCGGCGATCGCCGGCGGGCCGATCATGATCATCGATCCCCAGTCGCGGATCCTCGCCTTCTCGAAGTCGCCGGAGGTCGACGAAGGGCGGATGGCGACCATCCTCAACCGCCAGGTCCCAGACGATTTCCAGCGCCAGCTGCGGGCCGCCGGCACCTATGACGCCCTGGCGGAGGCCACCGACGTCCTCCGCGTCGACATCGACCGGCTGGAGGCCCCGCGGCGGGCGATCATGATCCGCTTTGGCGAGACCGTCCTTGGCTCGATCTGGCTCGCCGGCGCGGATGAGACCCTCTCGCCGGCCGCCGACGAGGCGCTGCGGCTGGCCGCGCCACTCGCGGCCCTCCACATGATGCGCCAGCGCGCGGTGGTCAACGTCGAGCGGCGGATGCGCGAGCAGCGGGTCCACGCCCTCCTGCAGGGCAGCGAGTCCGCCCCGGGCGTGCTCGCGCACGTCGGCCTTCCGGCAGACGAGCCGCTCGTCGTGGTCGCCCTCGAGGGGAAGGCGTTCCGTGCCAGTTCCCCCGCCGCCTTCGGGCCGCGGCTGATCGATCTGTTGACGATGCACCTTCACACCTACAAGCGCCGGGCGGTGGGGGCGACCCTGGAGGGCCGCGTGTTCGTCGTCACCACCTCACGCGGCGCTGAGGACCGCGAAGCACTCAACCGGATCGCGCATGACTGCATCGCCCACGCGGAGGCCGTCCTCGGCCTGGAGCTGCGGGTGGGGATCAGCCACGCCGTCGCGGGCACCGACGAGCTTCCGGTGGCCCGACGGAGCGCCGAGAGCTGCCTCGACCTCTCCGAGACGAGCGTCACCTCATTCGAGCAGGTCCAGGCGCGGGCCCTGCTCGCCGGCGTCGACGCGCTCGTCGCCGACTTCGGCCCCGGTCCGTCCGCCGGCATCGAGGCGCTCGCCGCGCACGACTCCCAGCACGACACCGAATACGCGTGGACCCTCCGTTGCCTGCTGGATTCCTTCGGCAACATTGCCCAGGCGGCGGCACGGCTGCATGTGCACACGAACACCGTGCGTTACCGGGCGAAGCGCATCGCCGAGATCACCGGGGTCTCGCTGGACGACGCCGACGCGCGCCTCGCCCTCGAGCTCGAACTGCGCACGCACGCCCGCTGAGCGTCGTTGTCGAGAAGGCCAACGGCCCCCCTCAAAGCTTGGCGAAATCGATAACCGCGGACTCGTGGCCCGTCCTTAGGTTGGTCTCAACGCCGGGAAATCGACGGTCGGGGGAGAGGAACGATATGAACTGGAAATCGAGGACAGCGCTTGCGCTCGCACTGCTGGCTCTTCTGGGCCTGGTCATCGCGGGATGCGGCGGCAGCAGTGGTGGGACGAGCGACTCCGACGGCAGCGAAGGAAAGCTGTCGGGGACGGTGCACATCTGGGACACGACTTATGAATCGTTCCCCGGATACACCAAAGTCATGAACAAGCTCGACGCCGAATTCGAAAAGGAGAATCCGGGCGTCACCATCGAGCGAGAAGCACAGCCACTTGAAACCTACGAATCGCTGGTGCGGTCCGCCTTCGCCTCGCACGAAGGCCCGGACATCATGCAGATGGAATCCGGCGCCCTTGGCGTGCTCAGCTTCGACCAGGGCCTGGAACCGCTGAACGAACGCATCACCGCTCCGATGAGCGAACAGATCACCGGCTGGAACACGGTGACCGAAGACTACGCCGAAGAAGGTGAACGCTTCGGGGTTCCTGTCGGCCTGATCGGTTACGTCTTCTATTACAACAAGGCCCTCTTCAAAAAAGCCGGCCTGCCGGAAAAGTTCGAACCGAAGACCTGGGGAGACGTCAAGGCAGCCGCCGAAAAGCTGAAAGCGGCGGGCATCGAACCGTTCACTGCGGGCAACGGCGAAGGCTACGAAAACATCTGGTGGTTCTCCGCCGGATTCCACTCGCTGGACGATCCCCAGGCGGAAAAGGAACTGGCCGAAGGCACCCTCGACTGGACCAGCCCGACGGTGGCGAAAGCCTTCCAGCCGCAGATCGAAATGGAAGAAGCCGGCCTCTTCCCGAAGGACCGGTTCAGCTCCAGCGCGTTCAGCGAAGGCTTCCCGAGCTTCGCGGAAGGCAAGGGCGCGATGGTGATCGGGTTCTGGAACACCGCCGGCTACTGGGGTGAATTCAACCCGAAGCTCGGCGAAAAGAACGTCGGGATGTTCTTCACTCCCGGTCCGGAATCGGTCGAAACGGCCACCACGCTGGCGCTGACGATCCCGTCTTTCGCCAAGAACAAGGACGCGGCCTGGGCGGTGATCGAATACGACTCGAGTAAGAAGGCGATCGAAGCCCTCGTCGACGAAGCGGGCTTCATGCCCAACCGCACGGACGTCGACGTGCCCTCGGACGCCCCGGTCCAGGAGACCGAACTCGTGGACGCCGCGCGGGAACGCGAAAATGTGGTCGCCCCCGCGTACATGACCCCGTCCCCGGTGGTGTTCGGTCCGCTGGCCAAAGGCATCAGCGAAGTGCTGCAGGGCCGGATCCCACTGTCCGAAGCCCAGGAGCAGATGCAGGAAGCGGTCGAAAAGACCGCCCCCTAGTCGACGGCGGACGGATACCCATGGCGGCCGAGATCCAGGTTCAAGCCGGCCCCGCGCCTTCCGGGCGCGGGGCCGGGCGGCGCGGCCGCTCCCTGCGCCGGCTCGCCCGGTGGGTGACGCCGCTCCTCTTGCTCGCGCCGGCCGCCGCGCTGATCGGCTGGCTGCTGGTTTACCCGGCCGTCGAAGCGGTGCAGCTGTCCTTCACCTCCTGGGACGGCTTCACCGAACCGGTCTCGGTCGGGTTCGAAAACTTCACCGAAATCGTCCACGACAAGCACTTCAAGGAAGCGCTCGTCCACAACCTGCTGATCCTCGCCTCGCTGCCGGTCTGGGTCGGCGTGCCCTACGGCATCGCCTGGGCACTGAACACCAAGATCCGGGGCTGGAAATTCTTCCGCTTCGCATTCTTCCTGCCGGTCGTCCTGAGCCCCGTGGTGATCGGCATCTACTACAAGATCGTCCTCAAGTCCGACGGGCCGTTCAACGGGCTCCTGCACTCGATCGGGCTCGGGTTCCTGGCCACCGAATGGCTGAACAGCCCTTCGATCACGTTGCTGGTGGTGATCGGGATCATCATCTGGGCGACCTTCGGGATCGGCGTGCTGATCTTCCTCGCGGGCTTCTCCAGCCTCGACTCCGAACAGATCGACGCGGCCCGGGTCGACGGAGCCTCCGGCTGGCAGGTCCAGCGCCACGTCGTCTTCTGGCAGCTCCTGCCGATGATCGAGTTCTGGACGATCCTGATCCTGATCGTCTCGTTCACCGCGCTCTTCCCGCTGATCTACACCCTCACCCACGGGGGTCCCGGGTTCCACACCTACACCGTCGACTTCGACCTCTACCAGGAAGCGTTCACCTCCGGCCGCCTCGGTTATGCCTCGGCGATCGGGGTGGTCTTGTTCGGGATCATCGCCGTCGCCGCAGGCCTCGTGATGGGGATCCTGCGGGCGAGGAGACCCTCGTGAGCGCCGCCCCCGCCACCTCGCCGCGTCACCTCGGCCGTCGGGCGGGGCGCGTCGTGGTCTGGTTGTTCCTCGCCGCCCTCGCCGTGTCGGCCCTCTATCCGCTCTTCTTCCTGACTGCGACCGCCCTGCGCACCACGGACGACTACCGGTCCTCGCCCGGCGGCCTACCCTCGCACCTGACCACGGACAACATCACGGAAGCCTTCTCGGTCGTCCATGTCGGGACCTACGCCCTGAACTCACTCTTCGTGGTGGTCCCGGCGGTGCTCCTGATCACGGTGCTGTCGTGCCTGGCCGCCTACGCGCTGATCCACTTCGACTTCCCGTTGCGGAAGCTCGCCCTGGTGCTCGTCGTGGCACTGATCGCGTTGCCGCCGACGGCGATCCTCATCCCTGTCTTCAAGGCGGTTCTCGACGCCGGGCTGCTGAACCATCGCCTCGGCCTGATCCTCGTCTACTCGGCGCTCTACCTGCCCTTCTCGATCTACCTGCTGGCCTCGTTCATGAAATCCGTCCCGACCGAGCTGCTGAACGCCGCTCGCATCGACGGGGCCGGCCCGCTGCGGACCCTCTGGTCGGTGGTCCTGCCGCTCGTCCGGCCGGGCCTCCTCACCTTGATCACCCTGAACTTCCTCCTGCTCTGGAACGAGTTCCTCTTCTCCCTGGTGATCCTCCAGAGCGAAGCCGACCGCACGATCATGGTCGGCATCGCGTTGCTACAGGGGCACTTCGAAAAGAACTTCGGCGCGGTCAGCGCAGGCCTCCTGCTCTCGATGATCCCGCCGCTCCTGATCTTCGTCTTCTTTCAACGCGACCTCGCCCGCGGGCTCACCGCCGGCGCCGTCAAGTGAGACCGGCCATCGCTACTTCGAGGAGATCCCATGGGCTCGATCCAACTCAATGACCTCACCAAGGCGTTCCCCGACACGGAGGTCCCGGCGGTGGACGCCGTCTCGCTGGAGATCCCCGACGGCGAGTTCCTCGTCCTCGTCGGCCCGTCCGGCTGCGGCAAGTCGACCCTGCTGCGGATGATCGCCGGGATCGAGACATCGAGCTCGGGCCAGATCCTGATCGACGACGCCGAGGCGACCCACCTCGAGCCGAAGCAGCGTGACATCGCGATGGTGTTCCAGAACTACGCCCTCTACCCGCACATGACCGTGGCCGAGAACCTCCACTTCGCGCTGCGGCTGCGGCGGATGCCGAGGGCCGAGCGGGACGCGCGGGTCGCCGAGGTGATGGCGATGCTCCGCCTGACCGAGCTTGAGGAGCGCAAGCCGGGCCAGCTCTCCGGCGGGCAGCGCCAGCGGGTGGCGATGGGACGGGCGATGGTCCGCGAGCCCGCCGCCTTCCTGATGGACGAGCCGCTCTCCAACCTCGACGCGAAGCTACGGGTCGCGATGCGCTCCGAGCTCGCCCGCCTGCACGAGCGCCTCGGCGTCACCACCATCTACGTCACCCACGACCAGACCGAGGCGATGACGCTGGGCCAGCGGGTGGCGGTGCTGAAGGACGGGGTGCTGCAGCAGGTCGATTCGCCGCAGCGGCTCTTCCACGCGCCGCGCAACCTGTTCGTCGCCGCCTTCATCGGCTCGCCGACGATCAACCTGGTCGAGTCCGAGGTGGCCGACGGCGCGCTCCATTTCGCCGGCCACCGGGTCCCGGTGCCGCCGGACGCCGAGCTGCCGTCCCGGGGCACGGTCATCGTCGGCATCAGGCCTTCGGATCTCGAGCTGGCCGAGTTCGCGAGCGACTCCTCCCCGCGGATCTCGGCCAGGCTCGAGATCGTCGAGAACCTGGGGGCCGAGATTCACGCGATCTTCCCGATCGACGCTCCTCGGGTCGACGTCGAGGCGGTCCGCAAGGCCGCCGCGGGGGAGGGGGAGGCGGGCGACGATCAGCTCCTCGCCGACGAGCGCTCGCTGTTCACCGCCGCGGTGGCCGCACGCCGGCCGCTGGCGCCGGGCGAGACGGTGGAGCTGGCGCTCGACCCCGACCGCCTCTACTTTTTCGACCCCGAGTCGGGACTGGCGCTGGGCCGGCGCGGCGCGACGGAGTTGGTCGCATGAATTGGCGCCAGCTGATCGATGTCGGGGTGCCGATGCGGGACGGCACCCGCCTGTCCGCCGACCTCTACCTGCCGAAGGGGGACGGGCCGCGGCCGGCGATCCTCGTGCGCACCCCGTATGACAATGCCGCCGAGCCCTACGTGAAGACGGCGGTCCGCTTCGCCGCCGCCGGTTACGCGGTGGCCCTCCAGGACTGCCGCGGTCGGTACGACTCCGCGGGCCGGTTCAGCCACTTCGACGAGGTTGCTGATGGCGTTGACACGGTCGCCTGGGTTGGCGAGCAGGACTGGTGCGACGGGCAGGTGGCGATGACCGGGCTCTCCTACGACAGCTGGGTCCAGCTCTCGGTGGCGACCTCGGGCAGCCCCCACCTCAGGTGCCTGGTTCCGGCGATGATGACCCCGACGCTCGACGAGGACCTGATCTACAACGACGGCGCCCTGCAGCTGTCGCTCGTCCTCTCGTGGCTCACCCTGGTCCGCGGGCGGTCGATGCAGAACCTCGCCCACCTCGACCTCGGCCGCGTCTACTCCGCGTTGCCCGCGATCGAGGCCGATCGAGCGTTCGGCAGCGAGGATCCGCGCTGGCGCGACTGGCTGACCTGGCCCGCGGACGACGAGCGCTGGTCGAGCTACCGGGTCGACGACTGGAACCGCTTCGACGTCCCGCTGCTCGGCGTGAGCGGCTGGTTCGACTGGCACGCGATGGCGGTGCTCGACACCTTCAACGCGGTCCGCACGAGCCGCTCCGAGCACGCCGTGGCGGGCCGGGTGATCATCGGGCCCTGGAAGCACGAGTACGAGTACTGGACCGCTACCGAGGCAGGGGAGATGGACTGTGGCCCGGAGGCCGCCATCGACCTCCCGGGGGTCGAACTCGAGTGGTTCGACCGCTGGATGAAAGGAGGGAGGTCGACCTCCCCCGAGGCGCCGCTGCGACTGTTCGTGATGGGTCGCAACGAATGGCGCGACGAGTACGAGTGGCCGCTCGCCCGGACCGACTGGCAGAGCCTCTACCTCCACGCCGACGGCCTGCTCGCCGACCGGGTGCCCGCCGCCGACGGGGGCGCCGACGACTTCACCTACGACCCGAGCGACCCGGTCCCCACCGTGGGCGGGCCCAGCGAACCGGCCCCCGGCGCGCGGGACCGGCGCGCGGTGGCCCTGCGCGACGACGTCCTCGCCTATTCGGGCGAGCCGCTGACCGAGGAGCTGGAGGTGACCGGTCCGGTGTCGGCGGTGCTCTTCGTGGAGACCGACGCGCCGGCGACCTCCTGGTCGGTCAACCTGGTCGACGTCGCGCCCGACGGTCTGGCGTGGGGGCTCTGCGAAGCGCTGGTCGACACCGCCCGGTCGGTCGGCGTGCGCTCCCTCGGCGAGGAGAACGGCCGCACCCTCCAGCGCGTCGACGTCCGCATCGGCGTGACCAGCTACGTCTTCGCTGCCGGACACCGGATCCGGCTCGAGGTGTCGTCGAGCAACTTCCCGCGCTTCGCCCGCAACCTCAACGGGGGCGGGGTGACGGCGACCGCCGACGAGCCGCGGACTGCGCGACAGCGGGTGCACCACCGCGCCGAGCTGCCGTCCCATCTGATCCTTCCGACAATCCCCCCGCAGCGAGGAGAGACCCGATGACGGTGATCGAACTACCGACCGACCAGGACCAGCGCGCGCAGCGGCTGCACGACGCGTCGCTCGTCGCCGACTTCAGCCCGCACGGCGAGCCGATCCCCGACACCGAGCGGAGCCGGGCGGCGATGGCCGCGGGCCTCCAGCGGGGTGGCCTCGGCGCGGCGCTCGGAAGCCTCTGGGACGAGCACCTCGCGGAGCTCGAAGAGGACCCCGAGGCCCGCGACCTCCACTCCGAGCGCTTTCGACGCTCCGGCGTCGACGCCCTCCAGGTGACGCTCGGCGCGATCGAGATGGGCATGCACGACTGGGACGCCGGCCTCCGTGACGTCGCCCGCTGGCGCCGCCGCGCGGAGATCGGCGGCGACCTCGAGGTCTGCGCCGACGCCGCGGCGCTGCGCGCGGCCCACGCCGGCGGTCGGATCGGGGTGATGCTCGGCCTCCAGGACACGCTTCAGATCGGGACCGACCTGGGCCGCGTCGAGACGCTCTACGGCCTCGGCGTGCGGGTCATCCAGTTGACCTACAACCGTCGCAACCTGGTCGGCGACGGCTGCACCGAGCGCCACCAGTCGGGGATCAGCCGCTTCGGCGCCGAGCTCGTGCACGAGATGAACAACCTCGGCATCGTGGTCGACGTCTCCCACTGCGGCGAGAAGACGACCCTTGAGGCGATCGACATCTCGGCACGCCCGATCGCCTTCACCCACACGTCCTGTCGGGCGCTCTACGACTACCCGCGGGCGAAGACCGACGAGCAGCTGCGGGCCCTCGCCGCGAGCGGCGGCTACGTCGGCATCGTCGCGGTGCCGTTCTTCCTCAAGCAGAGCGGGGCGGGCATCCCCGACATGGTCGACCACATCGCCCACGCCGCCGGGATCGTCGGCATCGAGAACGTCGGCATCGGCACCGACTGGGGCTTCTGGTCGACCGACTGGCCGGCCGAGCTGCGGCCGCAGACGATGCGGGCCTTCTCCGAGACCTCCGGGTTCCGGCCCGAGGACGGCCTCGAGCTCGGGGTCGGGCTGGGACCGTTCGTCGAGTGGGGGGACCGGCCGCAGATCACCCGTGAACTCGTCGCTCGTGGATTCTCCGACGCCGAGATCCAAGGCCTCCTCGGGGCCAACTGGCTGCGCTATCTGGACCGCTCCCGCGGCTGAGCGTCGGCGTCGGCGAAAGCGACAAGGTTCGTGCCGAGGCGGCCGATCTCGCGACGGTTGTCGGTGCCCGGGCGGAGAGGCCGCTTCTAGCCTTGATCCATGGCAAAGGGCAAGGAACGAGATAGCGATCCGCTGAACTTCGACGACCTCCGCGGGCAGTTGCACGCGATGTGTCTGATGCGCGGCGTCGAGGAGCGCGGCCTCTCGCTGTACAAGCAGGGGAAGGTCCCCGGGTCGTTCTATGACGGGCGCGGGCAGGAGGCGATCAGCGTCGGCGCCACCTGGGCGCTCGACGCCGCCGACGCGGTCTCCTCGCCGTTGATCCGTGACCTCGGCGCGCACCTGGTGCGCGGCACCGATCTCACCGACATCTTCCGCCACTACATGGGCCGCGAGAACGCGATCAGCCACGGGCGCGAGGGCAACGTCCACTTCGGCGACCGGCGGGTCGGGGTGGTCGGGATGGTCTCGATGCTCCCCGACATGATGGTCGTCGCCACCGGCATCGCGATGGCCTTCAAGATGCGCGGCGAAGCGCGCTGCGCGCTCAGCTTCTTCGGCGACGGCGCGACCTCCCGGGGCGACTGGCACGAGGCGATGAACTGGGCGGCGCTCTACGAGCTGCCGGCGATCTTCGTGCTCGAAAACAACCAGTTCGCCTACTCGACTCCGACTTCGGGGCAGTACCTCGGCGAGCCGGTCAAGCGCGCCGCCGCCTACGGGATGGACGGGGTCAGCGTCGACGGCAACGACGTCACCGAGGTCTTCGAGGCGACCTGGGCGGCGCGGGAGAAGGCGATCGCGGGCGGCGGTCCGACCCTGATCGAGGCGCGAACCCTGCGCATGCACGGTCACGGCGCCCACGACGACGCGTCCTACATCCCCGCCGAGCTGCTCGAGGACTGGCGCCGCCGCGATCCGATCGAGCGCCTCGCGGAGCGGGTCGGCGCCGACGAGCTCGCCACCGTCGAGGCCGAGGTGAAGGCCGAGATCGACGCCGCGGTCGAGGCGGCGCTGAGCGCGCCGATGCCCGATCCGGCCACCGCGGTCGAAGGCGTCTTCTGCGAGGGCGAGCCGCAGGTGCTCGGCGAAGGGGCCGCGCCGTGGAGCGGCTTCGCGATCCCGGCCCCAGTCGCGGCAGCGGCCTGATGGCGGTCCGGACCTACCTGCAGGCGATCACCGACGGCCTGCGCGAGGCGATGGACGAGGACGAACGGGTCTTCGTCATGGGCGAGGACGTCGGCGCCTTCGGCGGGGCGTTCAAGGTGACCGCGGGCCTGCAGGAGGAATTCGGCACCGAGCGGGTCCGCGACACGCCGATCGCCGAGGCCGGGATCATCGGCACCGCGGTCGGCGCGGCGATCGTCGGCATGCGCCCCGTCTGCGAGATGCAGTTCTCCGACTTCGTCGCCTGCGGCTTCGACCAGCTGGTCAACGTGGCGGGCAAGATGCACTACCGCACCGGTCTCGCGGTGCCCCTGGTGCTGCGACTGCCCTCCGGCGGCGGCTTCTCGGGCGGCCCCTTCCACTCGCAGAACCCGGAGGCGTGGTTCATGCACGCGCCGGGACTGAAAGTCGTCGCGCCGTCGACCCCCGAGGACGCCAAGGGCCTCCTCACCGCGGCGATCCACGACCCCAACCCGGTCGTCTTCCTCGAGCACAAGCACCTCTACCGTCGGATCAAGGGCGAGATGCCGGACGGCAGCTACGAGACCCCGTTCGCGGCCCGCGTCGCGCGCCCGGGCACCGACCTCACGGTGATCGCCTACGGGGCGATGGTCCACTCCGCGCTGGAGGCGGCCGACCAGCTCGACGGCGCCTCGGTCGAGGTTCTCGACCTGCGCTCGCTGGCGCCGCTCGACGAGGAGGCCATCCTTGCCTCGGTCGCCAAGACCTCGAAGGTCCTTGTCATCGACGAGGCGAATCGAACCTGCGCCGCCGGCGCCGAGGTCGCCTCGCTGATCGCCGACCGGGCATTCGAGCTGCTCGACGGCCCGGTCCGCCGGCTGGCGACGCCCGACGTGCCGATCCCCTTCAGCCCGCCCCTCGAGCAGGCTGTGATCCCGACCGCCCAGCGCATCGCCGAGGCCTGCCGTGAGCTCCTCGACTACTGATCAGGCCCTCGTCGACGTGAAGATGCCCCAGATGGGGACGTCGATGACGGAGGGCACGGTCATCGCCTGGCTGAAGGGCGTCGGCGACGAGGTCGCCGTCGACGAGTCGATCTGCGAAATCTCCACCGACAAGATCGATACCGAGTGCCCGTCGCCCGTGGCCGGCACGCTGGTCGAGATCCTCGCCGAGGTGGAGGAGACGGTCGAGGTCGGAACGGTGCTGGCGCGCATCTCCCTGGCGGGCGGCGCACCCGCCCCCGCGGCTCCCGCCGCGCCCGCCGACGCCGCCGCGCAGCCCGCCGCGCCCGCGGCGGCAGCCGCGAACGAGCACGACGGACTCGCCGCCCGGCCCGACGACCTGCGCCGCTATTCGCCCTTGGTCCGCCGGATCGCCGCCGACCACGGCGTCGACCTGACTCAGGTCCCCGGCACCGGCCGTGGAGATCGGGTGACGAAGAAGGATCTCCTCGCCTGGCTCGAGCAGGGGGCCGGCGAGCGGGCGGAGCCGCCGCTGCACAGCGATTCCCCCTATCGCCCCGACCCCGAGCCCGCTGCCAACGGTGGCGCGCCGGGCGTCGCTCCCGCGCAGGCCGCCATCGCGCCACCGACCGACCTCGATCAGCTCGGCGGCATCTCCGAGCCCCTCTCGCGGATCCGCCGCAGCATCGGTGGGGCGATGCTGCGCTCGCAACAGACGACCGCCACCTGCCACACCATGGTCGAGTGTGACTTCAGCGGCGTCGAGCGAGGCCGGCGTGAGCTCGGGGTGACCGCGCTGCCACTGGTCGCCCGCGCGGTGATCGACGTGATCCGTCGGTTCCCCGACCTCAACGCGACCCTTGACGGTGACACCGTCACCCGCTTCGGCGAGCGGGTGCACCTCGGGATCGCCGTCTCGCTGGGCGAGGACGGGCTGATCGTCCCGGTCATCCACGACGCCCAGGAGCTTTCCGCCGAGGGCATCGCCGCCCGGATCAAGGACTTGGCGCGACGGGCGCGCTCAAAGCAGCTGGCGCCCGACGACGTCGCCGGCGCCAGCTTTACGATCACCAGTCCGGGCGCCTTCGGGGCAACGATCGCGACGCCCGTGATCAACGCGCCGCAGGTCGGCATCCTCGACATGGAGGCGATCATCAAGCGGCCGGTCGTGGTCACCGACGACGACGGTCAGGACTCGATCGCGATCCGACCGATGTGCAACTTCGTCCTCGGCTGGGACCACCGCGCCATGGATGGCGTGTACGCGGCGCAGTTCCTCAGCGCGCTGCGCAACGCGGTCGAATAAAGCTGCACCGACGCCCCTCCACCCTTCGGCGTCAGTGTGGGTGTGCGTACGTCGGGGCTTCGGCCTCGACGTACGTATGGCGGGTCGAACCGATGCAGATGTCGAATTCTGGGTGGCGGATGGGGGACAACAGTCGCGTCCAGCAGTGGGTCGACCGCTCATATGTTGCCCTCCTTGTCCCCGCTGATCGAAACCCGGCACGTGTCGAAGAGCTTCGGAAGCAGTCAGGTTCTGAACGCCGTCGACTTCTCGCTCGACGCCGGTCAGTCGGTGGCTGTGGTGGGGGAGAACGGCGCCGGTAAGTCGACCTTCGCGAAGATCATCACCGGCGTTCTCAGCCCCGACGCGGGCGAGGTCATCTTCGAAAACGAGCCGGTCAGCTTCGGCTCGCCGCGTGACGCGATCAAGGCCGGCGTCGCGCTGATCCCGCAGGAGCTTGCCTACGTCCCGCAGCTGACCGTGGCCGAGAACCTGTTGGTGAACCGTCTGCCCTCCACGTTCGGCTTCACCTCGCCGTCGCACCTCTTCAAAGAGGCCGAACGGCTGTCGAAGGAGTTCGAGCTCGAGGTGCCGGTGCGACGGTTGATGAGCGAGCTCTCGCTCGCTGATCGCCAGATCGTCGAGATCCTCAAGGCGCTCAGCCGGGACTCACGGCTGATCGTCCTCGACGAGCCGACCGCATCGCTGACCGAGGCGGAAAGCAACCACCTCTATGAGATCCTCGGCCGGCTCGGCGAGCGCGGCCTCGGGATCGTCGCGATCTCGCACCGGATGGACGAGGTCTACAAGTTCTTCGGCCGGGCAGACGTCTTCCGCAACGGCGAACGGGTCTTCAGCGGCTCGCCCGACCAGACGCCGCGGGCCGAACTGATCCGCCACATGCTCGGGCGCGAGAAGGAGGAGCTCGAGGACATCGAGACGGCGCCGCGCGGTGCCCCGGTCCTGCGGATCCAAAGCTGGAGCAGCGAAGCCATCCCCGAGCTCCATGACGTCAGCTTCGAGGTCGCCGAAGGCGAGGTGGTGTCGCTCTTCGGGGTCCGTGGGTGCGGCGCGGACACGGTCGCTGACGGACTTGCCGGTCGCGGCCGCCGGATCGAGGGCGCCGTCGAGGTCAGCGGCCGGCCCGAACGAATCTTCCGCAACCCACGCGCGGCGCGCCGCGCCAAGGTCGGCTTCGTCCCGGCCGAGCGCAAGCGCGACGGCCTGGTTCTCGGCCAGTCGATCGAGGCCAACGTCTCCTTCCTCGTGATCGACACGCTCTCGGTCGCCGGCTTCGTCCGCGGCCGTGCCCGCCGGCGCCTCGCCGAAGACGCGATCCGCGACTTCGACATCAGGGCTCGCAACGTCGGGCAGCAGGTGGGCACGCTCTCGGGCGGCAACCAGCAGAAGGTGCTGCTGGCGAGCCGGCTGGCGCCCGACCCGACCGTCCTCGTCCTGCACGAGCCCACCCGTGGGGTGGACATCGGCGCCCGGATCGAAATCCATCGGCTCCTGCGCCGGCTGGCCGCCGCCGGGAAGGCGCTCCTGGTGATCACCACCGACGTCGAAGAGGCGGTCGCGATCGCCGACCGCCTGCTGATCATGCGCGAGGGACGACTGGTCGACGAGATGGCCGCCGCCGAGCGCAGCCAGGCGCGGGCGTTGCGCAGCGCGGTCGGGGGCGCGGCGTGAGCACCGCGACCAAAGACGCCGTCGAGCCTCGCCAGGAGGCACGGCGCCGCGACTGGCGGTTCGCCGCCAAGGCGCTCGCGAGCCCCTATTCGGGGACGACGATCCTGCTCGCCGCCCTCGTCGTCTACTTCGCCGCGTCGAGCTCCGAATTCCTTGAAACGTCGAACATCCTGGTGATCCTTGGCGCCGCCGCGGCGATCGGGATCGTCGCGATCGGCCAGACCTTCGTCGTCGTCTCCGGCGGCTTCGACCTCTCGGTCTCGGGGACCGCGCCGCTGGCCGCGGTCGTCTTTGGAAAAATTGCCAACGACGGCAGCGGGATCGTCCCGGCGCTGATCGTCGCGCTCGCCGTCGGGGCCGCGGTCGGCCTCGCCAACGGCCTGATGATCTCGCGGGCTGGCTTCAACCCGCTGATCGCGACGCTCGGGACCGCCTCGATCACCGGCGGCCTCGCCTTCGTGGTCAGCAAGGGCCTGACGGTGATCTACGAAGACCGGTCGACCGGCTTCCTCGCCGAACGGAGCGTCGGCGAAATCCCCAATCAGGTGTGGGTGTTGCTGTTCGTCGCCTGCCTCACCTTCGTCGTTCTTCGCTACACCACCTTCGGCCGCTCGCTCTACTCCCTGGGCGGTAACTGGGAAGCGAGTTGGCTCGCGGGGATGCGGGTGAACCTCCTCTCGACCATGGTGTACGTGATCTGCGGCGTGACCGCGGCGCTCGGCGGCATCGTCATCGCCAGTCAGCTGCTCGCTGCCGACGGTCAGCTCGCCAGCAACTACGCGCTGCTCTCGATCGCCGCGGTGATCCTCGGCGGCGGCTCGCTGACCGGCGGCGAAGGCGGCGTCGTCGGCACCGTGATCGGCGTGCTTGCGCTGGGAGTGCTGACCAACGGGATGGCGCTTCTACACGTTTCTTCCTTCTACCAGGAGATGGCGACCGGAGGCGTGCTTCTGCTTGCCGTCGGCCTCGGTCGAATCCGCCAGCTGGTGAACGTTGCCTAGTACGACAAGAAATGAGGAGAGAGTGGGAATCAGAACGGGTATGACGAAGGCGAAGGTGCCTTTCCTGGTGCTGTTCGCCTGTGTACTGGCAGTGGCGATCACCGCCTGCGGATCCTCGGGGTCCGACTCCTCGTCGGCGGCTTCGGAATCGACCACCGCGGCGAGCGGCGACAGCGGTGCGGAATCCGAAACCACCTCGGGCTCGGGCGGCGAAGAAGGCAAGGCCCTCCTCGAAGGGGCGAAGGTCTCGTTCGCCAACTACACGGATGCGGCTCCGGTCTACCTCGAACTGAAGAAGGGCGTCGAGGCGGCGGCCCAGGAAACGGGTGTCGACCTGAGCACCTATGACAACAAGGGCGAAGCTCAGCAGACCTTGCAGAACGCTCAGCTGATGGCCAACTCGAACCCCGACATGATCATGGACCTGAACCCCGTCGCGGGCACCACCCAGTCGGCCGAAGACCTCTTCGAACGGGGAAGCATCCCCTGCATCGCCGTCAACGTGCCGGGCGCTGGTTATTGCCCCTGGATCGACCTCAGCAACCAGGCGCTGGGCACCGAGATGGCGAAAGTCGTCGCCAAAGAAGCCGAAGCGAAGGGCTGGAAGGCGAGCGACATCGAGGTGATCCTGGTGCAGAGCGCGGGCCTCGGTCCGGCGGTCAACTCGAGCATCGGCTTCTACTACGAAGAACTGTCGAAGCTGATCCCGGGCCTGCCGACGATCGGCTCCTTCAAAGACATCGGCCCTGAAACGACGACGATCGGCGATTCGGTGGTGCAGGTGAACGGGGAAGCACTGCGGCAGCCGAGCTTCGAAGCCGTGGAGAACGCCCTGCAGACCATCCCCGCCGACAAGCATCTGATCATCTACTCGATCAGCGACGAATCCTCGCTCGGCGCCTACACCGCCGTGCAGCGGGCCGGCCGGCAGGACGACCTTCTGATCACCGGCCTCGCGGGCAGCGAAGAAGGCCTCGAACAGCTGCGCAACAACCCGGCGTGGGTGGCCGAGGGCGATGTCTTCTTCTCGCACTGGGGCGAGTATCTGATGGCGATGGCCGCGGCGATCATGGAAGGTCAGGAAACTCCCGACATGACGGCTGCTCCGATCGCGACGGAGACGAAGAACCTCTCGATCAAGGGCACCGGGATCGTCCCGATCAGCACCTACTACAAACCGAACTCGGTGCAGCCGTACCGACTGCCGCCGCTCCAGCCCGAAGAAAAAGCGGTGACCAGCGCGGGCGAATCGGGGACGGTCGGCAACCAATACCTGGAAAAGACCGGTGTGTTGCAGCTGTTCGGCAACGTGACCGGACTCGAAAAATAGCCGCGCGGCGAGCGGACGAAGGAGGACAAGGTGAAGGTCGGGCGGATTCTCGGTTATGTCGACAGATGGTCGGTCAGGCCAGGTGACACGCTGCGGGTCGCGGTCAGCACCGAGGCCTCACGGTTCGAGGCGGAGTTGGTCCGCCTCCGGCGCGGGGGCCCTCGGCCCGGTCGGGAGGACGTGTTCTCCTACGACGTCGTCGACACTCCGCTGAGCGGAACCTACGAGGGCAAGAAGTTCGAGCTCCACCCCGGTTCGCTCGCCGTGACTGAGGACGAGGCGCAACTGGGCGAGGCCGACACCGTCTCCTTCAGCGCCTGGATCTACCCGACCCTGCCGCAGCACGGCCGGCCACAGGGGGTCATCAGCTACCGGGACCCGGAGACGGGGCGCGGCATCGGCCTCTACCTCACCTCCGACGGTGCCTTGGCCGTGCGCTTCACAGACGCCGCGGGCGACGAGCACCAGGCCCGGGTCAGCGCTCCCTGCGACCGCTTCCGCTGGTACCGGGTGGTTGCGAGCGTCGACTTCGGCGCGCGTAACGTCACGCTCGAGCAGACGCCGCTGCGTCGCTGGGGGATCGATCCCTCGGTGCAGAGCACCACGGTGCCGCTCGAGGCCGCGGTCGAGCTACCGTCCTCTGGCCGACTCTGCATCGGCGCCGGCGGGGTCGGCTTCGATCCCGCCGGGACCCGGCCGTTCGCGATCGACGGCTTCAACGGCAAGGTCGACGCCCCGACGATCATCGCCGGCGGCGACGCGGTCGCCGAATGGGACCTCTCAGTCGGTCCCGAGACGAAGATCGTCACCGATCGATCTCCCCGTGGGAACCATGCCGAGCTGGTGAATGGCGGCACGCGCGCGGTCACCGGACATGACTGGGACGGGACCGAGCTCGACTTTCGCCGCGCTCCCTCCCAATACGGGGCGATCCACTTTCACGACGACGACCTGCTGGACGTCGACTGGCCGCTCGACCTCTCGGTCGAGATCCCGGCGGATCTCGCCAGCAGCCCCTACGCGATCCATCTCACCTGCGAGGACGGCGAGGAGTTCATCCCCTTCTTCGTCCTGCCGCCGAAGGGCAAGACGACCGCGAAAGCCGCCTTCCTGGCACCGACGATGACCTACATGGCGTACTCCAACTTCAGCGGTGGCGCCGGGCTCGATACCGAAACGCTGACCGGCGCGCCCGCCGTGCGGGAACCGGCCGATTACTACCTCGACGAGCACCCTGAGCTCGGCCACTCGATGTACAACACCCACGCCGACGGCTCCGGCATCGGCCTCGTCTCGATGCAGCGGCCGATGCTGAACATCCGCCCGCAGCACGCCTTCTGGCTCAGCGAGGGCGGCGGCTGGGGGTTCAGCAGCGACATGTTCCTGATCGACTGGCTCGAGCACTCCGGCTACGAGTACGACGTGATCACCGACCACGACGTGCACCGCGAGGGCATCGAGCTGCTCGAGGGCTACGAGGTGGTCCTCTCAGGCACCCACCCCGAGTACAACTCGGAAGCCGAGATCCTGGCCCTGGAGGAGTACCTCGAGGGTGGCGGCAACTTCATGTACCTGGGCGGCAACGGTTGGTATTGGGTGACGACCGTGGATCGCGAGCGCCCCGACGTGATGGAACTGCGCCGCGGGATCGCCGGCCTCCGCACCTGGGGCGGCTACCCCGGCGAGGGCCACCACAGCATGACCGGCGAGCCTGGCGGCCTGTGGAAATTCCGTGGCCGGCCGCCGCAGCGGCTGGTCGGCATCGGCTTCTCCTCGCAGGGCGGCGGCGCATCGTCCTCCTACGTGCGGACCGAGCAGAGCGACGACGACCGGGCGGCCTTCATCTTCGCCGGCGTCAACCGCTCCGAGGAGATCGGCGCATTCGGCGACAAGTGGGGCGGAGCCGCGGGCGAAGAGCTCGACCGCCTCGACTTCGAACTGGGGACGCCCGGTCACGCGCTCCTGCTGGCGACGTCGAGCGGCCGCCACTCGAACCTCTATCAGCGGGCGATCGAGGAGCTTCTCCAGCTCCACGTCAGCAAGGGTCACGGCGGCGAGGACGACCCGGATGTCCGCGCCGACCTCGTCTACTACGAGAACCCGAACGACGGCGAGGTGTTCTCGGTCGGCTCGATCAACTGGACCTCGAGCCTCTCCTACGACGACTACGACAACAACGTCGCCCAGATCACCCACAACGTCCTGCGCAAATTCGGCGGCGAGCTGGAGAAGGGCGAGTGACCGGGTGCGGCACTCAGCCGAGCGCCGAGAGGTGCGGCCGGCGGGCGTCATCGCGGCCGCCCGCGCCGCCGAGGCGCCAGAGCCGCAACCCCATGTGCAGCTCGAGGCGGTCGTCGCCGCGATGGAGGTCGCAGCCGGTCAGCCGTTCGATCCGCTGCAGGCGCTTGTAGAGGCTCGAGCGGTGGACGAAGAGTCGCGCCGAGGCGGCCTTCGCGTCGCAGCCCGACTCGAGGTAGGTCTCCAGCGTTTCGACCAAGCCGATCCCGTCGCGCTCCTCCAGTAGGTCGGCCAGCGACGGAGGGATCAGCTCCAGTGGGTCGCGGCCGTCGAGCATCGAGGTGAGCGTGCGGTAGGGACCGAGGTCCCCCCAGGCGAGTGGGCTGCCGCCACTCAGCTCAGGCACCCGGCGCGCCACTTCGACTGCCAGTAGGGCCTCGCGGTATGAGTCGCGCAGCCCCGCCAGCTCGCCGCGGACGCCACCGATCCCGACCGTCACGTCGACCTCGGCGCTGATCCCGCGCGCCTCCTTGGCGAACTGCCGGTGGGCAGCGGCGAGCAGATCACCGGCGCGCCGTTCGGGCTCGCAGTCTTCCTCGCAGGCGAAGGCGAGGACGACGTCCTGGTGATGTGGCAGCACGATCGCGTTGTCGGGTGAGATGCCGCGGCGGACCTCCTCGGCTGCGAGGGAGAGGTGAACCCGGCCGCGCGGTCGCAGGCCTGGTCCGCGTTTGCCCTGCGACTCTGCGCGGGCCACCAGGGTGACGCAACGCCTGCTTCCGGTCAGCATCCCTTCGCTGTAGAGCTGGTCGGCGGCCGCCTCCGGATCTTGGCCGAACAACAGACGCCCGAGCGCGTCGCCGTGGAGCTTCCGCGACATGTCCTCCAGCCGCCGCGCCCGGGCCAGCTCGGCCGCCATCTGGTCGGCATAGGCGGTCGCGACCTGAAGTCGCTCGCCGTCGACGAGCCGCGGCTCGTCGATCAGCCAAAGGTAGCCGAGCACGGTTTCGTCGAAGCGCAGGCGGACGCAGAGCCGCGCGTCCATCTCCAGCTCGGGGTTGGCGGGGACGCGGATCGGGCCCGGGGCCGTCTCGATGCCGAGCGAGAGCAGCCAGTCGATCACCGGCTGCGGCGCTCGGCGGCTGAGGATCGAGTCACGACGTACGCGATCGATGCGGCCGTGGTGGGAGCTGTAGGCGAGCGCTTGGAAATGGCGGTCGTCGACCCCGATCGGTCGCCGCAGCTCGGCGGCCAGAGAGTCGACCAGCTCCTGGAGCCCGTTCACGCGCTACCGCCGCGGGACGGCCGCGACCGCCTCGATCTCGAAGAGCAACCCGGGGAGCGCGAGCCCGGTCACCAGCGTCGAGCGGGTCGGCCAGGGCGGCCCGAAATATTCCGAGTAGACCTCGTTCATCGCCCCCACGTAAGCCTGGTCGGTGACGAAGACCGTCGTCTTGACGACGTCGTCGAGCGATACCCCGGCGGCGATCAGAGCCTGCCGCAGGGCCTGCATCCCGAGCTCGGCCTGACGGCGGAAGTCGGCCGGGATCGCGCCGTCGTGCTCGACCCCGATCTGGCCGGAGACGAAGACTAGGTCGCCTGCTGTTCGGTATGGGCTGAGCGGTAACTCTGGACACATGGTCCAAAGTTAATACCAAACTATCCTGCCGTCCGCAACCTCTCAACGACTCGCGACGCCGGCCAGCTCCTCCATCTGTGCGGTCGCCGCGGTCAGGTGCTTTTCCATCGCTTTTCCTGCCCGCCGCGGATCGCCTTTCTCCAGCGCGGCGACGATCGCCAGGTGCTGGTGGCCGGAGATCTTCAACAGCCGCTCCAGGGGGACCGCGCGGAACGGGACGTAGAGCTCCGCCCGCGCCTCCTCCACCGCCTGCCGCAGGAGTGCGCTCTCGGCAAGGTCGGCAATGAAGAGGTGAAAACGGACGTCCCAGGTGCGGAACTCGTTGACGTCGGCGCTGCGCGTGCCCTGATCGGCGATCTCGCGCAGCTCGGCCAGCCCGCTCGCGTCGACTCGGGTGGCGGCGCGTTCGGTTGCCCGGCGCTCGTTGACCAGGCGGAAGTCGAAGATCGCCTCGAGCTCTTTCCAGCGCGGGACCATCCAGGCGCTGACCTCCTCTGGCGACATCGTGCCGGTGTGCACCGTGGTGCCGCCGCCGCGCCCCCGCGAGACCTCGACGTAGCCTTCCCCCTCGAGGACCCTGATCGCCTCCCGCAAGGTCACGCGCGAGACCCCCATACGCTCCGAAAGGATCCGCTCTGCGGGCAGCTTCGATCCTGGGGCGAGCTCGCCGAGGTGGATCGCGCGGCGCATCCGGATCGCCACGACCTCGTACGCCGGGATCGTCGTGACCCCGTCGTCGTCGCGCAGCCAGGCGCTTGCCCCCGTGCTCATGCGGCCAGCATAGGGGAGGCCAGAGGACGTCGCACTCGTCGGTCTTAATGACTAATGGTCTGATATGCTCTCCAAATAGTCCATTGCCTCGGGAGAGAGATGAACGCAGGAGATCACCCAGACACGCCGTTGATCGGCATCACCGGCCGCAGCTACCCCGCGGGGGTCGTCCACGGCGCCGAGATGCAGGCGGCGATGTCGGGACTCTGGATCGAGGCGTTCTACAGCGCCTACTCCGAGCGCCTCGGCGCACTCGGGGCGATTCCCGTCTATGTCACGCGGCAGGCCGATCCGGCCGCGTTGCTGGCGCGCCTCGACGGCGTGATCCTGGCCGGAGGCATCGACGTCGACCCGCGCCTCTACGGCTCCCAGCCGACCGAGCACTCGACCGTGCTCGATCCGGTCCAGGACGAATGGGAGATCGCGCTGGCTCGTCTGGCGGTCGAGCGGGGGACGCCCGTCCTCGGCACCTGCCGCGGCCACGAGCTCTTGAACGTCGCCTTCGGCGGCACCCTGCGCGAGCACATCGACGGACTCAGCTCCCCCCATCACCGCCGCATCATCTATCCGCTTCAAGACCGTGGCCACCGTGTCGAGATCGCAGCCGGCTCGAAGTTGCGCGAGCTCTACGGGCCGGCCGTCGACGTCAACAGCTTCCACCACCAAGCAGTCGATCGGCTGGGTGAGGGGGTGCGCGCCTGCGCCTATGCCGAGGACGAGGTGATCGAGGCGATCGAGATCGACGGCGCCGACGCGATCGGGGTGCAGTGGCACCCGGAGTTCGTCGAGGATGCGGAACCGATCCTCGGCTGGTTGGTCGAGCGGGCCCGGGCCTTCGCGGCCGGGCGTGAGATCGGTACGGGGGAGACCTCGTGAGCGATCTGCCCGTCGTCGTCGTCGGTGCCGGGAGCGTCGGGCTCTCCAGTGCCCTTTACCTCGCGCGTCAGGACATCGACGTCGTCGTGGTCGAGCGCAACTCGAGGCTGAACGGCGACGCCGCCTCGGGCTCGGCGGGATACATCACCCCAAGTCACTGCATGCCCCTCGCCGGTCCCGCGGTGATCAGGCGGATGCCGTCGATGGTGCTCGGGCGCGGGATGATCAGCGTCAAGCCTCGTCTCGACCCGGCCCTGCTCCGCTTCGGCACCGCGACCGCGAAGGCGGGCCGGGGCCCACTCGCCCGGGCGGGAATGCGGGCGCTGCTGAACCAGGCCCGGGCGAGCCGCGAGCTCTTCGCCGAGCTCGCCGCGGATCGTCCGGAGCTCGAATTCCGCCGCGCCGGGGTGATGAACGTGTGCGCGACGGCGAAGGGGATGCGGGCACTGCGGGAGGAGGTCAGGGTCCTCGGTGCCGAGGGTCTCGTGGGGCGGGTGCTGAACGGCGCCGAAGCCGCCGCGATGGAGCCCACCCTGCGCGACGATGTGGCAGGTGCGGTGTTCTGGGAGGAGGACGCGAGCATGGCCCCGGACCGCACGATCGTCGCCTTGGCCGAGGCCGCCGAAGCGGCCGGTGCGACCATCCGCCTGGGCAGGCCGGTCAGCGACTTCACCCGGACGGCCGATGGCTCGGTGTCGATCGTCCACGCCGGCGGGGAGAGCGTTCCCTGTGGGGGCGTCGTCCTCGCCGCCGGGGCGGGCACGCGGGACCTGGGCCGCCTTCTCGGCCTGCGGATCCCGGTCCAGGCCGGCAAGGGGCACCACGTCGACATCCCCGGCTTCGGCCCCGCGCCGCAGATCCCGATGATCTTCCACGAGCACGCGATGGGCGCCGGTCCGCTCGGCGACGGGATCCGGCTGACCGGGGGGATGGACTTCGTCGGCGACGACCCGCGGATCGACCAGCGTCGGATCGACGCGATCCTGCGGCTCAACCGCAGCTACCTCCGCGAAGCCGACCGCTTCGCGGACGCACCGGGCGCGGTCTCCTGGGCCGGAATGCGGCCCTGCACGCCGGACGGCCTGCCGATCGTCGGTCGCCTGCGTGAGGCGCCCAACGCGATCGTCGCGACCGGCCATGGGATGCTCGGGTTCACGCTCGGTCCGGCCGCCGGCCGCGACGTCGCCGAGCTGATCAGCGGAGTCGGGAGCGACTCCGAAAACGGAGCTTGGCAACCCCAGTTCGCACCAGCAAGGTACGGACTGTGAGCACACCGTCGAAGGCAAGGAGCGAGTGGAGATATGTTGACTCAAGAGGGAGAGACCGTGGCCACCGGTGACGGGACGTCCGCGGCACTCGGCCTGCGCGAGGCGCTGGAGCGGATCGGGGTCGACGACGCGACCCGGGTGCGGGTCGAGACGCCAGACCTCAACGGCATCCTGCGCGGCAAGTACATGGCGCTCGAGAAGCTCGAATCGGGCAAGCCGGTCGCCTTCCCGGAGGCCATCCTGGCGCTGTCCGTGGGCGAGGAGATGATCGACGTGCCGATGACGCAGCTCGACGTCGGCTATCCGGACTTGCTCATCGATCCCGACTGGTCGACCCTGCGGCCGGTCCCGTGGGAACCAGGAGTGGTGGCGCTGATCGGCGACGGCGTGCAGAAGGACGGCAGGTCGCCCCATCTCTCCCACCCGCGGACCGTGCTCCGCTCGGTGGTCGACGCCGCCGCCGAGCAGGGGTACAAATCGGTGGTCGGGCTCGAGTACGAGTTCATCGTCTACCGACTCGACGACCGTACGCTGGCGGCGATCGAGAGCGGCGATGTCGAAGAGATGACCCCGCTCTCGCGCCTGCAGCAGGGCTACAGCCTTCAGCGCTGGTCCGACCACGCCGACTTCGCCGCCGATCTGGAGTCCTCGATGCGCGCCTACGGCGTGCCGATCGAAAGCATGCTCACCGAGATCGGCGCCGGGATGCTGGAGGTGGCGCTGGCCCCGGCGCCGGCGCTGGAGGCGGCCGACCGTGCCGCCCGCTTCAAGGTCGGCTGTCGTGAGGTCGCCCGGCGCCACGGGCTCCTGCCGACCTTCATGGCGAAGCCGAACATGCGCGAGCAGGGCTCTTCCGGGCACATCCACCAGAGCCTTCACGACGCGGACGGCAACGCGCTATGGGGAGGCGAGTCGAACTCGCTCAGCCCGGTCGGCCTGTCCTACGCGGCCGGCCTGATGAAGGCGGCCCTCGAGTGCGGCGCCTTCCTGGCCCCCTTCCCCAACTCCTACCGTCGCCAGGACCCCGCCCAGTGGGCCCCGACCGAGGTCAGCTGGGGTTGGGACAACCGCCAGACGACGACCAGGGCGATCACCCTCAACCGCGGCTCTTCGCGCTTCGAGCTGCGCTGCGTCGGTGCCGATGTCCAGCCCTACCTCGCCGTCGCCGCCTGCCTCGCCGGCGGCATGCACGGGATCCGCGAGGAGCTCACGCCGCCACCGCCGGTCGGCCTCGACGTCGAGCGCGGAGACGTGACGCTGGACGAGGGGACGTGCGGCGTCGTCGCCGCCGACCTCGTCGAGGCGGCTGCCCGCCTGCGCGCCTCGAAATTGGCCCGCCAAGCACTCGGCGACGAGATCGTCGAACTGTACGCGACGTCCCGTGAGATCGAGCAGAAGACCTGGGAACGCCTCCGTGACGAGCAGGTTCCCCCGTTTGAGATACGCCGCTACCTGGAGGTGGTTTGATGAATCTGGAAGGCAAGACCGCGCTGATCACCGGCGCCGGGTCAGGTATGGGACGCTCGAGCGCGACGCTGTTCGCCGCGGTTGGGGCCAAGGTCGTCTGCGCCGATCTCTCGGCGGACGCGGCGGCTGCCTGCGCCGACGAGATCGTGGCCGCGGGTGGCGAGGCGGTCGCGGTGACCGCCGACGTCAGCAAGGCCGATGACGTCGAGGCGGCAGTGCAGGCGGCTGAGCGCGAGTTCGGTGGCCTCGACGTGCTCTACAACAACGCGGGTCTCTGGCGGTTCGCCCTCGACGGATACGTCGAAGGGAAGACCGACGGCCCTTCGCCACTCCTCACCGAGGAGATCTGGGAGCAGACGATCAACGTCTCCCTGAAGGGCACCTACCTCGGCTGCCGCTTCGCCATCCCGGCGATCCAAAAGCGGGGCGGCGGCGCGATCATCAACGTCTCCTCGGTCGCCGCCTTCCGCGTCGGCTCCGGGGTCTCGGACGCCTACACGGCGGCGAAGACCGGCGTGCTCGGGATCACCCGCACCCTGGCGGTCGAGTACGGGCCGTCGCAGATCCGGGTCAACTGCATCGTCCCCGGTCCGATCGAGACGCCGCTGGTCGAGAGCATCCCCGAGGACCGCCGTGCCGCCTTCGGCTCGCTGGTCCCGCTCGGCCGTTGGGGCAAGCCGGAGGAGATCGCGAACATGGCGCTCTTCCTCGCCTCCGATGCCTCCTCCTTCTGCACCGGCCAGACCTTCGTGGTCGACGGGGGCTACCTTGCCTCCTAGCGCCAGGAACATCATCGACCCGGCCGACGGCTCGGTCCTCGAGCAGACGCCGGACATGGACGCAGCCGCGGTCGACGCGGCGATCGCCCGCGCCGCCGCCGCCCAGGGCGAGTGGGCGCGCCGGGCCCCCGCCGAACGGGGCGCGGTGTTGCAGGCGCTGGCCGGACTGCTCGAAGAGGAGCGCGAGGAGCTGGCCGAGATGGAGGCCCGCAACACCGGTCGAACGATCACCGAAACGCGTGGCGACGTCGGCGGCGCGGTGCGCACCCTGCGCTACAACGCGGGCGTGATCGACGCCTTCGGTGGCGACACCTTGCCGGTCGGCGCCCCCGGCCTGTTGCTCACCCGCCCGGAACCGATCGGCGTCTGCGCCGCGATCACCGCCTGGAACGCGCCTCTGTACCTCGCCGTGCTGAAGGCGGCGCCCGCCCTGGTCACCGGCAACGCGGTGGTGCTGAAGCCGTCCGAGCTGACGCCGCTGACCTCGTTGCGCCTGGCCGAGCTGGTCCGCACCGCCGGGCTCCCTGACGGACTCCTCGAGGTCGTCACCGGGGGTGCCGAGACCGGCGCCGCCCTGGTCGGCAACCGGGCCGTGGGCCGGGTCAGCTTCACCGGCTCTACGGCGGTCGGTCGGAAGATCGCCGAAAGCATCTCCGGCAGCTTCAAGCGGGTCACGCTCGAGCTCGGCGGCAAGTCCGCCTGCGTCGTCTTCCCTGATGTGGACCCGGTCAAGGTCGGGGCGATCACGCCCGGGGCCGCCTTCGGGATGGCGGGCCAGGACTGTTGCGCGCGCTCGCGGGTCATCGTCCACGAGGACATCAAGGACGCCTTCCTCGAAAGCTACGTCGAATCGATGCGGGCGATCAAGGTCGGACCGCCGCTCGACTCGGACACGGAGATGGGCCCGTTGATCTCGACCGCGCACCGCGACCGGGTCGACGGCTTCGTCACCCGTAGCCGCGCCGAGGGCGGCGTCGTCCTGTCCGGCGGCGAGGCGCCGGGAGGTGACCTCGAGGCCGGTAGCTACTACCAGCCGACGGTCGTCGACGGCGTCAGCGCGTCGGCCGAGCTCGCCCAGGCCGAGGTCTTCGGACCGGTGGTCGCGGTGATGACGTTCCGCACCGAGGAGGAGGCGGTACGGCTGGCCAACGACACCGAATTCGGTCTGTCCGGATCGATCTGGACCGCCGACGTCGGCCGCGCGCTGCGCGTCTCGCGCGCCGTGCGGGCAGGCGTGCTGGCGATCAACAGCAATACCTCGGTCTACCCCGAGGCCCCGTTCGGCGGCGTCGGCCAGTCGGGACTGGGACGAGAGTCGGGGCTGGCCGCGCTGGAGGCCAACACCGAGGTCAAGACGATCTTCCTCTCCAGTGAATCAGTGTCCAAATAATGGACTGATATTCAGAGCATTATCCCAATAGGGCCGGACGGGGGTTCGGCGCGGAGGAGGAGTGACATGAGCGACACGGTGCAAGCCGCCCCCCAAGGCGGGGCGGACGAGGTCCAGCAGTTCGGCTACTCCCAGAAGCTGAAGCGATCGATCTCGTCCTTCGAGTCGTTCGCTCTCGCCTTCTCGATCGTTTCGATCATCACCGGCATCACCACGACCTATGGGTTCACGCTCGCCACCTCGGGTCCGCGTGGGATCTGGATGTGGCTGCTCGCCGGTGCCGGCCAGTTCCTCGTCGTGCTCGTCTTCGCTCAGCTCTCGACCCACATCCCGCTCTCCGGCAGCAGCTACCAGTGGGGCTCGCGGCTGGCCAACCCGAAGGTCGGCTGGGGCTTTGGCTGGCTCTCCTTCTCCTTCTTCACCGTCGCCGTAGCCTCCGTCGGCTACGCCTTCACCACCCAGGCGTTCTCGCCGCTCTTCGGGCTCGAACTGAGCAACTCCGGCATCACCGCGGTGACGATCGCGCTGATCGCGGTCTGGGTCATCGTCTGTGTCGCCTCGACCCAGCTGGTGGCCGGCATCAACGTGGCCGCGGTGACCGCGGAGATCGCCGGCGTCATCGGCATCACCATCGCGCTCCTTGCCGCGGTGATCATCTTCGGCGGCGACGGTAGCGTGTCCAACCTCTTCTCCAAGGGTGAAATCCCGAGCTCCGGCTACTACGACTACAACGGGCCGTTCATGCTCTCGATCCTGCTCGCGGCCTTCACCCTGACCGGGTTCGAGGCGGCGGCGAACGTCTCCGAGGAGACCGAGGAGGCGGAGCGCAGCGTCCCTTGGGCGTTGGTCCGGGCGATCGGCATCTCGATCGTGCTCGGCATGCTGTTCCTGATCGCCCTGACGATCGCGATCCCCGACGTGTCGTCGATCTCCGAAAGCGGCGCGCCGGTCGCGACCATCCTGCACGAACAGTTCGGCAGCTTCGTCGAGAAGATCTTCCTGGTCTTGGTCTGCGTCTCGATCTTCGCCGTCGGCATGCTCTGCATGATCAGCAGCAGCCGCATCCTCTTCGCGATGTCGCGCGACCGCAGGTTTCCCGGCCATCAGTTGTTCAGCCGCGTCTCGAGTCGGACGCAGACCCCGGTGCCGGCGACCCTGGCGATCTTCGTCTGCAGCGCCGGCCTGATGCTGATCGTCGGCAGCAGTCCTGAAACGCTGGCCAACCTGTTCACCGCCACGGCGATCCTGCCAGCCTTGATCTATGCCGCGGTGATGGTCCTGTTCCTGGCGACCAAGTCGAAGCTGCCCGCCCGATCGCGCCACTTCGATCTCGGCCGCTGGGCGACGCCGATCGCCGCGGTCGCCTTCCTTTGGCTCCTGTTCGAGCTCTCGGCGCTGCTGCTCCCGAGCGTCTTCTGGACCTCGGTGAAGATCGTCGGGATCTTCCTCGTGATCGGCGCCGTCATCTTCGTCGGCAACTGGCTGTTCAACCGCGAGTCGCTCGAACACGAGCCGGGCGCCGTGGCACTCGATTCTGACGTGCCCGCCGAGGAGTTCGGCCGATGACCGGCGACGCGGTCGAGGTCGCGCGGGATGGGCGCGAGCTCTGGGCCCGCCAGGAGGGGAAAGGAGCCGACGTCGTCCTGATCGCCGGGATCGGCGACGACCATCGCGTCTGGGGTCCTGTCTTCGACCCGCTGGCCAGATACCACCGGGTCACCGCCTTCGACAACCGTGGCGTCGGTCGTTCGGCGATCGGCGAGGAGCCGGTCACGATCGCGGCGATGGCCGCTGACATGCTGGGCCTGATGGAATCGCTCGGGATCGAGCGGGCCCACCTGGTCGGCTCCTCGTTGGGCGGCGCGATCGCCCAGGAAGTGGCGCTCACGGCACCGGAGGCGGTCGCCTCGCTCGTCCTGGTCGGCGCCTGGGGCGAGCGCGACGAGCATCTGACTCGCGCGATCCGCCACATCGGCTACCTCCTCGGGACGATCGAAGACCCGATCCTGGCTTTCGAGGCGGTAGCCCTCTGGGCTTACAGCGGCCAAGCGCACGCCGACGGAACCGTCGCCCGTCTCCTCGAGGCCGCCCTGGCCTCCGACTCGCCCGACCAGAGCCTGGAGGATTTCGAACGCACCACCGAGGCCTTGGTCGAACACGATCTCGGGACCCGCCTCGCGGGGATCGTGGCGCCGACCATGGTCATGGTCGGCTCCGAGGACCGACTCTGCCCGCCGCGACTCGGCACCCGCCTCGCCGAGTTGATCCCGGGCAGCCGCCTTCAGGTCCTTCCCGATCGCAGCCACCAACCGTTCCAGGAAGACCCCGACCGCTTCATCGAGCTGGTCGAGGACTTCTGGGACTGAGGCTTCAGGTCGGCGACTGATGTCGGGTCGCGACGCTCGACCGCGCGACAGCAATCGCCCGCGGGTGAGCGATTCGGCATCTAGCTTGGAAGGTGGGTGAGCAAAGTGCTGGAGCGAGAATTCGGACATGAGCAGCTGAAGGTCTTCCGTGATCCTGAGACCGGGGTGATAGGGGCGATCGGGATCCACTCGACCGCGCTCGGACCGGCGATGGGAGGACTGCGCCTGTTCGCCTACCCCGGCCTCGATGAGGCGATCGTCGACGTCCTGCGGCTCTCGCGGGCGATGTCGTTCAAGAGCGCCGCGGCGGGACTCGACCTCGGCGGTGGCAAGGCGGTGCTGATCGACGACGGAGGTTGGGACGACGCTCGGGACGAGCGGATGGGTGCGGTCGGCCGGACGATCGAGCAGCTGGGCGGGCGGTACGTGACCGCCGAGGACGTCGGCACCACGCCTTCGGACATGGACGCGATCGCCGACGTGACCCGGTACGTCGCCGGCGCCAGCGTCAGCCGAGGGGGCAGCGGTGACCCGTCGCCGTTCACCGCCCGGACCGTCTTCGCCTCGATCGAGGGGGCTGTCGGCGTCCGTCTCGGCCGCGGCTCCCTCGAGGGCCTGCGGATCGGCGTCCAGGGCGTCGGCAACGTCGGCTCGGCGCTCGTCCGCCTGCTGTGCGCCGCGGGCGCCGAGGTGAGCGTCACCGACCGCGATCCGCGGCGCGTCGAGGTCTTGGTCGAGGAGCTCGGGGTCACCCCGCTGCCCCTCGACGGATTCGTCTACGGCGGGTTCGACGTCTTCGCGCCCTGCGCCCTGGGGGGTGCGGTCGGGCCGCGGGAGGCGGAGGGCATGTCGGCGACGATCGTCGCCGGCGCTGCTAACAACCCGCTCACCGATCGTGACGTCGCCCACCGACTCGCCGATCGAGGCGTGCTCTATGTCCCGGACTTCATCGCCAACTGTGGCGGGATTATCCACGTCGGCGCCGAGGTCCTGGCTCTCTCTCACCGTGATGTCGAGGACCTGTTGGGGGAAGCCGGAGAGCGCTCCGAACGGATCTTGCTCCGCGCGCACGAAACCGGCACCCGGCCACTCGACGTGGCCGAGGAATACGCCTTGGCTCGCATCGATTCCGCCGGCGACGCAGGCACCCGCGCCGGAATCGGCTAGTCCTGGCCCGTCTCTCGGTACTTTTGGAGCATGTGGACTTGTTTCCATGCCATTGATCCGTTAGCGTCCCCGCCAATGGGTCAAACGGCTCGCCGCGATGGGAAAGCGAGGAGCAGTGAAGAACGCCAAAGCACCGTTTCGGATAACCGTCGACACCGGGGGCACCTTCACCGACGTGGTCGTCGGCGATTCCGATGGGCAACTTCTGATCGGCAAGGCGCCGACCCGCGAGCAGGCCTTCGACGGAGTGAAGGAGGCGCTCGAAGTGGTGGCCGCCGACCTCGATGCGACCCTGATCGAGGTGCTGGCCCAGACCAGCCTCTTCGTCTACTCGACCACCCGGGCCACCAACGCGATCCTCGAGGGGACCACCGCGCGGACCGCGTTCCTCACCACCGCCGGCTTTCCCGACACCCTGGTCCTCCGCGAGGGTGGGAAGGCGAATCCCTTCGACCTGCGCCAGAGCTACCCGGAGCCATACGTTCCCCGCCATCTCACCTTTGAGCTCCCGGAGCGGATCGACGCCGAGGGCAACGTGGTCCGGCCGCTCGACGAGTCGGCGACCCGGGAGGTCTTGGAGACCGTCCGCCGGCGCGGGGTGGAAGCGGTCGCCGTCTCGCTGATCTGGTCGGTCGCAAACGGTGTGCACGAGCGCCGCGTGGGCGAGCTGATCGAGGAGCTGCTGCCCGGGACCCCGTACTCCCTCTCGCATGAGCTCAACCCCATCGTCCGCGAGTACCGGCGGGCATCGGCGACGGCGATCGACGCCTCGTTGAAGCCGCTGATGGGCGCTCATCTACGGCAGATCGAAAGTGATCTGCGCGAGGCCGGCTTCGACGGCGAGCTGATGGTCGCGACGTCGCTCGGCGGCGTGCTTCACCTGATGGACGTGGCGGCGCGGCCGATCGAGACGGTTCGCTCGGGCCCGTCGATGGCGCCGGTCGCCTGCAAGGTCTTTGCCGAGGCGGAGGCCGATGCCCGCGATCTAATCGTCTGCGACACGGGCGGCACCAGCTTCGATGTCTCGATGGTGCGCGGCGGCGCCGTCACCTACTCGTCGGAGACCTGGCTCGGCCCCCGTTTCACCGGGCACCTCACCGGGGCTCCTTCGGTCGATATCCGCTCGATCGGCTCGGGTGGCGGCTCGATCGCCTGGGTGGATCCCGGTGGCCTCCTCCGGGTCGGACCGCAGAGCGCCGGCGCCGACCCCGGTCCGGCCTGTTACGGACGGGGAGGAGAGCTGCCGACCGTCAGCGACGCCGCCCTCGTCCTCGGCTACCTCGACCCTGAGACCTTCCTCGGTGGTCGGATGGGCCTCGACGGCGCAGCTGCCACGCGAGTCCTGTCCGACCTCGCCGATCAGCTCGGCCTGGGTGTGCCGGAGACCGCCTCGGCGGTGCTGTCGATCGCCAACCAGCACATGGTCGGGGCGATCCAGGACATCACGGTCAACGAGGGGGTCGATCCGCGCCGGACCCTGGTCGTGGCCGGGGGCGGGGCCGCGGGGCTCGGGATCGTCCCGATCGTCCAGGAACTGGGTGCCCGCAACGTGCTGATCCCGCGCGCCGCCGGCGCGCTCAGCGCGACCGGCGGCCAGTTCTCCGACGTCGTCGCCGAGTTCTCCGCCAGCCAGCCGGCCGACACCGGACGCTGGGACTTCGAGGCGGTCAACGGGGCGCTCGCCCGGGTGCGTTCGCGGGCCCGCGAATTCGGCGATCAGCTCGGTGAGAAAGGCATCGCCGAGACTTCGGTCGACTACTTCGTCGACGCCCGTTACGCCTACCAGGTCTGGGAACTCGAGATCCCCCTGGCGCGCGACCGCTTCGAGACGCCCGAAGACGTGGCCGGCGTCAACGATGCCTTCGATGCCGCCCACCACCGGGTGTTCGCGGTTAACGAGCCGGGTGCCCGGGTCGAATGCCTGACCTGGAAGGCGCGTCTGCGGGCCCCTGTCGGTCGCGAGGCGATCGAGGCGACCTCCCGGAGTACGAACGTCGACGCCGGTGGCGAGCCTCGGCCTCGAACCTCCCGGTCGGCGTTCTTTGACGGGGGCTGGTGCGACACCGCGATCTACCTGGGCGGGACGATCCCGGCCGGGTCCGGGCTCGTCGGTCCGCTGATCGTCGAGGAGCCGACAAGCACCTTGGTGGTGCCGCCCGACGCCACGCTCCGCGTCACCCCCCTCGGCAATTACATGGTGGAGGTCTGAATGTCTTCGTCAGTCAAAGGTGGCATCGCGGTGGACGCCCCAACGGGCCTCGACCCGGCCCTGATGGCGGTGATCGCGAAGCGGTTCGACGCGATCGTGCGGGAGATGGGCAGCACGTTGCTGAGAGCGGGCCGCTCGGCGGTGATCAACGTGGCACGCGATTTCTCCTGCTCGATCGTCACCGCCGACGACGAGCTGCTGGCGGCGGCCGAGGGGCTTCCGGTCCACATCTTCGGCTCGCAACTGCAGACCGCCGAGATGCGCCGTCGTCATCCCGGCATGCGCCAAGGCGACGCCTTCCTCGACAACGATCCCTACGTCGGCAATTCCCATCACGCCGACCACACCATCCTCGTCCCTGTGTTCATCGGCGACCGCCACATGTTCACCGCGGTCGCCAAGGCGCACCAGGCCGATATCGGCAACAGCACCCCGACCACCTACGCGGCGGCGGCCAAGGACATCTACGAGGAGGGTGCACTCAGCTTCCCCTGCGTCCAGATCCAGCGCGATGGCGAGGACGTCGTCGACATCATCGAAATGTGCCGGCGGCGGATCCGCGTGCCGCAGCAGTGGTACGGGGACTACCTGGCCACGCTCGGTGCCGCCCGCACCGGTGAGCGACGCCTGATCGACCTGGTCGAGATGTACGGGGAGGAGCTGATCGAGGAGTTCGTGCGCGAGTGGCTGGACTACTCCGAGCGGCGCATGGAGCACGCGATCGGGCAGCTGGGCTCGGGGACCTTCGTGCGGGAGAGCCAGCACGACAGCATCGGCGAGCTGCCGCCGATCCCGCTCAAGGTATCGGTCAAGATCGACTCCGATGCGGGGCGCGTCCAGATCGACCTCCGCGACAACCCCGACTGCGTCCCGGCGGGCCTCAACCTGACCCGGGCGACCGCCTCGAATATGGCGATCGCCGGCCTCTTCGGCAACGTCGACTCCGATATCCCGGCCAACTCCGGCAGCTTCCGCCGGGTGGAGGTCCTGCTGCGCGAGAACTGTGTGGTCGGAATCCCCAAGCACCCGGTCTGCGCCTCGGTGGCGACGACCAATGTCGCCAGTCGTCTCGTCGGGCTCGTCCAGGCGGCGATCGCCGAGGGAGCCGAGAGCGGCGGGGCGGCGGAGGGTGGCTCCGGCATGGGGCCCGGCCTGGGAGTGATCGCCGGGGTCGACTTCCGGACCGGCGAGCCGTTCGTCAACCAGTTGATCGTCAACAGTTGCGGCGGCCCCGGCGCGGCCGGCTCCGACGGCTGGCTCAACTGGATCGAGCCCTCGGCCGCCGGGTTGGTCTACCGCGACTCGATCGAGATCGATGAGCAGAAGTACCCCGTCCTGTTCGAATACCTGCGGGTGACGCAGGACTCGGGGGGACCGGGCGAGTTCCGCGGTGCCCCAGGAATCGAGACCGCCTACACGACGCGCGGTGGCCCCGCCACGGTCATGTGGGTGCTGGACTGCCACGAACGGCCGGCGCACGGTGTACGCGGCGGCGGGCCCGGCCACCGGGCCCAGGCGTTGCTCGAGCGTTCGTCCGAGAGGGAGACCGAGGTATTGCCAGGGACCGGCCAGGTGAATCTTGAGCCCGGTGACCTGATCGTCAATCTTGGGGCCGGGGGCGGCGGCCTCGGCGATCCCCGCGAGCGCGACCCGGAGGCGGTCCTCTGGGACCATCGCGAAGGCTATGTCAGCCGTGGATCGGCCGAAGACGATTACGGCGTCGCCATCGTCGGCAGCGTCGAAGATGACTCGCTTCGGATCGACCAGGAGAGGACCGAGGAGCTGCGAGGTCAGCGAGTGGCCGACCGCACGACAGTTGGCGACCGCGGGGCTCGGACGACGCGACGATCGTACGGATGACACCGCTCACGGAAGACGCTAATTTCACCTCATGACCGATCGGCGTCGAGACAGCGAAGGTACGGGCCCTGGCCTCGTTCCCTCGATCGCCATCGTGTGCATCCCCGGCTAGGGGATCGATCGTCAGCGCCGCCGGCGCCTCACCCCACCCGTCGCGAGTCGATCAGCCGGCTCGTGGCCCTCTCAACGCGACGATCGGAACCCCGCGATGTCTGATGCCAGCACTACGAGCACCCCCTCCGGTGCCTCGCCACTCGCCCCCTCGCCGACGCCCATGACAGGCGCCGACGTAGTCCTCCGCACCCTCGAGGCGCTCGGCGCCCGGGTCGCCTTCGGCCTGCCCGGCGGGGCGATCCTGCCGCTCTACGACGCGATCGCCAGGGGGACCTCGATCCGTCATGTGCTCGGGCAGCACGAGCAGGGCGCGGGCCACATGGCCCAGGCCTACGCTCGGGCGACGGGGCGGCCGGGTGTCGTCTTCGCCACCTCGGGGCCGGGGGCGACCAACATCGTCACCCCGATCGCCGACGCCCAGATGGATTCGACCCCGCTGGTGTGCGTCACGGGTCAGGTGCGCAGCGACCTGATCGGCACGCAGGCGTTCCAGGAGTGCGACATCGTCGCCGTCACCAAGCCGTTGGTGAAGGGCTCCTGGCAGGTGGGCGACCCCGGCGAACTGGCCGCGGTCGTGCGCCAGGCCTACCACCTCGCGGTCGCCGGCCGGCCGGGCCCGGTCCTGATCGACATCCCCCGCGACGTCCAAGCGGCGCTGGTCGAGTCCGAGGACGGGGTGGAGCCGGTGGCGGATGCCCCGACCCCCGCCTCCGAGGAGGCGATCATCGCGGTCGCGCGGGCGATCGAAGGTTCCAGTCGGCCGGTGCTCTACGTCGGCGGCGGTGTGGTCGCGGCGGAGGCCGGGGAGGAGGTGCGGGAGCTCGCTGAGGCCGCCCGGATCCCGATCGTCACGACCCTGATGGCGAAGGGCGTCGTGCCCGAGTCCCACGAGCTCAACTTCGGCTGTCCGGGCATGCACGGCAGCAAGTGGGCGAACTGGACGCTGAACCTAGCCGACCTCGTGATCGCCGTCGGCGCCCGCTTCGACGACCGGGTCACCGGCAGGGTGGAGGAGTTCGCGCCGGCGGCGAAGGTCGCCCACTTCGACATCGACCCGAGCGAGATCGGCAAGATCCGGCACGCCGAGCTCCCCGTGCTGGGCGACCTGCGGAGCGCCGTCGCTCGCACCCGCGAGGCCCTCGCGGCGCCTGCCCCAAGCGGAGCCTGGGTGCGTCAGGTGGAGGGCTGGCGCGAGCGCTTCCCCTTCCGCTACGACACCGCGGCCGCCGGACTGCAGGGGCCGCAGGTGCTCGAGTATCTGGCCGACGCGGTCGAGGGGCGTCGCGACGTGGTCTGGACGACCGGCGTGGGCCAGCACCAGATGTGGGCAATGCAGTACCTGCGGTGCGAGCGGACCCGCTCCTTCATCACCTCGGGCGGTCACGGGACGATGGGCTTCGGCCTGCCCGCCGCGATCGGCGCCCGCGCCGCCCGACCGGACGCGACCGTGGTCTGCGTCGACGGTGACGGCTCTTTCATGATGACCTGTCAGGAGCTGGCGACCGCGGTCAGCGAGCGCCTGCCGGTGATCGTCGTCGTGGTCGACAACGGCGTGCTCGGCATGGTCCGCCAGTGGCAGGAGATGTTCTACGAGGACCGCTTCTCCCAGGTCCGCACCCCCACCGGCACGGACATCGCCGCCGTCGCGCGAGGCTTCGGCGCCCGTGGCTACACGGTCCACGACGCGCCCGGGCTCGGCGCCGCCTTCGCCGAGGCCCTCGCCTGCGGGGAGACCTCCGTCATCGACGTCAAGATCGCGGCCGAGGAGATGCTCTACCCGATGATCCAGCCGGGCTCGGCTGGCGTCGACGTCCTGGAGCATCCGGCCCGATGAGCGACGTCCAGGCACTTGTGGACGCGCTCGCGGCGGACCTCGACCGCCCCACCGGGGTCGACGATCGCCACTTCCGCTCGATCGCCTACAGCTCGCACGCCGAGGGCGTCGACTCGGTTCGGCTCGCCTCGATCCTTCAGCGCGAGGCACCGCAGCCGGTGCGCGAATGGCTGGAAGAACTCGGCGTGCATGAAGCAGAGACCTGCCTACGGGTGCCGGCCAACCGTGAGCTCGGGATGGCGGCCAGGGTGTGCATCCCGCTGCGCTTCGACGACATCGCGCTCGGCTACCTCTGGTTGATCGATGAGCCCGAGCCGGTCAACGAGGAGCAGGTGGAGGAGGCGCGTCGCTATGCCGAGGAGTTCGCAATCGCGCTCTATCGGGCACGCCTGCTAGAGCGCGACGACCGGCGCCTGGAGCGGGAACTGGTCGGCCAACTGATCGGCCTGCGCGAAGGCGACGCGACGCTGGCGGGCGAAGAGCTGCTGCGCGCGGGCCACCTGGTCCCGGCCACCGCCTACGCGGTGCTGACCCTGACCGCGGTGGACGAGGCGGGCAGCGAGTCCTCCGACGCCGTCCGGGTCCGACTGGTTGACGCGGCCGAGCACCTGCGGCGCGCGGTCGCGCCGCACCACCTCCTTGTCCTGGTCGACGGCGCCGAGGTGATCGTCCTGCTCGCCCTCGCGGGATCCGAGGAGCTGCGCCGCCGGGCGGAGGGCATCGTCGCGGCGATCCGCCCGACCGAGGGCCCGTCGTGGCGCCCGCTGGTCGGGGTCGGCGAAGAAAGCGCCTCGATCGGCGGCGTCGGCGCCGCCTATCAGCAGGCGCGGGCCGCGGCCCGGGTGGCGGCGGCGATCGGCGCCACCGACCCAATTGCGCGCTGGGACGACCTGGGCGCCTACCGGACGGTCGCCGCGATGGTCGGTGAGCGCGATCCCTCCGACCTCATCCCGAGCCCATTCTCCCGTCTGCTCTCCTCGCCCGAGGCGGTGCCACTGATCGAGACGCTGGAGTGCTACCTCGACGCCGGTGGCGACGCTCGGGCCGCTGCCGAGCGCCTCTACATCCACCGCTCGAGCCTCTACGGCAGGCTCCACCGGATCGAAGAGGTCGCCGCTGTTGACCTCCATTCGGGTGACGACCGCCTCGAGCTCCACCTCGGCGTGCGGCTCTGGCGACTCGCCGGCAGTCGGCCGGCGTGATGACGCGACAACTGTCGCTCCCCGGCCGCCGGTGCAGCCGATAAATCTCTCGTATGAGCTTCGATGTCATCGTGATCGGGGGTGGCCCGGGCGGTTACGTCGCCGCGATCCGCGCCGCCCAACTCGGCCAGAAGACCGCCGTCGTGGAGAAGGACAAGGCCGGCGGTCGCTGCCT
>Ga0070665_100000696_pt1 | contig 44830 bp, 40 predicted proteins | sample KBSS13metaG_FD_65862 | JGI IMG/M metagenome (GOLD analysis project Ga0070665, IMG submission 65862) | Switchgrass rhizosphere microbial communities from Kellogg Biological Station, Michigan, USA - KBS S1-3 metaG | ecosystem: Host-associated > Plants > Roots > Rhizosphere > Soil ...
TGCTGCGCTCGGTGGCGCGGATATCTCCTGGATCGTCGGCCTGATCGTGCCCGCCGCGCTGTATGTCACTCTTGCTCGAGCCAGGCCTGAGCCTGGCCCATATCCTCAAACGTCCTGATCCAGTCGTGGCACCTGAGGCCCGTGGCATCCAATCCAGCAGCCGCAGCCCGTCGCCCGATTCGGCCTCGCGCCCGAAGCTTCCGGCCAGATCGGGTCGCCGCCGTCAGCGCAAACGGCGGCGGCCGCGTAACAGCCGCTGTTACTGAATCGTCTTGGTCGCCAGGTTGGATATCGCGCTCTCCGTTCCAGCGCTGCTGTAGGCGGAGACACCGAAGTACCAGGTGCCCGTGGTCAGGTTGGTGAGCGTGTAGCTCGTCAGGCCAGCCTGGTTGACCTGGATGGTCTGGTTGAGCGCCGTGCTGGACGTGCCGTAGTGGATGTTATAACCGGCAAGATTCGCGAGCACGCTGCCGTCGGTGTTGTCCAGGGGCGGAGTCCAGTTGACGGTCGCCGTACCACTCGAAGCCTGGTTGACGGCAATCGCGAAGGCGGGCAGGGCGGCACTGCTCGTCCCGTCACTGACCGAGATCACGATGTTCGAATAAGTGCCGGCGTACGCCACTGTCGGCGTCCCGGAAAGCTGACCGGTGGCGATGCTGAAGGTCGCCCAGCTCGGCTTGTTCTGAATGCTGAAGGACAGCGTAGTGTTGTTGGCGTCTGTCGCGGTTGGCGTGAAGCTGTAAGGCGAACCGACATTGACCGCTGTCGTCGGAGTGCCCGAAATGGTCGGCGGCGAATTGACGGTGCCCGTCACTGCGATCGCAAACGGCGCCAGGGCGGCGGTTGAGGGTCCATCGGTCACTTTGATCACGATCTGGGAGAAGGTACCGGCACTGGTCGGCGTACCCGACAACCGGCCCGTGCTGGTGCTGAAAGACGCCCACGCGGGCTGGCCCGAAATCGAAAATGTCAACGTGCGGCCCGACGGGCCGGTGGCACTGGGAGTAAAGGAGTAGGCTGTGCCGACTACGTCGGTCGTGACAGGTGAGCCCGAGATCGTCACCGGAGTTTTCCACCACCTGTAGCCACCAGCGCTGGCGTCGAACGCCACGGCCAGTCCAACGAGACCCGAGAGAGCGGCGACCCAGGAGAGACTCCGGCCGGCCGAATTTTTTTTACCATGCATGCGCTTGCCCACCCCGAAAGAAAAAAGTTGGTGCTCAGGGCGAGCTAGGCGCGATGCAACGCGACGCGAGGTCGCAGGTCGAATCGATGACGGCAGGTCTGTGTGTGCACTCTTGCCGGCAACCCCGCTATCTCGCGACGGGATGTCCGCTCGCGAGACCGGAGGCTTTGCGTCCCCGTCTTACGACGGGTTTGCCCTTGAGTCGGGCACAGTAAAACCTCAAGCCCAACGTCTTGCAAACTGTCTCGGCGAGCAGACGTATGCGATCGGCGACGCTGTGATGCGTCCCGCAGGTCACCAGGAGTGGTCTTGACAGCTTAGCGGCCGAATTGCGCCGCAGCAATACGTGTTGATTTAGTCAGTCCCGGTGGCGTTTCAACCTCTGACGCTTGCCCCGCGCTACCTCCGTTGCGAGCGCTTCCAACTTCGGCTCCCAGAAGGCGCGGAACCGGTCGAGCCAAACATCGACGTCGCGCATCGGCTCTACGTTCACCGTGTAGATCCGGCGTGCGCCGTTGATCCGCACGGTAGCGAAGCCGCTGTCGCGAAGGACTTTGAGATGTTGGGACACGGCCGACTGCGTGAGTCCGAATTCCGTTTGCACGATAGTCGTCATGTCCCCCGAGGAGCGCTCCGTCTCGGCAAGCAACTCCAGGAGCCGCCGGCGCACCGGGTCGGCCAACACCTCGAAGGCGTGCATCAGCCGCTGCCCGTGTAGAACGCGATGGTCTGCTGCGCCATCCCGCGGGCGACTGCGGGATCCTCTCCCCCGGCGATGTGAGCTTCGGCCCACGCTTTGCCGCTCGAGCGCATGAACTCCTTCCCATCTTCCGACATCATCCAAGCGTGAGCCGCCGCGTGGTCGACCGGCGCGCCACCGCTCTCCAGGTGCTTGCCCAAGCCGTACAAAGTCAGATCCCAACCAACACCCACCGCGCCGGGCCCGAACCGCTTCCAATGCTCGTCCGTGTCGGAGGCGTGGACGATATGTTCCAAGGTGAGCTGCGTGCGCTTGCCCTCAGGCGCCAGGCGGACGGTGACCCAACTCATTCCACCGCCGAATTCCCAAGTGACGTCCAGCGCGTGTGGCGGATCGCAGCGGGTAATGGTACCCCCCGCGTTGCCCTTGAGCTGATAGCGGCCCCCTGACTTCAGGTCTCCCTCGATGGGGAGAAACCAGCGGGGAATGCGCTCGCGGTTGGTGAGCGCGTCCCACAGGTCCTCGCGGTCCGTGTCGTAGCTGCGGACGGCGACCACCACCCGCGCGGGCTTGCCTTCGTGCTCGCGATTCTCGAACCGGCGGAATTCCGCCCCCAGGGCCTTGGCCAACAGCATGGTGGGTTCCTCGTGAAGGGTGTGGCCGGCAAGATAGCAGCCGGTTCTTATATTAGGCAAGTCTAATATTAGCTGCGCCAACGTACCGCGGCGCCGAGCCGCCGCGCCTCGGACAGCCCCATCCCCCCGTTTTGCTTTCCCGCGCGCGCCCTCCAAACTACTCCCTATGAGCACACCTCCCGTTGAATTGAATTCGGCCACCGTCCTGCTACGCCTTCTGCGCGAGCGGAAGCTCGGCTCCCTCGAGCTGCTCGACCTGCTGCTCGCACGCCTCGAGCGCATCAACCCCGCCCTGAACGCAGTGGTCGCCACCGACATCGAAGGCGCCCGTCAGAGCGCGCGCGCCGCCGACGATGCTCCGTCTGATCGCCGCGGCCCGCTTCATGGCTTACCCATCACGATCAAAGACGCGTTCGAAGTAGTCGGCATGCCCGCCACATGCGGGTTTCCGCATCTCGCGAAACACGTGCCCCAGCAAGACGCAGCTGCCGTCGCCCGGCTGCGCGCCGCCGGCGCGGTTATCTTCGGCAAGACGAACGTGCCCCTCGCTGCCGCCGACCACCAAAGCTATAACCCCGTCTACGGCACAACGAACAACCCTTGGGATGTAAAGCGCACACCCGGCGGATCCTCCGGCGGCGCGGCGGCCGCAGTGGCCGCGGGCCTTGCGCCTCTCGAGCTGGGAAGTGACATCGGCGGCTCGATTCGCTGCCCCTCGCACTTCTGCGGCGTCTACGGTCACAAATCCAGCTACGGCCTGGTTCCCACGCGCGGCCACATCCCGCCACCTCCCGGAGCCCTCTCGGAGCCGGCCTTAGGCGTCGTCGGCCCCATTGCCCGGAGTGCCGCGGATCTCGAGCTCGCCCTCGACACCCTCGCGAGTCCTGCCGCTCCGGATCTGCGCGCCTGGTCGATCCGTATTCCGCCCAGCCGCCACGAACGACTCAGTGATTTCCGCGTGGCCCTCTGGGCAGATCAAAAGGCCTACAGCGTCGAGCAGCGCTGCGTCGAAGCCCTGCATTCGTATGCCGCGGACCTGCGCAAGGCCGGTGCACGGGTCGATGACCAGGCCCGCCCGGAGATCGATGTCGAGGCCAGCGACGATCTGTACGTGGCGCTGCTGTTCAGCACGGTATCGGCGGGAATGCCGGAGGATGTGCTCGCCCAAACGGAGCAGGTTGCACGCGAGCTGAATGCGGGACCCCGCAGCTATCCGACCCGTATCGCCCGGGCGGTTCGCCTCACGCACCACGACTTTCTGTCCTTGCAGGAGCGCCAACTCCACTTGCAACAAGCGTGGGCGCGCTTCTTCGCAAAGTATGACGTGATCCTGTGCCCCATCATGCCCACCGTGGCGTTCCCACACGATCATTCGGGCGAAGGCCCCGGACACATCGCGCAGTACTCGCGCAAGATGACCGTAGACGGCAAGCCCACGCCGTATCTGAATGGACTCCAATGGCCGGGTTTGGTAACGGTCGCGCATCTTCCGGCGACCGCGATTCCAACCGGGCGGCGGATTGACGGCATGCCGATGGGAGTTCAGGTTATCGGTCCCTACCTCGAGGATCGGACTCCGCTGCGCTTCGCGCAACTCGCCGAGCAAGCTCTAGTCGGCTTCGCGCCACCGCCACCAGGCTAGCCTCTCGAGGCTAGCGACGCCGACCCGCGATGTCATTGGCAATCCAACGCGCCTCGATACCGATATCGCGCAACATCCCGGTAGCCGAAACGCGAAACCCGCAGAAGTACAGCCCCTCCGCGCCGACGACCTTGATCTGAGCTCCACCGGTCCCAACGGCCACGTCCCTCTCGAGAAAGCGCTCGAGCCCCGGCCGAAATCCGGTGGCCAGCACCACCGCGTCGCAACGCCGCGTCCGGCCGTCATCGAAACAAATGTCGGTTTCCCCTTGGAAGGAACGCACATCGCCCAACACCGCGATGCGTCCCTTGCGGAGCCACTCCAGGGTCCCTACATCGATCAGCGGCACCTTTGCTGACGTCTCGATCTGCGTAATAGGCCCTACCGGCAGCTTGCGCAATCCCAACTTTGAGATGTCTCCGACAGTCAGCCGGATGAGTGGCGCAGCCAACATGTCGGCGACGCGTGCCGGCAGCCGACTCAGCGCAATCGCAATAGCCAGCACCGGCATCCCGAGGATCTCGCGGGGAATGACGTTCAGTGCGCCGCGAACCGCCAGCGCCACTCGGGCGCCATGCTCGCTGAGGTCGATTGCAATCTCGCCCCCGCTGTTGCCCAGCCCGACCACGAGGACATCCTGGCCCCGAAACGCCGCGCCGTTGTGATACTCACTGCTATGTAGAATCCGGCCGCGAAACCCAGCTTGCCCTGGCCAGTGCGGAACGTGGGGCACCGCGTTACAACCCGTTGCGACGACAACCCGCTTGGATCGGTATACGTCGCCGGCTGACGTCGTCGTGATCCACTCACGATCGCGGTAACGCACACTCTCCACGCGGCGATCGAAATTCGGGCCAATCCCAAAATGCAACGCGTACCGCTCCAGGTAAGCGACCACCTGGTCCCGCGACGGGTAACGCGGCGTACCCCGGGGAAAGTCGAGGTAGGGCAGGGCGGAATGGCCCTTGTCAGTATGCAGATGCAGCCGGTCATAGTGCCGACGCCAACTCGCCCCGAGAACGACCTCCTTTTCGACGACAGCAAAGGGAACTCCGAGCTTGCTGAGGCACGCCGCTACGGCGAGCCCCGCCGGCCCTGCGCCGATAACCAGTGAGTCGGTCTGGTGTTCGAAGAAGCGTCCCCTATTGCCGGCGGACTTCCGCCAGCAAGGCGTCGAACGCGTCGGTGATGAACTTCAAGGAAGCCGCATCGGTCAGGCGGCCATCCTGGACCTTCGTGTTCACCATGGGAACGAGGACCTCCGGGACCGGGACGAGCCGGGAAAGGGTCCCCGCCAGGGTCTGGCGCAATTGTCCCTGGGCGCGGGAGCCGCCGCTCGTTCCGGGGGAACTGGTGATGACCAACACGGGCTTGCCCTTCAGCACCGACTGGTAGCCGGGCCGTGACGCCCAATCCAACGCGTTCTTCAATACCCCCGGAACCCCGTAGTTGTACTCCGGGGACACGAGCAGCAACCCATCGCTGGCTGCGATGGCATTTTTGAGCGCGACGACGGCCTCGGGCTTGGTGTCACCATCGAGGTCGGCGTTGTACATCGGGATCGAGGCGAGCGGAAAGGCGTCGATGCGCGCCCGCTCACCCACGGAGCCCTGGAGACCGCGCAATATCGCCCCGGAGTAGGAGTCCCGGCGCAAGCTTCCTACAATAGCCACGATGCGCGGCGGATCATTCGTCACTGCAAGCCCCCATCATTCATTTAAGCGTGATGGCTGACGTTACGGCGCGGTGCATCCGCCATCAATTTAAGAAAATCCCGGCCGCTGACATGCACCAGCGACTCGTGATCACCGCCTTCGAAATACGCATCCGGCATGTCGCCGAAACTTTGATCGAGCACCATTTCGATCCCATAGGCGCATCCCAACGGCGGGACCGCCCCGGGCTCGCAATCCTTGAAGAGCTCCATGATCTCGCGCTCGCTCGCCAGGCCCAGGTCCCGATTCAGCTCGTGGCGCACGGCCCCCAGATCCAGCCGATGGCTCGCGGGAATGACTGCCATGACATAGCCGTTGTCGTCGCCGAGCATGACGCACTTCGCCAGGCGATCGCCGGGCACGTGAGCCGCCTGCGCACTATGCGAGCTGTCCCGCGTGCGGGAGTGGGTAATCGTGCTGTACTCAACCCCTTCCTGAGCAAGATATTGTCGGACAGAAGCTGCGATGGTCATGGCGCTCTCCCGGTCGCGAGGTGGAGTCGAGAAAGCATATTCGCGCACCCGGCCCACCCCGGCAATCCCGCCCCAGGAGCCTGTCGGGCTTAGGCCCGCCTACTGCGGTCGCCCCACATCGGCTGCTTTCGGCGATCCTTTCGCTTACATAGTCCCTCCGGGCTATGCCCGGAGAAACGATCGCCCCTAGTCTTCGTAAGACTTGTCAGCTCGATGTGGGGCGCCCTCGCTACGGCGTTCCTAAGCCCGACAGGCTCCTAGGCGGAGCGCTTACCGGACCGACCCAGTGCCCGGCGCGCCACTCGCACCGCGAACCCGAAAAAGACCACCACCAGGACGATCGCCAGCAAGGGCGCCACCAGGGCGAGCACCGCCAGCAGGAGCGCCCCCACCAGCTCGAGCGTCGAGAGGACGGGATTCCCCAACCCGCCGGTCATGACGGTCGACTTCGCTCGCAGCAGCGCGGTCACGCCCTGCGTAATTCCCGCGACGCCGCCACCCGCGATGATCGCGGTTGCCCACTTCACGGGGGACGGTAAGTTGGTGATGGTGGCCGCGGCCACCAACGTACCGGCGACGAGCGCCGTGGGGGTGGTGATGGTGTCGAGCAGGTTGTCGACCGCCGGAACGTAATAAGCCAACACTTCGATCACTGCGGCCACACCGAGCATCACGACCGCCGGCAGCGTCCCGAGCCAGGTGAAATTGTCGCTCAACTGCAAATGGCCGGTGTAAGCCGCGACGCTGGCGACCAGTAGCGGTAGAAACACGCGGAACCCGGTGGCCGCGGCCAGCCCGACGCCGAGCGCAATAGATACCGCGATATCGAGATTCGACATGTTGCCAAGCATAGCTCGACTCGCTGATTCCTACACAAACGGGGTCCTGGCACTGCGGAACCGGCGTGGCCGCTGGTGCGTTCGTTTCTCAAGTTCCGACTCAGGTGTTTCCCATGACTACCGAACAGTGGGCGGTTGCAGCGGTGATTGTCGTAGCGGTGATTTTGTTAGCTTGGCTGGTCGTGCGCGAACAGCGCCGCAAGCGGTCGATACACCTGCGACAACGCTTCGGCCCGGAATACGCGCGGGTGGTTTCCGAACGGGGCAGTCAAGCGCAGGCGGAGTCCGAACTGCTCGCCCGGGAAAAACGCGTCGAGCGCTTGAAGATCATTCCGCTTGCGCCCGCGGAGGCGGCGCGGTTCTCCCAGGCCTGGGGCCAGCTTCAGGCCCAATTCGTCGACAACCCGACCGGTGTCGTGATCGAAGCCGACCGGCTGGTCCGCGACCTGATGGTGAAGCGTGGCTATCCCATGGCGGACTTCGAGCGCCGCGCCGCCGATATTTCCGTTCACCATCCAACAGTGGTGGACACATACCGCTCGGCGCGTGACATCGCCGCGCGCAGCCAACAGGGCACCGCGAGCACGGAGGACCTGCGCAAGGCGGTGGTCTACTACCGGTCGCTATTCGACGAGTTGCTCGAGGTTCGCAGAGATCCCGCCGCCGCCTCTGCTGATGCGGCCGCCCGGAAGGACGAGGAGGTCCACTCCTGATTTCCTGAACCCGCGGCAGGCTCCCACCCGCCGCCCAACGCCTTGACCAGCGCCGCATAGTCCTCGAGTGACTCCTGCGCAGCACTGACCCATGCGCGTTGGGCTGCCTGATAGGTTGATTCCGCCTCGAGCACAGTGACGCGATCATCGTCACCTTTCTGGAAGCGCTGTTGGGTCATCTCGAGAGCCGCCGCACTGCGTGTACGTGCGGCCTCCCGCTCGTCGAGCGTCGTGCGCGCGGATGCATAGCGATTGAGGGCGGTCTCGCTGTCAGACAGGGCCCCGAGCACGGCCTTTTCGAATCGCGCTCCAGCAGCGTCCGCACGAGCATCGGCAGCGCGAATCTGTGCGCGAATGCTGCCACCAGCAAAAATAGGCCAGCGCAGGGAAGGCCCGACATTGAAGAAAGTGCTGGCGCCTTGCCCGAGATCGCCCGGATGTTGCGCCTGTTGTCCCAACGATCCGACCAGTGAGAATGTGGGGAAGAGGTTGGCCGTCTCGACCCCGACATCACTGGTCGCCGCAGCGAGGTCCGCTTCCGCCGCCCGGATGTCCGGCCGGCGGCGCAGGATATCCGCACGAAGTCCAACCGCAACGGAGGAAGGAGGCAACGGTATCGGCGCGTCACTCGTTGCCAGATCGACCAGGGACTCGGGCGCTTGCCCGGTAAGCAGAGCCAACTCATTCGCGGCTGCATGGACGGAAGCATCAATGCCGGCGACTGCTGCGGCGGCGTTGTGCGCCTGGGTGTCCGCGCGTGCGTCGTCCAGGTTCGACGCATCGCCCACACCGAACCTTTGATGAACCAGCCCCGCAATGGCCTTCTGAGCGTCGGCGTCTTTGCGGGCCGCCGCCAGATTTGCCTGGCTACCTCGCAGCTCAGCGTAGGTCCTCACAACTTCCGCTACGACCTGCAGGAGTGCGTCGTGTTGGCGCGCCTGCGCGGCTTGCGAACGCTGTTGCGCGGCCTCGACGGTTCGCCGGGTGCCGCCCCACAAGTCGATTTCCCAGGAAGCGTCGAATCCGACCTCGTAAAGCGAGATGCGACGGTTGAACCCCGGGATGCGATTGATGGGTAATTCACCATTCGCGGAGATCTGTTGCTCGGTTGCGGAAGCTGTGGCGTCAAGCTGCGGGAGCTTGTGACCCGCTGCTGCATCCCGCTGCGCCCGGGCCGCGCGCAGGTTGGCTTCCGCTTCCCGGAGGTCCAGGTTGTGCGCGACTGCAGCCTGAATCAATCCGGTAAGGACAGGATCGCCCAACGATTGATACGGTGTTACGTCTAGCGGTGCCGTATTGGCCGCGGCTGCCTGGCTCCAGTGGCCATCGGTCCCTGCCACGGTGGGTCGATGATAGTCGGGACCTACCGTACAACCCTGCAATGCCAGACCCAAGGCCAACACGGGGATGGAATATCGCATAGTCATATCACTCCATGCGCGACCGGAACAACAGGGCAGAGGCTGACAGGGTTCCAGCGCAGATGAGGGCGAGTGGCCAGCAGTTGTTCAGCACATCGCCGGCGGGCATCGCTTTGAGAAACACGCCTTCGGTCACCCTGAGGAAGTAGGTGGCCGGATCGAGATGGGCGATCACCTGCAACCACCCCGGCATGTTGTCGACCGGGCTCGCATAACCCGACAACAGAATCATCGGGATCGCCACCAGGAACATGCCGAGGAAGGCCTGCTGCTGGGTGGCAGACAGGACGGACACCAACATCCCGACGCCCGTGAGGGCCAGCAGGTAGATGAACAGGGCGCAGTACAACAGGATCACCGAACCGGTCAGCGGCACCCCGAACGCGAAGGGAATCAGCAGGACATAGACGGTTGTGATGAAGGTGCCGACCAGGACCGGCGGAACCATCTTGCCGACCAGGATCTCCCCGACACGCAACGGTGAGACCATCAACTGGTCGTACGTCCCGAGCTCGCGCTCACGAGCCACGGACTGTGCAACAACGGACATGGCGGAGATGGCCGACATGACCGCAATCAACGCGGGCATGGTGAACCACAGGTAGTCGAGATTGCGGTTGAACCAATTCAGAACGAGGGCTCCCGCGCTCGCGGTTGCCGGTGCCTCACGCGCCACCGGGCTGACGGAGGCCCCCACACTTGCGACGATCTGGTCGAGGTAACTGGAGACGATCTGGGCGGCATTCGAGCGGCGGCCATCGGACACCAGGCCGATCACACCGCCGCGTCCGCCGGCGACATCCGCCGAGAAGTGCGGATCGAACCGTAGTACAGCGATGACCCGCTGTCGGTTGATCGCCTCGCGCAGCTCCGGCTCGCTGTGCAGGGAAATGATGCGGGTGACGTTAGGACTGCCCGCGACCCGCTGGAGGACCTCCTGGCTCCAGGCGCCCCCGTCGCGATCCAGCACGCCCAGAGTCATGTTCTTCACCTCGAGCGTGGTCGCCAGTCCAAAGATCAACAACTGCAGAATAGGGGGCACCAAAAGGATGATGCGCGTGCGCGGATCGCGCAGAATGGCCCACAGCTCCTTGATGATGATCGACCGCAGTCGCGCGACGTTCATGCGACTCTCCGCCGGGTGACCCGGATGGCAATCGCGAAAAACAAGGTGCCGAAACCCAACAGCGCCGCCATGTCGGGCAGATACAGTCCCCAGTCGTCGCCGGCCAGGAAGACGGTCTGCAACTGTGGAATCAGGTACCGCGCCGGCACCAGGTAGGTGAGCAGCCGGATGAATTTCGGCATCGAGTCGATCTCGAACAGAAACCCCGACAGCAACATGGTCGGCAGGAAGGCCGTCAGCAGGGCGACCTGGCTGGCAACAAACTGGTTCCGGGTGACCGCGGAGATCACCAACCCCTGGCCGAGAGCAGGGATCAGAAAGACCGCCGCAATGGCGAGCAGCGCCCACGGCGAGCCGCGAAAGGGCACGCCGAACAACGTGACGGCCAGCAGGGTGCACAAAGCCATGGAGCACAGCGCCAACACGAAGTACGGCACGACCTTGGTCACAATGAATTCACCCATACCGATGGGAGTGGCCATCAGCCCCTCGAGGGTGCCGCGTTCCCACTCACGAGCGACCACGAGGGCCGTCAGCAGAGTGCCGATCATGGTCATGACAACTGCGATCGACCCGGGCACCAGGAAGAAGCGGCTGAGGAGCTCCGGGTTGAACCAGTAACGGTGCTCGATCCCGATGGCTTGGGGAGCTGCGACGCGTCCCTGCTCGATGGCGTGCTTGGCAGCCCAACTCGTCCTCACGCCTTCCGCGTAGGCCCCGACGAATCCCGCGGTGTTGGGTAACGACCCGTCCGTGATGACCTGGATCGAGCCGCCGCCTCGGGCCACGTCTCGACCAAACCCATCGGGAATGACAATGATGCCGCGAATCTCCCCTGCTACCAGCTCATTTCGCAGGATGCTGACAGGTTGGCTGTCGACCACTTCGAACCAACGGGAAGACACGAAATCCTGAGCAAGGCTCACGGCGGCCTCGCTGCCATCGCGACGGTCGATGCCGATGCGCGTGCGGGCGGTATCGAGGTTCACGCCGTAGCCGAATATGAACAACAGCAACAAGGGCAGGACGAAGGCGATCAACGCTGTGGACGGATCGCGCAGGATCTGCCGTGTTTCCTTGACAAGAAGGGCGCCGAAGCGCCGCGCGTCGAAGCTTTCCGCCAGGGCGAGGCTCATGCCGCCTCCTTCTCGCGGTCGGCATCACTCGCCTTGATGAGCGCGATGAATGCATCCTCCATGGTCGCGTCGTCGCGGCCAACCCGCGCCTTGAGATCGTCCGGGGTTCCCGTAGCAATCTGCCGGGCACGGTAGATCAATGTAGCCTGGTCGCAGTACTCCGCCTCGTCCATGAAGTGCGTGGTGACGAGGACGGTGACTCCCTTTTCAACCAGTCCGTTGATGTGTCCCCAGAACTCGCGGCGCACGATGGGATCGACGCCCGAAGTCGGCTCATCGAGGAACAGCACCGGGGGCTGATGCAACACCGCGCAGGCGAGTGCCAGGCGCTGTTTGAACCCCAGTGGCATGGTTCCGCTGTTTTCCTTGAGATAGCGCTCCAGGTGAAACACGGAGATGGCACGGTCTATGGCCTCGCGTGCTGCCGCGCCTGTCAGTCCGTACGCCCCGGCAAAGAAGTCCAGGTTCTGACGCACCGACAGGTCGCCATAGAGCGAGAATTTCTGCGCCATGTATCCAAGGGACTGACGCGCGTCGTCTTTCGCCTTGCGCAGGTCGAAGCCGGCGACGGCCCCGGTGCCTTGCGTGGGAGTCAGGAGTCCGCACAACATCTTGAACGTCGTCGACTTGCCGGCGCCATTGGGTCCCAACAGGCCGAAAATCTGCCCGCGCGGCACGGAAAACTGGATATGGTCGGCGGCCGTAAAGTCCCCGAACCGCTTGGTGAGACCGTTCGCCTCGATGACGGGGCGATTGGAGGCCGGGATGGTGCGATAGTGTTGGGCCAAGGCGGACGTGCCGGGGGGCCCGCCACCCAGCAGGTCGACGAACGCATCCTCAAATCGAGGTTGCGCCGATCGGATTTCGGCGTCTGCGGGCGCCTTGAGATCGGCCGCGGTTGGGCGCGCGGCGCCCGCTTTCAACATGATGCGCAACGAGCCGCCCTGAATCGTGCCGTCCGCCACCGCATCTGAATCGAGGGCTTGCCGTAAAAGGCCGCGCCGCCCGCTACTGGGCAGGAAGATCCGGAACACTCGATCCCGCAGTGCGTCGGTGAGCTCCGCGGGCGGCCCCGAGTGCAGGCAATGTCCCTCATTGAGCAACGTGACACTGTCACACTTTTCCGCTTCGTCGAGATAGGCGGTGGACCACAGCACGCCGATGCCTTCCCCGGCAAGCCCCTTCACCATGCTCCACAGCTCCCGGCGGGAGACGGGATCCACGCCGACACCCGGCTCGTCGAGCAACAGCAACGTGGGCGCTCGGATCATCGCGCAGGCCAACCCCAGCTTTTGCTTCATGCCGCCCGAGAGTTTGCCGGCGAGCCGGTCCGTGAAGCGCTTGAGATCGGTAAAGGCGAGCAACCGGTCGAAGCTTGCGGCGCGCTCGCTGACGGGCAGTCCGCGCAGATCGGCATACAGGCGCAGGTTCTCCATGACCGTGAGGTCTTCGTAAAGCCCGAACCGCTGCGGCATGTAGCCGATGCGACTGCGATCGGTGGCGGTCGCTGGCCGACCCAACACCTCCACCTGTCCCGAGTCGGGATCGATCAGCCCGGCGAGAATGCGGATCAGGGTCGTCTTGCCGGCGCCATCCGGTCCCACCAGCCCGGTCATCTGCCCGGCGGCGATGGTGATGGAAACCCCATCGAGCGCTGGCTTGGGTGTCTTCGCAAATTGCTTGACGACACCACTGGCCCGGGCAATCACGGCTGCGACTCTACCGTTACACTCACCGGGGCGCCCTGGCGGAGTGCGTTGTCCGGGTCGTCCACGATCACCCGCAAGCGATACACCAGGTCGGTCCGCAAGCCCACGGTTTCGACCGTCTTGGGGGTGAATTCCGCTGTGGGTGCGATGTAACCGATCGTGCCGTGATAGGTCTTGGGGTTCCCATCGGCTGTGACGCGGACGTGCATGCCCGGCGCGATACGGTGCAGATCCGGTTCATCAACATAGGCGCGGACTCGCATCGGTCGGTCGATGGTCAGCGTCATCACGGTCTCGCCCGGTTGCACGATGGCCCCCGGCTCCCGCACCCGGGTCAGTATCGTGCCGTCGTTGGGGGCGCGCAGGACTGTATCGGCGAGCTCGATGTTGGCCTTGTTGTTCTGCGCAACGGCCTGTCGCTGCTGTGCTATTGCAGCTTCGATATCCTCGCGCCGCGCACCTTCGCGCTGCAGCGAGAACGCCTGCTCCGCGACGGCAACCTGTGATTCCGCGTTGTGATACTGCTCTAGTGTTGCGTCATACAGGGCCTGGCTCACGGCTCCCGTCTTGAGCAGGGGAGTGCGCCGATCGAGGTCTGCCTTGGCTCGAACGAGCGTCGCCTGAGTTTCATCCAAGCGCGCGCGGGCCTGTGCAACGTCCTGCTTCCGGTTGCCGTTGCGTTGCTTGGCTAGCTCTGCGTCCGTCACGCCCACCTGTGAAAGAGTCGTCGCGGCCGTTGCTTCATAAGGCGCTGCGTCCAGGCGCGCCAGGATCGAGTTGGCCGGCACATGCGCACCTTCCTCGAAGGGGATGGCTGCGATGCGCCCCATGACCCGGAATCCCAGGTCGACCTGCCGGATGTCGACGTTTCCGCTCAAAACGAGGCGGTTGTTGTGGTGATTACCCAGGAGTCCGAACCCGCGCGTGAGCAACGCTGTTACCGCAAGTAACCCAACCGCAACAAGGGCAATGAGCTTGGGTCGACTGAGGCTCATGTCACGACTCCTTACGTTTGGCGAGCCGATCGAGTATGGCGTCCAGGTGATCGGCCAGAACCCGGCGGATGGTCTCGAGCTCCTTCGAGCCGATGTCCTGCCAGCCCCCGGCGCGGAGTGCCGCTGCGCGCGCGACGCGGAATACGAGGACCTGGCCCATGAGAGTGATGGCCCGCACTCGCGCTTCACTCTCGTCGAGTTTTCCCCCTGCCGCGACAACCAACAGGAAGGCGAGGCGCCCCAACATAGGCCCCATCAACGCATCCCAGATGCGGTTGAAAGCCTCAGTCGGGTTGGCTTGCTCGCGCACGATGAAGCGGGCAAACGGTGCGGCCTCCGCACTCACCAGCACCGCTGCCGCATGCGAGTACAGAATATGGATCGCCTCTCGCGCCTGCGCCGGGGTGCATCCCGGTTGGCAAGTGGCCGCGACCTTTGCAACGGCCGGGCCGAGGAGTTGCCCCATGCGCTCGGCTATATGCGCAGCCGTCGCGAGGTAGAGCCCTTCCTTCCCGCCAAAGTGATACGTGATCGAAGACATCGGTGTATCCGCGTCTTTCGCGATCGCTCGCGTACTCGCCCCGTCGATCCCGAACCTTCCGAAGTGGTCGACGGCGACGTCCAGCAACCGCGAATGGGTGGCGTTGTTCATGGTCGCTAGAGTCGTTCAGTCGAACGAATTAGTCAAGAGACGCATGGACGTGAAACTAGACAGAGCATGAGGACTCTATGCTAATTAATTGACTTTACGTGGGAAGTAACAGCCGCGGTGCCGGCAGGTTTGCCGGCATTAGCGCTGGCGCCAAGTCGCCAGGCCCGGGCGCGCGCTCCGCCCGAGCCCGCGTGAGCGCCGCGCAAGCCGCCGTCACGGGGTCCCACGTGAGAGCGCCGGCCTCAGGCGCCTGGCGCTCCCGCGCGAGCCGCTACTGCCGTTCCGTCGCCGGCAGCCCGCCAAGGTCCCCCGACCACGGCAGCGCCGACCCACACCAGATCTGCCGCCGTGGTGCGAGCAGGGCCCGCTGCCGCAAACATCCCACGCGCAACGAGAAGGTCTGCGGGTCCGTCACGTCGGCCGCATCAACCGGCGCCGCGCAATTCGGGCAGAACGCATGCGCTCGCTTGTTACCGCTGTCCGCGGTTTTCACGTAAATCCGCGGTATCCCCGTGAGAATCTGGAACGTCTCACTCGGCGCGGGAATCGACACTCGATACGCCGACCCCGACAACGTCTGACAGTCAGTGCAATGACACAGGCTCGCCTTGTCCGGATCCACTGTCGCCCGATAGGTCACCTGCCCACAGTGGCAACTTCCCTCGACTTCCATGGCTCACTCCTTCGGCGGCTCCTTGCCAAACACCAACTCGTAGTCGACCCGGTCGCCCTTGGCGTTCGTTCCCTGGGTCTTGAACGTCACCGTCTTCCCGTTCTTGCCCATCTTACGCACGGTGGTCTGCACCACCTTGCCATTCTTCTTGAGCACCGAGCGTGCCGTATTCTTATCGACCCGCTGCACCACGATCGTATCGGCGTCCGGATTTCCCGTTATCGGGTATTCCTTGCCATCGTACTTCGCCGTGAAGCTCGAATGCGTCGGCTTCCCCGCCGCATCGACGCCGTCCACGGTCTGTTTCACCGTATCCCCTGATATCTCGTAGGTCCGCGTCTGCTTCAGGATCGCCGGCCCGGCATGAAACCTCGACATCCCCGGGTTCAAATACCACGTCCCATTCAACGGGTCCGCGTCCGCAGCCCCCACCTGTTGTGTCGCGATCGCCACCACAACTGAAGACAAGAACAAGAGCGCCAGGCGTCTCATCACGCTTCTCCATCACCCGCCAAAATACTGCGGCGGCAATCCTCGCACGCCACCCGTATCCACCTCAAACAGCGCGCCCGCCTGCGGCTCGCCAGCCTTGTCGATCGCAGCCGAGGTCACAAACATCCGGTTGAGCCCATCCCCGGCGAACACGCAGTTGGTAACCTGTGAGACGGGCAGAGGAATGACCCGCTCGAGCTTCCCGTCGGGAGCAAAGCGGCTCACCCGAGCACCACCCCAATGCGCGATCCACAAGCCTCCCTCAGCATCCACCGTCATCCCATCCGGCAACCCCCAGTCCGGCTGGAATTTCACAAACTCGCGCTTGTCACGCAACTCGCCATCGGCAGTCAGTGTGAAGCGATAAACCACACCGCGCCCGGTATCGTTGTGATAGAGCCACTCGTGTCCGGGGGCGATCGCAGGCCCGTTGGTCACGATGTACCCGGTATCCTGGCGCGTGACCCCGAGGTCCGCCCCGAGGCGATAGAGTGAGCCGGTCTCGAGCGCGGCGCCGCAATCCATGGTGCCCGCCCAGATGCGCCCGAGGTGATCCACGTTCGCATCGTTCATGCGGTTGTTGGGATACTGCGGCTCCGGATCGACCAGCAGGCGACACTCGACAGGTTCGAGCGTGAGCTCGCAGAAGCCGCTCTGCATTCCCGCGATGAAGCCAGGCCGATCGCGGCGCTCGATCACCCAGCCGATCTTCTCAGGCATCGCCCAGGACGCGATCGTCTCGTCCGCCAACGACAGCCGGTGCAGCGCCGGCGCCAGGATATCGACCCAGTAAACCGCGTTCTCACGCTCCGACCACAGCAGTCCCTCGCCGAGCTGATCGCGCGCCGCCCGCGGAATAATCCTATAGCCCTGCATAGATGCCGCCTGACCGAACTCTCAAAAACCCGTGACGCCTGCGCACGCCGTCCTTTACCCCGACCGGCGCGACCGATTGCCGCGGCATGCCTTCCGGCGATGAGCGCCCGCGCCGCCCGGTGCCGTGACGCCCACCCAATCAATGATTGTGCCGCGGCACTCCCACTTTCTGCGCAATGCGCTGATACTTCACCGCATTCTCCAACACCGCCCCGGTCTCGAGCTGCCCCACCACCGCACGCTGCATCTCCTGCCAAGGCGTCTGACTCGGCGGCACCGGGTACCCGCCGCGCGCCTCCAACTCCTTACGCCGGGTCTCCAGCTCCTCATCACTGACCAACATGTTGGCCTCACCGCGCCGCAGGTCGATCCGCACCCGATCCCCGGTGCGCAGCAGCGCCAACCCACCCCCGATAGCCGCCTCCGGCGACGCATTCAAAATAGACGGCGATGCGGAAGTCCCCGATTGCCGCCCATCCCCCACGCACGGCAGGTTATGGACCCCTTCCCGGATCAAATACGCCGGAGCGCGCATGTTCACCACCTCCGCCGCCCCCGGATACCCGATCGGCCCGGCGCCGCGCATGAACAGGATGGTGCGATCGTCGATCTGCAACGCCGGATCATCGATCCGCGCGTGATAATCCTCCGGCCCGTCAAACACCACCGCACGCCCGTCAAACGCATCGGGATCGGCCGGATTGGACAGGTACCGTGCCCGGAATTCCGGGCTGATCACGCTGGTCTTCATGATAGCGGAATCGAACAGGTTGCCCCGCAACACGGAGAACCCCGCCTTGTCCTTCAACGGCCGGTTGAAAGGGCGAATGACGCGCTCATCCTCGATCCGCGCAGCGCCGCAATTTTCCCCCATCGTCTTGCCGTTGACCGTCAGCACGTTGGGATCTATCAACCCGGCCCGCAAGAGTTCCGCAACCACGGCCGGCACACCCCCGGCCCGATAGTAGTCCTCACCAAGATATTCACCCGCGGGCTGGAGATTGACCAACAGCGGAATATCGCGCCCGAATTCCTGCCAGTCATCCAGGGTCAGCGCCACGCCAATGTGCCGCGCCAGCGCATTGAGATGAATCGGCGCGTTGGTGGATCCACCAATCGCGGTGTTGACCCGGATGGCGTTGATGAACGCCTGGCGCGTGAGGATGTCGGAAGGTTTGCGATCGGCAGCAACCATCTCGACGATCTGCTTACCGGTGAGATAGGCACACTCCTGGCGATCGCGATACGGCGCCGGGATGGCTGCCGAGTTGGGCAACGACATGCCCAATGCCTCGGTGAGGCTGTTCATGGTCGTCGCCGTCCCCATGGTGTTGCAATATCCGGTGGAGGGCGCCGAGGAGGCAACCAGCTTGATGAAGCCCTGACGGTCGATTTCTCCGTTCGCGAGCATCTCGCGCGCCCGCCAGACGATGGTTCCGGAGCCCGTACGCTCGCCTTTGAACCAGCCGTTGAGCATGGGCCCGACCGACAGGGCGATCGCCGGAATGTTCACGGTCGCGGCCGCCATCAGGCACGCAGGCGTGGTCTTGTCGCACCCGATCGTCAGCACGACGCCGTCGATGGGATAGCCGAACAGCAACTCCACGAGTCCGAGGTAGGACAGGTTACGGTCCAGCCCCGCGGTCGGCCGCTTGCCGGTCTCCTGGATCGGATGCACCGGAAATTCCATCGCGAGACCCCCGGCTTCCCGGATCCCTTCGCGCAGACGCTCAGCCAGGACCAGGTGATGGCGGTTGCACGGCGCGAGGTCGCTCCCGGTCTGCGCTATGCCAATGATGGGCTTGTCCGACTGCAGTTCGGACAGCGAAAGACCGAAGTTCATATACCGCTCCAGGTACAGAGCGGTCATGTCGGTGTTGGCAGGATCGTCGAACCAGGCGCGCGAGCGCAGGCGGGGAGCGGAACCGGACTTCGATACGGTCATGGAAATTCCGTTAGCTGGCGATTAATCAGACAAATGTCCCGGCTTACGATGGCACCAAGCCGCAGGCCACGCAAGCCAAGCGAAGGGTCTATTCCTGTACCCGCCGCGTCGGTGCCGGTGCGGCGGTGGCGGCGGCCGCGCGCCTCGGCCGGCGCAGTTCCCGCGCCCGAGCCTGCGTCGTGTCGCGCAAAGCGAGCTCGACGAGACGGGCCATGGCCTGCTCGGCGCGCTTGGATTTACGATCCCGCACGGCCTCAAAGACGCTGACGTGATCCGGGATTGGATCGCGCATGAGGGGCTGGTGCCGTTGTTTGAAGAGTGTCGTGCGGGCGACGGCGGCCGAAATGCTGCTCGTGAGGGACTCGAGAAAGGGATTGCCGCTCGCGCTCAGCAACGCGGCATGAAATTCCTGGTCTCCCGCGCGCCCGGCATCATTGGCCAGCGAGTACTTCGACATGGACTCGAGCGCCCGCTCCATGACCTTGAGATCCGCGGTGGTCCGCCGCGCCGCAGCAAGCCCGGCCGCGGCCGGCTCCACAATCCGGCGCAGCTCGAACAGCCCTTCAATGAGTTGCGGATCCGGCTCGCCCGCGAAAATCCAGCCCAGGACGTCCGGGTCGAGCAGGTGCCAGCGATGCAGGGCGCTCACCCGGGTACCGACCTTAGGTCGTGCCTCCACCAGTCCCTTCGCCGACAGGATGCGTACGGCTTCGCGATACGCGGTACGCGACACCCTCAGCCGGTCGCTCGCCTCGACCTCGTTCTCGAGCACCGTCCCGGGCTTGAGATTTCCCGTGACGATCTGGGTACCCAGGTCCTGCGCGATCGTACCGTGCAGCCGCAGACGCTTGTTGGGAAGGGGTCGGGACATAACTTGAGGCTCTCGAGCCACCGCTCACCGGCCGCTCTCGCTAGAATTCGAACGACTCTACCGGAATCTGCTTCGCCACGAGAAATATGTCGGAGACGAGCTGCAGCGGCCGCGTGTCGACATCCGACTCGCCGCGGACGATGAGGTCATAGAAGCGCTCATAAATGGCCGCATATTCCGCATCCAGCGAGCCCGGGTCGGCCGGTACGGGCTGCTCGCCGAGCGTGAGATGACCGCCTCCGGCTGACAGATGCACAGCGCCTTCATCGGTCTCGAGGTCGATGTTCCAGCGCTGCGGCCCCGTTTCGCGGAAGTCGAAGCTGGCAAGGATCCCGATACCACTGTCCGTACGCAGTACGACCTCAGCGGCGATCGGCGCCCCGCGGTTCACGGGTACGAACAATTGCGCCGCCTGCGGATAGATCGCCTCCGGCACGAGCCGGGTGAGAATCGACAGCGCATTCATTCCCGGATCGAACACGCCGAAGCCGCCTGGCTCCCACAGCCAGTTTTGCCCTGGATGCCAGCGGCGGACGTCCTCTTTCCAGGTAATGTGCACGCGACGCAATTTGCGCTGACCCAACAGGCGTGCGGCCGGCTCGACCGCGCGGGCGTGCTGCGAATGCCAGGTCTGGTATAGCGTCCGGCCGGCAACCTTGGCGAGTCGCACCAGGCTGTCGAGCTGGCCGAGGGAGGCGCAGGGCGGTTTTTCCATCAACACGTGTCGCCCGGAGGCGAGCACGGCGCGCGCGGCCTCGTAGTGAGCCTGCGGAGGCGTACAGATCGCTATGGCATCCAGATCCTCAGTCCCTTCGAGCATCTGCTCGAGACTGGCGTAGCTCGCGACCCCGGCGACGCAGCTATGGCGGCTCGCGACGGCGACGAGTTTGAATCCCGGGTGGGCCGCGATACACGGGATGTGCTGGTCACGTGCGATCTTGCCTACCCCGACAATGCCCACCCGAAGCGGCGGCTGCATGATTTCGGCCCCCTGGCCGCGCTGCCCTTGATTACTCAGACAATACATGGTGAGCTTGGGCCGCGGCAATGTCCCCCGCATCGAGAGACCATGGCAGCACCCGTAGGAACAGTCGTCGTCGGGCGTCCGAACACGAGCGAGCGCTACGGCGCCGCGCTCGCCGTCCTGGCCACCGTTTTCTTCATGTGGGGCTTCGCGACCGTTCTGAACGACATCCTGGTCCCCCACCTGAAGGCGGTGTTCTCCCTCAACTACGGGCAGTCGCTGCTCATCCAGTTCGTCTTCTACCTGGGCTACCTGTTGATGTCCCTGCCGGCCGCCAAGCTCCTGGAGCGCATCGGCTATAAGCCCTCGATCATTTTCGGACTGCTGGGGATGGCGGTCAGCGCGCTGCTGTTCGTTCCGGCGGCGGCGTTCGCGTCCTTCGGCGTTTTCCTCATCGCCCTGTTTTTCCTGGCCAGCGCCATCACCTTGCTGCAGGTGGCCGCCAATCCCTACGTCGCGGTCATCGGACCGGCCACGACGGCCTCCAGCCGACTCAACCTGGTGCAGGCATTCAACTCGGCGGGGACGACCGTCGCACCGGTTTTCGGCGGCATCCTCATCCTCGGTCGCAGTGCGGGCGGGACAGCCGGGCCGGGTGATGTTGCGTTGACCAGCGCGCAACGCGCCGCCGATGCCCAAGCCGTGGAGCTCCCGTACGTGTTGATTGCAGTCGTACTGGTGGCGCTCTCACTTTTGGTGTGGCGGGTCCGGATGCCCGATCTTGCAGCCGAGAACCGTCGCGCGGCGCGCGAGGAGCGCAAGCGGCATAGCCTGTGGCACCACCCCAACCTCGTGTGGGGGGTGCCGGCGATCTTCATCTATCTCATTGCCGAAATCGGCATCGGCTCGACCCTGGTCAACTTCATCTCCCTGCCGCAGATCGGTGCCATGAGCCATGCCGAGGCGGCGAACTACCTGACATTATTCTGGGGCGGCGCGATGGCCGGGCGCTTCCTCGGCGCGTGGGCCATGCGCCGGGTGAGCGGCGAGCGTGTGTTGGCGCTGGTCAGTATCGGCGCGTTGGTGTTGACTTTGACGGCCGTGGGCACGCAAGGGCCGCTGGCCATGTGGTGTCTGATTGCCGTCGGCCTGTGTCACTCGGTGATGTTTCCGACAATTTTCACCTTGGGCATCCGCGGGCTGGGACCGTTGACGGAGGAGGGGTCGGGCCTGCTCATCATGGCCATCGCGGGCGGCGCGCTCTCGGCCCTCCAGGGTGTGATCGCCGACCGGGTTGGGCTGCAATTGTCTTACTTATTACCCGCCGCGTGTTACGTGTACGTGTTGTTCTATGCCCTTTGGGGCAGCAGGGTACGGGGGGAAGCCCTGCCCAAGGAAGAGCTGACGACGTAAACGTAACCGGTGCGCAGGCCCGGCGCCCATGCGCGCGCCCGACGACCACGCGCGACCGCCCGCCGCCAAGCGCCACGACCCACTCGCGCCGCCGACGAATCCTCAGCGCTGTGCGCCGCGCTTCTTGCGCATCGAATCGATCCGCCGCACCCCGATATCGATGACCTTCAACATGGCTGCCGCCGCTGCTTGGCTCTCGTGAGCCTCGATCGCATCGACGATCGCCGCGTGACTGTTGACCGTGAGCTCGTGATCGCTCGCGTCGTCGATCGGGGAGCTGTGGGAGAAGGGCGCCGCGAGCGCGGCTTCGATCACACTGGCCATGGAGCGCAACAACGGATTACCCGAAGCAATGGCGATTGCCAGGTGAAAGTCGAGATCCGCTTCCGCAAAACTCTGCCGTGAATGACCCGATTGCCCCATTTCGTGCACACAGTCCCGCAGCCGCGCGATGTCGCTCGGCGTCCGTCGCTGCGCCGCCAGCGCAGCGGAGGCCGGCTCCAACGCACGACGGATCTCCGTCAGGCTCCGCATGAAATCATCATCCAGCCCGATCCGCACGCGCCACACCAGGACATCGACATCGAAGAAGTTCCAGTGCAGCGGGTCGCGCACCCGGGTGCCGATGCGCGTCTTCGAGACGACCAGCCCCTTGGCGGCCAGTGTCTTCATGACCTCGCGCATCACGGTACGCGAGACCTGGAAACGGGCGATGAGATCGGGCTCCGCGGGCATGTTGTCCCCGGGCTTGTGAATGCCGCGCAGAATCTCGGTCCCGAGAATCGCGGCAATCTGATCGTGACTCGACAGGGCCCTGTCGACGGCCAGACGACTCAGACGCGGCACCGGTCGCAGGATGGCATCCCGTGGCGCGGTGGGCGGACGTGTTCCCGTCTCTGCCATGTGACCCCCTCAGGTCAGCTCACCAAGGTCGCGGATATTATAATAGTATTAATCCGCCGTCGACTTTCGCGTGCACCCGGCCGCAAGCTGACGCGGCTCGACAAGTACCTCCTGCAACAGCACCGCATGCGATATCGACGTTTTTGTGCAGTTTCCTGGCTGATCGCCTGCCTGTGCGCCGCGCTCGCCGCTTGCGGCCGCTCGGCGCCAACACAGACCCAACCTGCTGCGGCCGCAGAAGAGCCGGTCGTCAACGTCTACAACTGGTACGACTACATCAAGCCCGACGTGCTGCGCGAATTCACGGCGCGCACGGGGGTCCAGGTCCACTACAACGTCTTCGATTCCAACAACACGCTGGAGGCGAAGTTACTCGCCGGGCATTCCGGTTACGACGTGGTGTTCCCGTCCGGGGCCTATCTCGAGAGCCTGGTAGCGGCCGGCGTTTTCCGGCCGCTCGACAAGACGCGCCTGCCGAATCTCAGGAACCTCGACCCGCGCATCATGGCGCGCCTGGCCGCCCATGATCCCGGGAATGTCCACGCGATCGACTACACGTGGGGCATCACGGGAATCGCGTACAACGTCGCCGCGATCCACGACAGGTTGCCACAGGCGCCCGTCGATAGCTGGTCGATGTTCTTCGATCCCAAGGTGGCCGCCCGCTTCGCGGATTGCGGCATCGGCGTGTACGAATCCCCTAACGTGATCGTGCCGAGCGTGCTGGCCTGGCTGGGCGAGCCACCCGACGCAGAGGATCCGGCGAAGTTGGAACGGGCGCAGAACGCCTTGCTCGCGGTGCGACCGTACATCCGCAAGGTCAGCAGCGGCTCGCTCGTCGATGACCTGTCCACCGGCGAGCTCTGCCTCATCGTCGCGAGCAACGGCGATGCCATGCAGGCGCAGGAGCGCACTCGAATCGCCGCCAATGGCATCCAGGTCCGTTTCAGCATACCGAAGGAGGGCGCCGTGATGTGGTTCGACGCCGCAGCCATCCCTACGGACGCGCCTCATCCGGAAAACGCTCATCGGTTGATCGACTTCCTCATGGATGCCGCGATTGCCGCCGAAAACAGCAATGCCATCCATTTCCCGAATGGCAACGCCGCCTCGCAGCCCAGGTTGCAACCGGAGCTGACCAACGCGTCGATCTTCCCCACCGGCGAGCTCGCCGCGCGCCTCATTCCGGAACGCGCGAAGAGCGAAAGCTACGTGCGCCTCAGAACGAGAATGTGGACACGGTTCCGCACCGGCCAATAACCACTATGATCCCCGTCCCCATCCGCATCCCTCCATCCGGCTCCTGAATATCCAAGCCTCGCGTCTCTCATGAAGCACAAGCTCTTGCTCAAATGCCTCCTGGCCGCGCTGGCTCTTGGCGCCGCCGTCGGCGTTCCACCGGCCGTCGCACGCACCGATGGACACGCTGACAGTGACATGGCCCGGTGGCGCGCCCAGGCCGCCCGGATCACCATCACGCGCGATGATTGGGGCATTGCGCACGTCAGAGGCCGGACCGATGCCGACGCCGTGTTCGGCATGACCTACGCGCAGGCCGAGGACGACTTCAACCGGGTGGAGAACAACTACCTGGTGAGTCTCGGCCGGCTGGCCGAAGCCGATGGCGAGAAGGCGCTGTGGCAGGACCTGCGGCAACGATTGTTCATTGATCCGGCGGTCCTGCGTGCCGAGTACGCCTCCTGCCCACTCTGGCTCAAAGACCTCATGCAGGCGTGGGCGGACGGTCTGAACTACTACCTCGCCACCCATCCGGATGTGCATCCGCAGGTGCTGACCCATTTCGAGCCCTGGATGCCGTTGAGTTTCTCGGAAGGCAGCATCGGCGGCGACATCGAGCGAGTGCCGTTGACCCAGCTCCAGGCGTTCTACGAGAAACGTCATGTCGCGATGACGGGCCTGGAGCAGGGGCTCGTGTTCACCGAGCCGCAGGGCTCGAACGGCTTCGCCATCGCCCCCTCCCACACGAAGGACGGGCACGCACTGCTACTGATCAACCCTCATACCAGCTTCTTCTTCCGCTCCGAGCTGCAGATGACCAGCGAAGCGGGACTCAACGCCTATGGCGCGACCACCTGGGGCCAGTTCTTCATCTACCAGGGCTTCAACGCCAAGGCGGGCTGGATGCATACGTCCAGTGGGGTCGACAACGTCGACGAGTTTGCAGAAACGATGGTTGACCGAGCCGACGGCCGGCGCTTCTACCGCTACGGTAAAGAGCTGCGGCCGGTAACCACAAAGGAAGTAACACTCGCCTATCGCAAGCCCGACGGCTCTATGGCGACGCGCACCTTCACGACGTACTCCACTCATCACGGACCCATCGTCCGGGAAGAGAGCCACGGCAAGTGGATCGCTTGCGCGCTGATGAACCGCCCCATAGCCGCGCTCGAGCAATCCTTCTTGCGCACCAAGGCGATCGACTACGCCAGCTTCCTGAAGGTGGCCCGATTGAAGGCCAACTCTTCCAACAACACCTTGTTCGCCGACTCGAAAGGCGAGATTGCCTACCTGCACCCGCAGTTCATTCCCGTGCGCGACAATCGATTCGACTACCGCAGACCGGTGGACGGGAGCAACCCGGTGACCGACTGGAAAGGCCTCCACAGTCTCGCGAGCGTGCCGCACGTGGTGAGTCCGGCGAACGGCTGGGTGATGAATGTCAACAACTGGCCCTGGACCGCCGCGGGTACCGACAGCCCGAAGGCTGCGGATTTTCCACGTTACATGGACGAAGTAGGAGAGAGCCCTCGTGGCCAACATGCGTTGTTGGTCCTGAACGCCCGGCAGGATTTCACGCTCGAGACGTTGATACAGGCTGCCTTCGATCCCTACCTGACGGCGTTCGCGCGCGCTGTCCCCCTGCTACTGGAGGCCTACGACCGTCTCGGCGACCATGACCCGCAGAAGGCTGCCTTGAGCGAACCGATCGAGCTGCTGCGAGATTGGAACTACCACTGGGGACTCGACTCAGCCCCCACCTCACTCGCAGTCTTCTGGGGCGAGGCCCTTTGGGAAGTGGCGGTGCAGCCCGCGAAGGAGGCCGACATGACGGTGTGGGACTACATGGCTGAGCACACCACGGACGCACAGAAACTGGCTGCATTGGCCCGAGCCGTGCAGCACCTGGTGACTGACTTCCGCAGCGTCAACGTCCCCTGGGGCGAGATCAACCGCTTCCAACGCAACGACGCAGCCATCGTGCAGACTTTCGACGACAACAAGCCCAGTGTGGCGGTACCGTTTACGTCTTCGCAGTGGGGCTCTTTGGCCGCCTTCGGCGCCCAGCGCTATCCCGGAACCCGCCGCTACTACGGCAATCGCGGCAACAGCTTCGTTGCGGTCGTGGAGTTCGGCCCGACGGTGCGCGCGTTAGCCGTCAGCACCGGCGGCGCCAGCGGCAACCCGGCCTCCAAACATTTTCTCGACCAGGCGCAGCGCTACGCCGACGGCAATCTCCGCCCGGTCTACTTCTACCCGTCCGACCTACAGTCCCACACGGAGCGAACGTACCACCCCGGCGAATGAGCGAGTCCGGTTGGCGCCCGATCCCGCGCCAGCCGGCCCCACCGCCGACGGCGAATGAGCGCTAACCATGTCATCATGACATTGACCGAATTACGAGACGGGTTCGCAATGAAAGTAGACCGAAAGCTTGCCGCGCAGTCGTTCAGCAGTGCATTCCTGCGCCGTGCCGTTATTGTTGGGCTCTGCGCCGTCGCCATCCTGGCGCCGCAGGGGGCGGTATTGGCCCAGAGCAGCGGCTACCTCACCGGTCGGGAGGTCGATTTCCGTACCATTCTCGGCCCTCCACCAACGGTCGGTTCACGCATCGACCACGCCGACGAGGAGTTGGTGGCGGCCTATCAAACCGCCGACGCCGAGCGTTTCGAGAGCGCCAGACTCGACGAGGAGCAGCTCTATCCGCGCTTCGAGAAGGCTTTCGGCCGGCCCATCGATCCCAAGACGTCCCCCATCCTCGTTGCGCTCCTGAATCGCGCTTTACTCGATGTCGACGCGACGGCCGCCGCCGCCAAGGACCACTTCCACCGTCCTCGTCCCTTTCAGCGGATGCAATTGCGTCGCGTCTGTAACCGCGGCGACGCACCCAAGCCGGAGGACCATCCCCTGCACGGCGCCTCTTATCCCTCCGGCCACAGCGTCCACGGCTGGACGGTCGCGATGATCCTCTCCCGTGTCGACCCCGACCGCGCCCAATCCCTCACCCAACGCGCCGAAGAATACGAAGAAAGCCGCCTCGTCTGCGGCATGCATTTCCCCACAGACATCGAAGCCGGCCAGGTCGTCGCCGCCGCCGTCGTCTCCCGCCTCGACTCCTCCCGCGAATTCCAGGCCGACCTCGCCAAGGCCCGCAAAGAGCACACGACTCCCTGAGCGCCCAGACGAGAATCTCTCGCCCTCATTGGCGTCGATGTTTGCGGCCGAAGGGTCGCGTCCGTATTCACGGCTAAGCGGGAGCCTTTCTCTAAGGCCTGGCTGTGCGGTTGCTGTTCCCGCACCAGCTTAGTTCGGCACGCTGCTTGCGGCCGCTTGATCACGTGTGTTTCGCCATGGGATGAGGTGCCCTCCATGACTCCCCTGCAAAAGACTCTCAAACGTGCTCTCAGCATTGACGGACACGACTACGTCCTCGCCATCTCGCCCGAGGGTCTCAAGCTCGTGCCCAAGGGCAAGCGCAAAGGCGTCGAGCTCAAGTGGGAGGCCCTCGTCAACGGCGAAGCCGCTTTAGCCGCGGCACTCAACGCCTCCGTCGGTCAACTCGCGCCGCCCCCAACGCACCAGTAGGGTATCGTTGAGACCGACCCTTGGCGAGAGTGCCGCGAAGTCAAGCTGACTCGAACACCGACTGCAAGTCGCAGGCATCGAGAGCCCGGTCGGCCCACGCTTCAATAGTCCCCGCATCCGCGGCATGAATGCGCTGCTGAAGAGAAACCGGTATGTCACCGAAACGTCGCTTCAACAGCCGGGCCAACAATTTCGCTTCGCCCTTGGCCTCACCCTCGGCAAGGCCCTTCTCGGCCTGTCACGCACGCGCAGACCCCGCGAGGGCGGCGCGTGCATAAAGAGCGTCCAGCGCACCGTGGTGAATCGCGCGGAGTAAGTGAGTCCAACGGCCCGTGCGCCCCGCCGAAGCGCCTCAAGCGAGGTCCTCGCCACCAGCTAGTTAGGCCCCGCTACCGCGGAATATCACCATAGCCGCCAAGAATGGCGCCAGTGGCCGCCACGGCCCCAGCAACCCGAGGACTCAACAACGCGGCCAACTCCGCACTATGCCGATAGTCAGCCATGGTGGAAGTAATAGGCCCCGGAGTGTCGACAGCAGGGTGCAGATAAACCTCCGTCACCCCCGGCGGCAGCTTCGCAAGAACCTCAACCAAGGTGTTCTCATCCACCTGCCCGGTGTTGGCCAGCCCAAATACCTGGTCATTGTGCGCGATCCCGGCCGCCCGCAACCGTGCCTTCATCAACGCGACCCAGGGCAAGAGAAAGGCATTCGCCGCCACAGCGCCAAGCCCGGGCCCACCGGAAGCGCCACGCGTCGAGTACCACAGGGGCTCATGAGGCACCCGGACCGCCCCCATCCCAAACTCCCGCCCCACCCGCACAATCATCCCCAACAGGGTAGGGTGCAGATGAAAGTGCTTGTGCGCATTCACATGATCGAGCACCAACCCGGTCCGCGCGAAGGCGGCAAACTGGGCCCGAATCTCCGCCTCCAACTGTCTGCGCACCCCGGGCAGCGCGAAGTACCGCACCCCATCCAACCACATCCCGTCCCCAAAGCGCCCGTGCTCATCGACGAGATCGGGAATCTGCTCTCGCGGTAACACCGCGAGCCCATCCGCTAAAACCAGGTGCAAGCCAACCCGCAACTGCGGCAACTCGCGAGCCCGCCGCACCGCATCCGGCGCAGCCGGAGCGCCCACCATGAGACTTGCGGCCGTGAGCACACCCGCACGGCTGGCGGCACTGACCGCCTCGTTGACCGCCTCGTGAATTCCGAAGTCGTCCGCCGTCACGATCAGAAATCGTTTCGGCGCAGCCGGGGCGCCCCCAACGAGCGGATCGGCGCTCACGGGCTCCGCACCGTCGCCCGCAAGCGCGACGCCTCCGCCCACTGCCACGAAACCAAAACCGGCACGCCGCACAAGACTTCCCGCAGTCGCTTGGCCATGGACACGGCCAGCGCCAGCTCGCTACTGATCCCCAATACGTGCCCGAACAGCACGAACATTCCTTCCTGCACCCCGAGGCCCGCCGGTACCACGAACGCCAGGTGTCGCGCCGCCTGGGTCATACTTTCCAACATGACCGCCGCCGACACATCGATCGGGTGCCCGAAGAGCCGCAATACGAACCAGATCTCGAAGGACGCCGAAAAGAAGGCCATGAGCTGCAACAGCCCGGCAAACACCAGGGGGCGCCCGCGGGACAAACACGCGCGCAATTCCCGATCGAGCGCCGCCGCTCCGCCAGACAAGGCGCTCTCACCGACCATGGGCCGCAAGAAGGCCTCGATCCGCCCAAACACCGAGCCGTACCGCAGCAGAAGCCCCGTGCCCAGCGGCATCGGCAGACTCAATAGCAGGGCAATCAACACGTGGCGCGACGTCTCGTGTGAAGCCCCGAGCTCACTGAGCAGGAACAGCCCGAACGCCGTAAACACATAGAGCGCCGCCATGGTCAGCACGATTTCGGCGGCGACCGTCGCCGCGGCCGCCGCACCGGAAATTCCCCGCCACCCGACCAGCCGGATGCCGGCGATTCCCCCACCGACACTGGCGACGGGCAGCAGCCGATCGATCCCCTCGCGAACCATCGTGACCCAGAAAAGAAAGCCGAGCCCGGCCCGTCCCTGCGGATCATAGGGCCGCAGCAGGCTACGCCACCCGACGGCGTAGAGAAGAAAGAAGAAGAGGCGATAGGGCGCGAGCCACAAGAGGCTCCAGCCAGCCGAGCGCAAGGTCCGCCACATCTCGGCAAAGTCCGAGCGGACCATGAGCACGATCAGGACAGACAGCCCCGCCAGGCCACCCAGGTAGGCGGCTAGCTTGATGAGGGGAATATGACGCCGCACGTCAGCGGCTCGTCAGGACGAGCTGCGCATCGTCCCGTGTGCGTCCACATCGAACTCACTGCCGCGCCAGGTGATGCGCGATGTGAAAAAGGTACGCCACCACACCCAGCACAGCAACAGATCGCGCGCCGGAAGCAGCCACAAGTCCGCCAAAAGCGGGCGCTCACCGCGCAACCGGTGCGCGAAATGCAGTGCGACGCGCGCGACCACGGTGAGCTCAAAGAGCGTCCAAGCCACCGCCGAAGGTGAAGCGTCGACGTCACAGAGCAGGAGTCCCATCACCGCAAGCGGCAGACTGAAACCGAAGAAGATCAAGCCGAAGCTGCGAGGACGCAAGATCCGCAGCGTCCGCATCCAGCGGACCTCGTGCCGAACCAGCAGATCGAGAGTCGGCTCGTGGTGCTCGGCGCGCAGCACGTAAGGAGAGATCACGATGCGCAGGCCGAGCCCGCGGATCAACTCCCCCAGCCGATAATCGTCGGCCAGGTGATCGGCGATGGCGCGCAGACCGCCGATACCCTGCAACGTTTCGCGACGCACGCACAGAGTCTGGCCTGACGCGTAACCCTCGTGCCCGAACAACCGTGCCAGCAACACCGACGGCATGTACCACTCATTGACATACATGGCGCCCAGCCGCGACCAGATCCGCGGAGTCGGCTCGCCGTGATACAGGCACGTAACGAGCCCAACCTTCCGGTCCAACAGCGGTGCCGTCACCGACGTGAGATAGTCCGGCCCGACATAGGCGTCGCTGTCCGCCATGACCAACATGTCGTGGCGCGCACGCCCCAGCATGTTGATGAGACTGCTGACCTTGCGGTTGCCGCCGTGCTGCCGCGGATCGATGACCACGTCGATCGGGACGTTCGGAAACTCGGCCACCAGCCGCTTGACCACGTGCAATGCCGGGTCGTCCCGATCGCAGACGCCGAAGACGATCTGGAACTCCGGGTAATCCTGGTGGCAGAAGGAGCGCAGATTCTCGTACAAGCCCGGCTCGGCCCCGCACAACGGCTTCAACACCGTTACTGGCGGCAGCTTCACGGCGGGCTTGGCACCCTCGCGGCCTTTCCAGATGAGGACCGCGAAGAGGGCCAACAGGGCATAGCCGGACGCGACACTCAAGCTGATGAGGCCGATGGCACTCAGGAGCGAATGAATCGAGGACATCACTTAACCTGGTCGACCGTTTCAGGCCTGGTGCGCGCGCAGGAAACGGAAGAACTCGACCCCTTCCCGCAGCCGCCGCCGGGTCATTTCCCAACTCGTCAGCATTTCCCGGACAATCTCCCAGATCTTCGCCGGCCGGAAATAAAAGCGCTTGTAGAACACTTCCATGCTGTGAAAGATCTGCTCCTTCGACAGGTGTGGATAGCTGATCGCGGCCAGCTGCACGCCCTGGTCGTTGACCAGGTGATGAGCGTCGCTCTCCTGCAGCCAGCCCTCGGCCACCGCCTGCTTGTACAGAGCGGTCCCGGGGTAGGGCGCGGCGAGCGACACCTGGATGGTGTGCGGATTGATCTCCTTGGCGAACTGGATGGTCTTCTCGATCGTCTCCGCGGTTTCCCCCGGCAGCCCGAGAATGAAGGTTCCATGGATGACGATCCCCAACTTGCGGCAGTCCGCGGTGAAGCGCCGCGCGATGTCGGTGCGCAGGCCCTTCTTGATGTTGTGGAGGATGCCATCGTCCCCGGACTCGTACCCCACCAACAACAGGCGCAGCCCGTTGTCCTTCATGATCTTCAGCGTGTTGTACGGGACGTTGGCCTTCGCGTTGCAGCTCCAGGTCATGCCGAGCTCGCCCATGCCCCGTGCGATCGCCTCCACGCGCGGCAGGTTGGAGGTGTCCGTGAAGGTGTCATCATCGAACATGATCTCCTTCACTTCCGGCATGTTCTCCTTGATCCACTTCACTTCGGCAATGACGTTCTCGGCGGAGCGCACCCGGTAACGGTGCCCGCCGACGGTCTGGGGCCACAGGCAGAAAGTGCACTTCGAGCGGCAGCCGCGACCGGTATAGAAGCTCACATACGGATGCTTCAGGTAACCGATGAAATAGTTCGGAATCTTCAGGTCGCGCTGGTAGATCGGCGCAACGAACGGCAGGTCGTCCATGTTCTCGACCATCGGGCGCGGCAGGTTGTGCACGATCCGCCCATCTGCCGCGCGATACGAGAGCCCCTTGATCTCGGTCAAGGGCAGCCCGTCGGCGACGTCCTTGCACGTATAGTCGAATTCCTCGCGGCACACGAAATCCACCGCCGTGGTGGCCTTCAGCGACCCGTCCGGGTCGACCATGGTCTTGGCGCCCACCAGGCCGATCCGGATGTCGGGTTTGGCCTCCTTCAACAGCTCCGCGAAGCGTGCATCGGTCGGGAACGACGGCGTGCTCGTATGAATGATGACCAGGTCGTACTCGCGTGCTATCGCGAGCGTCTGCTGCACTGACAGCTCGTCAGCAGGAGCGTCCAAAAGACGCGAGTTGGATACCAGGGCCGCCGGCTGCGCGAGCCAGGTCGGATACCAGAACGACTTGACCTCACGCTTGGCCTGGTAACGCGAGCCCGCGCCGCCGTCGAATCCATCGAAAGACGGCGCCTGCAGAAACAAAGTTTGCAGCGCCCGCGATGGCGCCGACGATGAAGTCATCTATGAGTCTCGCGTCAGTTGGCGTTGAGAAACAACGTTGTTAGGTAAAGTATAGGGGCAAATCAGGGCAGGCAAGCTTTTTTTGGCGCCACACGTGTCGCGTAAACACGTCACGGCGGCGTCGCCGTTCGAGTTGTAAGTTATTTGAAAGTCGACTGAAAGAAAACTGTAAGAGCACTGAAAGGATGTTGAAAGGAGAGCGTTGCTGCTTTGCCGCGTCATGTTGGCGTCTCCGCCGCCGCCAGGGGCCTGTCGCACTGCGCCACCGATATTTCAGTCGTGCAAGCTGACCCGCCGCTTCCTTGTGGGGCGAGGTTCGTGGGATCAGCCTACTGAAGGCCCGGTTGAGTCGTCATCGCCACAAAGAGAGAGGCCGATACCGCGAGAAAGCGCCAGCGGCCTTTCCGTGTTAGCAACCGCAGCGCACTGTGGCGTGGCGCCTACCGACACCGCGTACTGAGGTCATGTCACCCCGGAGGGAATGCTGACGGCCGCAGGGACCACCGGCAGCTCGATCCGGAACGTGGTCCCTGATCCGAGGGTGCTCAGCGCCTCGATCTTCCAGTTCAAGCGCTTGCAGATCCGGTCCACCAGGTACAGGCCCAAACCCAACCCGCGGCTCTGCGCCCCCCGATAGCGGCGCTCGAAAATATGGGAAAGGTCTTCAGGCGGGATGCCTATCCCGGTGTCTTGCACGGTGAGCTCCCCGACGCGGAGCCGCACACTGATGGTTCCAGCCTGCGTGAAGTTTACCGCATTCAACAGCAGGTTGTTGACCACGCAAGCCGCCATGGTCGGCGAGCCAAGGACCACGACCGGCTCGACCTGCATTTCGACGGTGAGCGCTTTGGCGGCCGCACCTGGCGCCACGAGATCCACCGACTCCCGGACGATCTGCTCGAGCGAGCATTGTTGCGGTGGTCCACCCGGCTCACCGCGCGCGAGAAACAACAACGCCTCGATCATGGACTGCATCTGGCCCGTGGCGCGGCGGATGCGCAGGAGTCGCTCGCGAGCCGGATTGGAAAGTTCGGGCTCCTCCAGCAGCAGCTCCACAGCGCCCGAGATGATCGACAGCGGCGTGCGTAACTCGTGACTCGCATCCTCCGTGAAGGCCTTCTCGCGTTCGAGAACCCGGTCGAGACGATCCATGTAGTCGTCGAAGGCGGCCGCGATCACTCCCACCTCCCGGTTGGAAAAGCGATTCTCGAGCCGCTCGTTGCGCTGGGAAGGATCGAGGCGCGCAACGTCGTTGGCGAGTGCCGTCACGGGCCGCATCACCGCGCGGGAGAGGAGGATTGCGATCCCCGCGGCAATCCCTAGTCCCACGAGCCCGACGAGGACCGCAATGCTGACAACATTGTCCTCGATGTTGTCGACTCGTGCGGTGTCGAGAAGGACGTAAATGGGCGTGTTACCCACCTTGTCCACGCCGACGAAGTAGCGACCCCGGGTCAGGGTGATGTCCTCGTGGAGCCCCGGGGGGAGTGCCTTCAGCTCCGGAGGAAGCGCCGCGGCGTCGGCCGCGCTGCGAATGATGTAGCCGCTGACTCCGGTAGCGGAGGGCGGCCGGGCGTTGGGATCCGCAGCGAGTTGGCTCTTGAGCTCCTGCAGCTCGCGCGCGAGCGTCTGGTGAATCAACTCGTCTTCCAGCAGCTCGATGAATTCTCCCACGGCGACCGCGAACACGGTGCACAACACGAGGGTGAGCACCGACGTTGCGAGGAGAAACCGAGTCTGTAGGCTCCAGCTGAAACGCATCGTCTCACGCGAGTCGATAACCTATCCCATGAACCGTGTGCAGCAGCTTCGGCTCGGAGTCGGAATCCACTGCATTGCGAATGATGAGAATGTGCCCGCGCAAGGCGGCATCGCTACCCGGAGGATCCTCTCCCCACACGGTACGCTCGATCTGCTCCCGCGTGACCACCCCGGGGGAGGCGCGCATGAGCTGTTCGAGAATGCGCATGCCTGTCGGAGCGAGCGAGAGCGTCCGCGTGCCGCGTTGGATGATGAGGGTCCGCAGATCGAACGTCAGATCCGCAACCTGCAAGACGCCACGCGCGCCGGAAGCCCGGCGGACCAGGGCCTTGAGTCGGGCCAGAAGCTCGAGCAGCGAGAAAGGCTTGGTCAGGTAGTCGTCGGCGCCGGCGTCAAAGCCGCTGAGCTTGTCGGCTTCGGTATCCCGGGCCGTGAGCATCACGATCGGTATATCCCGCCGGGAAGTCTCGCGCAGCCGCCGGCACAGCGTCAGCCCGTCCATTCCAGGCAGGCCCACATCCAGAATGATGGCGTCGTATCCCTCGCCGCCGGCCAGGTGCAGACCCTGCACCCCGTCCCGGGCGTAATCGACAGCATGTCCGCGTGATTCCAGAAATTCGCCGACGTTCGCGGACAGATCGAGGTTGTCCTCGATGAGTAGGACGTGCATGTGATTTAGCCTAGCATTGCAAGTGTAAGGAAAACGTTGGATGAAGTTTTCCGGCGCGCCGGGATCCGCACTGCACGGCACACCGTTGGCGCTCGCTTCCCAGATAACCAGCGACCACGCGCAGGTCGGCGTTGGCGGCTGTGCGCGGTCGAGAACAGTGGCTAAGGCACTGCATGCTTACGCCGACAACCCGCGTGTCAACGCCCGGCGGCCGTTTCCGTTCATGACAATGGCGACGTGCATTCCGACGAATCCGCTGGCTCGACCGCGCAAACCCCCTGAGAATTGCACTTACTTTACGATGCAAAGTAAGTGCTGTGCAACAGCTGACGCTCCCTGGCGTCGGTCGGCGACCGACTCCCCACGCAAAAATGTTGAGTCTGATTAACCGAGTGTCAGCATGGCGCCGACCACCATCAGCGTCACACCGCAGACGAGCTTCAACGACAGCGGCTCGCCCAACACTACAGCCGCGAGCGCGATCGTCAGTGGGAGACTCAGCTTGTCGATAGGCGCGACGTGCGAGGCCGGCGCCAGTTGCAGCGCCTTGAAGTAGGCGAGCCACGAGACGCCGGTGGCGACCGCCGACAGCCCGAGAAAAACAAATGTTTGGGAAGTTGCAGTCTTCAAGGCGTGCAGCTCGCCGCGTGCGATCACGAGGGCCCACACCAGCGGCAGAATGAAACTCGTGCGCACGGCCGTGGCGAGGTTCGACGGCACCGCGCCGACACCGACTTTCGCCAGGATCGCGGTGGCGGCAGCGGCAACGGCCGCGAGCAGGGCATATGCGAGCCAGTTCATGCCGCGATCATCGCAGATCCGGGCGTTTTGCGCCGGGCTGCGGCCCCGAACTTGCTACCTCTTGCCGCTACGTTTCCTCCCGGTGAAGCCAAAGTGGATCATGACTAACGCGGGTGCGCGACCCAGCGCCAGCAGCACCTCCGGTCTCGCATTCCTCGCAGGCGGCGGGGAAACGGGGTCGCGGCTGCGCGCCTTGGACTGGGCACATCATCCGCTGGGGCCGCCGGCGGCCTGGCCGCAATCGCTCAAGACCATCGTCCGGGTGATTCTCGATTCCCGCTATGCCATGTGGATGGCCTGGGGACCGCAACTGACATTCTTCTGTAACGACGCCTATCTGCCGACGGTGGGCATCCGGCGGGACTGGGTACTCGGGGCCCGCTCGGACGAAGTCTGGAAGGAGATCTGGCCGGACATCGGACCCCGGATCCAGCACGTGCTCACCAGCGGTGAGGCGACCTGGGACGAGGGCCTGTTGCTTTATCTCGAGCGCAGTGGCTTTTCCGAGGAAACCTATCACACCTTTTCCTACAGCCCTGTCTACGACGACCTCAGTCGCGTTGCCGGCATGCTGTGTGTCGTCACTGAAGTTACGGAGCGCGTGGTGGGCGAGCGGCGGCTGCGTGTCCTGCGCGACCTCGGCGCCCAGGCGTTCGGGGTGGAGGATGTCGCAGGCAGTTGTAAGCGTGCCATGGGTGTGTTGGCCCAATACCCGATGGACCTGCCTTTTTCCGCACTCTACGTGGTGGATGCCGACGGTGCTCGCGCGAGTCGTGCGGCGTTGACCTGCCCGATGCCGGAGCAATGGTTTCCCCAGTCGATTCCATTGCGCCCCGACGCGGCCGCGCGCGATCCATGGCGCATCAGCGCGCTATGCGACATGGGGCAGCGCCAGGGGATCGACGATCTGACCCGGTTGGATTTTGTCACGGCCGCCATGTCGTGGCCCGGCCAGGCCAAGCGCGCCGTCGTGCTACCTCTCATCGGCGCCGGCCAGGAGCGACTCGTCGGCTTTCTCATCGCGGGCGTCAGCCCCCGACGGCCCTTCGACGAGGGCTACGGCTCCTTTCTCGACCTGGTCGCCGGCCAGATCGCCTCCGCGATCGTCAATGCGCAAGCCTACGAGGCGGAGCGGGAGCGGGCCGAGGCCCTCGCCGAAATCGACCGCGCCAAGACCGCGTTTTTCTCGAATGTCAGTCACGAGTTCCGCACGCCGTTGACCTTGATGCTCGGACCGATCGAGGACCTGGCGTCGGACCTGACACTGCCGGACGCATCTCGCGGGCGGATCGAGCTCCTGCATCGCAACTCCTTGCGGTTGCTGAAACTGGTGAACTCCCTGCTCGAGTTCTCGCGGATCGAGGCGGGACGCGTGCGGGCGACCTATGTGCCGACGGACCTGGCGGCCCTCACGACGGACCTGGTCAGCACCTTCCGGTCGGCGATCGAGCTGGCGGGACTGCGGTTGGTCGTCAATGTCCAGCCGCTCGCCGCGCCCGTCCACGTCGACCGGGATATGTGGGAGAAGGTGGTACTCAATCTCCTTTCTAATGCCTTCAAGTACACCCTGCAGGGAGAAATCGAAGTCAGGCTGTGTGAAGCGGATGAACACGCTGTACTGACCGTGCGTGATACGGGCATCGGCATCCCTCCGGAGGCGCTACCCAGATTGTTCGAGCGCTTCTATCGGGTGGAGGGAGCACAGGGGCGCACGCATGAGGGATCGGGCATCGGGCTGGCGCTCGTGAGTGAGCTCGTAAAACTCCACGGCGGCACCGTGTCGGCTGAAAGTGAGTTGCACGAGGGTACGAGGCTCAGTGTCCGCATTCCCTTGGGGAAGTCTCACCTTCCGCCTGAGAGAGTCGGAGCCGCCGAGTCCTTGCAGGCGTCGGTCATTGCAGCACGACCGTACGTTGAGGAGGCGCTGCGCTGGCTACCGGACGCGAAGATCGCTTCGGACAACGCGCCATTGGCAATGAAGATGCCGAGAGTACCGACGCCCCGGGATGCGCATCCTCGCGCGGCTGTTTATGGCTCGCGGGTGATTGTCGCTGACGACAATTCGGATATGCGCGCCTACCTCCGCGAGTTGCTCGAGAGCCGTTATGAGATCGAAGCCGTCCCGGACGGCCAGGCCGCACTCGAGGCCGCGCACAGAGAGCTTCCGGATCTCATCGTGTCGGATGTCATGATGCCGCGGATGGATGGCTTTGCGCTGCTGCGCGCTTTGCGCTCGGACCCGCAGCTTCGTGATGTTCCAACCATCCTTCTCTCCGCCCGCGCGGGCGAGGAGGCGGTCGTCGAAGGCCTCGACGCGATGGCCGACGACTATCTCGTCAAACCGTTTTCCGCGCGCGAACTGATAGCGCGAGTCGGAGCGCAGTTGCAGCTTGCTCGCCTCCGCCGTGAGGCGGCGGCACGTGAGCACGCGTTGTTGACCGCGGCTCCCCTCGGATTCTATCTCATCGATGCGGATTTCAAGATCCGGGATATGAACGCCACCGCGCGCCAGGTCCTCGGTGATACACCCGACCTGCTCGGCAGCGACTTTACCGATGTCATGCGCTCGCTGTGGCCCAAGGAGCAAGCGGAAGAGGTCATCCGACTGTTCCGACATACTTTGCAAACCGGCGAGCTCTACACGACACGTGAACGAAGCATCACGCCGGGACGGGCAGATGCTCGTTTCCACGAATGGCAGATCAGCCGCGTTCCGTTGCCGGACGGACGCCACGGTGTAGTGTGTTACTTCCGTGACATCTCGGCTCATGTCCACGCCCGCATGGCGCTCGAGACGGCTGACCGGCAGAAGAACGAATTCCTGGCGATGTTGGCGCACGAGTTGCGCAATCCCCTGGCGCCTTTGCGCAATGCGGGCGAGATCCTCTCGCGCATACTGCCAACACAATCGCCAGGTCACACGGTAGTGGGCATGCTCAAGCGGCAAGTTGCCCAACTCACGCGGCTCGTTGACGACCTGCTCGACGTTTCGCGCATCACGCAGGGGAGGGTCGAGTTACAACGGCGCCCCATCGAGCTGGGGAGCGTCGTCAGCCAGGCGATCGAAACGGCTGAGCCGCTGTTCCAAGCGGGCCAGCACGAAGTTTCGGTGCTTGCCAACTCACGCGCGCTGTATGTCGACGGCGATATGGCGCGGCTCGTCCAATGTGTCGTGAACATCCTGACCAACGCGGCGAAGTACACGGATACACGCGGAAACATCCGGGTCGAGACGCGGGCGGAGGGCTCGGATGCGATCGTCACAGTCACGGACTCGGGGGTTGGTATCGCGCCGGAGCTGTTGCCTCGCGTGTTCGATCTCTTCGTTCAAGGCGCGCGCACGTTGGATCGCTCGCTCGGCGGACTGGGTATCGGCCTGTCCGTGGCGAGGCGCCTCATCGAGATGCACGGCGGTCGACTCACTGCGGCCAGCGCCGGGGCAGGGCAGGGCGCGACTTTCGAGATCCGGCTTCCCAGGCTGGAGCGACCCCAGGAAACGGAAGCCGACAACCAGGAGGTGAACGTGGTTCCAAAGCGGATCCTCATCGTGGATGACAATGCCGACGCCGCGAACTCGCTGGCGCTCGTCCTGTCCCTCGACGGACATGTCACGGAGGCGGTGTACTCGGCCACGGAGGCCCTGAACCGGGCGGACTCGTTCCGACCGGAGGTCATTCTGCTCGACATCGGCTTACCCGAGATGGACGGCTACCAGGTCGCGCGGCACCTGCGCCAGCGATCCGATCTGGCGTGGATCCGGCTCGTGGCGCTGACCGGCTATGGCCAGACGGACGACGTGCAACGCGCCCGGGAGGTCGGCTTCGACGACCACCTCACCAAGCCGGTCGATTTTGCCGCCCTGGCCCGGACGCTGGCGGTCTAGGAGCCTGTCGGGCTTAGGTCGCCGTAGCGAGGGCGCAGTAGGCGATCCTAAGCCCGACAGGCTCCTAAGGGTCACTTAAGCTTGCTTCCACTATAATGGGCCCCACTTAGCCTGAGCGTATGCGTCGTCCAAGGAGACCTCGATGCCCCTTCCAGTGACCCGATCCGGTAACCCCAGCCTGAACGAGCGGGTTTTCGCCAGCCAGCCCCGTCCGGCCTACGGCGCGGAGCGCATGACGCTGCAGGGGTCCATCAACAAGGCATTCCTTCTGCTAGTCGTGCTGCTCGCGGGCGCCTTCTGGCCATGGTCGCAGTACCTGACCAACGGCGATCTCTCCGTCGTCTCGACCTCACTGATGGTGGGTGCGTTCGGCGGCCTCATCGTCGGCATGATCATCAGCTTCAAGGCGACCCTCGCGCCGTATCTGTCCGTGCCGTACGCGGCGCTCGAAGGCCTGGCCATCGGTGGCATTTCCGCGGTGTTGGAGCGTCGTTATCCGGGTATCGCGATTCAAGCGGTTGGCCTGACGTTCGCCGTACTCGCTGTAATGCTCGTCGCCTATAAGTTGGGCATCATCCGCGCTACTGAGCGCTTTCGCGCCATCGTGATCGGTGCGACCGGCGCCATCGCCTTGGTTTACCTCGTCTCGATGGTTCTCGGACTCTTCCACGTCTCGGTGCCGCTGCTGAACTCGTCGAGCCCGCTGGGCATCATCGTGTCGCTCGTCATCGTCGGCGTCGCCGCGCTGAACCTGATCCTCGACTTCGACTTCATCGAGTCGGGTGCTTCTCAGGGCGCGCCGCGCTATATGGAGTGGTACGCCGCCTTCGGCCTGCTGGTCACGATGGTGTGGCTGTACATGGAAATCCTGCGCCTCTTGAGCAAGACGCGTCGCGACTGATCTCGACTCCGGACCCCGATCCGCTACTCGTTCGGGGTGTCGGAGGAGGTCGTCCCCCACGCCTGCTGCTGTGAGAGTGCCCACGGCGGCAGGTCCGTGTTACCCATCGTAGGGGCAGAGGGCGGCTCTGAAGGGCCCGGATGCTCCAGGATCGGTGGAGGTGGCGGGTCTTCCGGAGCGCTATCCGCATCAAAGGTTTGCGGCTCCGGCTGATTCGGGGGCATGTCCTGCGGCGGCGCTCCCTCGGACGGCTGCGCCGGGGCCACCAACTGCGCCGGTCCCCCGTTGCTGCTGGCCACCAGCGTTGTCGAAGACGAGAACAGCTGGGTGCTCTGCGCCTGCGCGTGGGGCATGTGACGCTCGGCCTCGCCGGAATGCCTGAGCAATTCGAAACTCAAAACTCCAAGCACCAGCACCGCGGCCAGTCCGGAGCCCACCACGAAGACCGCCCGGTTCGGTGCGGCCTTGCCGCCGCCGACCTTGGGATGAGCCAAAGGACGCTTCGAGGTCGCCATCTTGGCGAGATCCGAGAGCGATCTCGACGCCTGCCCCGACATCGGCAGGCCGGTGAATACGCCGGCCGTACTGCCTAGCTTGATAGTGGGCCGAGCTCTTCCGCTCTTCTGAGCCCCCTCCTTTGGCGCGCTGTCCGCTCCCCCGTTGGCCTTTCTTCGCGCTACCGCCCGTTCGAACGCCGCACGCTGCGCCTCGGTGGTAACCGCCTGTGCCCGTACGCGGGGTTGCGGCGCACCTTTGGGTGTGGGAGTTGCGGCAGGTGAAGCTGCCTTGCGCTCCTGCGCTGACTTTGACGAGGATGACGCTGCTTTCGGCGCCTCGGCATCCGACGAATTCTTGTGAGCGCGCGACGTGCTCTCCGGCCGCGCGGGCGCCGGCGGCGGTGGTGGGGGCAATTGAGCCGCAGCCCTCCCATGTCCAGCGCCGCTCTCGGAAGCCGAAACGCGCTGGCGGTCAACCAGCGGCCCCTTCGACTCGTAGGCCGTATCGTTCGCCGCACCGTCCTGCGCCCACTTCGGGGGCTCCGGCACGTCGAACACAGCATCGTTCGAGCAATGGAAGTCGAATTCCCCCTCAGCCTCGGGTGCCGCTTCGTCGGCGACGGCTTCCACGGGCTCCAGCACCGGCGCAACCGCCTGGGCGACTGGCACGTTCGTGGGAGCTACTTCGATTGCAGTCCTGGCAGCGGCAGGCGGCATCGGCTTGCCCGGTTCCACTTCCGCGGCCGCGAAGACGAATTCGTCTCCTTCCGGAGCGCGCTTCGCGCGCGTGGGCTGCGGGGCGGGCAGATTCGGCTCGACCTCGTACTCGGTCACCACCGCTTCACAAGAACTCTCAGCCCCACCGCCACGATCGCTCGCGTTGCCAGTGGCGGGAGTAACGGTAACGGGCGTGGCCTCAAAAGTGCGCCCCCCAGCCGCTCGATTGGAGGCAGTAACGCTATCCGGTACTCCGGCCGCCGCAACGACCCGGGTGCCCTCGACGAGGCGCTCGGCGCAGATGCTGGGCGCCGGCGGTATCGTCGGCGGTCCCGCGAACACGAAATCATCGCTGCCGCCCCCGTCCTGCAGCTCCCGCTCGATCAGGCCGAGGCGCTCGCCGGTGTCCCATTCGGACTCGATCACGACGTGCCGGACTTTCGGCTGCCGGCTGGCCTGCAGCTTTTCCCGCGCCCGCCGCAGGACGTCGACGAGCTTCTGCGGAGTGAGGGGATAGCTGATGGCCTCGAACAATCCGAACAGGGCGAGTCGCTTGCCCAACTGCTGCAGGCGCTTCGGATCGGCGGCAAAAATCAGCAGCGTATCGGGCGAGATCACGGGGACCTCGCTCAGCAACTCCAGCCCGGTGTAGTCGGAGAGCTTGTCGGCGGCGATGACGACGTCGAACTTGTGCTGTTCGAGTTGCGCGAGGCAGACATCGCGACGGGTGGCCGTAACGAGGTCGCAGTGCGGCCCGAACGTGGCGGTGATGGCCGCCAACAACAGGGTGTTTTGGTCTGCGACAAGAATCCTCATACGTCCGGCACTTCGCTAGGCAAGCGCCCTGGATAACATACTTTTGTGCGTGAGCTGAATGACCGCAAATGGCGACAGTCCTTGGCGGTACGTCCCAAACCGAGGCGAGCCGCCCGGGCCACCTGCCCCCGAGGGCCTTTCCCTTCAGCCGCGGCGAGGGGTAGCTGGCATTGGGACTGAACCTTGACAGTGCAGAAAAAGCGCATGCATTAAGTTACGCCCCACGCCGTCCCCGCGGCGCGCACGCCGTCTCACTTACGCAAATCCGCCCGCACAAAATTCTCGCCGGCGAACCGTGACAGTTCGATGTTGGACTGCGGCATTTTTCGCGTGTTATTTCTGATCCGCGTACACCTTGACGAGCTGGTAGAGAAAGTCGCGGCACTCGAGCAGAGACTTGACCCCGACGTACTCGTTGAGACCATGGATGTGGCCGAGGTCCGGGCCGATGAAGACCGGCTCGATGCCGTAAGTCGCAATGCCCACCGCATTGGTGAACTCGCCGTCGGTGGCACCGGGCTGGAGGATCGGAATCACCGGCACCCCGGGCCAGAAGCGCGCCGCGATTTTCTCGAACGGCCCCAGGACCCGGGGCGTCAGTGGCGGGGGCGGTGAGCTCGGCCCCCGAATTTCCAACGTCGTGACCTTCACTTCCGGATCGGCCACGAGCTCCTGCAGCTTTTGCCGCACCTCCTCGGAGCTCACGCCGGGAAAAATGCGGCAGTTGATATTGGCGCGGGCTCTCTGGGGCAGCGCGTTCGTCGCATGGCCCGCGTCCAGCATGGTCGCGACACAGGTCGTGCGCAGCGTTGCATTCCAGGACGGATCCCGGCTAGAGACCAACGCAATGGCGTCCTGGTCGGCTGGATTGGCGATCAGGGCATTCATCGCGTTGGCGACGTCGGTATTCCCCTTGGCCGCCTGGATCTTGGCCATGCCTTTGAAATATGCGCGGTTGCCATCGGCGAACTGCGCGGGGAATTCGTATCCCTCGATGCGCTTCAAGGCGCCGGCCAGGCGGTAGATCGCGTTGTCCTTCACCGGGCGCGAGCTGTGGCCGCCGGGGTTGGTGACTTCGAGGCGATAGTTCTGCGCGGCCTTCTCACCGGCCTGGACCTGGAGAGCGACCCGGTGCCCCTGGTCGTCCAACTCGCCCCAGGCACCCTCATTGAGAGCGAACTCCGCATCGATGAGCTCGCGCTGATGCTCGCTGAGCCACTGCGCTCCGTTGAAGGCGCCGCCGGTTTCCTCACCGCACGTGAGGGCGAGCTTCAAGGTGCGGCGCGGCTGGACGTTCTCTTGTTTGAGGCGAATCAACGTATCGACCCAGATCGCCGCCTCGGCCTTGTCGTCGATGGCGCCGCGCGCGTAAAAGTTACCGTTCTCCTCGACGAGCTTGAACGGATCGCGGGTCCAGTCCTCGCGCTTCGCTTCGACGACATCGATGTGAGCGAGCAGCAGAATCGCTTTCAGCTTCGGATCCTTCCCCGGATAGACGAACACCAGCCCGCCTTCCTTCGGGTGATCGGGCACCGCGAACGGATGGAAGTCCTCGTCGGGATAACCGGCTGCCTTGAGGCGCGCCTGCATCCGCGCGGCCGCGAGCGTGCAATCGCCGGAGGACAGCGTCGTATTCGTTTCGACCAACTCCTTGTAGAGGTCGCGGAACTGTGCTTCGGTGGCAGCGGAGGAGGCGGGGGCCGCGGCGGCGTGGGTTGTTACGAACAACAGGGCCCAAGCGCCCACGGCCGCGAGAGTGTGCTTCATTTCTTTCCAGACTCCTGATCTTTGGGGTTGTTGCCGGTATCGGGGTCGAGGGTGACCCCGCTCAGCAGACCTCAAACAGCCCGGCCGCGCCCTGGCCGCCGCCGATGCACATCGTGACGACCACGTACTTCGCGCCGCGTCGCTTGCCTTCGATCAGGGCATGGCCGGT
>Ga0070665_100000697_pt1 | contig 44802 bp, 41 predicted proteins | sample KBSS13metaG_FD_65862 | JGI IMG/M metagenome (GOLD analysis project Ga0070665, IMG submission 65862) | Switchgrass rhizosphere microbial communities from Kellogg Biological Station, Michigan, USA - KBS S1-3 metaG | ecosystem: Host-associated > Plants > Roots > Rhizosphere > Soil ...
TGGGCGCCGACTTCGTCCGCGCCGCCGCCTGGGTCGCCGAACGGCGCCCGCAGATTCAGTTCGTAGCGCCAATGGCATCGCCGCGTATTCGTCATGCCTTCGAGAAGAAAATCGCGGAAGTGCCTAACGCGCCAAGGATCATCGTCGTGGATGGTCGAGCCCAACGCGTTCTCGCAGCAGCGGATGCCGTGCTGGTCGCTTCCGGAACCGCGACTCTCGAAACTTTGCTCTCGCGTCGGCCGATGGTGGTGGCGTATCGTTTCGCCGCGATCACGGCATTCGTGGTGCGCAGTCTGGGGCTGGTCAAGGTGACAAATTTCTCACAACCTAATCTTCTCGTCGGCCGCAATCTCGTGCCCGAGTTCCTTCAGGAGCAGGTCACGAGTCCCGCGCTCGGCGCGGCGCTCCTCCGAGTACTCGAAGATAAAAATCATCACGCTGAGCTGGAACGCGAGTTCCGCGCTGTGCACGAGACGCTGCGTCGCGGCGGTGCGGACCGCGCGGCTTCCGCGATCCTCGAGCGCGTGCGAGGTCACGCCTGATGTTGGTTGATACGCGTGCGCCCCGGACCGGAGGTACGGCATGACGGTCATAGTTGATCGCGCGCGCAAGCCACCATCACGTATCGCTGGCGTCGACGAAGCGGGCAGGGGCCCGTTGGCGGGTCCCGTGGTCGCCGCCGCTGTCATCCTGAACCCGAATCGCCGTATCGACGGCCTGGCCGATTCCAAAGTCCTGCCGGCGGAAGAGCGCGAGCGTCTGGCTGGCCTTATTCGCACACGCGCGCTCGCGTGGTCGGTCGCCTGGGCGGATCGCGACGAGATCGACAGCCTCAACATCCTCGGCGCGACTTTTCTCGCGATGCGGCGTGCATTGTTGGGTCTGGCCGTCTGCCCGACCCACATCAAGATCGACGGCAACCAGCTCCCGCGCCTCGATGACTTGAATCTCGGATGCACCGTGCAGGCCATCATCGAGGGCGATGCCAAGGTCCCCGCCATCAGCGCGGCCTCCATTCTGGCGAAGACATACCGCGACGCCATGATGCAGGATCTCGATCGCTGCTATCCGGGATACAAACTGGGTGAGCACAAGGGCTACAGCACGCCCGACCATCTCGAAGCGCTGCGCGCTCGCGAGCCTTCGCCACTGCACCGTCGTTCCTTCAGCCCCGTGCGGATCGCTTTCGAGGCCGTGACAGGGTGCATCGCCCCTGCCGGGGGCATTGCCCCTGCGGGGTGCACTGCCCCTGCGGACCCGCGACTGGACCCCCGGCTCTTGACGGGCACTGGCGACGAGGCTTGAATTTCAAGCGATGCCCTCTGAGTTCGTCCACCTCCGACTCCACACCGAATACTCGCTGATCGACAGCGTCGTTCGCGTGCCCGAGCTCATCGACGCGGTGAGCGGCGCCGGCATGGCCTCCGTCGCGGTCACCGACCAGAGCAACTTGTTTGCGATGGTGAAGTTTTACAAGACGGCGCTCGGCAAGGGCGTGAAGCCCGTCGTCGGCGTCGATCTGCTCGTGAAGGAAGTCGGCGACCGCGTCCAACCCACCCGCATCACGCTCCTGTGCCAGTCGCAGCCGGGCTATAAGAACGCGACACGTCTCGTGAGCCGGGCCTACCTCGAAGGCCAACAGCGCGGTATTGCAACAATCAACCGCGAATGGCTCACGCGCGAGAACGTGGATGGACTGATCGCCCTGTCATGCGCGAGCGACGGCGATGTCGGCCGGGCGCTCGTCAATGGGAAGGAGAAGGACGCCGAGCGTGCCCTGGAGTTCTGGACCGCGCTCTTCCCGGGCCGATACTACATCGAGCTCCAGCGCATAGGCCGCCCGAACGAGGAAAACTACATTGCCGCAGCGGTGTCCCTGGCGTCTCGCCTCGGAATTCCCGTCGTTGCGACGAACCCCGTCTGCTTCCTGAAGAAGGACGATTTCGAATCACACGAAGCCCGCGTGTGTATTCATGACGGCACGCTGCTGGCGGACTCCGGCCGCGCTCGCCGCTATACGCAGCAGCAATACCTGCGCTCGCCGCAGGAAATGGCCGTGCTGTTTGCGGACTTGCCCGAGGCTCTCGCCAACACCGTACAGATCGCACGCCGCTGCAGCTTAGTGTTGAAGCTCGGCGAAGCCCGGTTGCCTCCTTATCCTGTTCCGGGCGGCATTACGACCGAGGACTTTATCCGCACCGAGTCGGCGGCCGGGCTCGAGAAGCGGTTGGAGACCGTGCCCGAGCCGCTGGTGGCCGGATATCGCGAGCGCCTGCGCATCGAGCTCGATGTCATCTGTCAGATGGGCTTCGCCGGCTACTTCCTCATCGTCGCGGACTTCATCCGTTGGTCGCGCGAGAACGGCGTCCCGGTCGGCCCGGGTCGCGGTTCCGGCGCGGGCTCGCTAGTCGCCTACAGTCTCGGCATCACTGACATCGACCCGTTGAAGTACGACCTCCTGTTCGAGCGCTTCCTCAATCCGGAACGCGTCTCGATGCCGGACTTCGACGTGGACTTCTGCATGGACGGGCGCGACCGCGTCATCGAGTATGTGGCGCAGAAGTACGGTCGCGAGCGCGTATCGCAAATCATCACGTACGGTACGATGGCCGCGAAGGCTGTCGTGCGCGACGTCGGACGTGTGCTCGGCCATCCCTATGGCTTCGTCGACCGCATCGCGAAGCTCGTGCCCTTCGAGCTGGGGATTACCCTCGACGACGCGCTAACGAAGGAACCCGAGCTCAAGCGCCTCTACGACACCGAGGATGAGATCAAGTACCTCATTGATCTCGCTCGCTCACTCGAAGGCATCACGCGGAACGCCGGTATGCACGCCGGAGGCGTGGTGATCGCGCCTTCGGTGTTGACCGATTACGCGCCGTTGTATTGCGACGATCAAGGTGGAAGCGTCGTCACGCAGTTCGACAAGGACGACGTCGAAGCCGCGGGTCTCGTGAAGTTCGACTTCCTGGGCCTGCGCACCCTCACCATCATCGACAAGGCGCTGGAGATCATCAACCGCGTGCGCGCGGAGAAGGGCGAGCCGCCCCTGGATGTCAACGCGATCCCGATGACGGATGCGAAGAGCTTCAGCCTGTTGAAATCCTGCCGGACTACCGCGGTGTTCCAGCTGGAATCCCGCGGCATGAAGGACCTGGTGCGGCGGCTCCAGCCGGACTGCTTCGAGGACATCGTGGCATTGGTCGCGTTGTTCCGCCCGGGCCCGCTGCAGTCCGGCATGGTGGACGACTTCATAGACCGCAAGCACGGCAAGATCAACGGGCCCATCGACTACCTGCACCCGAGCCTGGAAAAGGTTCTGAAGCCGACCTACGGTGTCATCCTCTACCAGGAGCAGGTGATGCAGATCGCGCAGGTCCTCGCCGGCTACACGCTCGGGGGCGCCGACCTGTTGCGACGCGCGATGGGTAAGAAGAAGCCGGAGGAGATGGCCAAGCAACGTTCCATCTTCCTCAAGGGCTCCGTCGAGCGCGGCGTGCCGGAAGAACAGGCCGCTTACATTTTCGACCTGATGGAGAAGTTCGCCGGCTACGGATTCAACAAGTCGCACTCCGCCGCGTACGCGCTCCTGTCCTATCAAACCGCCTACCTCAAGGCGCACTACCCGGCGGCGTTCATGGCGGCCGTGTTGTCCGCCGACATGGACCACACGGACAAGGTGGTGACGCTCATCCAGGAGTGCTCCGAGATCGGCCTCGAAGTGAAACCTCCGGATGTCAACCACTCCCGTTATGAGTTTGCCGTCGGTGGCGAGCGCACGATCCGCTACGGTCTTGGCGCGGTGCGCGGTGTGGGGCAGGGCGCCGTCGAGGCGCTGATTACGGAGCGGGAAGCCCGCGGCGCCTACACGAGCCTGGAGGACCTGTGCCGCCGCCTCGACCTGCAAAAGGTCAACCGTCGCGTGTTGGAAGCGCTGTTGCGCTCGGGAAGCCTGGATTCCCTCAAGGCGAACCGCGCGACCCTGATGCACCGCCTGCCGGCCGCGATGCAACTCGGCGACCAGAATTCCAAGGCACAGGATGCCGGTCAGAACGACATGTTCGGACTGATGGACGACCGTGCCACGGCTGCCGCGCCAGTCGTTCGCGCGGTCGAGCTTCCCGAGTGGAGCGAAAGTGTCCGTTTGACGGGCGAGCGCGAGACCCTGGGCTTGTACCTGACCGGTCACCCCATCGGCCGCTTCGAGTCCGGATTGGCCCGCCTGGTCTCGCACCGGATCGGCGATCTCGTCTCCGACAAGCCGATCGGCGGCATGGAAGGCCCACGCTTCGGCGCCGGCAAGCCCGTCACCGTTGCCGGCTTGATCGACGAGGTCAAAAAACGGGGACCCCGCTTCATCCTGACACTCGACGACCGCACCGGTCGCATCGAAGTGAACCTGTTCGAGGATGTCTTCCAGAAATATCGCGACCTGATCACCAAGGACGCGCTCGTGCTGGTCGACGGCATGCTCCGTTTCGACGAGTTCAGCGACTCCTGGCGCCTGTCCGCGAAGCGCCTCACCGAGCTCGACAAGGTGCGCGAGACCCAGGCCCGGCGGCTGGTGCTGAAGTGGCCGCAGAACGGCAACTCGAAAGTGTTGTTAGGTCGGCTCGCCGAAGTCCTGACACCGTGGCGCCCGGGGCCATGTCCGATCACGGTCCAATACACCGGCAGCACCGCCACCGGGGCCCTGACTCTCGGGAATGAGTGGCAGGTGCGCGCGAGCCGCGAGTTGCTCGAGCAACTCGAGACACTCGTCGGCCGCGGTGGCGTGCAGGTCCTGTACGGCGCCCCGCCGCCGATTGCCGCCAGCATGTCGGGAAACTGACCTGCGTATTGCTCAGTCTGCTGTTACTCGAGCCAACGCGATTTGGCGCTGCAACGCAAACATTGGCCGTGGCCTTGTCGTCGACGCCGACTGCCGGCGGCTTCGCCCGGCACCACGAATGACTTCGAGTTCTTCGCGCGCGAGCCCGGAGGAATCCAGATCTTCACCCCTAAGATCTACAGCGTCACCAATGGCGCGAAAGGGGCGCTGTTGTCGACGCGGACGGCCGTCACCGTGCCGATGGGAACGAATGGCCAGTGGTCTGTCTCGTCGCTGAGCGGGGTGCATCTGGCGGCGGGTGCTCAATACGTACTGGCACTGGATCCTTCAGGGACCGAGAGCACCTACGTCGGGGGCGGAGACGAGCGGCGAAATGTCATTTTTCGTGGATTACGTCCCGTAGCCCACCCCCAGTGCCGGGCCGGACAAAAACGTAGTTTTTGCCGGCCCGGCTACCCGCCCAACGCCTGCCTGACAACGGTCTCGTCGTCAAGGGGATCTTGCGCCCCGCCGTCCCCGCCCGTACCCTCGCGCAGCCTTTAGATTTGCGGTAAAAGCTTTCATGGCCGTTGCCTTTCTGGATTTCGAACAACCTATCGCCGAGCTCGAAGCCAAAATCGAGGAGCTCAAGCACGTCACCTCGGAGTCCGAGGTCAACATCCAGGAGGAAATCGGCCGCCTGCAGGCCAAGAGCCGGCAGCTCACCACGAGCATTTTCGCAAGCCTCACTCCCTGGCAGATCACACAGCTCGCGCGCCATCCCCATCGGCCGTACACACTCGACTACGTCGGCGCCATCTCCAGCGAGTTCAACGAGCTGCACGGCGATCGCATGTATGCCGACGACCTGGCCATCGTTGGCGGGTTGGCCCGGATTGAAGGGCGCGCGGTGATGATCATCGGTCACCAGAAGGGCCGCGATACGAAGGAGCGCGTCCGTCGCAACTACGGCATGCCGAAGCCCGAGGGTTATCGTAAGGCACTGCGTCTAATGCGACTCGCGGAGCGCTTCGGGTTGCCGCTCATCACGCTGATCGACACGCAGGGCGCCTACCCCGGAGTTGGCGCGGAAGAGCGGGGTCAGAGCGAGGCGATTGCTCGCAACATCTTCGAGATGAGCGTTCTCAGCGTGCCCATCATCACGGTTGTGACCGGGGAGGGCGGCTCGGGCGGCGCTCTCGCCATCGGCGTGTGCGACCGGTTGTTGATGCTCCAGTACAGCACCTACTCGGTGATCTCGCCCGAAGGCTGCGCTTCGATTCTGTGGAAGAGTCAGGACAAGAAGGAAGCGGCCGCCGATGCACTCAACCTCACCGCTGACCGCCTCAACAAGCTCGGCCTCGTCGATGAAGTGATCGAGGAGCCCTTGGGCGGCGCCCATCGTGACGCCGCGGCCACTGCCGAGCGCGTCAAGGCGGCCATCGTGCGGCATCTCGACGAGCTCGAGTTGGTTTCTCGCGAAGAGCTCAAGGTCGCTCGCGCGAAGAAAATCGCCTCGTTCGGCGTGTATTCGGAAAACGCGTCCTAACGACGCGCTGCGCCCACGCGACTTTTCCCACAGGCGCCTCGACACGAGCACCGGCCGGTGGCGGTGGAGCGACCCAAGCGCGCCGTTACGGACGCTGGGGCGGCGGTGCGCGACACAACACAAGTCCGCACGGCCCTGATGGCGGGCGATATCGACACCGACACAACAAGGCTCGCGGCGCGTGGCCAGAACGTCTGACACTTTCAACCCTGAGTGGCTCGCAGCGCGCATCGCCGCGTTGGCGCCCGGCTATCCTGACGTTTCGCTGTGCGTCGCCCTGAGCGGCGGTGTTGATTCCACCGCGCTGCTAGCCGCACTCGCCACCGGCCGTGCGAAGTCCGTCCGACTGCGCGCACTTCACGTTGACCACGGCCTCCAACCTGCCTCAAAACAGTGGGCGCAACACTGCCGTTCTCTCGCCCGCCGTCTGCGGGTGCCTCTGAAGGTCCTCACGACAAAGGTCGAGCGCCAGCGCGGAGAATCCCTTGAAGCCGCCGCGCGCGAGGCGCGATATCGACTTCTGGCGGGCGTCCTGCAGCCTGGCGAAATTCTTCTGACGGGCCACCACTCAGACGACCAGCTCGAAACGGTCCTTCTTCAACTCTTTCGCGGCAGCGGCCTGCCGGGCCTCGCGGGCATGCCCGCGATCGCTCCCTTCGCGAAGGGCTGGCTTGCCCGACCTCTCTTGTCACGCTCCCGCGCGGAGCTCGAAGCCTGGGCGCGCCACCAAGGCCTGAACTGGGTCGATGACGACAGCAACGCTGACGAGCGCCTCGATCGAAACTACCTGCGCCTCCGCGTGCTGCCGTTGATTCGCGAGCGCTGGCCGGGCGCGGCCACCGCGGTCTCCCGGTCGGCGCGCCACGCCGCAGAAGCGCAAGCGCTTCTCGACTTGCTCGCCCGTGTCGACGTCGAGCGGGCATGTTATGGTGAATTGCTGTCGGTGAAGTCATTGCGTGCACTTCCTCCCGACCGTCGGCGAAACGCTTTGCGCTTCTGGATTACAAGTGCCGGCTATCTCGCGCCGGATACGCGCCGCCTCGAAGAAATCGCCAGCGCATTGCTCGACGCCCGCCCCGACGCGAATCCGTTCGTGGAGTGGGGCGGCGGCGACCGAAGCGCCCCCAGCAACGCCGACGGCACAGTGCAACCAGCACAACGCGACGCGAGCGCGCAGCAAGACGGCCTCAGTACGCGGCAAGGCGCCGACAGCGCACAGCGATCAGGCGCTAGCGTCCCGCGGGACCGCACGAGAGTGCGCGTCCAACGCGAGGGTGACTTGCTGCGACTCTCATCGTCGCCGACGCACTCTCTCCACCGCCCCGCTTTGCCGCCGCGCGCGACGTCGTCGCTCACGCGGCCCGGCGCGCAAGCCGCCTCCTCAGTCTCCGCCCCGGCAGACATCACCTGGGCGTGGCGCGAGCGCAGCACTTGTACGCTTCCACATGATCTCGGGAAGCTAGAGCTCGAGCCCCATGACCGCGGCCCCATGGATCTCGACGCGCTGCCCGAAACGCTGACGATCCGCTGGCGCACCGGCGGCGAGCGACTCTCGCCTCGGCGAGGCGGACCCCGCCGCTCACTCAAGAACTTACTGCAAGAAGCTCACGTCCCAGTCGCGGAGCGTGCGCAACTGCCGTTGCTTTATTCCGTCTCGCCCGTCGGCGCTCGACTAATCGCCGTCGCGGACTTGTTACTCGACGAAAGTGTGCAGGCATCGCCCGCGACCCTGCGTCGCGCCCGCCTGCGCTGGACTCGCACGCTTCCTCCCGGCTCGCCCTCCGCTAGGCGCGCGGCGCGCCTCTTATAGCTCGCGGCGCCGCTAGGCGCGAGACTCAAGCCTGCGGCGCGCAGCGGCGTCACGCCGGCCAGGCGCGAAAGCCACGCTGGCGGCGTTCAGCGTCGTCCGACGTCACGTTCGGCTCGCGACGCGCTCAGCGCCGTCTGGTGCCAGATTCGGCTCGCGTCGCGCGTTGCGCGCTCACGAGCGTCAGGGCCCCTCGGAGGCACATCAGTGCATCCCCCCTCACTTCGGAAATCATTCTGTGGTAACCTACTGTTCCGTCGTGTTTGCCTTCACGGCTTGATTCTTTCTAACGACGGGAAATCCTGGCTAACACTTTATGACGCGTTTTGTATTCGTCACCGGCGGTGTCGTGTCCTCATTGGGCAAAGGCATCGCCGCCGCCTCCTTGGGCGCGATTCTCGAGGCCCGTGGCCTCAAGGTCGCGATGGTCAAGCTCGACCCCTACATCAACGTGGATCCGGGCACGATGAGCCCGTTCCAGCACGGTGAAGTCTTCGTCACACAAGACGGCACCGAAGCGGACCTCGACCTCGGTCACTACGAGCGGTTCCTGCGCACGGTCACCGGACGTCACAGCAACTTCACCACCGGCCGTATCTACGAGCGCGTCATCGCGAAAGAGCGCCGCGGCGATTATCTCGGCGCGACCGTACAGGTCATTCCGCATATCACGGACGAAATCAAGCGGAGCATCCAGCTTGGTGCGGACGGCGCGGACGTCTGCATGGTGGAGATCGGCGGCACGGTCGGTGACATCGAATCCTTGCCATTCCTCGAAGCCATCCGCCAGCTCGGTGTCGAGCTCGGCCGCAGCAACTGCGTCTATCTGCACCTGACGTTGGTGCCGGTAGTGGGCGGGTCCGGTGAAATCAAGACCAAGCCGACACAGCACTCCGTCAAGGAGTTGCGCGGCATCGGTATTCAACCCGACGTGCTGTTGTGTCGTTGCAAGCATCCGCTGCCGGAAGAGCAACGCCGCAAGATCGCGCTGTTCACGAACGTGGAAGAGCGCGCCGTTATTTCCGGCGTTGATGCGGACGACATCTACAAGATTCCGATCCTCCTGCACGAGCAGGGTCTGGATGCCATCATTGTCGACAAGTTGCGCCTGGAAGTACCGCCCACCGACCTGTCGGAGTGGCGCCAGGTCGTCAGCGCGAAAGCCAACCCGGATGGCCAGGTGGACATCGCGATGGTCGGCAAGTATGTGCAGATCCGCGACTCCTACCTTTCGTTGCACGAGGCCCTGATGCACGGCGGACTGAAGTCCCGCACACGCGTCAACATCCACTACATCGAGTCCACGGACATCGAGCAGCATGGCACGCACGCGCTGCAGGGGATGGACGCGATACTCGTACCGGGAGGCTTCGGCGAACGCGGCATCGAAGGGAAGATCCAGGCCGCGCGGTACGCACGTGAGCATGGCATCCCATACCTCGGTATTTGTCTCGGTATGCAGGTTGCGATTGTCGAATACGGTCGCCACGTGTTGGGCTTCACAGATGCCAACAGCACCGAATTCAATCGCGCGACACCGCATCCCGTCATTGCGCTGATCTCCGAGTGGCAGGACCAATCACACGGCGTGCAGACGCGGACCGAGACTTCCAACAAGGGCGCAACCATGCGCCTCGGTGCACAGGAAGTTGTGCTCGGTGCGGGCACGAAGGCGCGCGACATCTTCGCGAAGGATGTCATCATGGAGCGCCATCGCCACCGCTACGAGTTTAATAACACGTATCTGGACCGCTACATCCAGGCGGGCCTGCGTTTCTCGGGTTTCTCCCGTGACAACCTCGTCGAGGTCATCGAGCTGCCCAACCATCCGTGGTTCGTAGCTACGCAGTTCCACCCGGAGTTCACGTCGACTCCGCGCGACGGTCACCCGTTGTTCACGGGTTTCATCCGTGCGGCGCGTGCGCATCGCGCGGCGCAGCTACCGCAGGCAGCGGGCGCGTGATGGATCCCGGAAGACTCGGCCCCTGGGGCTGCAGGGCTAGGGGCCAGCGGTCATGAAACTCTCCGGACAGGAAGTCGGCATCGACCGGCCGTTCTTTCTTATAGCGGGACCCTGCGTCATCGAGAGCCCAACGTTGACGCAGGAGATCGCCGGCCGTCTAAAGGAAATAACGACGCGTCTCGGCATCCCCTACGTCTTCAAGGCTTCATACGACAAGGCGAACCGCTCCTCGCGCGCGAGTTATCGCGGCCCTGGCATCGACGAAGGCTTGAAGGTTCTCGAGAACGTCCGCCGCGCCATCGGCGTGCCCGTGCTCACCGACGTGCATGAAGACACGCCGCTGGCGGAAGTCGCGGCCGTCGTCGACGTTCTCCAAACGCCGGCGTTCCTGTGTCGCCAGACGAATTTCATCGTGAACACGGCCTCGCAGGGCAAGCCGGTCAACATCAAGAAGGGACAGTTCCTCTCGCCCTGGGAGATGAAAAACGTCGTCGACAAGGCGCGCTCCACCGGCAACGACGGGATCATGGTCTGCGAGCGCGGCTTCTCCTTCGGGTACAACAATCTCGTTTCCGACATGCGTTCACTGTCGATCATGCGTGACACGAAGTGCCCAGTCGTTTTCGACGCCACGCATTCCGTGCAGCTCCCGGGCGGGCAGGGCACCGCTTCCGGCGGCCAGCGAGAGTTCATACCCGTCCTGGCGCGCGCCGCCGTCGCTTCGGGCGTCGCAGGCCTCTTTATGGAAACGCACCCCGATCCCGCCAAGGCGCTGTCCGACGGCCCGAACGCGTGGCCCCTCGGACGCATGGAGCCGCTCTTGGAGACCCTGAAGGCGCTCGACGTGGCCGTTAAGTCCAAGCCCTTCGAAGAGTCTTATTAACGGGGCCCCTGCCCCGACCTTTCCTGCGGGTTGCGGCAACCCGCGAAGCGTAGCGGCGCTGCGCGCCGGTAAGAGGGCGCGTCGGCGCCTCCGGCACCCGAGCAGTGCCCGCGCGCATCCTCAGGTGCACCCCACGCGAAGTGCTCGCGCACGCGGTGCGCCTGCGGCGCGGGCCGAGCCTCCTTTGCCGCACCTCCATGGAGCCGCCGCCCATCGCGCTCCCGGCGAGGCGCGCCCATCCCGCCAGGCCTTCGTCCCTGCCTCCTGCACCCGAGCAAGCGTGCGGCGCACGCGCCCACCAAGTATCCTTCTCAACCTTTCATCAGCCAGCCAGGATCGACGCCCCATGAGCCGAATCGCCGCCATCCGCGGTCGCGAGATCATTGACTCCCGCGGCAACCCCACCGTCGAAGCCGACGTCATTCTCGACACAGGAGTCATGGGTCGGGCGGCCGTTCCCTCCGGCGCATCCACGGGCACCCGCGAAGCCGTAGAACTGCGCGACGGTGACAAGAAGCGCTATGGCGGCAAGGGCGTCCTCAAAGCCGTCGAGAACGTCAACACGGTCCTCCAGCAGGCGCTCCTCGGTCACGATCCGCGCGACCAGGCAGGCATCGACCGGAAAATGATTGAGCTCGACGGCACCGACACCAAGTCGCGCCTGGGCGCGAATGCCCTGTTGGCGATCTCCCTCGCCAATGCCCACGCGGCCGCGACCGACTCTCGTTTGCCACTGTATAAATATCTCGGCCAGTCGATCGGCGACGCCCGCGAGCCAGTCATGCCCGTGCCGATGATGAACATCATCAACGGCGGCGCGCACGCCAACAACAGCCTCGACATCCAGGAGTTCATGATTCTCCCGGTTGGCGCCCCGAGCTTCCGCGAGGCGCTGCGTTACGGTTGCGAGGTGTTCCACACGCTGAAGAAGCTTCTGAACGAGCGTGATCTCTCGACGGCAGTGGGCGACGAGGGCGGTTTCGCGCCGAACCTCGAGTCGAATGAGGAGGCTTTGGGGGTCATCCTCCAGGCCATCGAGAAGGCGGGCTACAAACCCGGCAAGGACATCTACCTCGGCCTCGACGTCGCGTCGTCCGAGTTCTTCAAGAACGGCCGCTACGAGCTGGAGTCGGAGAAGCGCGGCTTCACGCCAGCTGAATTTACCCGCTACCTCGCCGATCTCGCGGGCAAGTACCCCATCGTCACTATCGAAGACGGCATGGCCGAAGGCGATTGGGATGGCTGGGCGCAGCTCACCAGGGCGTTGGGCGAGAAGCACCAGCTGGTCGGCGACGATCTGTACGTGACGAACACGAAGATCCTGAAGGAAGGCATCGACAAGCACATTGCCAATGCCATCCTGATCAAGCCCAACCAGATCGGCACCCTCACCGAGACCCTCGCCGCCATCGACATGGCTGATAAGGCGCATTACGCCTCCGTCGTGTCACATCGATCGGGGGAGACCGAAGACAATACTATCGCCGACATTGCCGTCGCGACCGCGGCGACGCAGATCAAGACGGGCTCGTTGTCACGTTCCGACCGCATGGCGAAGTACAACCAGCTGCTGCGCATCGAGGCAGAGCTCGGCAAGGTCCGCTACGCGGGTCGCGACGCCTTCCCGGTCAAAATCTGACCACGGCAGATCAGACCAACGCGGGACCTGTTGGGGTCAGGCCCCGGCGTGGTAACCAAACGCCCGCCGGCCGTTAGGTGCGTAAAATCAGCGCAAATTACGTGGTGCACTACTATCGCGCGCGCCACGCTGTCTGATACGCTGTCTGGCCCATGAAGTGGCTCGCCGTGGGCTTGGCGCTCGCTATTCTCCTCCTCCAATACCGGGTTTGGTTCTCCGAGGATGGCGTGCGCGAGCTCGATCGCCTCAAGAGGGCGGTGACTGCGCAGCGAAGCGAAAATGACCAGCTCGCCGAGCGCAACCGACAGCTCGCTGCCGAGGTTCGTGACCTGAAAACCGGCATGGACGCTCTCGAGGAGCGTGCCCGTAGCGACCTTGGCATGATCACCGCCCACGAGACCTTCTATCAGGTCGTGCCGCCTTCAACGTCGCCTGGCGCTAAATCACCCACACGGACTGCCGCCGCGCACTGACACTGCGGCGCAGCACTCCTGACAAAACAGCTCGTCGTCTTCCATGCGCTATTGGCTCGTCATGCCCGCCGCGGGTGTCGGTCGCAGATTCGGCACCGCTAAACCGAAGCAATATGCGCCGTTACAGGGCCGCACGGTTATCGAGTGGGCGCTAGCGCCGTTTCTCGTGGACGCGACCTGTGCGGGCATCGTCGTAGCGCTGGCCGCCGAAGACCCTTATTGGGACGAGATTGCGAAGCGGCTCGCCAAGGTGCCCGGTCGCAAGCCGGAGCTGATTTTCGCGGGCGGCGGCGCGGAAAGAAGCCACACCGTGCGCGAAGGCCTTGAGGCGTTAAAAGGGCGTGCCGCGTCGGATGACTGGGTCCTGGTCCATGACGCCGCCCGGCCGTGTCTGTCAGCGGCTGACCTGCAGCATCTGCTGACTTCGTTGGGATCACATCATGTTGGCGGCATTCTGGCCACGCCGGCGGCCGACACGTTAAAGCGAGCCGCGGCCGCCCCTGCGACCGGCGGTCCCGACATCGAGCAGACGGTGGATCGCGCCGGCCTCTGGCGTGCGCTGACGCCCCAGATGTTCCGATATCAGATGCTTTGTGACGCGTTGGATCGCGCGATCACCTCCGGACGTCTTCCGACGGACGAGGCGCAGGCGTTGGAATGGATGGGTGAGCGGCCGGTCCTCGTGCAGGGCTCGGCCGCCAATATCAAGATCACAAGTGCCGACGACCTGGTGCTCGCCGCAGCCCTGCTGGGCGCACACGAGAGCAGCCTCAGTGCCGGCATGGCGGCGAACCAGGAGCGATCATGAGAATTGGACAGGGTACCGATGTACACGCGTTCGGACCGGGCGACTTCGTCATGCTCGGCGGCGTGCGCATTCCCTACACTCGCGGTGTCGTAGCGCACTCCGACGGCGACGTAATCCTCCACGCGCTTTGCGACGCTCTGCTCGGCGCGCTGGGGCAAGGGGATATTGGTCAGCACTTCAAGGACACCGATCCGCGCTGGAAGGGCGCCGACAGCAAGGGCTTCGTCCTCCACATCATGGAGATGGTTCGCACTCGCAACCTCCGAGTTGGCAACGCCGACGTGACCGTGCTCTCCGAGGCGCCGAAAGTGGGGCCTCATCGCGACGAGATCCGCCGTCAGATCGCCGAGCTGCTCGGAGTCAGTACTGAGTACGTGAACGTGAAGGCGACGACGACTGAGAAGCTAGGTTTCTTGGGCCGCGGAGAGGGTATCGCCGCGCAGGCCATCGTGCTGCTGCTGAATGCCTGACTCCGCAGCTCTAGATCCTCCCCGTGCATACGGCCAGCCCCTCGCGAGGGGCACGCTGCGCGCCGAGCCGGAGGACTTTGTGGTGGAGGAGGATCTCGGCTTCGCCGCCTCCGGTACCGGCCAGCACGTATTGCTCAAGGTCCGCAAACGCAACGCCAACACCCAGTGGGTCGCACGCGAGCTCGCCAAGCTGTGCGGCTGCCATCCCCGCGACGTCGGTTATGCCGGCCTGAAGGACCGGCGCGCCATAGCCGTCCAGTTCTTCACCGTTCCGCGTTCGCGGTTCTCTCTCGAGGCCTGGCGCGAAGTGCAGCAACTGGAATTCAACGTCCTCGAAGCAAACGAGCATTCACGCAAACTGCCGCGCGGCGCCTTGGCCGGTAACCGCTTCACGATTTGCATCCGCGACTTCGACTCCAACGCGCTGGGGAGCGCGCTAGAGACCCGCATAGCGCAAATCACCCACTCGGGCGTCCCCAACTACTTCGGCCCTCAACGCTTCGGTCACGAAGGTGCAAACCTCGCCCGTATCGCAGAGGGACTGCGTGCGTTGCGTCCCCCCGAACGCGGCTTTGTGCTTTCCGCGGCTCGCAGCCTCGTGTTCAACGCCGTTTTGGCGGAGAGAGTGACCGACGGCACCTGGGACCGTCTCGAGCCTGGCGATATAGCCAACCTCGACGGCCGCGGCAGTGTCTTTCCTATCGACGCCATGGATGCAACGCTCACCAGTCGCTGTGAAGGGCTAGACATTCATCCAACAGGGCCTTTGTGGGGTCGAGGCTCCCCACCGACGCAGGCCCGCGTGGGCGAGCTCGAAGCGCGTGTGGCTAACGAATTTCAGCAAGCCTGCGCACTGGTTGCCGATGCAGGCATGGACCAAGAGCGGCGCGCCCTTCGCCTGGCGGTACGTGACCTCGAGTGGGACGGTGAGCCCGGAGGACCCACTGGTCAGCCCGGAGCACCCATAGGGCAGCCCCGAGGACCCACGGGCCAGGCCAACGCCATCGTGCTGCGGTTCCGTCTGACCCGCGGTAGCTTCGCGACCACCGTCCTGCGCGAACTCATCGAGGCCAACGTACCAGGCGAAGAGGGCGGCGATTAGACGGGCCTACGCCAGGTTGCGACGCCCACCGCTCATCGACTGCCAGCTGGCGCGCCTCGGGCCACAAGCTCCTAACCCGCCAGGAGCACGTACACCGCCCCCGTGCCTCCATCCACCTGCCGAGCCGACACGTACGCCACGACGGCGCCCACCCGACGTAGCACCGAGCTGACCACGCCCTTGAGTACCGGTCCACGATGCCCAGACCGCAGTCCCTTCCCGTGAATAATGCGCACGCACCGCAGCCCCCGATGCAGTGCGTCGGCCAGAAAATCGCGCAGCGCTTGCTTCGCTTCCACGACCGTCAGGCCGTGTAGATCGATCTCGGCCTGAACTCGATACTGCCCACGGCGAAGCTTCTTGAGTACCGACATCTGGACGCCGGCGCGGTGGTAGACGAGCTCGTCGCCGGCCGCGAGCTCCGGGTCGCCGGCCTCGCTGGTGAGGCTCTCGAGCAGAACCGCATGCCGATCCGCGCGACTGAAGCGCGCCAGTGGTCGCGGTGGACGCCGCTTCACCGCCGGCGTCTCCTCGACGCCCAGTCGCTTCACATCCTGCACTGCTTCCCGAAAAAGGCGGACGTCCGGATCTGCGGCCGCATCTTTGTCGTCGGGTGTGGAGCTCATTTTATCTCCGCCGAAAGGGCCCGGAGGACCCATGGGCCAGGTTCCAGTATAGTCGCGCCCTCATCAGCCTCCAGTGACGCCCGCTCAACGCCCCCTGTGAAGATATTGGTAAGCAACGACGACGGCTTCCGCGCAGAAGGCATTCGACGCCTGCGGGAGGCTCTCGTCACGCTCGCCGACGTGACGGTCACCGTGATGGCCCCCGATCGCAACCGCAGTGGCGCGAGCAACTCGCTTACGCTCGATGTGCCTCTGCGCGTCTTCGAGGCCGAGCCCGGCATCTACTACGTTCCGGGCACCCCGACCGACTGCGTCCACCTCGCCGTTTCGGGGTACTTCAACTATGAACATGACATGGTGGTCTCGGGCGTGAACGACGGTCCAAACCTGGGCGATGACGTCCTGTACTCCGGTACCGTTGCGGCCGCGGTCGAGGGTCGGTTTCTGGGCCTGCCCACGCTCGCCGTTTCGCTTTGCACCGCTCCGGGCAGCGGGCGCCACTTCGACACGGGCGCCGCGGTTGCCAAACTCCTGGTTGAACAGATGCGGAGCAAGCCGTTGGAGCGCGCGGGCCCGCTGATCCTCAACGTCAACGTGCCGGACGTGCCGCTCGCCAGGCTTCGGGGCTTCCGCTCGAGCCGGCTCGGCGATCGCCATCGCTCAGAGCCGATTATTCCCGCGCAGGATCCACGCGGTCGACCCGTATACTGGGTGGGCCCCGCCGGCGCGGGACAGGATGCCGGCCCCGGAACGGATTTCGATACGATTACACAAGGCTATGTTTCGGTGACCCCGTTGCAGATCGATTTGACCCGACACGCCGCGCTGCCGGCGGTGCAGAGTTGGCTGGAAGGTATCAATGGCTGACGTGCGTCTCGCTGGAATCGGCATGACGTCTGCGCGAACGCGCGACCGGCTCGTGCAACGTCTCCGCGACCAGGGCATAACGAACCTCGCAGTCCTCGATCGCATTCGCAACGTTCCGCGGCATATCTTCGTCGACGAAGCCCTCGGCTCACGGGCGTACGAGGACACAGCGCTCCCCATCGGCTTCGGTCAAACAATCTCGCAACCGTACATCGTGGCGCGCATGACTGAAGCGCTCCTGGAAGGTGGGCCGCTGACGAGCGTTCTCGAAGTTGGGACGGGCTGCGGCTATCAGACTGCGGTGCTCAGTCCACTCGTGGATCGCATCTACACGATCGAGCGCATCGAGCCGCTCGTGACCCGCGCGAAGGAGCGCATCAAAGAGCTGGGCATCCGCAACGTGCGCTTCCGTCATGGCGATGGCACGCAAGGTTGGAAGTCCCACGCACCGTTCGACGGCATCCTCGTGGCCGCAGCTCCGCTCGTCCTGCCGGAAGAGCTGGTCAAGCAGCTCAAGGTGGGTGGACGTCTCCTGGTGCCCGTCGGAGCGGAAGGCGAGCAGGAGCTCATCCGCATCACCCGCAAGGAACAACGCATCGAGCGCCAGTCGCTCGGCCCTGTTGCTTTTGTGCCCCTCCTGGGCGGCACCACCTGAAACGGTCCCGATCGAGCTGCAGGACAGTTTACTTATCCTGCGTAACATGCTGATAAGCCGAGCCTTTGCACCAGCTTACTTCAGGCCCTTCAGTGGATCACGCTAAGCTGCTGAAAAAATTGGCGGCGACGCCCGAAACGGCGCCGCGTACGATGATCGGGGCTTTTAAAAATCATTGCGCTGTAAAGAGCTTGCGGACTGAACTGTGACATGTTTAACATGCGCCCCTGTCGTCTAACGACGACAGCGCGAGGCCGGGCGAGGATGTCCGGCAGAAGACACAGGGAGGAGGGGAGTCGAAACAAGAGCAACAAGTTGAAAGAAAAAGAATAAACACTCAGTGCAGTCGTTCGAGTCTGTCAGCTTCGAATGATTGTCGGTTGGTTGAAAAGTATTCCTCCCCTTGTGTCTTCTGCCGGATAGCTTCCCGCGCATCGTCGCGGGGCATCCGGCCCGACTTCAGCTCAAGAAGAGTCCCGCGGCCACACGCCGCTCCTCCTGAACCAGAATGTTGAATGTCCGGCACGCCGCGCCGAGATCCATGATCTCGAGCCCGATGCCGCGCGTTGCGAGTGCCGCGCGAACGGCCGCGGGCGGAAAGCGCTGCGTTTGTCCTGTACCGAGCAGCACCAGCTCTGGCTGCAATGACAGGATCTTCTCCAAGTGCGACGGCTGCAGCTCGGCGAACCTGCGCGGTTCCCAATCCGCAATCAACGTATCCGCGGTAACGATGCAGCTCGCCGTGAGGCGTTGCTCGCCGATCCGGATCTCTTGTGGTGAATAGCCGCGGATGAGATTGGCGCGTGAACCGCCTTCGAGTGTGAATTTCATGGGGCATACGATACCGCCCGTGATCGCTATCGTCATCGCGTGGCTATCGCGACATTATCGATCCCGCTACCGCTCCGGGCGGGCTCACATCACGCTGAACCGTTACGATAGTGCCCGTGCGCGAACTCGTAGTGGTCATCTCCGATCTCTTCCTCGACGCCAGTGACGTCGACTCGGCCGCAAGGGCCAGTCGCGTGTTGCCCGGCTTGGAGCAGCTTGCTCGTTTTGGACATGCCTGTGCCACACAGGAGGGCTGGCGCGCGTGGCTCGCACGCTGGCTCGGTCGCGGCGATCTCGCGACTGTGGCCCCGGCCGCGATCGCAGCAGCAATGCCATGCGACGGCGACACAAGCGACACCGCCGGCACACGCGACGCCAGCATGCACGGAGGCAGCCTTTGGTTCGCCACTCCAGTCCACCTGATCGCCAGCCTCACGAGCCTCCACCTCGACTATCGCGGCCTGCTGCGACTTCCTCCGGACGTACTCAAGCGACTCGCGCAGGACTTCGCCCGAGTGTTTGAAGGCTCCGGATTCCATTTGGAACCAACGAGTTCAGACCTCTTCATACTGCGCAGTCGAGGGGCCATCAACGCGCGTACTACTGAGCCCGCTCGTGCGGTCGCGGGTGAGCTCGGCGCCTCGCAGCCGGTCGGTGCTGATGCCGGCGTGCTGAAACGCCTCAACGGCGAGCTCGAGATGTGGCTGCATAGTCACCCCATCAACGACGAGCGCGCGCGCCGCGGCGAACTCCCGCTCAGCACGCTGTGGCTGTGGGGAGGCGGCCCCCCGCTGCAGCTCCCAAGCGCCGCAAGCGATCCCGCATCACCGGGACCGAGTCGCGCGCACCCCGATTTCCCCGCGCGAGTCGATTCGCTCGCCGCGCCCGGTTCCCTTTTATCCTCCAACGTCATCTTCGCCTCGGACCCCTACGTCGTGGGTCTTTGCCACCTCGCAGGCATTCCCTGTCGCTCCGTGCCGGAGCGCCTGCCCGACCTGTCGGGATTCCCAGGTGCCCAGCGAATAGCCGTCGTCGCAGCGCTCGCCCCTCTACTCCAAGCCAACCCGCCCTGGACCATGTTTGAAGCGCTCGCTGAAGTGGATCGGCGCTACATCGTTTCCGCGCTCTCCGAGTTGCGCCGAGGGACACTCGACCGCGTAGTCCTCGTAGCGAACGACGCGCAGCTGCGCATCGAGCGCCGCGATCGCCTCAAGTTCTGGCGCCGCCCGAAGTCAGGCATCGCCGCACTCAGGAGCCTGTCTGAGTAATGCTCGCCTACTGCGGCCTCTCTCTGCGCGCGTTGGTGCGAGCGCCGCGTGCTAAGCTAGTGCCCTGAAGAACGGCGGGGAGTTTGATGATTTGAGTTTGCGGATCGTCCGTCGTGAGCTGCTTTCGCAAGACGCCACCACCTTTGGCGCCGGGCTTCATCCCGTCCTCCGTCGCATCTACATTTCCAGGGGCGTGAAAACGCCCGCAGATCTCGACACCTCGCTCGAGCGCATGATTCCGGTCGGTACCTTGGAGGGTGTTCCTGCAGCCGTTGACCTCATTCTGCAGCATCGCACGGGCCGTGTACTCGTCGTCGGAGACTTCGACGCCGATGGCGCGACGAGCACCGCACTGATGGTCCGATCGCTGACGAGCTGGGGTTTCGCGTCCGTCGACTTTCTCGTGCCGAACCGTTTCGAATACGGCTACGGACTGACACCTGAAATAGTCGAGCTTGCTGCGTCGCGTTCACCAACGCTCATCGTGACGGTGGACAACGGCATCTCCAGCATCGCCGGCGTTGAGCGCGCTCGCGCTCTCGGTATCGACGTCCTCATCACCGACCATCATCTCGCGGGTATTGAACTGCCCGCCGCAAACGTCATTGTTAACCCCAATCTTGCCGGCAGCACATTCGGCAGTCGCGCTCTCGCGGGAGTCGGCGTAGCGTTCTACGTCATGGCCGCAGTTCGTCGTCGCCTCGACGCCGAAAAGCTCGTGCCCTCGGGAGCGCCGAGCGTCGCTGAGTTTCTCGATCTGGTCGCGCTCGGCACGGTCGCCGATGTCGTGCCGTTGGATCCCAACAACCGCGTACTGGTGTCACAAGGACTCAGACGCATTCGCGCGAATCGGTGCGTCGCAGGGATCCGGGCGCTTCTCGATCTCGCGGGACGACGCCTCAACGATCTCACCGCGACGGACCTGGCGTTCTCTGTTGCGCCGCGCCTGAACGCCGCCGGTCGCATGGATGACATGACGATCGGTATCCAGTGCCTGCTGTGCGACGACCCGACGACGGCCCAGATGCTTGCGGCCCGCTTGGACCAACTCAATCAAGAGCGACGCGCCACGGAAGCCCGTATGCAGACCGAAGCACTGGCGGCGGTGAGCTGTTTGCGCGAGACAGGCCCGCGTGCGGTTCAACGCAGTGCTGTATGTCTGTACGACGAGAGCTGGCACCAAGGTGTCGTCGGCCTCGTCGCGAGTCGCGTAAAGGACCGCGTCCGGCGCCCCGTAATTGCGTTCGCGCTAGCGGGCGAGGGGACCCTTCGTGGTTCGGCGCGCTCAATGCCCGGCATCCACATCCGAGACGTACTCGACGCGATCGCCGCACGAGAGCCCGATCTGATCCATAAATTCGGCGGTCACGCCATGGCTGCGGGTCTCACACTCGACCTCGCCAAGCTCGACCGCTTCGCCAAAGCTTTGGATGCCGAGGTGACTCGATGGAACGAGCGCGGAGGCGTTGCGGACGCCGTCGAGACTGACGGCGAGCTGTCAGTGCAGGAGATCGCGCTCGATACCGCGCGAGCGTTACGCGCCGGAGGTCCTTGGGGACAGGCCTTTCCTGAGCCGTGCTTCGACGGCGTTTTTGCCATCCGCAATACTCGTGTGGTCGGCGATCGCCACTTGAAAATGTGGGTCGAAGTCCCACGAACAGGGCGCTCTTTCGATGCGATCGCTTTCAACCACATCGAAGAGCCCGGCAGCTTCGTGGCCCCGGAAGGCTCGGTGCAGCTCGTCTACCGGCTGGACGTGAACGAATACCAGGGCGAGCACCGCTTACAGCTCCTGGTCGACCACGTATTCCCCGTACAGGCCGCAACGGCGATTTAAGTGAATCCCGTGTGCTAGCATTACCCGAATCCCTTCTACCCTTTAAGACCCGCGATGGAAGTCAATCAGCTCAAACGCCAGCTCAAAGACCTCGGGGAGCGCATCGCCTCCTTACGGGGGTTTCTTTGAGTACGATCTCAAGAAGGAGCGCCTCGAAGAGGTAGGACGCGAGCTGGAAGATCCGGCCGTTTGGACCAAACCCGAACGGGCGCAGGAGCTGGGACGTGAGCGGGCGCGGCTCACCGCCGACACGGGCGAGATCGAGCGCACGACCAAAGGCATAGCGGACGCAGCGGAGCTCCTCGACCTCGCCGAGAGCGAGGGTGACGAGGCTGCCGCGCGCGACATCGACTCCGATGCACAGCGGCTCGAGGCCGAAGTGCGCCGTCTCGAGTTGAAGCGCATGTTCCACGGCGAGATGGACTCGCATAACGCGTTTCTCGACATCCAGGCGGGTGCGGGTGGCACCGAGGCCCAGGATTGGGCGCAGATGCTGCTGCGCATGTACCTGCGATGGGCTGCTTCACGGGGCTTCAGCGCCGAAGTCATCGACTCGAATCCCGGTGAGGTCGCGGGCATTAAGAGCGCGACCCTGGAAATCAAGGGCGACTACGCTTATGGGTGGTTGCGCACCGAGACCGGCGTGCATCGCCTGGTCCGCAAATCCCCGTTTGACTCGGGCAACCGCCGCCACACCTCGTTCGCGTCCGTATTCATTTCACCGGAAATCGATGACGACATCGAGATCGACGTCAACCCGGCGGACCTGAAGACCGACGTGTATCGCTCCTCGGGCGCCGGTGGTCAGCACGTCAACAAGACCGAATCCGCCGTGCGCATCACGCACGTGCCCAGCGGCATCGTCGTCGCGTGTCAGGCTGAGCGCAGCCAGCACAAGAATCGCTCCACGGCCATGAAAATGTTGAAAGCGAAGCTGTACGAGCTCGAAGTCAACAAGCGCAACGCCGCGGCCCAGGTGCTGGAGGATTCGAAGTCGGACGTGAGCTGGGGCAACCAGATCCGCTCCTACGTGCTCGACCAATCGCGCATCAAGGACCTGCGCACCGGTGTCGAAGTCGGCGCCACCGACAAGGTGCTCGACGGCGACCTCGATCAATTTCTCGAAGCCTCGCTCAAGGCGGGAGTCTAAGTGGCAGACGTGAAAGGCAACGGCGGCACCGAGCCGCTCGATGAGAACAAACTGATCGCCGAGCGGCGCGCGAAGCTGGCCCAACTGCGCGAGGCCGCGCAGCAGGCCGGCACGGCCGTCTTCCCGAACGACTTCCGTCGCAACGCCCTGGCCGAGCAGCTCCATGATGCGTTCGGCGAGCGCAGCGGCGAGTGGCTCGAGGCGAATCCGACGCACGTCAGCGTGGGCGGCCGCATTCTCTTCAAGCGCGTCATGGGTAAGGCGAGCTTCGCCAAGATCGCCGACCGCACGGGTCAGATCCAACTCTTCCTGCAGAGCGAAGCGCTCGGCACCGCGTACGACGCCTTCAAGAGCTGGGATGTCGGCGACATCGTGGGCGCCACGGGCGTCCTGTTCCGCACCAAAACCAACGAGCTGTCCGTGCGTGTCGACAGCCTGCGCCTGTTGGTCAAGTCACTGCGTCCGCTGCCCGACAAGTGGCACGGCCTGTCGGACAATGAAACGCGCTACCGCCAACGTTACGTCGACCTCATCGTCAATGAAACGAGCCGCAACGTGTTCCGCACGCGCACGAAGATCATCCGCTTTCTGCGCGATTTCCTGGACTCCCAGGACTTCCTGGAAGTCGAGACTCCGATGATGCAGTCGATACCGGGCGGCGCCACGGCTCGTCCGTTCATCACCCATCACAACGCGCTCGACGTCGACATGTACCTGCGCATCGCGCCGGAGCTGTACCTGAAGCGGCTCGTCGTCGGCGGCTTCGAGCGCGTCTACGAGATCAACCGCAACTTCCGCAACGAGGGCGTCTCGACCCGGCACAACCCCGAGTTCACGATGCTCGAGTTGTATCTGTCCTACGCGGACTATCGCGACATCATGGACTGGATCGAGAAGGCCATGCGCGGCTTGGCCGAGACGCTCAACGGCAGCAAGGAGGTGACGTACCAGGGGCGTACTTACGACCTTGCCAAGCCGTTCCGTCGCGTGACGATTGAAGAAGCCATCATCGAGAACAATCCGGGCATCGACCCGCTGTCGCTGCGTGATCCGACCTACTTGCGCAAACTGTGCGAAAAGCTCGGCATTCCAGCGAATGCGCACGACGGCCCCGGCAAGCTGCAGATCGAGATTTTCGAGAAGACCGCCGAGCACACCTTCCTGGATCCGACCTTTGTGTACGCCTATCCGGCGGAAGTCTCGCCCCTGTCCCGCACCAACGACACCGATCCGTTCCTCACCGATCGCTTCGAGTTCTTCCTCGCCGGCCGCGAGATTGCCAATGGCTTCTCCGAGCTGAACGACGCCGAAGACCAGGCCGCGCGCTTCCGCGCCCAGGTGGCCCGCAAGGACAAGGGTGACGAGGAAGCGATGTTCTACGACGCCGACTACGTGCGGGCATTGGAGTACGGTATGCCGCCGGCCGCTGGCCTGGGCGTCGGCATCGACCGGCTCGTCATGTTCTTCACGGACTCACCGTCGATCCGCGACGTGATCCTGTTCCCGCACCTTCGCCCGGAGGTGGAGTGAACGACTCCCCGATCGGGGTGTTCGATTCCGGTGTAGGTGGGCTGACGGTTCTGAAGGCGCTCGCGGCGGAGCTACCGCACGAGCACTTCGTGTATCTCGGTGATACCGCGCGACTGCCTTACGGAACGAAGAGCCCTGAGACGGTGGCGCGTTATGCGTTGCAGGCGGCGGAGGCGCTGTTGGAATACGGCGTCAAGTGCCTGGTCATCGCTTGCAACACCGCCTCGTCGGTTGGGTTGCCTGCGATACGCGAGCGCATCGAAGGAATACCCGTCGTCGGTGTGATCGAGCCGGGCGCTGAGGCTGCTTGCGCTGCGTCTCATTCCGGCCATATCGCGGTCATCGCGACCGAAGGAACGGTTCGCGGGGGCGCCTACCAGGAAGCGATCCTTCGGCTGAGAACCGGCGCGCGGATCGTGGCGCTACCCACGCAACTGTTCGTGGCGTTGGCGGAGGAGGGGCTGCACGAGGGGCCCATCGCGGACAATGTTGCGCGCCATTACCTCGACCCGCTGTTCAATGCGCCTCCCGGTCGCAACGGCACCGTGGCGCACGCGGTTAACGAGCGGTCCTCGCATCCCGACACCCTGGTGTTAGGTTGCACTCACTTTCCGATCCTCGCGGGCGCCATTCGCGCTGCGGTCGGCCCAAAGATCCGCATCGTCGATTCGGCCGCCACGACCGCAAAGAGCGTCCGCCAATTGTTGGATCGCGAGGGCCTGGCACGCCAGGCAGGCGAGGGCGCCACCCGTTTCCTCGCCACTGATGGCCCCGAGCGTTTCGCCCGAATCGGCAGTCACTTCTTGCGGCGGCCCATCCGTTTGGACGAGGTCGAGCTCGTCGATTTATAGGACGGCCAAGGCAGCCAGCATCTCGCCGCCCAAGCAACCGCGGCGCTCCCCACGCGAAACCGCCGCTATTCCGGCAGCATATACGGAAGCGCCAGCGGTTCCGCGTCGATCGTGGCGGCCGCCGGCGCTTCATCAGGCGCGACCCCCGCCACCATCGGCGCAACCGCGAGAAACTCGCATCGCTCATTCGCCAACCGCGCAGCCTCAACCACCTTGAAGCTCCGCCCATCCGCGAGCTGCCCCGACTCACCGACAGCGAGCCTCGCTGGTCCGCGAGACAGGAATCGCTGCATCCTCCGCTTCACGCGACCCCGATAGTGGGCGCGCGCGATGACTTCCTGCCCCGTATAGCACCCCTTCTCAAACGAGATGCCCCCAAGCGCATCGAGATTCAACATCTGCGCGACAAACTCCTCGGAGGTCGCCGTGTAAACCTGCGGCACGCCGTCCGCGATATCGAGAAGCCGCCAAGCGTCTCGCTCCCCGCGCGCGCAGCCCGACAGAGGCGGCGCCTCACCCCTAGGCGAGACCACCAGCCAACGCGCAGGCGATGTTCCCACGCGAATGATGACAGTACTCTCAGCAAGCGACGCAGCGTTAACGGCGTCGGGCAGCATGAGCGCGGAGACTGTTGGAAGCTCCACCACTGAGTCCGAATCCTCGAGCTGCACAGCCGCGGCACTCTGCTCACCAGCCTCCGCGACTCGCGCGCTCGCTTGTTCGAACAGCGACGCAGCCCAACTCTTCGAACGCTCCTCAAACGCCTCATCCGTCTCGCGACTCACCGCGCGAGCGCCAGTCTCATCCACCGAGGCGCTGCCGCTGGTTTCCGCGCCCGCGCGACTGATGTCGCCCGCGCGATCAGCATCGCCGCTCGCCTCAACCGCAGACGCTCCATTCGCCGCCCCGTGCTCCCCCACCAGACGCGGCGCCACCAACCCCGAAACCCGCCACGCCGCCGACTCTTCAGAAATCTTCACCTTCGCGCGGAGCACGAACTTTCCAAGCCGGCTCGCCACTACCGCAGCCAGCTCGCGCGGGAGGATCGCGAGTAGATCATCAGGCGCAAGCTGCACGAGCCGTAGCAGTGCAATCGCGCGACCCTGTGGATTGTGATAGCCCGCGAGCAGCGAGCGCTCAGGCGTCAGCCGCTCCACATCATTTGACACCTGTCCCTGCAGAAAGCGCACGGCATCCGCCCCGCGCAATCGCAGAACGCCCAAATCCTCGAGCTCGATCGAATTCCACTCGTTACTCATGCTTGCACTGAAACTCAGACCCCTTGTTTTTCCACGGGTTTCCGATGGTCCCGAACGCCAAATTCTGGCACAATATCGGGATGCCGAACCGCGCAGACAAGAACGAACCGTCACCGCACCCCGTTCTTCCCGCCGCTCGCCCGGAACCCGAGTCCGCCGCATCGCCTGCCACGGACGCTATCCCGCCCCGTCCCCGTGAAATTGGTGGCCCCACCGGCCCCGAGCCCACGAGATACGGCGATTGGGAGAAGAAGGGCCGCTGCATCGATTTCTAAGCTAACCGAAAACCGCGCGCGACGGGCAGCGTCGCCGTCCTTCGTCGCGCGACCCACTTTATGCCGCAACGACCATTGTCTCCGCATGTGAGTGTGTACCGGATATTCCGGTACACCATGTTCACCTCGTTCGCCAACCGCATCACCGGCGTCGTAATGTCGGTCGGTCTGCTGGTCCTGGTGTACTGGCTGATGTCGGTAGCCAGCGGCACCGCGGCCTATACCCGTGCTATCGCGACGCTGTCGTTGCCGATATTCAAGCTGCTCTACGCGGCGCTACTGTTCACCTTCTCGTACCACCTGGTAGCCGGAATCCGGCACCTGGTCTGGGACACCGGTCGGGGCATGGAGCGCCACCAGTCACAAAAAAGTGCCTGGGTCGTCATCATCGTCAGCGTACTGTTGACGATCGCCTTCATCTATTGGGCGTTCTGCCCCGGAGCGCACCAGTCATGAGCTTGCGCAGTCCCCTGGGCAGGGTGTTGGGAGCCGGCTCGGCGAAAGAGGGCGTCCACCACTGGTGGATGCAACGACTGACCTCCATCGCACTCGTGCCGCTCACGATCTGGTTCCTGGTGTCGCTCCTGACGCTGCCATCGTTCGAGCACGTGACCGTGATCAGCTGGATCGCCCAGAGTTGGACCGCACTGCTGCTCATCCTTTTCATTCTCGTCGCGACCTGGCACTCGCAACTCGGGGTGCGCGTCGTCATCGAGGACTACGTCCATGGTGGAGCTAAGACCCTGACTCTCGTGCTCATTACATTCATTCATGCGCTCGTTGCGGCCGCGGGTGTTTTTGCCGTTCTGAAGGTCGCGTTCGGGAGCGCTTCATGAGCGCCAAAGACTACGAATTCATCGACCATACCTATGACGTCGTGGTCGTCGGAGCTGGCGGCGCCGGCCTGCGCGCCACTCTCGGACTCGCGGAAGCGGGCCTGTCGACCGCGTGCGTGACGAAGCTATTTCCAACACGCAGTCACACGGTTGCCGCCCAGGGGGGTATCAGTGCCGCCCTCGGCAATATGGGTGAAGACGACTGGCGCTGGCACATGTACGACACCGTGAAGGGGTCTGACTGGCTAGGTGACCAGGACGCCATCGAGCTCATGTGCAAAGAGGCTCCGGCCGCCGTCATCGAGCTCGAGCACTATGGCGTGCCGTTCTCCCGCACCGAAGCCGGGCGCATCTACCAGCGTCCGTTCGGTGGCATGACCACGCATTTCGGTAAGGGCATCGCGCAACGCACGTGCGCCGCGGCCGACCGCACCGGCCACGCGATGTTGCACACCCTCTACCAGCAATCGATCCGCCACGAAGCGACGTTCTTCGTCGAGTACTTCGCGATCGACCTCATCATGGAAGACGGCGCGTGCCGCGGAGTTGTGGCGCTCGACATGAACGAGGGCAAGCTCCATCGCTTCCGTGCCCACACGACGATCCTCGCGACCGGGGGTTACGGCCGCACGTACTTCTCGTGTACTTCGGCGCACTCATGCACCGGCGATGGCAACGCCATGGCGCTACGCGCCGGCCTCGGCCTGCAGGACATGGAGTTCGTGCAGTTCCATCCGACCGGCATCTATGGCGCGGGCTGTTTGATCACCGAGGGCGCCCGCGGCGAGGGCGGTTACCTGACGAATTCCAAGGGCGAGCGCTTCATGGAGCGCTACGCGCCCAATGCGAAGGATCTCGCCTCACGCGACGTCGTGAGCCGTGCGATGACAATGGAGGTCCGTGAAGGTCGCGGCGTCGGTGCCGAGCACGACCACATCGAGCTCCACCTCGAGCACCTTGGACCCGACGTCATCAACGAGCGCCTTCCCGGTATTGCGGAGACCGCCCGTATTTTCTCCGGCGTCGATGTCACGAAGCAGCCCATCCCGGTACAGCCCACGGTTCACTACAACATGGGCGGTATCCCCTGTAACTATCATGGCGAAGTCGTGCAGCCTCGCAGCGGCGATCCCGACTGCGTCGTTCCCGGTCTCATGGCCGTCGGCGAAGCCGCGTGCGTGTCCGTACACGGCGCCAATCGCCTCGGCTCGAACTCACTGCTCGATCTCGTGGTGTTTGGTAGGGAGGCCGCGCGTCGCTGCGCGCAGGTTCTCCAGCCAGGCACGCGACACAAGCCGCTCGCGAAAGACGCGGGCGATTTCGCTGTGGCACGGCTCGATAAGCTTAGGAACGCGGGAGGGTCGAGGCCCACTGCAGCCATTCGTCTCGAGATGCAGAAGACTATGCAGCTGGACGCAGCCGTCTTCCGCACCGGCGAGACGCTGCGGGAGGGCATGGCCAAGTTGACGAAGACGTTCGAGTCCTTTGCCGACGTGCAGGTGTCGGATCGCTCCCTCGTCTGGAACTCCGATCTGGTTGAAACCCTGGAGCTCGAGAACCTGCTGTTGCAGGCGACCGCGACGATCCACTCGGCGGAAAACCGCACCGAGAGCCGCGGCGCGCAGGCGCGCGAGGACTTCCCGAACCGCGATGACCAGAACTGGATGAAGCACACCATCGTCTGGGTCGACGGACCGGGCAAAGTCCGCTTCGACTATCGACCCGTGCATCTGAACACGATGACGACCGACGTCGAAACCATTCCGCCGAAGGCGCGCACCTACTGATGACGTCGGCTCACCATGATTTATTGACCTCCCGGGCGCGCTCGCAATCGCGCATGGAACCGCTGTTATGACCGAATTCCGACTGCCTCCCAACTCGCGTATCCGTAAGGGCGTGACGCACAAGGCCCCCGCAGGAGCCACTGAAGTCCGGACATTCCGGATTTACCGCTTCGACCCGACCTCGGGAGAAAACCCGCGCGTCGACACGTTCGAGCTTGACACCAAGAGCTGCGGCCCGATGGTTCTCGACGCGCTCATCCAGATCAAAGCCAGTATCGACTCCTCGCTGACTTTCCGGCGCTCCTGCCGTGAGGGCATCTGCGGTTCCTGCGCGATGAATATCGACGGCTTGAATCGGCTTGCCTGCACGACCTCGATGCTCGACCTCAAGGGTGAGATCAAGATCTATCCGCTGCCGCACATGCCGGTGGTGAAAGACCTCGTCCCTGACCTGACGAACTTCTACGCGCAATATGCATCGGTGAAGCCGTGGTTGCAGGCGCGCACCCCGGCACCGCCCGATAGCGAGCGACTGCAATCGAAAGAAGATCAGGAGAAGATCGACCGCCCGGCAGCCTGCATTCTGTGCGCCTGCTGCTCCACGTCCTGCCCGAGCTACTGGTGGAATAGCGACCGCTTTCTCGGCCCCGCTGCTCTGCTGGCGGCCTATCGTTGGATTATCGACAGCCGCGATGAGGCCACCGGTGAGCGTCTCGATGAGCTGGAGGATCCCTTCCGTCTCTATCGGTGCCACACCATCATGAACTGCACCGACGTGTGCCCGAAGGACCTCAACCCGGCGCGCGCGATTGCAGAGATCAAGAAGATGCTCGTCGAGCGCCAGACCTAATGATTATTCTCACGCGTTCCGCGCAATGACACGGGAGAGTACCTCGCGCGTTAAAAGTTCCATGGAGCACAACGCCGCAACTGACACCGCCGCCGCACTCGACGTTGAAGCCCGCCGTCTGCTGTGGCGTTGCCGCCGAGGGATGAAGGAGCTCGACATCCTCCTGGAGCGCTTCGCGCGAGCCGAGTTGCCGACCGCTACCGCCGCGCAGCGGACGCTCTTCGACCGCTTCCTCGAGCTTCCCGATCCCGTGCTGCTGGACTACTTGCTGGGGCAGCCTGATACCGGGCGGGTAATACCCCCCGAGCCCGAGCTGGCCGACCTGGTACGGCGCATACTAGGACTCGCTCCAGGGCGGCAGACCCCTATGGCAGAGCTTTCAACCCTCAGGCATGATCCGGCGCCAAAGAGGGCCTCTTGAGCGCGTTACGGGCGGCCCCGAGTGTTAGATCCGTCACATCTTTGCAATGGGCGCACTGTCCGGAGCTGTATTGCCGTCGTCTTGGCCGCCCTGGATCCTCTCCAGCGGCGAGGTGCCTGAACTTTCACGAGAGTTCAGGGTCTATTCAGGTCGCCGTGGGGCGACCTTCTGTCCGGGAGCAGGGGCGCCCATGAGCGCCGATATTAGCGATCTCAGCCTCGTCCGCCGTGTACAGCGCGGGGACAAGGGAGCATTTGATGCGCTGGTTCTCAAGTACCAGCACAAACTGGTCAAGCTGGTCATGCGTTACGTACGCAACCCGGCGGAAGCCGAGGACATCGCCCAGGAGGCCTTCATCAAGGCCTATCGTGCGTTGCCCCAGTTCCGGGGTGACAGCGCCTTCTATACATGGCTCTACCGAATAGCGATCAACACCGCAAAGAACGCCGTCGTGTCGCGCGACCGCAGCCCCATCGAATATGACCTCGACCGCAACAACACCGATGAGTCCTACGACATGCAAGGCCGTATGAAAGACCCGGAGACTCCCGAGGGGCTCGTCCTGACGGACGAGATCCGCTCGACCGTGAATGCCGCGATAGACGCTCTCCCGGAAGACCTGCGTACTGCAATAGTGTTACGCGAGCTCGAGGGCCTTTCCTACGAGGAGATTGCCGCGGCGATGGATTGCCCGGTCGGCACGGTCCGCTCGCGGATCTTCCGCGCCCGCGAAGCCATCGACCGCCGGCTGCGCGAGGTGTTCGAAGGTGGCCTGGGTCGTGTGGAGGAGCTGGGATGAACGAAGAGCTCGACAGTCAGCTTTCCGCCATGTTCGACGACGAGCTGCCGGCCGCGGAGTGCGAGCTGCTGGCTCGCCGCCTGTCGCGGGATGAGCAACTCAAGGCGCGCTGGGGCCGGTATGCGGTCATCGGCGCCACTATCCGGGCCGAGCGCGGCGTGCGGTTGAACGCCGCGTTGGCCAGCCGCGTGAGTGCCGCGATTAGCTCGGAGCCGGCGCTCACGGCCGAGCCCGCGCCTCAGCCCAAGAAGCAGTGGGCGAATCGCTGGTGGCAGCCGATGGCGTCCGCGGCGGCGGTCGCTGGAGTGGCCGCGGTATCGATCCTTTGGATGCGTTCGCAAGCACCCGAGGTGACCGCGCAGACGCAGACGGTGGCGCCGCCCCTGGCGACGGTCGCCGCTGCGGGTGCGGGTACCCCTGTAGCGATGCAGGTGGTGAGCACCGCAGAACCGGACAGCTATGTCGTGCCGAAGAACGCCCCGCGCCGCCTGGTAGTTCCGAGCACCGAGCTGGCCAACTACGTCGTCGCCCATAGCGAGTTCTCCTCGCCGGTCACGCGACGCAATCTGCTTTCAGCTTTCATGGCCAGCGAATCGGGAACCACGGCGGGCACGTCCGCCACGGGGTCGGAGGAGCCAACCGAGGACGTGCAGGACGATGCGAAGAATCCGCAGTAGCGAACGGGGCCATACGCTCGCGCTGAGCAGCTTGTTCACCCTCGCTCTCGCGATGGCGGGGGCGGCATTTGCTGAGGAGCCCGGAAAGTGGCTGGAGCGCATGAATCAGGCGCTCACCTCGCGGAACTACGACGGCACGTTTTCCCACTGGCAGGGCGGTAAGGTGGAGATGCTTCGCATCATCCACCGTGTGCAGAACGGCGCGGTCTCCGAGCGCCTCGTCTCCCTCGACGGCTCCGGCCGTGAGTTCATCCGGACCGGCTCGAACCTGGCCTGCTACTTGCCCGACAAGCGCACGGTGTTGGTGGAGAACCGCCCGCCGGAAGAATCGTTGTTGAGCGGCTTTCCCACCATCAACGATCAGAGCGCGAGCTTTTACGACCTCAAGGAAGTCGCGCAGATGCGCCTCCTGGGTCGCGACACGCACTTCATCACGGTCACGCCGAAGGACGAATTCCGTTACGGCTACCGCCTGTGGATCGATGAGAAGACGGCGATGCCGTTGAAGACGCAGTTGTGCGATACGCACGGCCACGTTATCGAGCAGGTCGTGTTCGCGAACCTCACCCTCTCTTCCCGGATTCCCGACGCTGCTTTCAAACCCGAGGTCTCGACCGAGGGGTTCCAGTGGCTGCGGAGCGAGACCACGCCGCTGAAGCCTGCCGCCGACGCAATGGCCGACCCGGTCGTGTGGGATGCGCTCAAGCTGCCCCCCGGATTCAAGATGACGATCCGCAAGGCGCAGACCATGCCGGGATCGAGCTCCCCCGTGGACCACCTCGTATTTACCGATGGCCTGGCGTCGGTCTCGGTATTCGTCGAAGAGACGCACGTGACGACCCAATCCCAAGGCGAAGAGCAGGTGGATGAGTCGGCGCGCGTGGGCTCGTCGTCCGCCTTCTCGACCGTCATCGACGGGCACAAGGTGACGGCGGTAGGGGAGGTTCCTCCCGCGACCGTGCGCTTCATTGCCAACTCCGTGCAGGCGGGCCCACGGCATTGAGCGTCTCTCAACTCACTGTCGTCCATCGTCACGACTGTGAGCTCTGCGACGAGATGTTAAATGAGCTGCGGTCCCTCGACCGCACCTTCCCGCTGCCGCCCATCCAGGTCGTCGACGTCGACAGCGACCCCGTCCTGCAGCGCCGCCACGGCTTCGACGTCCCCGTCCTGCTCCTGGACGGCACGGTCGTCTGCAGGCACCGCCTGGACGCCGACGAGCTGAAGCGACTGCTGCGATAATCGCGCCCGCCCAGCCGACCCGAAACCGTAGACGCTAACCCCGCCGTGCGCGGGGCTTCGTTTAACCGGATGAACACAGCAGCAGCCCAGGCGGATATGTCAAATACCCAGCGCTCGCCCGCGTTAGCCACCCTGATCGCCGCCGCCCTCGCGGCTTCGTCGGTTCAAACCGAGACCGCCCACGCGGCCGACCAGGACCTCGCCGTCACCATCTACACCGACAACCTGGCCCTGGTGCAGGACCACCGGAGCATCGACCTCACCGGTGGCAAACAGCGGATCGAGTTCGAGAACGTCTCGGCCCAGATCCGCCCCGAGACCGTGTCCCTTGCGGCGCGTGACCTGAGCATCGTCGAGCAGAATTTCGACTACGACCTGCTTTCTCCGGAAAAGCTGATGGAGAAGGCCGTCGGTCACACGGTGACGATCATCAGGACCAATCCCGGCACCGGCGCCGAAACGCGTGAGACCGCCCAGGTGCTCGCGACCAACGGTGGCGTCGTCCTGAAGATCGGCGACCACATCGAGGTGCTGCGCGATGATGGCCTGCCGGCGCGTGTCATATTCGACAAGGTGCCGGACAATCTGCGTGCGCGCCCCACATTGTCGGTGACTGTCAATGGCGCTCACCGCGGCTCGGAGCCGGCGACCTTGAGTTACCTCACTCCGGGGCTGGGCTGGCGCGCGGACTATGTCGCTCTCTTCGATGAGGCCAGTGCGAAGATCGATGTCCAGGGCTGGGTGACGCTGAGCAACTCCAGCGGCATCACCTACGACAACGCCAAGACGCTGTTGGTCGCGGGCAACCCGAACGTTACCGGCAACACCAACAATCCCGGTCCGAGATACTACCGGCCGCAGCCCCGGGCAAACCTGGCGCAGGCCGGCACCGAGAGCGGTACCCGCGAGCGTCTCGGTGACTACTATCTCTACCCGCTCGCCGAGCGCACCACCATTGCCAACCTGCAAACCAAGCAGGTGAGCTTCCTCGATGTTCGCGGGGTGCCCGCCGAGCATGGCTATGAATTCCGCAATAGTTGGATGGCGACTTCCAACACCCCGCTGAGCGCCCAGGTGGTGTACAGGTTCTCCACCAGCGCTCACGCCGGGCTGGGCGACCAGTTGCCCGCCGGCACGCTGCGGTTCTACATGCGCGATAAACGCGGCGATCCGCAATTCATCGGCGAGAGCCACATCGACCATACCCCGATGGGCTCTGTGCTGTCCTTGTCGACCGGTGACGCCTTCGATGTGAAAGTGCAGCCCACGGTTGAGAAACGCACACGTCTCGGCTTTGCGCACTGGCAGACCGACATGAAGTACGTGTTGACCAACGCGTTACCGAAGGCGGTCACCGTGTCCGTGTTGCAGGGGGGGCTGTGGGGCGACACGTCGATCAAGGCGGAGAGTCAGAAGAGCACCCGGCGCAACGCGGACGAGGCCGAGTGGTCGGTGGAGGTGCCTGCCAACGGCACCCGGACGCTCACGGCTAGTTTCGAAAGCCAGTTCTGAGGCGCGCCATCGTGCGGAGCCTGTTGCGCGCGTGGCTGCCAGTATCGGCCGCATTGTTGGGCAGCAACCCTGCGAGCGCCATCGAAACTGCGCGCGCCAGTACGATTTCCGACGTCGCGGTCACCATTTATCGCGCACCTTACGCGCAGCCCAACTCGCTCGACCTCAACGGGCTCGGCGGCTTCGCGCTCGTCACCGAGACGCGGACCGTGTCGATTCCGCAAGGTGAGAGCCTCATTCGGTTCGAAGGCGTCGCGGATGGTATCGAGCCGCAGAGCGCGATCATTACCGGGTTGCCGGAGGGTGTCCTCGAGAAAAATCACGATGCGCACGTCTTGAGTCCTGCGGCGCTGGTGACCGCTACCCTCGGCCGCCAGGTGTGGTTGCTCAGAACGAACCGGAAGACGGGCAAAGCCACCCGGGTCAGCGGCACCCTGGTGGCCGACAACGACGGCGTCCTCTTCAAGAGCGCGGAGGGTATCGAGGCGCTGCGCTGCTCCGGACTGCCTGAGACGTTCCGTTTCGAAAGCGCCACCGGCGTGAACGCCACCCCAACTTTATCCGCGCTGGTCCGCAGTCCGACGCCCATGACGGTCAAAGTCAGGTTGTCCTACCTGGCGCAGGGTTTCGATTGGCAGGCTACGTATTCGGCTATCCTTTCCCCCGACAGCAAGACGATGGACCTGGGCGCCTGGGTCACGCTCGCCAACGGCAACGGCGTCTCCTTCAACGATGCGCACACCCAGGTCGTCGCCGGCCGACTCAACAGGACAACGGCCGAAGTCGAGCCCGTGGAGGAAAGTCCGGAAATTGTCGCGGGCTGCTGGCCCCGCGGAACGACCAGCGACATTCCTCCAGTTGTCGCGCCCAACGAGCTCCAGGAGGCGGTCATGGTTACCGCCATGCGCAAAGACGCGGCGCCGGCCCCGATGATGGCGAGGGCCAGTTTCGAGGCAAAGGCGGTCGGCAATCTCGTCCAGGAAGAGCAGCTCGGTGACCTCAAACTGTACCGCGTACCCGAGCGCACCTCCGTCACCAGCCGGCAGATCAAACAGGTCCGGCTGCTCGATCGCACGAACATCCCGGTCGAGCTCATCTATACAGCCGACATCACACCGAACGTCTACAACGAAACCCAACCCCTGAACAAAATCCTGCGCACCCGCAACGACGAAGCCCACCACCTCGGCTTACCGCTACCTTCCGGCCGCGTGTCCGCCTTCTATGAGCACGATGGCGTACCGTTGGTGGTGAGCGAAGCGCCCTTACGGGACACCGCCGTCAAGGAGGAGGTGGAGATCAACGCCGGCGAATCGCCCGACGTGCAAGTCACCACCGTGATTGAGCGCATCCAGGTCGACCCTGCCCCGAAGGAGTTGCCGCTCATCCCGGGCGTCGTCAACGTGCGCAGCAGCGACCTGCAAAACCTCAACCGCATCGAGATCACCAATGCCCGCCCGACCGCGGTGACCGTCGAGTTGCCCCTGCATCTGCCCGATGGCACGAACGTCGTCCGCGCCGACCACATCCCGAAAACCCGCAACGGCCTGCCGACCTTCCGCCTCACCGTCCCCGCCCAGGGCAGCGCCACCATCCTTTTCCAGACCGCTCGCAGCACCTACACGCCGGTACGACCTCGGTAAACGGTAAAGGTCACGCGAGCATTTCGACGCGCCCACCGACCAGGTGATACATTGAGCCGACGATCTTGATCTTCCCGTCCTTCTCCAAACCGGCCAACACGCTGCTCTGCTGCCGAATGTCATTGACCGTCCGCAGCACATTCGTCCGCGCCACTTCGTCCACGAATGCGGCGTTCTTGCTGGTCCTTTCTCCGGAGTAGGCGGTAGCCGGTACCGCGGGTTTGATCTTGTTGACCAACCCTGTCAGGTAACCGAGCTCGACGCCGTCGATGGCGCCCTTGATGGCGCCGCAGGATGTATGACCCATGACCAGGACGAGCTTGGCGCCGGCCGCGGCACAGGCGAACTCGAGGCTCCCCAGCAGATCGTCGTTGGCGATATTTCCGGCGATTCTCGCGTTGAACGTATCGCCAATCCCCGCATCTAAAATGATCTCGGCGGGTGCCCGCGAATCGATGCAACTGAGAATCGCGGCCGCGGGATATTGGCCCCCGGCGGTGGCACGTTTCTGGGCAAGGTAGTCGTGCGCTTGCATCTTGCCCGTACGAAAGCGCTCGTTGCCCTGCCGCATCGCCTCGAGCACCTGGTCCGGCGTCATGCTGTCGCGCTGCTCCCGCGTCAGTGCTGCCGCGTACGCGGTCTCCCCAGAGGCGAGTAAACCCAAACCACCCGCCGCACCCGCTCCGATAAGGGTCTGGAGCAAAGCGCGACGGCTATTGCGGGAGGCTTCCGAAGGACAGCAGACGCACGAGGTATTCATGGCGGCTCTCCGGGTTGAGCGTGGGCGGGGAGCGCTATTTGCCGCGGGTCCTCCCGGTCAGTCAATCGTGCTATGCAATGAGGTCGGAACCTCCGACTGCGGCCGCTCCACCGCTCGTGCATAATCCGCGCCCGGCCTCTCCCTCGGATTGATCCATGGGTGAAACGATGGCCGCCGTCACCGAAATTGTGGATTCATGCAGCTCATCCGTAACTTTTCGATAATCGCCCACGTCGATCACGGGAAATCCACCCTGGCCGACCGGCTCATCCAGCTCTGTGGCGGCCTGCAGGACCGGGAAATGCAGTCCCAGGTGCTCGACTCCATGGAGCTCGAGCGCGAGCGCGGAATCACGATCAAGGCCGCGAGCGTCACCCTCTACTACAACGCGAAAGACGGCCAGCGCTACCAGCTGAACATGATCGACACGCCCGGCCACGTGGACTTCTCCTATGAAGTCTCGCGTTCGCTGGCGGCCTGCGACGGCGCGCTCCTGGTCGTCGATGCCTCACAGGGCGTCGAGGCGCAGAGCGTCGCCAACTGCTACACCGCGATCGAGCAGGGCGTCGAAGTCCTCCCGGTCATCAACAAGATCGACCTGCCGTCGGCCGACCCCGACCGCGTCTCCAAGGAAATCGAGGAAATCATCGGCATCGACGCGACGGATGCGGTGCGGGTGAGCGCGAAGACCGGAGAGGGCGTAGCCGACCTGCTCGAAATGCTGATCAAGCGCATTCCGGCGCCGAAAGGTGACCCGGACGCCGCCCTCCAGGCCCTCATCATCGACTCGTGGTTCGACAACTACGTCGGTGTGGTGTCACTCGTGCGCGTGATGAACGGCTCGCTGAAGAACGGCGACAAGATTCACATGATGTCGACCAGCCGCAGCCACCAGGTTGATCGTCTCGGCCGCTTCACGCCCAAGCCCGTCCAACAGCAGTCGCTGGCGACCGGCGATGTCGGCTTCGTCGTCGCCGGCATCAAGGAAATCGACGGCGCGCCGGTCGGTGACACCATCACCCTGGATGCCCGCCCGGCACAGGCCCCGCTGCCCGGGTTCAAACAGATCAAGCCCCGCGTGTTCGCCGGCGTCTTCCCGATCAACTCGGAGGACTACGAGAATTTCCGCGACGCCCTGGCAAAGCTGCGCCTGAACGACTCCGCGCTGCACTACGAGCCGGAAGTCTCGACGGCCTTGGGGTTCGGCTTCCGCATTGGATTCCTCGGCCTGCTGCACATGGACATCGTGCAGGAGCGTCTCGAGCGTGAGTACGAGTTGGAGCTCGTGACGAGCGCGCCAACCGTGGTTTACGAGGTAGCGCGCACCGATGGGACGCTGGTGTACGTCGACAATCCCGCCAAACTGCCGCCCTCGAACGAGATCGAGGATCTGCGCGAGCCGATCATCCTGGCCAACATCCTCGTGCCGCCGGACCACGTTGGCGCGGTCTTGAAACTGTGTAACGACAAACGCGGCAAGCAGAAGAAGATGCTGTACGTCGCCACCCAGGTCTCCTTGCAATACGAGCTGCCGCTCGCCGAAGTGGTGCTCGATTTCTTCGACCGCCTGAAGTCCGTGAGTCGCGGCTATGCCTCGTTCGACTACGAGTTCAGCCATTTCCAGACCGCACCGCTGCAAAGACTCGACGTCCTCATCAATGGCGACAAGGTGGACGCCCTGTCCATCATCGTCCACCGGGACAACGCCTACCAACGCGGGCGCGAGCTCGTAGACAAGATGCAGGAACTCATTCCGAGGCAGATGTTCGAAGTAGCCGTGCAGGCGGCCATCGGTAGCGCCATCATCGCCCGCGCCACCGTGAAAGCGCTTCGCAAGAACGTGCTCGCAAAGTGTTATGGCGGCGACGTCAGCCGCAAACGCAAGCTGCTCGAGAAGCAGAAGGAAGGTAAGAAACGCATGAAGCAGGTGGGGCAGGTCGAGATCCCGCAGGAAGCGTTTCTCGCCGTATTGCAGGTAGGGCGTAAGGAATGAGGACTTTCTCTGCCCGGCGCGTAGCGCCGCTAGATGTAGCGGGTCGCTTCGACCCGCAGGAAAGTCGGGCGAAGCCCTAACAAGCATAAGAAAACTCACTGGATCCGTAAGCTATGCCACAACTGCTGATGCAGATCATTGTCTTCCTGTCCTGGCTCGCACTCCCGGTGGGTGTGCTGTGCATTGCCGACGACTGGTTTCTGCGGCCCCGGCGGCAGATCCTCGCGGCACCGCAGGAGGCGCGTGACCCACCCATGATTTCCCTGGCCTACCACGTGCTGCCGATCCTCATCGGTGCGGCTGTGTTGCGCCTGCTGGTGGCCGAGCGCCTCGACTTCAGCGCGGTGTTGCTCGGTATCACCGTCCTCACCGGTGTCGTTTGGGCGGTGGATGCGCTCGTGTTGGCCCGGGGCCGCCTGGCTGCCGCCACCGCGGCCGGCAAGGATCCGACCGTGCTCCGCGAGCCCGGCACCGTGGACTACGCTCGTAGCTTCTTCCCCGTCGCCCTGGTGGTGCTGGTGCTGCGCTCGTTCATCTTCGAGCCTTTCCGAATCCCCTCCGACTCCATGATGCCGACGCTGCTGGATGGCGATTTCATCATTGTGAACAAGTACGCCTATGGCCTGCGCCTGCCCGTCGTCAACCAGAAATTCTTAGGGATAGGCGAGCCACAACGCGGAGATGTGGTGGTGTTCCGCTATCCACTCGACCCATCCGTGAACTACATCAAGCGCCTGGTTGGCCTGCCGGGGGATCATGTGCAGGTCAAGAACGACAGGATTACCGTCAATGGCACGCCGGTGCCTTTCAAGATCGTGGCCCCCTACAACGACGGGTGCTACGTGAATTTCCAGCTCGCCGAGGAGCAGCTGGGGACCCATAGTCATCAGGCCATGCTTTGCCCGGTGCCGCTGGATCCGGCGCCGCTACCGTTGCCGGGCTGCGATCGTAAAGAGGTGCGCGGCTACAACTGTGGTGACGGACAGGGAGCTGCGTCCTTGTTGGCCGATGGACCGGTATGGGATCGGGTGGTGCCCCCGGGGCAATACCTGATGATGGGCGATAACCGCGACAACAGCGAAGACGGACGTGTCTGGGGCTTCGTACCCGAGGAGAACCTGGTCGGCAAAGCCACCCGCATCTGGTTCAACTGGGACCCGCAGCGTTCGGGCGGTCCGAAGTGGAGCCGGATCGGCTCTGCGATCAAATAGCGCCGGGACCGCCAGCGGTTCCCAGCCTCACGGGAGTTAGCTTTCATGCGCAGGCACCAAGGCGGAATAACAACGCTCGGGTTCATCATATTGCTGATCCCGGTGGCGATCGTAATCTACGCTGGTGTCCGTTTGACACCCATTTACTTGAACTACATGAACGTGACTCACGCCCTCACGTTGGTCGCGAGTGAAGTGCCCAATGACGGTGCATCGGCCATGCTCATCCAGGCCTCTCTCAGCAAGCATCTCGACGTCTCGGGCGTGACGTTTCCCGACGTAAGGGATTTCAAGGTCACCCGCGGCGATGGTGTCTGGTCGATCGAGGCCGCTTATGACGACCAGGCGCCGCTATTCGCGAACGTCTTCATCCTGGTATCGTTCGACAAGACCGTCCGGCTCAAATCCGGTAGCGTCGGCGATTAGGGCCGGGCGTAGTCGGCCCGACAAAAGGGGAAATGACGAGCGCGGACTGGCCAGTACGTTGGGTACGTGAGCGGCTCGGCTATGAGCCGCGCGATCCCGGCATGTTCGTCGCCGCATTGACCCATCGGAGTGCCTCGGGCCGTAACAACGAACGTCTGGAGTTCCTCGGCGACGCGGTGCTCAATCTCGCCATTGCCCGTCACCTTTATCTCGCCTTTCCCGCCGCCACCGAGGGCGACCTCAGCCGTTTGCGCGCCCGCCTCGTGAGTGCGGAACCCCTGGCCGAAGTCGCCTCTACGATCGGCTTGGGCGAGGAGCTGCAACTGGGCTCCGGCGAGCTGAAAACCGGCGGCTTCCGGCGCCAGTCGATCCTTGCGGACGCACTCGAGGCGATCTGCGGCGCCTTGTTCCTCGATGGCGGCCTGGACGCCGCCGAACGGGTCATTCAGCGCCTGTTCGAGCCCCGGATTGCAGCCCTGCCAGCCCCGGAGACGCTCAAGGACGCGAAAACCCGTCTTCAGGAGTACCTGCAATCGCGCGGTTACTCCTTACCTCGCTATACCGTCGATCGGATCGAGGGCGAGGCCCACGCCCAGACCTTCCACGTCACCTGCGAAGTCTCCGATCTCGGTCGCCGTGCCCAGGGGAGCGGATCTAGTCGGCGGCGGGCGGAACAGGAGGCCGCCGAGCGCCTCCTGCCGGAAATCCAGAACGCCCTCTGAGCGTGCGCCTGGCCGCGCGCAGGGCTGGCGCGCAACGCTACCGGCACGGGTGACGCCTGCCCGCCGACCCGGGGCATCCGCGCCACGCCCACTCAGCTAAACTAGCACTGCGCGCGCAACCTACGTCTTTCACGCCAGCGCGCCAGGTAGGACTTTTGAGCGATACTCCGTCTCCCGATTTCCGTAGCGGCTTCGCCGCACTCGTTGGCCGTCCTAACGTCGGCAAGTCGACGTTGCTCAATGCCCTGGTAGGGCAGAAGGTGAGCATCGTGACGCCGCGTCCGCAGACGACTCGTCACCGTATTGTTGGAATCTCGCGTCTGCCTGACGCCGAGATCGCCTTCGTCGACACCCCTGGTTTGCACCAGAACGCCAGCCGCGCCCTCAACAAAGCGATGAACCGCACGGCGGCGAGTGCCCTGGACGGCGCCGACCTCGTCGTCCTGGTGGTGGAAGCCATGCGGTGGACCACGGAAGATGACCTCGCGTTGGAGCGGATCAAGAGCTCCAGCCGTCCGGCGCTCGTCGCCGTAAACAAGGTCGATCGTGTGAACCCGCGCTCACTGCTCCTGCCCTACCTCGCGTCGCTCTCTCAGAAGCACGACTTTCTCGAGGTCGTGCCGATTTCAGCGCTCAAGGCCAACGGCATCGAGGATCTACAGCGCACCATCGCCAAACATCTCCCCAAGTCACCCCCGATGTTTCCCGACGGCGAGTTGACCGACCGCGGCCGCGACTTCCGTATTGCGGAGATGATCCGCGAGAAACTGACGTTGGAGCTCAACCAGGAAGTGCCCTACGGCATTGCCGTCGAAGTCGAGCGAGCCGTCGAGGAGGACGGGCAACTGGTCGTCGACGCCGCGATCTGGGTGGACCGCGAAGGCCAGAAGCCCATTGTCATCGGCGCCAAGGGCGAGCGCCTCAAGCGAGTAGGGCGCTCCGCGCGGCTGGCACTGAATGAGATTCTCGGCCGCCGACTGCATCTGACACTGTGGGTGAAGGTCCGCGAGAACTGGGCGGATAACGCCCGCGCCTTGCAGGAACTCGGCCTCGAATGACGCGCAACGCTCGCCGCATCCAACTCACGCCCGGTTACATCCTGCACCACCGACCGTATCGCGATACGAGCCGGATACTCGAAGTCATCACGCGCGACCACGGACGCCTGACGTTGTTTGCGCGCGGCGTGCGCGGGCCGAAGGCCAAACTTGCCTCCATCCTGCAGCCGTTCCAGATGCTGCTGTTTTCCTGGACCGGACGCGGTGAGGCCGCGCAGCTCACCGGCGCTGAGAGTGCGCAAGCCTCACCGCCGCTGCCGCCCGCCTGTCTCATGGCGGCGTTTTATCTGAACGAGCTGCTGATGAAGCTCACCACGCGCCACGATCCCTTGCCGCTGTTGTTCGATACCTATCATGCGGCCCTCGAAGGATTGCGCCGCGGCGCTGCGCTCGAGCCGCAATTGCGGGTGTTCGAGAAGCGCCTGCTCGAGGCGCTCGGCTACGGCCTCGACTTGAGCGCCGAAGCTCATACAGGCAAGCGCATCGAGCCTGACGAGTACTATCATTTCCGCCCCGAGCAGGGGCTCGTTGCAACAGTCGCCGATGCCGCGGGCGCGCTCGCCGGCCACTCGGTCATCGGCCTTGCGAACGAGCACCTGGCGGGAGCGCGCGAGCTGGAAGATGCGAAGCGGCTGTTGCAGGCGGCACTGGCACAGTGCCTCGAGGGCCGGCCACTCGCCACTCGAACCGTTGCCCGCGCAGTCGCGCGTCGCGAGGCGCATACAGGACCGCAGACATGAGCCAGAAATCCATCGCCCTGGGTGTCAACATCGATCACGTAGCGACGCTACGCCAGGCCCGTCGTGGCCGCTATCCCGACCCGGTGCATGCCGCGCTCGCGGCCGAGATGGCGGGCGCCGACAGCATCACCCTGCACCTGCGCGAGGATCGACGTCACATCCAGATCCTGGACGTGCGCACCGCGCGTGACCTGATCAAGACCCACATGAACCTGGAGATGGCCGTTACCGACGAGATGCTCGACATCGCGCGCGTGGTGCGTCCCTCTGACTGTTGCTTCGTGCCCGAGCGCCGCCAGGAGATCACGACCGAAGGCGGGCTGGATGTCAGGGGCCAGGTGCAGCGGATCAAGGAAGCCACGGCCGTGTTGCTCGGCCAGGGGATTCGCGTGTCCCTGTTTATTGATCCGGATCCGCCGCAGATCGAGGCCGCAGCGCTTACCGGGGCTCCGGTCGTCGAGCTCCACACGGGTGCCTACGCGGACTCGACCGGCTCACGCCAGGCCCAGGAGCTCGAGCGCCTGCGCGCCGGCGCCCGCCTCGCGGCCAGCCTCGGTATCGTCGTGCATGCAGGGCACGGCCTGCACTATCACAACGTGCAACCCGTTGCCGCCATCCACGAGATCGTGGAGCTCAACATCGGCCATGCCATCATCGCCCGGGCGGTGTTCGACGGGTTGACTGTTGCAGTGCGCGACATGAAAGCTCTCATGGTGGCGGCGCGCGCATGATTTTCGGAATCGGAGTGGATGTGCTCGAGGCGAAGCGCATCGATGAGACGTTGAAGCGCTTCGGGCCGCGGTTCGTACAACACCTCCTCATGCCGGCCGAGCAGGTGCAGTGGGCGAAGACCCAGCGCCCAGCGCGCTTCCTCGCCATGCGCTTTGCTGCCAAGGAAGCCATCGTGAAGGCGATGGGCACGGGCTTCGCCCACGGCATCTGGATCCGGGACGTCGGTGTCGTCCAGAACTCCTGGGGTAAGCCTGAAGTCGTGTTCTCCGAGCGTGGCGAGCGCGTGCGCCAGGGACTGGGCATCGGCGAAGGCCATGTCACGCTCACCGACGAGGCGGGCCTCGTGGTGGCCGTGGCAGTCCTGATGAAGGCGTCATGAACTGCCTCGTCTTCGACATCGAAACCATTCCGGACGTGGCCTTTGGCCGCCGCCTCTACAACCTCGACGGCCTGCCCGATGAGCAGGTGGCGAAAGCCATGTTCGCCTTGCGTCGCCAGGGGACCGGCAACGACTTTCTGCCCCACGAGCAGCAGCGCGTCGTGGCGATCTCCTGCGCCCTGCGCAGTCGCGACGGGCTCAAGCTCTGGAGCTTGGGCGATGTGAACTCCAGCGAGGCGCAGTTGCTCGAGCGCTTCTTCGACGGCATCGAGAAGTTCTCGCCCGACCTGATTTCCTGGAACGGCTCGGGTTTCGACCTGCCGGTCCTCAGCTTGCGCGCGCTCGCCGCCGGCGTGCAGGC
>Ga0070665_100000698_pt1 | contig 44785 bp, 41 predicted proteins | sample KBSS13metaG_FD_65862 | JGI IMG/M metagenome (GOLD analysis project Ga0070665, IMG submission 65862) | Switchgrass rhizosphere microbial communities from Kellogg Biological Station, Michigan, USA - KBS S1-3 metaG | ecosystem: Host-associated > Plants > Roots > Rhizosphere > Soil ...
TCGGTGGCCCCCAGCGAGACGAGTCGGTCGATCTGGTCGGGGACGGACGGCAGCACGAGACCTCCGGGAGGGTTGGGCGCGCCTCGGCAACGCCCGGGATGCCCGATCTGTTCCCCTCCGGTTCCCCTCGTCGTCGTCCATCGTCGTCGCCCTGGGCCCGTCGCCCGACCGGTGTGTGCGTGTTCTGAGCCGGTGCGGCAGGCTGGTGCCCATGAGGTTCTCTCGGTGAGGCGTGCAGGGACTGTCGGTGCCCTCGTGGGCGTCGCCGGGGCCGGACTCGGCTGGGCGGTGCGGGACTACCGCCGCTGGCGTGCCCTCGACCCCACGGGCGTGCGGGCGAACCCGGTGGGGTGGCTGCTCGTCAGCGGGCTGCGGCTGCGGGCGCGCGACCCGCTGCGGTGGCGGGACTCCGGCAGCGGGGACGTCAGCCGCGGGCTGGTCCAGCTGGAGCCCCGGCCGGGCGTGCGGCCCGCGGTGGACCCGCACCCCTTGCCGCACAAGGTGATGGAACAGCACGCGGACGCCGAGACGCGCGCGGCGCTGCAGGAGGTGTTCGCGGGGTTCGAAGAGCGCCCGGAGCTGGAGACCCGGCCCAGCGCGCACTCCCGCGGCCGCACGGCGCTCGCGGTCCGAGGCGGTGCGGAGATCGCGCACCTGCACCCCGCGGACGGCTCGCTGCACGTCGCGCTCTCGCCGCTCGACGCCCGGGTGGTCGTCGCCCGGCGCTGGGGCGAGTTCCACCCGTTGGCAGGCGTGGCCCGCGGGCTGCCGGAGGGCTGGGTGCTGCTCTACCCGCCCGCCGACCCCGCCATGGCGCGCAGGCTGGGCGTGATCCTGACCGCGGCCGTCGACCACGCCGTCGACCCGACGCCGAAGGCGCCGGAACCCGAGCGGGACACCACGGTCCTCGGCCTCCCGACCATCCGCCCCGCCGAACCCCCGTCGAGATGAACGTCAGTGCTGTTCGACCGGGGTCCGAACCGCACTGAGGTTCATCTGGGCAGGGTCGGGCGGGCGCACGTGCCGCGGCCCGTCACGCCGCCCAGGAGCAGCATCGCGCCCCACGGGCCCGCGACCCACATCGGCCAGAAGTACAGGGCGTGGCCGGCGCCGAGGCTCGTGGCGAGCCAGATGACCAGGCAGATCACGGTCGTCGCGGCCCAGGGGGCCCAGACGGCCGGGACCGGGAGGGTCCGGGCGCGAGGCTCCGGGGTGGACCGCGGAGTGGGCCGCGGGCCGGGCGCGGAGGGCAGGTCGGCCAGCACCGCGGCCAGGTCCGCGGCGGTGCGGGCCGCATAGACCCGGTCCACCCGCTGCTCGTACTCGGCGAGGTCGAGCCGCCCCGCGCCCACCTGCTCGCTCAGGGTGGCCGCCACGCGCTCCCGCTCCGCGTCGCCGATCCGCACGCCCGAGTCCATCCCTGAATCCATCCCCGCCATGACAGCCTCCCCGTCGGATGCGACCCAGCCTGCACCCGTCGGTATCGACATGTCAAGACTGACAGGTCAAGCGGGTGGCACCGTGCAGCGCAGGACGAGCATCGAGCGGGCGATCACCCGCAGCCGCGCGCCCGCCTTGTGGTTGCGCCGCCGCGCCCCCGCCAGCAGGGGGTCCGCGGTGTCGATCACGGTCTCCCAGGCCCGGCCGTAGCTCTCGTCCGGCAGCCAGAACTGGACCTGCTGGTGGTGGGCGTTGATCATCAGCAGGAACGAGACGTCCTGGATCCGCATGCCGAGCAGGTCCCGGTCCGGGATGCCCTGCCCGTTCAGGTAGATCCCCAGGGACTGGGTCCGCGAGCGGTTCCAGTCCTCGTCCGTCATGTGCTTGCCGTCCGGGCGCAGCCACGCGATGTCGTCGATGCTCGAGCCCTGGATGGGCCTGCCCTGGAAGAAGCGCTGCCTGCGGAAGATCGGGTGCTCGGCGCGCAGCCTGGTGAGCTTGGCGACGAACTCGGTGAGCACGTCGTGCTCGCGCGCGGTCTCCCAGTCCACCCAGGCCAGCTCGTTGTCCTGGCAGTAGACGTTGTTGTTGCCCTGCTGGGTGCGGCCCAGCTCGTCGCCGTGGGCCAGCATCGGCACGCCCTGGGAGAGCAGCAGCGTGGTGAGGATGTTGCGCTTCTGCCGCTCGCGCAACGCGTGGATCGCGACGTCCTCGGTGGGGCCCTCGGCGCCGTGGTTCCAGGACCGGTTGTGGCTCTCGCCGTCCCGGTTGTCCTCGCCGTTGGCGTCGTTGTGCTTGTCGTTGTACGAGACGAGGTCCTCGAGGGTGAACCCGTCGTGCGCGGTGACGAAGTTGATCGACGCGATCGGCCGCCGGTTGTCCGCCTCGTACAGGTCCGACGAGCCGGTGAACCGCGCCGCGAACTCGCCGAGGCTCTTGGCCTCACCGCGCCAGAAGTCCCGCACGGTGTCCCGGTAGGCGCCGTTCCACTCGGTCCACAGGGGCGGGAACCCGCCGACCTGGTACCCGCCGTCCCCGACGTCCCAGGGCTCGGCGATCAGCTTGACCTGGCTGACCACGGGATCCTGGTTGACCAGGTCGAAGAAGGCCGACAGCCGGTCGACGGCGTGGAACTCGCGGGCCAGCGAGGACGCCAGGTCGAACCGGAAGCCGTCCACGTGCATCTCGGTGACCCAGTACCGCAGCGAGTCCATGAGCAGCCGAAGCGACTCGTGGTGGCGGACGTTGAGCGAGTTCCCGGTGCCGGTGGTGTCGAAGTAGTAGGCCTCGTCGCCGTCGACCAGCCGGTAGTAGGCCCGGTTGTCGATGCCGCGGAAGGAGAGCGTCGGGCCCATGTGGTTGCCCTCGGCGGTGTGGTTGTAGACGACGTCGAGGATGACCTCGATGCCCGCCTGGTGCAGCGAGCGGACCATCGCCTTGAACTCGGCGACCTGCTCGCCGCGGGTGCCGAAGCAGGCGTAGCCGTTGTGCGGGGCGAAGAAGCCGATCGTGTTGTAGCCCCAGTAGTTGCGCAGGCCCTTGTCGTCCAGCGTCGAGTCGTGGACGAACTGGTGCACCGGCATCAGCTCGACGGCGGTGACCCCGAGCTGCTTGAAGTGCTCGATCATCACCGGGTGCGCGATGCCCGCGTAGGTGCCGCGGACGTCTTCGGGGATGTCCGGGTGGCGCATCGTCATGCCGCGGACGTGGGCCTCGTAGATGATCGACTCGTTGTACGGGATCCGCAGCGGTCGGTCGCCCTGCCAGTCGAAGAACGGGCTGATCACCACGGACGTCATGGCGTACGGGGCCGAGTCGGTGTCGTTGTACGACCACGGGTCGCCGAAGCGGTAGCTGAACAGCGCCTCGTCCCAGCGGTACTCGCCGTCGATCGCCTTGGCGTACGGGTCCAGCAGCAGCTTCGACGGGTTGCAGCGCAGGCCCTGGCCGGGCTCGTACGGCCCGTGCACGCGGTAGCCGTAGCGCTGCCCCGGGCCGACGCGGGGGAGGTAGCCGTGCCAGATCAGCCCGTTGCGCTCGGGGAGGTTGATCCGCTCCTCGGAGCCGTCGTCACCGAACAGACACAGCTCGATGCGCTCGGCGACCTCGGAGAAGATCGCGAAGTTGGTGCCGCCGCCGTCGAAGGTCGAACCCAGCGGGTAGGGCGAGCCGGGCCAGATGTGCACAGATCCTCCGGGGGGCGGGGGTGGAGGACAAGTTGTATCCCGGCGGGGGCTCCGGCGCTCACCCGACCCGCGGGCCCAGCTCCTGGGTTCCGACGGCCGCGAGCAGGTCCAGCTTGCTCCTGGCGTCCGTTCCGGGCCGCGGAGTGAACACCACCACACGCAGGTTGGAACCGCGTGTCGCGAGGGTGTCACAGTCCAGGTCGATCTCCCCGACGTCCGGGTGCTCGACGATTTTGTGCGACCCCTGGTGCTCCGCCACGGTCCGGCGCTCCCACAGCTCGCGGAACCACGGGGACCGCACCAGCCGGGTGACCAGCGCCGCGACCTCCGGGTCGTCGGGGTAGCGGGCTGTGGTGGTGCGCAGGTCCGCGACCATCGACTCGGCGAAGGCGGTCAGCTCGGCGGGGGTGTGGTGGACGCGGCCGTGCACGGGGCTCGACTCGAAGAGCCCGAGGAGGGTGTTGCGGTGCTCGGGCGGCAGCGAGCTGGGGTCGCCGAAGGTGGCCGCGAACAGCGGGTTCCAGTGCAGCAGGGTCCAGGTCGCGTCGTAGACCGCGAGCGGGGTCCCGGCCAGCTGTTCCATGATCCGGTGGACGCTGCCGGGGATGACCCGCGGGATCCGGGCGGGGTCGGCGGCGTGCCCGGCGAGGCGCATGAGGTGGGACTGCTCCTCGTCGGACAGCTGCAGGGCGCGGGCCAGGGCGCCGCAGACCTGCGCCGACGGCGTGCTCGCCCGGCCCTGCTCGAGCCGGACCACGTAGTCGATCGAGATGCCCGCCAGGATCGCGAGCTCCTCCCGGCGCAGGCCCGGGGTCCGCCGGGACCCGTTCTGCGCCAGCCCGACGGCCGCCGGGTCCAGTCGCTCCCGCCAGCTGCGCAGTGCGGTGCCGAGCTCCTCCATGCCGCTCACACCGTTCATCATCCGCCTGCGGGCTCGGCGTTGCCTGGTACAACCGGTACCAGGCCGATCGGCCCGCGGGGGAGCAGGGTGGTCCCCATGAGCGACGTTCTGAAGGTGGCCGACGACCTCGTGCTGACCCGCATGGGCTACGGCGCCATGCAGCTCGCGGGCCCCGGTGTGTGGGGCCCGCCCCGCGACCGTGACGAGGCCGTGCGGGTGCTGCGCACCGTCGTCGAGCTGGGGATCACCCACATCGACACCAGCGAGGCCTACGGGCCCCGCGTGACCAACGAGATCATCCGCGAGGCGCTGCACCCTTACGCCCCGGACCTGCGGATCGTGACCAAGATCGGGGCTCGGCGGGGAGCCGACGGCACCTGGGACCGCGCCGACGACCTGCGCGAACAGGTGCAGGACAACCTCACGCAGCTCGGTGTCGAGACGCTCGACGCCGTGAACCTGCGCGCCATGGACACCGAGCCCATCGGCGAGCTGTTCGAGGCGACGGTGGAGCTGCAGAAGGAGGGGCTCGTCCGGCATCTCGGGGTGTCCAACGTGACCGCGGCGCAGGTCGCCGAGGCCCGCGCGATCGCGCCGATCGTCTTCGTGCAGAACATGTACAACGTCGCCCACCGGGAGGACGACGCCCTGGTCGACGCGCTCGCCGCGGACGGCGTCGGGTATGTCCCGTTCTTCCCCCTCGGCGGCTTCAACCCGCTGCAGACGGGGGCGCTGGCCGAGGTCGCCGCGTCGCTCGACGCCACGCCGCAGCAGACCGCCCTCGCCTGGCTCCTGCAGCGCTCACCGAACATCCTGGTGATCCCGGGCACGAGCTCGGTCGCCCATCTCCACGAGAACGTCGCCGCGGCCTCCCTGACGCTCCCGCCCGAGGCCGTGTCGCGTCTCGACGCCATCGGCGCGGAGGGTTCCTGGAACCCCGACCCGCACTCCTGACAGAGGTCGCGCGAGTCGCACACCCCGTCCCGCGAGTCGCACACCCCAGCCCGCGAGTCGCACGTCTCGTGCCGCGTGTCGCACACCTCAGCCCGCGAGTCGCACACCCCGTGCCGCGAGTCGCGCCGGCCCGGCCAGGCCGGCTCCGGCCCGTCGGACCGGCGGTCCCGCGGGCATGATGGGAGCGGCCGATCACCGACGATCCCGGAGGCCCGCCCGATGGACTTCACGCTGCCCGAGACCGCCCTCGCCGTGCAGGAGGGCGTGCGCGCGATCGGCGCGAAGTACGACCACGCCTACTGGTCGCGGCTGGAGGACGAGCACCGCTTCCCCTGGGAGGTGTGGGGCGACCTCGCCGCGGGCGGCTGGCTGGGGCTGACCGTCCCCGAGGAGTACGGCGGGGGCGGGCAGGGACTGCTGGAGCTGGCCGTCGCCTGCGAGACCCTGGCGGCGTCGGGCGGGACCGCGGGGATCTTCCTGTACATCCTCACCCCGGGTTTCGGCGCGACCACCGTCGCCCGGCACGGCACCGCCGAGCAGCGGCTGCGCCTGCTCCCCGGGCTCGCCACGGGCGAGACCCAGTTCTGCATGGCCCTCACCGAACCCGACGCAGGCAGCGACGCCCTGCGCATCCGCACCCACGCCGTCCGCGACGGGTCGGACTTCCTGATCGACGGGCAGAAGATCTGGATCTCCGGGCTGGAGAACGCGGACTGGATGATCGCGATCACCCGGACCGTCCCCGCCGCCGAGGCCACGCCCCGGACCAGCGGTTTCACCCTCTTCCTGGTCGACGTCAAGGAGGCCGTGGCCGCAGGCACCCTGCGCTACACGCCCATCCCGAAGATGGGCGGGAACGTGGTGACCTCGAGCCAGGTCTTCTTCGACGACGTCCGGGTGCCCGCCGAGAACGTCCTCGGCGAGGTCGACGGCGGCTTCGCCGTGCTCTGGGACGTCCTCAACCCGGAGCGCGTGCTGGCGGCCGCCGGGGGAGTGGGCACCGCGGACGCCGCGCTGGACCTCGCGGTCCGGTACGCGAAGGAGCGCGAGGTGTTCGGCCGCCCGATCGGCGCGAACCAGGGCATCCAGTTCCCGCTCGCGCAGATCAAGGCGAAGACCGAGCTCGGCAGGCTGATGACCTACAAGGCGGCGTGGCTGTTCGACCGGGGGCTGCCCTGCCACGCCGAGACCAACATCGCCAAGCTCACCGGCGCGCAGGTGGGGTGGGAGGCCGCCAACCAGGCCTTCCAGACCTTCGGCGGCATGGCCTACTCGAAGGAGTACCCGGTGGAACGGCTCTTCCGGGACGCCCGGATCGCCAAGAACATCCCGGTCGCCGAGGAACTGGTCCTGGCCCACATCGGCACCCAGGTCCTCGGCCTGCCCCGCTCCTACTGACCCGCGAGTCCTTCATGTCGCGCCGCGAGTCGCACGTGTCGCCGCGCGTGTCCTGCACGGACGTCAGGTGAGGACGAGCGGTGTGCCGGAGTCCAGCAGCAGCCGCAACGACGGATCGCCGGTCGGCGTGATCGACACCCCCGGGAGGGCCGGTCCCGGTGCGACCGCACCCGTCATCCGGGCCGCCACGATCCCCTTCGCCCCGGACTTGTGCGGGGGAGTGAGCGTGTGGCGCAGGCCGCCGAGGTCGTCGTCGGAGAGCTCGGCGACGGCGAGGAACGGCATGTCCGGGGTGCCCTCGTGGATCGCGAGGGTCGGTCCGTCCGGCACGGTGTACCGGCGGAAGTGGCCCTCGGGGACGGTGCCGCGCAGCACGACGCCGAAGGGGTACGCGGTGCGGGCGCAGCGCGCCGCGAACTCCAACCCCGACGCCTCCTCCGCCGAGGGCTCGTCGATCCACAGCAGCTCGATGTAGTGGCGCGGGAAGCGGATCCGCCGGTTCCGCGTCCCCTGCCCGACGTGCCGGGTGCCCTCGTCGAGGAAGAATCCCTTGGACAGCTCAGACAGCTCGGTCGGGTCCGGTGGGCCGGGCAGGAAGGCGATCAAGTGGTCGATCTCGAGCACGGGGTGCAGGGTAGACCCGTGCTCGATCGCTTCGACGGCTCCATCTCCGGCCTGGGCACCCCGGCCGGACTGCGCGTCGTGGTGGGCCACTGGCCACGCTCGCCCCTCGGGTCGTTCACCGACGTGATGGTCGAGCGGGCGGACGGACACCGCATGCTCCTCGCCCCGTCCCAGGTCGTCGCCGACTTCGTGAGCAGCACCTACATGTTCGACGAGGTGGTGCTTGGCCCCGTCGAGCACGTCGCGCGCGGGGACCGGCGGCAGGTCACCGCGGGTCCGCTGGAGTGCGCCTGGACGATCGGCGGTCGAGGGGCGTGGGGCTACCTGCTCCGCGCGGTCCCCGGCCCCCTGCAGACGAACCGGCGTTGGGTCGCCGCGCTCGACGTCGTCGCGCGCCGGGTGCTGCCCGGCGTCCGAACCGTCGGCAGCGCGGGACAGGGGCGCCGGGAGTACTACTGTGCCCGCGACCTGCACCGGATCACCGACGCGGTGGTCCGGTGGGAGGGCGTGGACCAGGGCGGTCTCGCGCGGGTGGAGCCGCCGGTGCGGTTCGGTTTCGCCTCCACGCCCGCGGCCCCCGGCCACACCAGGATCACCACCCTCATCGAACGTTGACGCGCGACTCGTGCGTCGGGGTGTGCGACTCGCGCCGAGGGGTGTGTGACTCGCGCCGAGGGGTGTGCGACTCGCGCGTCGGGGTGTGCGACTCGCGCCGAGGGGTGTGTGACTCGCGGGCCGGTGGGAACCGATCGTTCGGTTGACGCGGGCGGCTAGCATGCCGGGGTGGACAACAGTGACAACAGTGATGCCATCGGAGCCCCCGTCGTCGTCGCGCGGGACGAGCAGGTCCCGGCCGTCGCGGTCGTCACGCTCAACCGGCCGCAGCGGCGCAACGCGCTGACCGTCGAGCTCAAGGAGGCGCTGCGCGCGGCCCTGGAGCAGGTGGCCGCCGATCCCGAGGTGCGGGCGGTGGTGCTCGCAGGCACGGGCAAGTCCTTCTGCGTGGGACAGGACCTCGGTGAGCACGTCGAGTCGCTGCGGGGCAACGCCTCCACGTCGTTCGGCACCGTCGAGAAGCACTACAACCCGATCGTCACGGCGATCGCGACGATGCCCAAGCCGGTCGTCGCCGCGATCAACGGCGGCGCCGTCGGGGCGGGGCTCGGCTTCGCCCTGGCCTGCGACCTGCGTATCGCCGCCGACACCGCCACCTTCGCCACCGCGTTCGCCGCGATCGGGCTGACCGCGGACTCCGGTCTGTCGGCCAGCCTCGTGCACTCCCTCGGAGCCGCCCGGGCCACGGAGCTGCTGCTCCTGGGCGAGTCGTTCGACGCCGCGCAGGCGCTCGCGTCGGGCCTGGTCCGCAGCGTCGTCCCCGCCGACCGGGTGCTCGACGCCGCCCTGGAGCTGGCCCGGACGCTGGCCGCCGGTCCGACCGCGGCCTACGCCGAGATCAAGAGGGCCGTCGCGGTCGGGGCGGTGTCCTCGTTGGACACCGTGCTGGCGACCGAGGCCGCGGGCCAGGCCCGGCTCGGCGTGACCCGGGACCACAAGGAGGCGGTCGAGGCGTTCCTGGAGAAGCGCCGCCCCGTCTTCGAGGGCCGATGACCGCGGCTCCCGCCGATCCGCCGCCGCGCACCCGTCGGGCGCGCGGCGGGACCGGCGCCCGTCGCCCGGTGTACGACGCGTCCTCCCTGCTCGAGGTGGCCGTCGCGGAGTTCAACACCCGGGGCTACGACGCCACCTCGATGGAGGACCTCTCCCGCGCCGCCGGGATCACGAAGTCCAGCTTCTACCACCACGTCTCCGGCAAGGAGGAGCTGCTCCGTGCCGCCCTGGCGCGCGCGCTCGACGGCCTGTTCGGCGTCCTGGAGGAGCCCGCCGCGCAGCACGGACCCGCCCTGGACCGCCTGCGGCACATCGTGTTCCGTCAGGTCGAGGTGCTCCAGACGGAGCTGCCCTACGTCACGCTGCTGCTGCGGGTCCGGGGCAACACCGAGACCGAGCGCTGGGCCCTGGCCCGCCGCCGCGCCTTCGACGCCACCGTCGCCTCCCTCGTCGCCGACGCCGTGGCGGACGGCGATGTCCGCCCCGGCGTCGACCCGTCGCTGGCCGCGCGCCTGCTCAGCGGCACGGTCAACTCGATCGCCGAGTGGTACCGCCCGGGCCGCGCCGGCTCGGACGCCCTGCCGGGCGAGGTGGTCCGGATGGTGTCGGAGGGGATCATCCCGCCCGCGTGAGGGCTCAGCCCTCGCCGTAGGCCGCGGCGATCTCGTCCGAGTCCATCCAGCGGCTGTAGGTGGGGCCCTGGGGGAAGCCCTCGGGGACGTCCTGCCACTCCTCCTGACGGCCGTAGGGGAGCAGGTCGACCAGGCCGAACAGGAAGCTCAGCTGCTCGGTGCCGCGGCCGTCGGTGTGCCAGGTCCGGTAGACCGTGTCCCCGTCGCGCAGGAAGACGTTGACCGCGAAACCGCCCCCGGGCGGCGCGCCGACGTCCGAGCCGAACGGGCTGCTCGCGGTGGAGTACCAGGTCATGGCGTTGCCGACGCGTCGCCTGTAGGCGAGCGCCTCCTCGATCGGACCCTGCGTGACGACGACGAACCGCGCATCGAATTTCGCCAGCCCCGCGAGACGGGTGAACTGCGAGGTGAAGCCCGTGCACCCGCCACATTGCCACTCCGCGCCGTCGTGCCACATGTGGTTGTAGACGATGAGCTGGGGCTTGTCCTCGAAGACGTCGACCAGCCGCACCGGCCCGTCCTCGCCCTCGAGGGTGTACTCGGGCAGCTCGACCATCGGCAGCCGTCGCCGCTGCGCGGCGATCGCATCGAGCTCCCGCGTGGCGGCCTTCTCCCGTACCCGCAGCTCGGCGAGCTCCTTCTCCCAGGTCGCGGGGTCGACGACGGGCGGGAATGCGGACGCGCTCATGGGCCCTCCTTCTCGAGTCGGTACGGGGTGTGGACCGAGGGCGCCCGCAGAACTCATCGGTCAGGCCCGGCGGTCGATCGCGGCGGCCAGCCCGTCGAGCACCATCGCCAGCCGACGCTCGAAGACGACGTCCGGGTCGGGGAAGTCCTCGGCATCGACCACGATCCGCCTCAGGTAGGGGAACTCGCCGCTGTCCAGCAGCTGCGCGAGGAAGGGGCCGGTGCGGCGCTGGTACTCGGCGAGGTCGAGGCCGGTGCGGCGGTGGGCCTCGACCTCGCCGAGCTCCTGCTCGACGAAGCCCCGGGTGAACTGCAGGGTGGTGGACAGCAGGTCCATCATCGCATCGATGCCGAGGCCCAGCCCGTCCACGCAGGCCAGACCGGCCTCGGTGAAGCGTCGGGCGTTCGGCCCGAGGGTGGGGCGGTGGCCGAAGCGGGCGATCCAGGGGTGGGCGTGGTGGAGCCTGCGGACCTCCCGGGCCAGCCCGGTCAGGTCGGCCCGCCAGCTCCCGGACGGGACACCGGTCAGGTCGAGTCGACCCAGCACGGCGTCGTACATCAGCTCGGTCAGGTCGTCCTTGCCGCCGACGTGCCGGTAGAGAGCCATCGGGCTGCGGTCCATCCGCGCGGCGATCCTGCGCATCGAGACCGCGTCGACCCCGTCCTCGTCCGCGAGGGCGATCGCGGCCTCAGTGATGGCCGTGTGGTCGAGGGTGCGCGCCGGTCCGCGCCCCTGACCGGACAGGCGGGCCCAGATGACGGGCGGCGGGTCCTCGGTCACGGCGGCGCTCCTCGGGGCGGTTGCGGGCGTCGAGCGGGAAGCATACGGTGTACACGTCCAGACGCGTACGCCGTACATGTCTCAGTTTATCCGAGGTGTCGCCATGGCTTCGTCCCCCTCTCCCCTCGACCTCGACATCGCCGTCGTCGGCGGCGGGCTCAGCGGGCTGGTGCTGGCCCGGATCCTGCAGCGGCACGACGTCCCCTGCACCGTCTACGAGCTCGATGCAGGCAGGGCGGCCCGCAGGCAGGGCGGCCTGCTCGACCTGCACGTCGAGTCCGGCCAGCTCGCTCTGCGCGAAGCGGGTCTCTACGAACGCTTCCGCGGGCTCACCGTCCCGCAGGGCGAGGCCATCCGGGTCATGGACAAGGCGGGCACCGTCTTCGTCGACCGGGCCGCCGACGAGGCGAACGACGGCGGGCGACCCGAGATCGACCGCGCGGACCTGCGGGCCCTCCTGCTGGACTCGCTCGACCCGGGTCGGGTCGTCTGGGGCCACAAGCTCAGCCGGGCCACCCGTCTCGGCGACGGCCGGTTCGAGCTCGTCTTCACCGACGGCTCGCGTCGGACCGCCGACCTGCTCGTCGGCGCCGACGGCGCGTGGTCGCGGGTCCGCCCGCTGCTCTCGGACGCGGCTCCCGAGTACGTCGGGATCAGCTACTTCGACCTCCAGGTCTCCGATGCGCCGTCCACGGTGCCCGCGTCGGCCGCGTTGGTCGGCACCGGCAGCCTGTTCGCGTTGTCGGACAACAAGAACCTCGGCGGGCACGGAGGTCGCGACCTGCATCTGGGCGCGATGCTGCGGGCCGCCGAGGACTGGCTCGACACCCGCGGTGTCGACTGGTCGGATCCGGCCGCGACCCGCACCGCCCTGCTGGCGGAGTTCGCGGACTGGACCCCGGCGCTGACCGACCTGATCCGCCACTGCGACGACGAGATCACCGCCCGCCGGATCTACGCCCTTCCCACCGGCCACTCCTGGCCGCGGACCCCGGGCGTGACGCTGGTCGGCGACGCCGCCCACCTGATGTCGCCGTTCGCGGGCGAGGGCGCGAACGCCGCGATGCTCGACGGCTGCGAGCTGGCGCTGGCGCTGATCGAGCACGGAGCCGACGTCGAGGCGGCCTTGAGCGAGTACGAGGCGGCGATGTTCCCGCGCTCCGCGGACGCGGCCCGACAGTCCGCCCGCGGTCTCGACCTGTGCTTCGCCGACGACGCCCCACGGGGCATGGTCGAGTTCTTCGGCCGGATGGGGTGACGCGGGAACCGGGGGAGACCCGGTTCCGTCCAACCTCGCATGACCGCCTCCCTGGCCCCGACCTTCCGCTTCCACCACCCCGAGAACCCCCTCGCCTACGAACGTCTGCTGCGCGCCGCGCCCCGCACCGGCCGATGTGCGGTGTGGCTCGCCGACGCCGCGGCGGCGGGACCCTGGTCGCCCGCGCCCGTCCCGCCGCTGGACCCGCTCGCCGTCCTGGAGGAGTGGTGGCCCGGGCCGGGCCTGTTCCCCGGCCTCGCGGCCGGGTGGCGGCCGCCGCGGGAGGAGGTGCTCGACGAGGCCGTCGCCTGGGCCGAGAACGACGCGGTCCGGGCCCGTCTGGTGGTCGGCACCGGTCGGGGACCGGCCGAGCTGCTCGCCACGCTCGGGTGGACCGGTTCGCCGCGCGACCTCGCGGGACTGGCGACCGTGCTCCGCAGCTGGGAGTCCCGGTTCGGGGCCGTCGTCGTCCGGATCGGAGTGGACGATCTCGTGCTCAGCGTGGCCGCCCCGCCCGGGACCACCGTCGAGGCCGGGCGGCTCGCGGCCGAGCACCTGGCCGTCGTGCCCGGTCTCGAGGCCCGCGGGTACGCCGCCCGGCTTCCGGGTGCCCGGGTCTGGCGGCTGCGGTGGGGGTGAGCGAGGGCTAGCGTTCGATCTGATCACGACCCTTCGCGAAACGAGGAAATCCATGCCGCTCTCCGCCGGCGACAGCCTGCCCGACGTCACCCTCACCACCCTGCGCGACGGCGCGCCGGCCCCGGTGCAGAGCGCCGACGTGCTCGGCAAGGGCACCGTGGTGCTCTTCGGCGTCCCCGGGGCCTTCACGCCCAGCTGTTCCGAGCGCCACTTCCCGACCTACACGCTGCGTGCGGACGAGCTGAAGGCCAAGGGCGTCGACACCGTCGCCTGCGTGTCGGTGAACGACGCCTTCGTCATGAGCGCCTGGGGCGACGCCCTCGGCTCCGGTGACATCCTGATGCTCGGGGACGGCAACGGGGACCTCGCCAAGGCGATGGACCTGGTCCTCGACGGGACCGGCGTGGGTCTCGGCATCCGCAACCGGCGCTACGCCGCGGTCCTGAAGGACGGCGTCGTCGAGAACCTGTGGGTCGAGGCCTCGCCGGGCGACGTGACGGTGTCGTCGGCCGAAGAGGTCCTCAAGAACCTCTGACATTTCTCCGGTGCGGACGGAGCCGATCGCCCGTCGGCTCCGTCCAACCGGGCATGACCACTCTCACCGACACCTTCGACCTCCTCGACGACGACGGTCCGGAGACGTATCGGGCGCTCCTGGCCGCCGCGTCGACCAGCGGGCGATGCCCGGTCTGGGTCACGGCCACGGCCGCCGAGTGCGCGGCCCGGCTCACCGCCGCCGAGCGAGCCGCCCGCCTGCTCGACGTCGCGCGGGCCGACCCCGCCGCCCTGCTCGAGCGGAACTGGAAGGGCCCCTGCCCCTCGGGGTGCTGTCCGGCTCCGCTGCCGCCCTGGCCGGGCCTGCTCGCGGCCGAGCCCGTACCGGAGGACCTCGTCGTGGGCGCGGCCGAGCGCTGGGCCCGCGCGCGCTACCGGCCGAGCCACCTCGCCGTCGTCGACGCGGCGCGCCCGGCCGACGTCCCCGCGGTCGTCGGCTGGCTGGGGGCCGCGAACTACTCCGTCCCGGCGACCGAGCTCAGTACCGTGCTGCGAAGCTGGGAGGACCGGTTCGGCGCGGTCCTCGTCGAGATGGAGGCCGCCACACTCCGCCTCGCCGTCGCGCTCCCACCACGGACCCACGCGGACGCGCTGCGGGTCGCGGCCGAGCACTTCGCCTTCTGCCCGGACCAACAGGACCCCCAGGACGGCCACACCTGGTACGGCCTCGAGGACTACGCCGCGAAGATCCTGCACGAACGGACATGGCGTTTCTGGTGGGACTAGGGCGCAGCCGTCATCCGGGGTCGGCGGCTGGGTCTGCCTGCTCGGGCGCACCGGCTGAGCGCGTCGGCGCGGGGCGCGGGGTGGCGGGGGCGGTGGTGGCGGCCACCTCCCGAGTGAGGCCCCCGGAGGGGTGCGGTCCATCACCGAGGAAAGCGTCTCCGAAACAACCGAGCCGGCTTCCCCACCGTCCCCCGCGTGCTCTCCCCGGTCTCCACCAGCCCGTCGATCATCCGCCGACGGAAGGTGTCCTTCTGTAGCCGCTCACCCGCCACGGCCTGATGCAAAGTCAGCAACTCCGTGAGCGTGAACTCCTCGCCGAGCAGCCCCGCAGAGTCCGGCGCCACCTCGTAACGCAGCCGGGCCCACGAGACGGCGGCGGAGACGACGGCGTCGTGGTCGAACGCCAGCCCGCTCACCCCTGCCGCGGGCTGTAGTCGGACGGTGGTCGGCAGGACTGCGTAGGGGACGAGGTCCACGTGTGCGACCCCCAGCACCCGCCCCCGCGAGTCGCGGTCGAGTGCGTCGAAGACCCGGAGCTGCACGGGGGAACGTCCCGTGACCCCCACCTTCTCGCGCAACGCGCGCAGGGCCGCGTCGGCGAGGGTCTCGTCCATCCGGACGAAGCTGCCCGGCAGTGCGAGCCCCGCGGGGTCTGCGCGCTCGTAGACCACCACGCAGAGCTGGCCGGACGAGACCGTCAGCAGTGCGACGTCCACCGCGACCGACGGGTGCGGGTAGTCCTGCAGGGTCCGTCCGGACCCGTCGCGCCAACTCATGCTGGACAAGTTAGCGCACTCGTGCTCTTATTGGTTAGCGCAGATCAGCGCTAACCGAGGAGGGCGGCATGGAGCTGCACGTGGGGAGCCCGGTCGTCCGGGGCGGGCTGACGGTGTTCCCGGTCTTCAGCGGGGAGGCGCGGCTCGCCGGTGGCTACGAGATCGGCGTCGGGCTGGAGGTCGCCGAGCGGTCGGGGACGCCGGTCGTCGGGGAGGTCGTCGTCACGAACCCGGGTCACCGCCCGGCCCTGCTGGCGGAGGGCCAGCTGCTGGAGGGGGGTCTGCAGCACCGGGTGGTGACCCGGGCAGCGATGATCGCGCCGCGGTCGTCGCAGGTCGTGGAGGTGCGGTGCGTGGAGGAGGGGCGCTGGGCGGGGGACGGCGCGCTGCGGCAGGGGGACCGGGCACCGGTGAGCGTGCGGGCGGCGAAGGACCAGCGCGAGGTCTGGAGGCGGGTCTCCCGCTACGGCGGCAGCGCCACGAGATCGCTGTTGGAGACCTCGGCCGTGCGCCGGGCCGAGGCGGCGCGGCTGGTCGAGGGGATCCATCCGGCGCCGTTTCAGAGCGGGGTGCTCATCGGCGTCGGTGGGCATCCCGTGTGGCTGGAGGTCTACGACGTGCCGGGCATCCTCGCCTTCGTCTGGGACCGGCTGCTCGGCGGTCTCGCGCTCGACGCCGTCGGCGCGGCTCCGATCGAGACCCCCGGAAGGCGGGCCCGCCGGTTCGTCGGCACGCTGCCGACTCCCGAGCCCGACGCCGTCGGGCGCGCCGAGGGCCGCACGCACTGGACCCGGCTCACCGCCCTGCACTGGCGCGGCAGGGCCGTGCAGACCGTCGCGGTGAACCGGGTGCACCCGCTGGTGGCGCTGTGAGCGCGGACCGGGCCGCCGGGGTGCTGCTGGGTGCCGCGGTCGGCGACGCCCTCGGCGTCCCCTACGAGTACGGCTCCCGCCCGCTGCCGCCGCCGGGGGAGACCCCGCGGATGCTGGGCGGCGGGCTCGGTGGGTACGCGCCCGGGCAGTGGTCGGACGACACCGAGATGACGTGCGTGGTCGCCCGCGAGATCGGCTCCGACCTGCGTACTCCCGCAGCCCTGGACCGGGTCGCGGACGGCTTCCTGGAGTGGTTCGCCGCAGAGCCGGGCGACTTCGGGAACCAGACGGGCGCCGTCCTCACCGGCCTGGAGCCGGGTCCCGGCTCCGCGGCGCGGATGGCGGCGCGGGCGGCGGACCTGCACGACCGCACCGGTCGGACCGCGGGGAACGGGTCGCTGATGCGCACGGCCCCGGTCGCACTGGCGCACCTCGGGGACACCGCGGCGATCGTGGCCGCGGCCCGTGCCGTCTCGGCGCTGACCCACCACGACCCGCAGGCCGGGGACGCCTGCGTGCTGTGGTGCCTCGCGATCGACCACGCCGTCCGCACCGGGGAGCTCGACGTCCGGGTGGGGCTCCCGCACGTCGCCCCGGCCTGGGCGACCTGGCTGACCGAGGCGGAGCGCCGCGAACCCGAGGCGTTCGCGCAGGCCAACGGCTGGGTGGTCGCGGCGCTGCAGGCGGCGTGGTCGGCCGTCCACCGCGCCCGCGACCTCCCCGACGGCCTGGAGCGGGCGATCCGTGGGGACGGGGACACCGACACGGTCGCCGCGATCGCGGGGGCGCTGCTGGGCGCGCGGTTCGGCGCGGACTCGATCCCGGGGGTGTGGCTCGGCGCGGTGCACGGCTGGCCGGGCCTGCGCGCCGACGACCTCCGCGGGGCCGCCGCACGCACGAGCATCTGAGCCCCCGCCCGGGCGGCGCGCGACGTGACGCTTGTGTGGCACGAGCGTCGCTCAGTGACGCTTGTGCCACACGAGCACGGCCGGGGGAGGGTGTGACTGCGGCGGGGGCGCCGGTCAGAGTGGACCCATGGAGCGCGTGGTCTGTACCGAGTTCGGTGATCTGGAGCTGCTGTCGCTGGTCGAGGAACCGGATCCGACGCCCGGGCCGGGGGAGGTGCTCGTCGAGGTCGCGGCCGCGGGGGTCAGCTTCGTCGACGGGCTCATCGTCCGGGGCGCCTACCAGCTCAAACCACCCCTCCCGTTCACCCCGGGCGCCGCCGTCGCGGGCACGGTGTCGGCCGTGGGCGAGGGGGTCGACCCGGCCAGGACGGGCACCGCCGTCGTCGGGACGATGATGGGGTTCGGCGGTTTCGCCTCCCACGCCGTGCTGCCGGCGATCTCGGCCGTGCCGCTGACGGAGGGCGTCACGCCCACGATCGCGGCCTCGGCGCTGGAGGCCTACTCCACGCTGGTGTTCGCCGTGACCCACCGCGTCGCGATCGAGAAGGACGAGCGGGTCGTCGTCCTGGGCGCGGGCGGCGGGATCGGGCTGGCGGCGGTCGACGTCGCCACGAGCCTGGGGGCGCGGGTGGTCGCGGTCGCGTCCAGCCCGGAGAAGCAGGCCGCCGCCCGCGCGGCCGGGGCGGTCGCGGCGATCGACTACACCGACCTCAAGGACGGCATCCGCGCGGCGACCGACGGCGGCGCCGACGTCGTCGTCGACCCGGTCGGCGGGGCGGCGGCGGAGTCGGCTCTGCGGGCACTGCGCGCGGGCGGGCGGTTCTGCGTCCTCGGCTTCGCGTCCGGGGAGATCCCGCGGCTGCCCGCGAACATCGTCCTGCTCCGCAACCGGACGGTCGTGGGCGTCGACTGGGGCGACTGGGGTCGGGAGATCGCGGGCCTGGAGGGCAACGCGGCGCTGCTCGCGGACGTCGTCGGGCGGATCGGGCGGGGCGAGCTGCACCCGCCCGCGCCCGTCGAGGCCCCGCTCGCCGACGCCGCCGCGGTGCTCCGCCGCTACGCCGAGCGCACCGCGGTGGGGAAGTACGTCCTCGTCCCCTGAGCCCCTGAGCCCCTGAGCCCCTGAGCCCCGCTCTCGACGCTTGTGTGGCACAAGCGTCACTCAGTGACGCTCGTGCCACACAAGCGGCGCCTCACCAGATCCGCACCCGCTCCGCGGGCGGGGTGTAGAGCGCGTCGGTCTCGGTGACCTCGAAGGCCTCGTGGAAGGCGTCGAGGTTGGTCACCACCGCGTTGCACCGCAGGTCCGGTGGCGAGTGCGGGTCGACCGCGAGCCGCCGGACCGCCTCGGCGTCCCGGGTGGCCGCGCGCCAGACCTGCGCCCACCCGATCAGCACCCGCTGTAGCCCGGTGAAGCCGTCCAGGACCGGGACCTCCGATCCCGCCGTCGCGATCCTGTAGGCCTTGATCGCGATGGTCAGCCCGCCCAGGTCGCCGATGTTCTCGCCGACGGTGAGCGCGCCGTTGACCTTGTGCTCGGGCAGCCCGGCGGGGGAGAGGCCGGAGTACTGGTCGATCAGCGCCTTGCTGCGCTGGTCGAACTCCGCCCGGTCGGCGGCCTCCCACCAGTCGGTCATGTTGCCGTCGCCGTCGTAGCGCGAGCCCTGGTCGTCGAAGCCGTGGCCGATCTCGTGCCCGATGACCGCGCCGATGCCGCCGTAGTTGGCCGCGTCGTCCGCCTCCGGGTCGAAGAACGGGGGCTGCAGGATGGCCGCGGGGAAGACGATCTCGTTCATCCGCGGGTGGTAGTAGGCGTTGACCGTCTGCGGGGTCATCAGCCACTCGTCCTTGTCGACGGGCCCGCCGATCCGCGCCAGGTCGTAGTCGAAGTCCCACTCCGCCGCGCGCAGCATGTTGCCCAGCAGGTCGTCGGCCGACACCGAGAGCGTGGAGTAGTCCCGCCACTTGTCCGGGTAGCCGATCTTCGGCCGGAACTTGCCGAGCTTCTCCAGCGCCCGGTCGCGGGTCGCGGGCGACATCCAGTCCAGTGTGGAGATCGACTGCCGGTACGCCTCGACGAGGTTCGCGACGAGCTCGACCATCCGCTCCTTCGACGACGCCGGGAAGTGCCGCTCCACGTAGAGCTTCCCGACCGCCTCGCCGACGGCCCCCTCCACCACGGACACCCCGCGCTTCCACCGCTCGCGCAGCGCAGGCGTGCCGGACAGCGTCCGCCCGTAGAAGTCGAAGTCCTCCTCGACGACGGCGTCGGACAGGTAGTCCGCGCAGGCGGAGGCGACCCGGATCGACAGCCAGGCCTTCCACTGCTCCAGCGGCAGGTCGCGCCACAGCCGGGCCGCCGCCAGCACGAACGCCGGCTGCCGGACGACGACCTCGTCGAACGACCCGTCGGGCGCCTGGAGCGCCGCGTACCAGGGCGCCCAGTCGAACTCGGGTGCGTTGGCCTGCACGGCCGGCCAGGTCATCAGCGTGTAGGTCTTCTCGGCGTCCCGGTTGGTCACCCGGTCCCAGGAGACGGCCGCGAGCTGCGTCTCCAGGTCCAGCACCGTGGCCGAGACGTCCTCCAGCCCGACGAGCGCCGCGAGCCTCGCCAGGTGCGTCAGGTACCCCGCCCGGATCTCCGCGTACTGCTCCTCGCGGTAGTACGACTCGTCCGGCAGGCCGAGCCCGGCCTGCGAGAGGTGCACGAGGTAGCGGGAGGAGTCCTTGGCGTCCGTGCCCACGAAGGCGCCGAACAGCGCGGCGCGGCCCTGCCGCTGTCTGCGCCCCAGCACACCGGCCAGTGCGGCCTTGTCCGGGGCGTCCGCGATCTCCGCGAGGAGCGGCTGCAGCGGCGAGGTGCCCAGCTCCTCGATGCGCGCGGTGTCCATGAAGGAGGCGTAGAGGTCGGCGATCTGACGCGCCTCGGGACCCGGGGCCTGCGCCGCGCCCTCCACGATCGCGCGCACGTCCGCCTCGGCGCGGTCGCGCAGGTCGCGGAAGGCGCCGTCCTGCGCGCGGTCGTCGGGGATCTCGTGTCCCGCCAGCCAGGCGCCGTTGACGTGGGTGAACAGGTCGTCCTGCGGGCGGGTCCGGGTGTCGACCCAACGAAGGTCCAGGCCGCTGGGGCGCTGCTCGGTGTTCGTCACCCGCCCCATCCTGCCCAACCGACCCGCGGTGCCGCCACGCCGTCGCGGTATCGGGCCCGGGCCTCCAGCGCGACGGCCAGGGTGCGGCGGTGCGTCGCGAGGTCCGTCCGGGTGGGCTGGGTCTGCACGACCAGGGTGCTCGCCCAGCTCAGCGCGGGGTCCGCGCGCAGCCGCGCGGCGACCTCCTCGGCGGGCTCGCCTGCGCGGATCAGCCGGGACAGCGCGACGCGGGGTTCGGAGGCCGTGCGCGCCCAGTACCGCTCGAGGTCCTCCGCCGCCCCCTGCGGACGTCCGGACAACACCCCCATCCCGCGGGCCGCGGCGGCGTCGACCCCGCGTGCCGATCCCGTCGCCCACCACATCCGGTCCAGCAGCCCGGGGGCGTCCGGGACGAGGGTGACCCCGCCGAGGACGGCCCGGAGCCGGTCGAGGCCGTCGAGGCACTCGGCGTGCCTGCGCTCGTGGTCGTGTCCGAACAGGGCCGACGCCGCGGGGTCCGACCCCGCGCCGATCCCCAGCTCGACGCGCTCGCCGGACAGCGTGTCCAGCACCGCGGCGTCCTCCGCGATCCGGCGCGGGTCCTCCAGGGGCACGACGACGACGCCGACCCCGAGCCGGATCCGCTGCGTCGCCTGCGCCACGGCCGCGAGCAGCACGAACGGCGACGGCAGGAATCCCTGTGCCTCGCTGTTGTGGTGCTGGGCGACCCAGAAGGAGTCGAATCCCGCGGCCTCCGCGGCGACGGCGAGTGCCACGGTGTCGCGGTAGGCGTCCCGCGGGGAGCCCAGCCCGCCGACGTGGGTGAGGTAGCCGAGCTCCATGCACGGACAGTACTGAGCCGTCGACGCTGAGTAGTCGAGGGGGCCCTGTGACGGCAGCCACTCCGCACCGCCGGAAGTCGCCGCGCCCTTGCGCCCCCGCAGCAGGCGGACCACGATCCGGGCGTGACCCCCGACCTCCGACTCGTGGCTCGACTGTACGTCGACCTGTGTCGGACGACCGTCTCGCTCTGTCCGGCGGGCCCGCGCACCGCAGTGGACCGTGACCCGGACGTCGACCTGCTCTGGACGGGATCCGCGGTCCGCAACTGGTTCGGTTGAGGGTGGCGGCCGCAGCCCGTCTGCACCGCGCCGCCCCCCTTCACGCCCTGCCCGGGGCCCGCCACCGGCACCGTCGCCACCCTCTCGAGTCGACCTGAGCCGCGTCCTCGACCCGGCCGGTCCGATGTGGAGTCACGCATGTCCCCGCTGTCCGCCGTCACCCTGAACCTCGAGCCGCTCGGCCCGCGCTTCGGCGCGATCGTCCACGACCTGGATCTGGCCCTCGCCACCGATGCGCAGATCGCCGCGGTCCGCGCCCAGCTGACCGAGCGGAAGGTGCTGTTCTTCCGCGGTCAGCACGACCTCGACCCGACCGGGCAGGTCCGGCTCGGCAACCGCGTCGGCGAGCTCACCGCGTCGCACCCGGTGGTGCCGGGGATCGACGAGGACCACACCGAGATCTACGCCCTCGACTCGGCGGACAACGGCTTCTCCGACGTCTGGCACACCGACGTCACCTTCATGAAGCGGCCGCCGCTGGGCTCGATCCTGCGGGCGGTCACCCTGCCCCCGAGCGGCGGCGACACGAGCTGGGCCGACCTGGAGCTGGCCTACGACTCGCTGTCCCCTGCGGTGCGGCGCCTGGCCGACGAGCTCGACGCCGTGCACGACGGCAACCGCGAGTTCGGCTACTACCTCGCCCAGCGCAGGCAGGGCCAGGGCAGCGTGTGGGAGGGCGAGACCGTCACGAGCCTGGAGCCGGTCGTGCACCCGGTGGTGCGGGTGCACCCGGAGACCGGGCGCCGGTCGCTGTTCGTGAACCCCGGCTTCACCGAGCGGATCCAGGGCGTGTCCGACGCCGAGAGCCGCCACCTGCTCGACCTCTTCTACGCCCACATCACCAAGCCCGAGCACATCGTCCGGCACCGCTGGGCCGAGGGCGACGTCGCGATGTGGGACAACCGCGCCACGGTGCACTACGCCAACCGGGACTACGGCGACGCCCGCCGGGTCATGCACCGCGTCACGCTGCGCGGGGACGCCCCCGTCGGCGTGGAGGCCCTCCGGGCGGAGCAGGCGGGCTGAGCCGTCGTAGGGTCAGTCCCGTGCGTGCCGCCGGGGTGAACGAGTGGGGTGGGCCCGAGGCCCTCGAGATCGTCGAGCCTGCCGAGCCGGAGGCGCGGCCGGGGCGGGTGCGGAAGGACGCCCGATGACCCGCCCGCTGAACGGTCTGCAGGTCGTCGAGTGCGCGAGCTTCGTCGCCGGCCCGACGGGCGGGATGACGCTCGCCCAGCTCGGCGCGTCGGTGATCCGCATCGACCCGCTGGGCGGCGGCTCGGACCACCTGCGCTGGCCGGTGGACCGGGCGGGGGAGTCGTTCTACTGGGCCTCGCTGAACAAGGGCAAGCGCTCGGTCGCCGTGGACATGCGCGCGGACGAGGGCCGCGAGCTCGTGCTCGGGCTCGTCTCCGCGGCGGGCGTGCTGGTGGACAACGTCGTCGGTCGGCGGTGGATGTCGCACGAGGCGCTGACGGCGCGGCGCGCGGACCTGATCCACGTGCGCGTCCAGGGCTACCCGGACGGACGGCCCGCCGTGGACTACACGGTCAACGCCGAGGTCGGGATCCCGCAGATCACCGGCACCGAGGAGGGTGCCGCGCCGGTCAACCACGTGCTGCCCGCCTGGGACCTGGTCGCGGGCCTGTCCGTCTCGACGGCCGTGCTCGCCGCGCTGTTCGCCCGGGCGACGACCGGGGAGGGGACGTTCGTCGAGCTGGCGCTCTCGGACGTCGCGCTGGCCGGTGTCGCGAACCTGGGCTGGCTGTCCGAGGCCGCCGAGCGCGGCACCGAGCGGCCCCGGCACGGCAACCACGTCTACGGCTCGTTCGGCGTCGACTTCGCCTGCTCGGACGGGCAGCGGGTGATGGTCGTGGCGCTCACCCCCGGCCAGTGGTCGGCGCTGACCTCGGTGACCGGCACGAACGAGGTCTTCGCCGCGCTGGAGCAGGCGCTGTCCGCGGACCTGACCGAGGAGGCCGAGCGGTACCGGCTGCGGGACACGATCGCCGCCGTCCTCAAGCCGTGGTTCCTGGCCCGGGACTCCAAGACCGTCTCCGACGAGCTCGACGCGGCCAGGGTCCTCTGGGGCCGCTACCAGGGGATGACGGACGTGGTCGCCGCGCACCGGATCGGCGCCCATGCCGTCCTGGCCGATCTCACGCTGCAGGACGGCACCTCCGGCATCACCGCGCGCTCCCCGATCCGCTTCGACGGCGACCACGGGGACGCGGGCGCGACCCCGGTCCTGGGTCGGGAGACCGACGAGGTGCTCGCCGAGGTCCTCGGCCTGTCGGCGGCCGAGATCGGTGGCCTGCACGACCGCGGGGTCGTGTAGGAGTCGCAGACTGAGACATCTGCATGTGACAGGCGCCACTAGCGTCCCCGGGCGGTGACACGACCCCTCGGAGGCTGCTCATGAAGGCACTCGTCTACCACGGACCCGGTTCGAAGGCCTGGGAGGACGTCCCGGACGCCACCCTGCAGGACCCCACCGACGTCGTCGTTCGGGTGGACACGACCACGATCTGCGGCACGGACCTGCACATCCTGCAGGGCGACGTGCCCGCGGTGACCGACGGCCGGATCCTGGGACACGAGGCCGTCGGCACGGTGACGGAGGTGGGCTCGGCCGTCACCGGGTTCACGACCGGCGACCGGGTGCTGGTCCCGGCGATCTCGCGCTGCGGGCGCTGCACGTACTGCCAGAAGGGCATGCCCTCGCACTGCCAGACCCTCGGCGGGATCGGCTGGATCTTCGGGCACCTGATCGACGGCACCCAGGCCGAGCTCGTCCGGGTCCCGTTCGCGGACACCTCGCTCTACCTGGTGCCGAACGAGGTCAGCGACGAGCAGGCGGTCTTCCTCGCCGACTCGCTGCCCACCGGCTACGAGGTCGGGGTGCTGGCGGGCCGGGTGCGTCCGGGGGACACGGTGGCGGTCGTCGGGGCGGGGGCGGTGGGTCTGTCCGCGATCCTCACGACGGGTCTGTGGGGCGCCTCGCGGGTGATCGCGGTGGACTCCAACAAGTTCCGGCTCACCAAGGCCCAGGAGTTCGGCGCGACCGATGCGGTCGAGGCGGGCCCGGACGTCGTCGAGGCGGTGAAGGCCATGACCGACGGGCTCGGCGTGGACGTCGCGATCGAGGCCGTCGGTTACCCGGAGACCCTGCGGACCGCGGCCGCGCTGGTCCGCCCGGGCGGCACGATCGCGAACATCGGCGTGCACGGCGCCCCCGTCGAGCTGCCGATGGAGGAGCTCTGGATCCAGAACGTCACGCTCACCATGGGCCTGGTCGACACCGTCTCGATCCCGACCCTGCTCACCATGGTCGCGAGCGGTCGGATCCCCGCGGAGAAGATGGGCACCCACACCTTCGCCCTCGACCAGATCGACGAGGCCTACGACGTCTTCGCCAACGCCGCCGCCCACGAGGCGCTGAAGGTGGTCATCCGCCGCTGACGTACTGCACGGGCGGCACCCGCGCTCATGTAGGGGGTGAACGGCGCTCGTGCGGGCGGGAGGTGGGGATGAGCCGGTCGGCGCTGGTGCTGGTCGCCGCCGTGCTCGCGGCCGGCACGGGGTACCTGGTGTGGTGGGCGAGCACCCCCGGGGACTGCGCCGTGCTCACACCGGCCGCCACCGTGTGGCGACTCGACGGTCTGCATCCCGACCTGCGGGGACCGTGCGCGGCGCTGCGCACGGGGGACGTGATCGTGGGGGCGCGGCCGGTGTCCGACGGGACCGAGTACGCGCTGGCCGACGGACGCGTGGTCACCGAGCCCGCGGGGGCGCCGCGGCTCGGCCCCGCGCTGGCCGGGGGCTGGTCGATCGCGCTGTTCACCCTGGCCCTGGCGGCACTCGCCGGGTACGCGCTGGTCCGGCGAGGCACCTCCCCCGAGGTCGACGACGACCCGACGGCCCGCCGCGGAGCCCGTGGGGACGGCCCCGCCGTCGGGGCGTTGGCGGTGCTCGCGGCGGCGCTGCTGGCCAGCTCCGCCGCCACCGTCGTGGGGTTGCCCGCCGGTGCGGGCGGGGCGATGCGGGCGCTCTTCCTGACGCTCGTGATCGGCGTGTACTCCCTCGCCTGGAGTGCGTCGGTGTCGTTCACGCTGCTCTTTCCGAGACCGCTGCCGCTCCGCGCGCCCCTCGCCGTCCTGCTGGGCCCGCTCGTCCTGCTCGCGGGGGCGGCGCTGCTGGTGCCGGGGCCTGCCGGGTCGGTCGGGTGGGTCGGCGGCGTGGTCGTGGTGCAGACCGCGTTCACGGTGGCGGCGCTCGGTGGGGCGGTCGCGTTGGGGGTCGGCCGTTTCCGGGCGGCGAACCGGACGGGCGACGCGGTGGTCCGCCAGCAACTGCGCTGGGTGGGCGCGGGCGGGTTCACGGCGGCGGTGCTGGTGCTCGGGCTGTGGCTGGTCCCGGGCCTGTTCGGGGCGCCGCTGCTGCCTGCGGGCTGGATCGGGTTGCCGGGACTGGTGCTGGTCGCGGCGCTGGCGGTCGCACTGCTGCGGCTACGGTTGTTCGACCTGGACCGGGTGGCGAGCCGCAGCGTGGTCTACGCGGTGCTGACGGCCGCCGTCGTACTGCTCTACCTCGGCGTGACGACGGCGCTGGCCGCGTCGCTCGGCTCCGGCCCGGCCGCGATCGTCGGCGCCCTCGTCGTGGCGCTGGCGGTGAACCCGCTGCGGGTGCGGCTGCAGCGCGCGGTCAACCACCTGCTCTACGGCGACCGGGACGATCCCTATGCGGTGCTGCGGGGGCTCGGGACCCGGCTGGCGGCCACGGTCCGGCCCGCGGACGTGCTGCCCGCCGCGGCGGGCGACCTCGCCGCCGCCCTGCGGGTGCCCTACGTCGCGGTCGCGCTGCCGGGGGAGGATCCCGTCGCCGCCGGACGGGATCCCGGGTACGGGACGCACCGCGAGCCCGTCGTGCACCGGGGTGAGGAGATCGGCGCGCTGCTGGTCGCCCCGCGCGGCCCCGACGAGCGGCTCGGGCCCGCCGACCTGCGGCTGGTCGCCGACCTCGCCCGCCAGCTCGGGCCCGCTGTGCGGGTGGTGCGGCTCGACCTCGACCTGCGCCGCTCCCGCGAGGCACTGGTCCTCGCCCGCGAGGAGGAACGCCGCAGGCTGCGCCGCACCCTGCACGACGAGCTCGGCCCCTCGGTCGCCGCGCTCGCGTTGCGCGCCGAGACCGCCCGGCTGCTGCTCGCGGCAGGCCCACCGGGCCCGGCACCGGAGGCGGTGGGCGGGGCCGACACGGCGGCCCCGGACGCACCCGCTCTCGCCGACGCCGAGCTGCGCGCCCTCCGCCGGGACGCGAGTGCTGCGGCGGCGGGGCTGCGCAGGCTCGCCTACGACCTGCGCCCGCCGGCGCTCGACTCGTCCGGGCTGGTCGCGGCGCTGCGGGACGGCACGCTGCGGGACGGCACGCTGCGGGACGGCACAGCGGACGTCGCCGTCGAGATCACCGGGGAGGTGCCTGCGCTGCCCGCGGCCGTCGAGGTCGCGGCCTTCCGGATCGCGACCGAGGCGATCACCAACGCCGCGCGGCACTCCGGCGCCGCGCGCTGCACGGTCGACCTCCGGGCCGAGCGGGACACCCTGCACGTCACGGTGTCCGACGACGGCGCAGGCTGGCCCGAGCCGCTGTGCGTCGGGGTGGGGCTGACGGCCGTCCGGGAACGCGCCGCGGAGCTGGGCGGGGACGTGGTCCTCGACGGCGCGCCCGGCGGCGGGGCCCGGCTCACGGCGCGGCTGCCCCTGGGAGCGCCGTGATCAGGGTCGTGCTGGTCGACGACCATCCACTCTTCCGCGACGGCGTCGTCGGGCTCCTGCGGGCGACCCCGGACACGGAGGTGGTGGGGATCGGTGGGTCCGGGACCGAGGCCGTCGCGCTGGCCGCCGAGCTGCGTCCCGACGTCCTGGTCCTCGACCTGCACATGCCCGGTGGCGGTGGGGTGGAGGCGACCCGGCGGATCCGCGCGGCCGATCCCGACGCGCGGATCCTCGTGCTCACCATGGACGACGCCGACGCACGGGTGGTTGACGCCGTCCGCGCCGGGGCCCGCGGATATCTGCTGAAGGAGAGCGAGCCCGAGGAGCTGCTGCACGCGATCGCCGCGGTCGCGCGCGGGGAGGCGGTCTTCGGCAGCGCGCTGGCAGGCAGGCTCGCGGGCTGGTTCGCGGCCGACCGCGCCGTGCCCTTCGCGGGGCTCACCGCGCGGGAACGCGAGGTGCTCGCCCTCGTGGCCCGAGGGTTGGGCAACGCCGCGATCGCCGAACGGCTGGGCCTCGCCCCCAAGACCGTGCGCAACCTGGTGTCCGCGCTGCTGGTGAAGCTGCAGGTCACCGACCGCTCCGCCGCGATCGTCAAGGCCCGCGAGGCGGGGTTGGGCTGAGCCGCCCGGTGCGACGGTGCCGGGCCGTCCGTCCGCCCGCCCGCCGTTCGCCCGCCCGCAGTCCGACGACGGCCGGGCGCCGCGAGCCACGGTCGGCGTTCACGGACGGACGCCCGGGTGCGGATCCCGGACGAGCCGGGACATCTGCCCCTCGCGGCCCGGGACGCCGCGCCGCGACCCTGACTCGCATGACACAGAGTGTGCGGACGGCGAGCACGGCCCGGTCCCGCACGGCACCGTGGGGGGTGTCGTGCCTGGCCGGAGCCCTGCTGGCGATCGGGGTCGGGATGGTGCGGCTGGCGGATCCGGCGCAGCCCGGGGAACCGGGCTTCACCTGGGTCGCGCTCACGCTGGGGGCCGCGTGGCTGCTGCTCGCGGCGGGCCCGGTGGGGCTGCAGCTCGCAGGGGCTGTCGGCAGGCGGGCGACCTGGGCGACCGTGGCGGGTGTGCTCGGCGCGGTGGGGGTGCTGCTGGGCAACGTGGTGTCCCTGGTGGTCGGCCAGGACAGCCCGGCGTTCTACATCACGGGGACGGTCCTGCTCTTCGGCTGGGCCGTCGCCGCCGCGGTGCTCGCGCTCCGGGCGCGCACCTGGGCGTGGCCCTGGCGGGGACTGCCGCTGCTGATCACCGCGGTGATGCTGGTGACCGTGCCGTTCTTCGGCATGACCGGGACGATCACCGAGATCATGCTCGCCGTGATGCTGGTGCCCTTCGCCCTGCTCGGCGTGGCACTGCTCGGGGATCGGCGCTCGCCATGAGCCCCCAGCCCGTGACTGCCCAGCCCGTGACCGCCCAGCCCGTGACGCGACCGCGCCGCGGTGACCTCGCCCTCGCCGGGGTGACGGCGCTGGTCGGGCTCACCGCCGCGGTTCCCGCGGGGATGCACCTGGTGGCGGTCACGGTCGTCGCCTACACGCAGCGCGGCGGCTACGACGCCCGGCTGGCTCAGCTCCTGGTCATCGGGACGGCGGTGCTCGTCCTCGGGGTGGTGGTCCTCAGCGCGGTACCCGGGCTCTCGAGGGGGGAGCGACCGGTCCTGCGCCGGGCCGCCGCCGCGTCGGGCCTGTACGGGCTGATCGGGATCCTGATGGCCCCGGTCGACCCGCCCTTCGCCGGCGCCATCGCGATCTTCGGGGGCTACGCGCTCGTCGCCGGGTGGATCAGCACTCGACGACGGTGAGGGCCAGCCCGCCCCGGCTGGTCTCCTTGTACTTCGTCTTCATGTCCGCACCGGTGATCCGCATGGTCCGGATGGCCTTGTCGAGGCTGACGTGGTGGACCCCGTCGCCCCGCACCGCCATCCGGGCCGCGGTGATCGCCTTCATCGAGGCGACGGCGTTGCGTTCGATGCACGGGATCTGGACGAGCCCGCCGATCGGGTCGCAGGTCAGACCCAGGTTGTGCTCGATCCCGATCTCCGCGGCGTTCTCGACCTGCTCCGGGCTGCCGCCCATCACCTCGGCGAGGCCGGCGGCGGCCATGGAGCAGGCGGAGCCGACCTCGCCCTGGCAGCCGACCTCGGCGCCGGAGATCGAGGCGTTCTCCTTGAACAGGCTGCCGATGGCGGTGGCGGCGAGCAGGAACCGCACGACGCCGTCGTCGTCGGCGTCGCGGCAGAACCGTCGGTAGTAGTGCAGGACCGCGGGCACGATCCCGGCGGCGCCGTTCGTCGGGGCGGTGACGATCCGGCCGCCCGCCGCGTTCTCCTCGTTGACCGCGAGCGCGAAGAGGGTGACCCACTCGGCCGACTCCGCGCCCGGCTCGGCTTCGAGGGCCTCGCGCATCGCGGCCGCGCGGCGGCGGACCCGCAGTCCGCCCGGCAGCACCCCGCCGGTCCGCGAGCCCCGCTCCACGCACTCCTGCATGACCTGCCACAGCGCGAGCAGCCCGGCGCGGACCTCGCCCTCGGAGCGGTGCGCGCACTCGTTGGCGAGCATCAGGTCGCTGATCCGCAGCCCGGTCTCGCGGCACCGCGCGAGCAGCTCGGCGCCGCTGGAGAACGGGTGCGGGACGTCGGTCTCGGCAGGCAGCAGCGAGGTCTGGTGCTCGTCCAGCACGAACCCGCCACCGACCGAGAAGTACTCGCAGGTCAGCAGCGCGGTCCCGGTCGCGTCGGCGGCACGGAAGCGCATCCCGTTGGGGTGGAAGGGGAGTGAGCGCCTGCGGTGCAGCACCACGTCCTGGGCGGCGAAGGTGATCTCCCGCCGACCGGCGAGCGCCAGCCTGCCGGTGGCCCAGACGTCGTCCACGGTGGACGACCGCGGGTCCACGGTCTCCGGCTCCTCGCCTGCGAGCCCGCGCACGACCGCCCCGACGCTCCCGTGTCCCTTCCCGGTCGCCCCGAGGGAACCGAACAGCTCGGCCTTCACGTGCGCGACCCGGTCCAGCAGTCCCTCGCGCTCCAGCCGCTCGACGAACAGGTGCGCCGCCCGCATCGGCCCCACGGTGTGTGAGCTCGAGGGGCCGATCCCCACGCTGAACAGGTCGAACGCGGAGACGGTCATCCGGTGTACTCGTGTGCGGCGTCGATCAGCCACTCGGCGAGGTAGGCGGCGAACGAGGAGCGGACCAGGATCCGGTAGTCGTTCTCGCCGAGGCAGAGCAGCACGACGTTCGCCTGCCCGAGCGTCGTGACCGCCGCCGATCCCGCGCCGAAGCTCCGCGGGTGCAGGTCGATGGCGGAGCCGGTCTCCAGCACGTCGCGGGCGTGCGCGCCGCGGAGCCGGATCGTGGTGCGCTGTGCCGAGACGTCCGTGCCGCCGCTGCCCTCGACCAGCTCGGCGGGGGAGAGGAACGGGCTGGTCAGCAGGACCTCGTCCGGGCCGAGCCAGACGGCGTCGACCCGGTCGCCCTGGGTCCACGCGTTCGGGGCCGGTGCCGGGGCGAGGCCCCGCAGCGCCGCCGGGTCCGGGGTGAGCGCGGGGCCCGCGGCGAGCCGGACCGAGACCATCGCGTGGAAGGGCTCGGACAGCAGGCTCACCGAGTCCGGGAGGGCGGCGAACCGGCCCGCCCAGCCGTCCAGCGCGCCCGTGCGGGTCAGGGTCCGCCCGGTCGTCTCAGCCATCGCGGCGCTCTCCTTCGGGGTCGAACAGCACGGGTCCGGTGACCTCGACGGGCACGAGATCCCCGCCCACCGGGACGGTCAGGCGCTCGCCGATCCGCGCGTGCCCGCCCTTGAGCAGGGCCAACGCGAAGGTGCGGCCGAGCGCGGCACTGCGGTAGCTCGACGTGACGTGCCCCAGCATCGGGACCGGCGGCGCAGGCAGCGCGTCCGTCAGCTCGACGATCTGGGAGCCCTCGGGCAGCTTGTACGCCGGGTCCTCCGGCAGCAGCCCGACGAGCTGCTTGCGCAGCGGATCCAGGTTGGACCGACGCGCGAAGGATCGCTTCCCGAGGAAGTCGACCTTCTTCTTGGAGACCGCCCAGCTCATCCCCAGGTCCTGCGGGGTGACCGTGCCGTCGGTGTCCTGCCCGATGATCGGGTAGCCCTTCTCGGCGCGCAGCACGTGCATGGTCTCGGTGCCGTAGGGCGTGATCCCGTGCGGCGCACCGAGCTCCAGCAGCCGCGCCCAGACGGCGGGGGCGTGCCAACCGTCGACGCTCACCTCCCAGGCCAGCTCGCCGGAGAAGCTGATGCGCGCCAGGCGGACCGGGACGCCGTCGACCTCGGTGTCCAGCCACGACATGAAGGGGAAGGCCTCGTTCGAGACGTCGATCCCGGTGAGCTCGCCGACGACGTCCCTGCTCCGGGGCCCGACGACGGGGAAGACCGCCCACTGCTCCGTGACCGAGGTGAGAGTGACGCGCAGGTGCGGCCACTCGGTCTGCAGCCACTCCTCCATGTGGTCGAGGATCGGGGCGGCGCCGCCGGTGGTGGTGTAGATGAGGAAGCGCTCGGGGTCGACACGGAGGACGGTGCCGTCGTCGATCACCATGCCGTCGAGCCCGCACATCACGCCGTAGCGGACCCTGCCGGGCTTGAGGCTGGACATGAGGTTCGTGTAGATCATGTCCAGGAACGCCCCGGCGTCCGGGCCGCGGACGTCGATCTTGCCGAGGGTGGAGCCGTCGAGGATGCCGACCGAGGTGCGGGCCGCCGCGCATTCACGCAGCACCGCGGCGTCCATGTCTTCGCCAGGCAGCGGGTAGTAGCGGGGCCGCTTCCACTGCCCGACGTCCTCGAACACCGCTCCGCGCTCGACGTGCCAGGCGTGCAGCGCCGTCGTCCGCTCGGGATCGAAGAGCCGACCGCGCTCGCGCCCGGCCAGCGCGGCGAACGCGACCGGGGTGTACGGCGGGCGGAAGGTCGTGGTGCCCAGCGACTCGATCTCCGTACCCAGCAGCTCGGCGGTGATGCCGCTGGTGATCACGCCCGACGTCTTGCCCTGGTCGTGCGCGGTGCCGATCGTCGTGTAGCGCTTGACGTGCTCGACGCTGCGCAGCCCGGCGCCCACGGCCCGCGCGACGTCCGAGACGGTGGAGTCGCGCTGGAGGTCGACGAACTGCGTCGCCGGGTCGCCCTCGGTGCGCCACACGACGGCGTTGGTACGGGGGCGAGGCTCCGGCGTCTCGCCCTTCCCCTCGGCGAGACAGCCCGCGAGGTCGAACGTGCCGTTGGCCGCGCCGACAACGGTGGTGTGCTCGACCGGTTCACCCGGCCGGAACGCGCCCAGCTCGGGGTCGTAGGCGAGCGTCCCGCGGACGTGGGAGTGCAGGTGGGCGGTGGGGTTCCAGCCGCCGGAGAGCAGGAGGAGGTCGCAGGCGAGCTCGCCCCGGTCGGTGAGCACGCCGCTGACAGCCCCGTCGGGACCGCCGCGGGTCCCGGTCACGGTCGCCCCGGAGCGGATCGACACCTTGGTCGCGAGGGCCCTTTGCACTGCCCGCTCGGATGCGGGTGGGGTCTCCTGCTCTGTTGCCTGCTCCGCTGCCCGCTCCGGAGCGGGCAGTGCAAAGGCAGCGCTCGAGGAGGGACGGGTGTCGAGGAGGGTGACCGTCGCGCCCGCCTCGGCCAGGTCGGCGGCCGCGTCGTATGCGGCGTCGTCGCTGGTGAACACGACCACCGAGCGGCCCGCGAGGACGCCGTGGCGGTGCAGCAGGTCGCGGGCGGACGCGGCGAGCATGATCCCGGGCCGGTCGTTGTCCGACACCACGATCGGCCGCTCGTGCGCGCCGGTCGCGACGACCACGTGCCCGGCCCGGATCCGCCAGACCCGCTGCCGGGAGACCGTCCGGGGGGCGTCCGCGCCCAGGTGGTCGGTGCGGCGCTCCAGGGCCAGCACGAACCCGTCGCCGTAGTGGCCGAAGGCGGTGGTGCGGGCGAGGACCCGGACGTCGGGGTTCGTGCGCAGCTCCGCGAGGGTGTCTGCGACGAACTCGAACGCGGAGCGGCCGCAGATCCGCTCGGTGCCGAGCAGCGACCCGCCCGCGGCGGGCCGGTCGTCGACGAGGACCACCCGGTCCCCGCGGCGGGCGGCGGTGCGGGCGGCCAGCAGCCCGGCGGGCCCGGCACCGATCACGAGGGTCTCGCAGTGGGTGTGGCGGCGGTCGTAGCGCGCGGTGTCCGGCACCTCCGCGAGCCGGCCGCGACCTGCGATCGAGCGCGCCACCAGCCCGTCGACCAGCTCGATCGTGGTCGCGAGCAGCATCGGCTCGGGGAAGGGCTCCTCGACCTGGACCAGCCCGGTCGGGTCCTCGCTCCAGGCCGCGGTGATGCCGCGCGGGCGGTCGAACCGCACGCTTCGGCCGACGACCCGCACGTCGTTCGCCAGCAGTGCGGAGGCGAGGGTGTCGCCGGGGTGGCCCGTGTACTCGATCCCGTCGAAGGTGAAGCGCAGGACCCGGGAGCGGTCGATGCGCCCGTAGCCGTCGACCCGGCTCATCGCTGGAACCGGTAGGTCGCGGTGTCGCGGACCGCGGTGAACCAGCGCCTGCAGCCTGCGGAGTGCGACCACCGCTCGGCCAGCAGGCCCTTGGGGTTGGCGCGGACGAACACGAAACGCCCCCACTCCTCGTCGGACAGGGCGGCGGGATCCGCGGGGTACGCGACCCCGGCCTCACCGCCGTAGTGGAACTCGACCTCCTCGCGGGGGCCGCAGTGGGGACACTCGATGAGCTGCATGACTCTCCTAGTGCGCGACGGCGGCGGCGCCGTGCTCGTCGACGAGGGCGCCGGTGGTGAACCGGTCGAGGGCGAAGGGGGCCACGTACTCGTGCGGCCTGCCGTGCGCGACGGTGTCCGCCAGGCACCACCCGATCCCCGGGGTGGCCTTGAACCCGCCGGTGCCCCAGCCGCAGTTCAGGTAGACGTTCTCGTAGGGCGTGTGTCCGACGATCGGGCTCGCGTCCGGCGTGACGTCCACGATCCCGCCCCACGTCCGCAGCAGGTGGGCCCGCGCGAACACCGGGAACAGCTCGACCGCCGCGGCCATCTGCCGCTCGATGATGTGGAAGGCGCCGCGCTGGCCGTAGCCGTTGTAGGAGTCGACGCCCGCGCCCATCACCAGCTCGCCCTTGTGCGCCTGCGAGACGTAGACGTGCACGGCGTTCGACATGACGATCGTCGGGTGGACGGGCTCCAGCAGCTCGGACACCAAGGCCTGCAACGGGTGCGACTGCAGCGGCGCGTGCACCCCGAGCATGTCCAGCAGCACGCTGGTGTGCCCGGCGGCGCAGAGCGCGACCGTGCCGCAGGCGATGTCCCCGCGCGTCGTGCGGACGCCGGTGACCCGGTCCCCGTCGGTCTGGAACCCGACGACCTCACAGTCCTGGATCAGGTCGATGCCTGCCTCGTCGGCGCGCCGGGCCAGGCCCCAGGCCACGTAATCGTGCTTCGCGATCCCGGCCCGCGGCTGGTACGTCGCGCCGTGCACGGGGTACCGGATGTCCGCGCTGACGTTGACGATCGGGCAGATCTTGGCGACCTCGTCCGGGCCGATCCACTCGGCGTCGACCCCGTTGAGCCGGTTGGCCTCGACGCGGCGGACGGAGTCGCGGACGTCCTGCTCGGTGTGGGCCAGGTTCAGCACGCCGCGCTGGGAGAACAGGATCGGGTAGCCCAGGTCCTCCTCGAGGCCCTCCCAGAGCTTCAGCGCGTGCTCGTAGATCGCCGTGGACTCGTCCCAGAGGTAGTTCGAGCGGATCAGCGTGGTGTTGCGGGCCATGTTCCCGCCCGCCAGCCACCCCTTCTCGACGACCGCCACGTTCGTGATGCCGTGGTTCTTCGCGAGGTAGTGGGCGGTGGCCAGGCCGTGCCCGCCGCCGCCGACGATCACGACGTCGTAGGACCTCTTCGGTTGCGGTGTGCGCCAGAGGAAGTCGGGGTGCTCGGGCAGCTGCTCGGCCATCTCAGATCTCCGGGTAGAGCGGGTGGCGGGCGACGAGGGCGTCCACCCGGGACTTGAGTCCCGCGATGTCCGGGGCCGGGCGCAGGGCCAGCGCGATGACGTCGGAGACCTCGGTGAAGTCGGCCGGGCCGAAGCCGCGGGTGGCGAGGGCCGGGGTGCCGATGCGGAGCCCGGAGCTGACCATCGGCGGGCGCGGGTCGAAGGGCACGGCGTTGCGGTTGACCGTGATCCCGACCTGGTCGAGGCGGTCCTCGGCCTGCTTGCCGTCGAGCTCGTTCTCGCGGAGGTCGACGAGGACCAGGTGGACGTCCGTGCCGCCGGAGACGACGCCGACGTTGTCCTCGGTGAGCAGACGCTCGGCCAGGATCCGGGCGCCTGCCAGCGTCCGCTCCTGCCGCTCGCGGAACTCGGGGGTGGCGGCGAGCTTGAACGCCACCGCCTTGGCGGCGATCACGTGCTCCAGGGGACCGCCCTGCTGACCGGGGAAGACCGACGAGTTGAACTTCTTGGCCAGCTCCTGCTGGGCGAGGATCACCCCGCCCCGGGGCCCGCCGAGCGTCTTGTGCGTGGTCGACGTGACGACGTGGGCGTGCGGCACCGGCGACGGGTGCAGCCCCGCGGCGACCAGGCCCGCGAAGTGCGCCATGTCGACCATCAGGTAGGCGCCCACGGAGTCGGCGATCCGGCGGAACTCGGCGAAGTCCAGCTGCCGCGGGTACGCCGACCAGCCCGCGATGATCAGCTTCGGCCTCCGCTCCCGGGCCAGCCGCTCGACCTCGGCCATGTCGACGCGGTGGTCCGCCTCGCGGACGTGGTACGCGGCGACGTCGTAGAGCTTGCCCGAGAAGTTGAGCCGCATGCCGTGCGTGAGGTGGCCGCCGTGGGCGAGGTCGAGGCCCAGGATCGTGTCGCCGGGGGAGAGCAGCGCGGCCATCGCCGCGGCGTTCGCCTGCGCGCCGGAGTGCGGCTGCACGTTGGCGAAATCGGCACCGAACAGCGCCTTCAGCCGGTCGATCGCCAGCTGCTCGACGACGTCGACGTGCTCGCACCCGCCGTAGTACCGCCGGCCCGGGTAGCCCTCGGCGTACTTGTTGGTCAGCACCGAGCCCTGCGCCTCGAGCACGGCCATCGGCGCGACGTTCTCGCTCGCGATCATCTCCAGGGTGTCCCGCTGGCGACCCAGCTCCGCGGACACGGCGGCGTAGACCTCGGGATCGGCCTCGGCGAGGGACTGGTCCAGGGTGGACCGGATGGCGAGGGGCATGACGCGCTCCTGCTCGACGACTAGGCGTGGACTGGTATATCAGTCATCGGGTACGGTAGGCGCCGGAACGACCGCCGGTCAAGAGGAGCAGAGCGTGAGCGTCGCAGCTGTCGCGGTGGGGGAGTCGCTGGCCGACCGGGCCTATGCGGCGATCCGGGACCGGCTCGTCATGCTGGAGATCCGCCCGGGCGACCCGCTGAACGACGAGGGGCTCGCCGCGGAGCTCGGCACCGGGCGCACCCCCGTCCGGGAGGCGCTCAAGCGGCTGGAGGGCGACCGGCTCGTCGTCGCCTACCCGCGGCGGGGCACGTTCGCCACCGCCGTCGACATCACCGACCTGGCGCACCTGTCCGAGGTGCGGCTCGCGCTGGAGCCGGTCGCGGCCCGTGCCGCCGCCCGGGACGCCGGTTCGGGAGACCGCGCGGTCCTCGCCGGGCTCGCGGAGCGGATCGCCGCGCTGGATCCCGCGGGCGACCCCCGGGAGCTGCTGCGGGCGGACGTCGAGGTGCACCGCGCCCTCTACCGCGCCACCGGCAACCCGCACCTCGAGGACGTCTGTGTGCGGCTGGACAACCTCGCCACCCGGATCTGGGTGCTCTTCCTCGACCGCCTGCCGACCCTCCCGGGCCACGTCCACGAACACGCCGAGCTGTTGCAGGCGGTGGTCGACGGCGAGGAGCGGAAGGCGGCGGAGCTGGCGACAGCGCACGTCGAGGGCTTCGAGAAGGCCATCCGCGCGCTGCTGTAGCTGTGCTCGGAGCGTGGGGCGGCTGGGTCCCTGACTGCACGTTTCGTGCGCTCAGTGCTGGGGGCGCAGCACTCAGAGCACGCAATCAGCGATCATGCGACGCTGAGCGCACGAAACGTGCGATGGGGGGCCGGGCTCAGAAGCGGCCGCCGCCGCCTCTGCGGCCGCGGCTCGCGGAGCCGCCGAAGCTGCCGGGGGAGCGGCCGCCGCCACCGAATCCGCCACCGAATCCGCCACCGCGCGAGCCGCCGCCCCGGGATCCGCCGCGGTAGCCGCCGCCGCGCATCGCCTCGCTGAGGATGCCGCCGAGGACCAGGCTGCCGAGGTCGAGGCCGACGTTGCCGCTCCGGCCGCCACCACCACCGCCGCCGGACCACTGGCTGACGTCCGAGCGGGCCAGGTCGAGCGCCTGGTTCGCCATCGCCTCCGCCTGCTGCGCCTCCCGCAGCGCGACGACGGGGTCGCCGCCCGCCGTCGCCGCCGCCAGGTGGCGCTGGGCCTCGGCCAGCCGGGTGCGGGCCTGTGTCCCCACGGCGCCGCGTCGGGTCGAGACGAAGTCCGCCGCCGCCGAGACGGCCGCCCGCGCGGGGATCAGCGCCTGGTCCAGCGCGGTCGCGGCGCGCCGCGACCGCTCCGCCGCCTCGCGGGCGTCCGCGATCGCCTGGTCCAGCGCGGCGTTCGCCTCCTCGAGCAGGTGCAGGGCGGCCAGCGGGTCGGGCAGGCGACCCCCGGAGCCCGCGCCGGCGCCGGGCGGATCGCCTGCAGCTCCACCGGTCGCACCCGCGCCCCCGGAGCCCGACGCAGCGCCCCCGGAGCTCGCAGCCGCCTCGTCCGACGCCGCGAGTGCGGCCCGGGCTCGGGCGACGACGGCCTGGTCCACCCCCGCCAACGCGGCGGCCTCGGCGATGTCCTGCGCCACCTCGGCGCGGGCGCCCGCGAGCCTGCCGGTCGCCTCGACCAGCGCCGCCTCGTGCCTCCCCACCCCGTCGAGCAGGGTCTCGGCCTGGGTGAGGGCGTCCTCGGCGGCCCGCCCGTCCACCACCGCGGCGGCAGGCTTCGAGGCGCCCAGCTGGGTGCGGGCCTCCCCGATCTCCTTGTCCGCCGCCGCGAGCAGCGACTCGACCTGGGACAGGTTGTCCGCGACCGGCGCGAGGGCGGTGCCGGCGTAGTGGGCCGCCAGGCCCGTCCAGGCGGCCTCGACCTCGGGCACCCGGGCGGTCAGGCCGAAGAGCCGCGAGGCCAGCCCGTCGACGTAGCCGGGGGCGTCCGTCTCCAGCGCGCGCAGCCGGTCGAAGGCCTCCACCTGGGCGTCGAGCCGGTCGTCCGCCTGGGTGGCGAGCCGGATGATCTCCGCGTGCATGGCGCGCTGCTCGGGCTCGGTCTCGGGGACCTCGTCGTCGAGCTTCTGGCGGATCTCGAAGGCCGCGACCATGTCCGCGCGGGACTGGGCCAACGCCGCGGCGAAGGGCGCGACCGCCTCCTCGCCGAAGTGCCCGCGGGCGGCCGTGAGCTCCTGCTCCGAGGTCCCGACGGCGTTGTCCACGTCCAGCAGCGCCTGGCTTGACCGGAAGCCGAGGTCCTGGGTGGACTCACCGGGGAAGGGGTCGACCGGCTCCGGCGCGGCGGGGGTCTCCGGTGCGGGCGCGGCGGACCTGCGGCGGCGCCGCGCGAGCAGCAGCGCTCCACCCCCGACGACGACCGCGCCCCCCACCACGTACGGCACGGCCGACCCGCCGCCACCGGAGCCGCTGCCCCCGCTGCGCAGCCCGTCGGCCAAGGCCACCGCGGCCCCGGCCCAGTCCGCCTGCGCCAGCCTCGGCTGCACGGCGTCGGACTCGATCGAGTCGGTGGTCGACTCGGAGAGCGGGAAGTCCTGGTCGAACGAGGTGCCGTACACCTGGTCGACGGTCGCGACGGCGAACAGCACCTGGTTGCGCCCGAGCTGCGACGCGGAGGCGGTCGCCTCCGCCCACGCGGCCCCGTCCCGCCCGTCGAACGAGTCGACGTAGACGACGTAGAGGTCCCAGCCCTTCTCGGCGCGCAACCGCTGCACAGCGGCCACCACCGCGTCCTGTCCGGATGGTCCGAGGACACCGGAACGGTCCGTCACCCGGTCCTGCACACGAAACGGCGCTTCGGCGGCGGCGGTGCCCGCGACCAGCAGGAACGGGAGGATGAGCAACGCGGCGAGGGCGGCCCACCGGCGCACGACGATCGGGGTCACCCGCCCATCTTGGCCTGTCAGACCCCGCCGATGAGCAACGCCTTCAGTTCCAGGGCGATCCGCTCCCGCAGCTCCTCGTGCGGGGGGCCAACCCGCCACTCGTCGGCGTGCAGGTCCGGGTAGCGCCAGACCGGCATGGAGCGGTACTCGTCCGGCTCCCAGACGTAGCGCGGGTGGACGTGTCCGTGCAGGTGGGGCCAGCTGTTGCCGAGGATCTCGTAGTTCAGCCTGCGGAAGGCCGCGTCGCCCTGCAGGGCCGTGAACACCGCCTGGCCGAGCAGCGCGAGATCCTCCAGGAACGTGGTGCGGTCCGGCGGCGCGAGGTCGGTGAGGTGCTCGGCGTCCCCGCGGTGGATCAGCAGGCAGTAGCCGGGCAGCTTCTGGTGGTCGCCGAACACCGCGTAGCCGGACGCGGTCTCGGCGAGCAGGTTCTCCGGTTTCTCGCCGCCGCGCAGGGCGGCCAGCCTGCCGTCGCTCATGCGGCGCAGGCTATTCGGGTCCGGCCGCGGCCGCACCACCGAGCACCCGTGAGCCCCGCCGCCCACCTCGGCAGGTTCGTGGGGTCGGTGACGAAGGCGGAGACCGCGGAGGCGGGCGCGGCGACCTGCACCGCGACGTGGACGCTCGGCTGCATCACGACGGCAGCTCCAACAGCAGGGAGTGCCCCTGGTGCGGCTCGAGCTCGACGACGAACGCCTGCAGGTCGTCGACCACGCCGACCTCCTTCTCGGTGAACATGTCGATCACGCGGGAACCGGGGACCAGGTGCTCGGACCGGACCGTGCCGGTGACCGCCTCGGCCGCGAAGTTCAGGACCGTGACGTGCTGGGATCCCACTGTGTCGTCGTCCTTGGCGAGCTCCTGGACCATCACCAGCATGCCCCGGTGCGAGACGTCCGGGACGTCGATCTGGCGGCTCGTCGCGATGGCGTGCCGGGACCGGACGGCGAGGATCGCCTGGAGCTGGCGCAGGAAGCTGCGCTCGTCCTCCAGCTGCTCGGGCAGCGGACCGTAGAGCGAGCGGCCGCGCGGCATCCCCGAGCTCGACCTCGTGGCGTTCGGCGCCGCCCCCATCAGGTCGTGCGCGGCGCGGGAGATCCAGCGGGTGTCGCCCTCGCCGATCAGCTCGGCGACCTCGTCGGCGGGCAGCGTCAGCATGCCGGTGAGGTCCCAGCCGGACAGCGCGAAGACGCCGGGCTGCAGGGCGTTGAACATCGCCAGCAGCAGGTGCACCCGCATGATCTCGGGGACGTGGTCGTCGGTGATCTCGTCCAGGCTCCGGATCCCGAGCGTGGCGGCGATGACCGTCGCGGTGGTGCAGGCGATGCCGTTGGTGGTGAACACCTTGTTGTAGTCGACGCCGACGAGGGTCTCGCTGAGGTCCGCGCGGATCCGCTCGGCGAGCGCCTCGCCGGTGAGCTCGCCGCCCGCGAAGGGGTAGAGGTCCTCGCGGTGCCCGGTGGCCCAGTGGACCAGCTCGTAGGTCAGCTCGTCGTGGTTCTGCAGGGCGTGCACCAGCCCGGCCGGGTCGACCCCGAGCTCCAGCGACGTGCGCAGGGTGAGCCGCAGGAACTCGGTGTCCCCGGTGACCAGCGCGTGGTGGTAGGCGGGGCGGTTGACGAAGTCGTAGGACAGGTCCGCGCCCGCGGCCGAGGTGGCGCGGATGTCGTCGATGGTGAGGTTGAGCTCCTGGAAGGTGAACCCGCCGAGCTTGCGGACCATCGAGCCGATCAGGTGGTTGGCCGCGGCGGACAGCGGGTGCCCCTCCGACCAGGCCGGGAGCCCCTCCGCCGACTTCTCGACGCCGAGGAACCCGTTGGCGTCCAACCGGAGCGCACCGGAGCCGAGGTCGGCCATGGAGTGCAGGGCGTCCCCGATGACCAGCCGCATCCCGGCGAACGACGGGTCCAGCCAGTTGATCGACGGCTGCCCGTCCTTGAAGTAGTGCAGGTAGACCCAGCGTCGGGAGACGCCGTCCACCCCCACCACGGGCTTGGTCGCGCTCCAGTTCGTCTCCTTGACGCCCTCGGCGTAGAAGATGACCCGCTGGAGCCTGCCGATGATGTAGCCGGCCTTCTCCAGCGCCTCCTCCTCGGCGGCGTCGAGGTTGACCGAGTCCCGGCCCCCGCGCACCTCGGGCAGGAGGTTCCAGTCCTCCTCCTCGATCTCCACCATGTGGTAGATGCCGGGGTAGTCCGCGTACTTCATCTCGGCGAGCCGGAAGTCCGCGCCCTTGCCGGTGTGGCCGGGGACGATGTCGTCGATGATCGTGCCGCCGGACCAGGTGGCCATGCCGCACATCGCGCGGAACTCGGCCTCGGTGCCGAAGGCCGGGTCGATCTCGGTGGAGATCCGGTCGAAGTGGCCGTCGACGGAGCTGGTGAACTGCCAGCCGGAGATGCCGCCCGCGCGCTTGACGGGTCCGGTGTGGACGGCCTCGATGCCGACGGTGGAGAAGACGTTCCAGAGCTCCTCGTCGCCCAGCGCGCCGAGGAAGGACTCGCCCGGCCGCGTGATGAACGAGATCGGGTAGGCGGTGAACCACACCGACGCCGTCTCGACGGCCTGGCGCGGGCCGGGATCGGCGAAGGGGTTCTGCCACATGGTGCCCTGGCCGGAGAACTGGCGGGCGATCTCGTTGGCGTCGGCCAGCATGGACTGGCTCAGCAGCCAGGACACGTAAGCCGGGTTCTCACCGGTCGCGGCCCCGTCCTTGGCCACCGACCGCCGGACGACCGGGGACTTGGCCCGCGCGCGGTGGCGCAGCGTGCGGGGGCGCGCGGGATGCAGGTGTTCCGCGTAGGTGATCTCGCTCGGCTCGTGGGGCTGCTGCCCCTCCGCCTGCTCCTGCTCCTCAGACATCCACGCTCCGTGCTCGCCGCGACCTGTTCCGACCCGGGGGAGGGTGTACCACCCACTCCGCCGGGGAGACGACGGTGACGCGCCCACGATGCGCCCGCCCCGCCGTGATCGCAGGGCGAGCGGTGGAGTCGCCGCTGAGCGCACGTTTCGTGCTCTCAGCCGCCGGGGGCGCACGTTTCGTGCTCTGAGCGCGGCGTGCACGTTTCGTGCTCTCGGCTGCCGGGGCGCACGTTTCGTGCTCTCAGCGCGACGTGCACGTTTCGTGCTCTCGGCTGCCGGGGCGCACGTTTCGTGCTCTCAGCGCGGCATGATCACCGAAACCGTGCGCTCAGGGTCGGTGGGACCGCGCTGAGCGCACGGAAACGCCGATCATGACCGCAGGCGACGAGTGCGCCGACGATCGCTCAGTGGCCACAGCCCGCCGCGCCGCCCGCGGTGCTGCCCGCGGTGGTGCCGAGGCCGAACGGGTCCAGGTCGCGGGTGTCCGCGATCGGGGCCCAGCGGCCGTCGACCTCGTGGTAGTCCGCGGCGGGGCCGTGCTCGGCGATCGCGCGGACCGCGGAGACCAGCCGGTCGACGTCGGACTCGGTGGTGCCGAGGCCCAGGCTGACCCGCACCGCGTCGGCACCGCCTGCGAGCCGGGCGAGCAGCGGGTGGGCGCAGAACCGGCCGTCCCGCACCCCGATGCCGTGCTCGGCGGACAGCGCGGCGGCGACGAGGCCCGCGGGGATGTCCGCGACGGTGAAGCTGCACACGCCGACCCGGTCCCACGCGTCCGTTCCGACGGTCGGCTCCGCGGGATCGGCGGGCTCCGTCCGTGTGTCGATGGTCGACTCCGCAGGCTCCGTCTCCGTGTCGATGGTCGACTCCGCAGGCTCCGTCTCCGCCCAGATCCGCAGCGGGGTCACCTCGGCGATCCCCGCCAGGCCCGTAGTCAGCCGCTCCACCAGCGCACGCTCGTGGGCGGGCACCTCGGTGTCGATCACCGGGTCCAGGGTGCGGCAGGCGGCGGCGAGCGCGGCGGCGCCCAGCACGTTCGGGGTCCCCGCCTCGTGCCGGTGCGGGGCGGGGGCCCAGCTGACCTCCGCGGCGTCGCCCTCGACCCCGACCGCGCGCACGGCGCCACCCCCGGCGAGGTAGGGAGCCGCGACGTCCAGCCAGTCCCGACGTCCGACCAGGGCACCCGCACCGTAGGGCGCATAGAGCTTGTGCCCGGACAGCACCACGTAGTCCACGCCCCAGGCGGCGATGTCGACCCGGCGGTGCGGCGCGAGCTGGGCGGCGTCGAGCACCACGCGGCAGCCCGCGGCGTGCGCCAGCGCGACGATCTCGGCGATCGGCGGGATCTCCCCGGTGACGTTGGAGGCGCCGGTGACCGCGAGCAACGCGGTGGGCCGCTCGGCGAGGGCCTCCCGCAGCCGGTCCAGGGTCTCGGCGACGGTGTCCGCCGCACCCACCACGCGGTGGTCGCCGCGCCAGGCCAGGAGCGTGGCGTGGTGCTCGACGTCCAGGCACAGCGTGGCCCCGGGGACCGCGCCCGCCAGCAGGTTCAGCGCGTCCGTGGTGTTGCGGGTGAACACCGTGACGTCGTCCTCCCGCGCCCCGACGAACCGGGCGACGGTGCCGCGCGCGGCCTCCAGCACCGAGGTGCAGACCTGGCTGGCGTACCCGGCGCCGCGGTGGACGCTGGAGTAGTAGGGGAGGAGCTCCGCGACGTGGTCGGCCACCGCCTGCAGGGCCGGGGCGCTCGCGGCGAGGTCGAGGTTGGCGTAGGGCACGGTGCGGCCGTCGACGAGCGGCACGGGCAGCCCGGTTCCGACGAGCGCGGGCAGCGCCTCCGTCGCTCGTGTGGCACAAGCGTCGCTCAGTGGCGCTTGTGCCACACGAGCGGGGGCAGGCACCCGAGCGGGGGCGGCGGTGCAGGGGGTGGCGGTGCGGGACATGGCGATCCTCCCGGATCCTCACAGGACCCGCCTCGGAGATCACCGGCAACAGGTCCGCGCTTGCCGTCCGCGGGTTCGCGGCGGCCGGGTCGTCACCCGGAGCACCCCACCGCGGAGGAGGGTTGCCGACCAGCGAGCCGGGGCTTGACGCTGGCACTCATGACCTGCCGACGACCGTAGGCAACCGTCCCGCTCCCGGTCAAGTGTGATCCGTGACATCCGATAATGACCGGACATTGTGTCGCCGTTCGTCTCGAAATCGTTGTCGATTGTCTGTTCCGGCGCGTGTGAGCCCGGTTAACGGCAGATTTCGAGCGCCATTCCTCGGCGTCGCCACAATGGGTGATCATCGGCGGGGCCCGGCGCGTCCCGTGTGGGGTCCCCGGCGGCTCGGGACCCCCTGACGGTGCTGAACCGTGAGCGGTTCCCGAGAACCGCGACACGATCAGGTGAAGAAGTCGGCAATCGCCGATGATCGTCGGACACCGCCGGTGCGGGTTGTTCGGGCCCGAGAATGCGTGGCCCCGGTCACGATTCCGGCCTTTTCCGCCGTCCCACGGGGACCGGACAAAGCCGATCTTCGGGGGTGCGTCCGACAGTGCTCCATACGGGGGGCACAGTCCTCGGCATGCGCCTCATCCAGACGTTCGCCTGTCGACGCCACGTCGACCTGCGACGTGTGGCGAGCGCGCTGTGTAGCGCGACGGTGAGCTGAGCTCCGGGTTCCGTCCCGGACCCGCCTCCCCGATCCCCGCACCGGCGCCCGCCACCCCGTACGCCGCCCGCTCGGGCGGCGCAGGCGGTGCGCCAGGCCCG